>ERZ761592.106-NODE-106-length-43696-cov-7.629087_pt1 | contig 43696 bp, 33 predicted proteins | sample MGYA00433095_ERZ761592 | MGnify/ENA primary metagenome ERZ761592 (study PRJEB28899, sample SAMN03785554) | bioreactor sludge metagenome | biome: EBPR Sludge; feature: EBPR Bioreactor; material: 0.22µm filtered reactor supernatant | place: Saint Lucia: Queensland... | reverse complement strand
CGGCGGTGGTGGTCGGGGTGGCGGCGGTGGCGGCTTCGGCGGTGGTGGCGGCCGCGGTGGCGGCGGCCGTGGGCGCTAGGCAACGCCGGTCCCCATTTTCAGCGGAGAAGAAGACGATGAAGTTCAAGCGGATCATGCATTCACTCGCCGTTGCCGCGGCGGTCGCTGCCACGCCTGCGCTGGCAGTGGCACCGGCGCCGCCGGCGAAGCCGGCCGCGACGCAGCAGCAGAGCCATGCGACTGCCGAGGACGCGGCGCGCGCACTCGCCGACGCCGTGCGCGCGCACGACAAGGAGGCGCTGCTGGCGGTGGTGGGACCGACGGCACGGAGCTGGCTGGCGAGCGGCGATGCGGTGGCCGATCGCGCCGACTGGCAGCGATTCCTGGCCGCATACGATCGCCAGCATCGTGTCGCGCCATTGAGCGATGGCCGTGCCCTGCTGCTCGTGGGCGATGATGACTGGCCATTCCCGGCGCCGCTGGTGCGCCAGGGTGGGCGCTGGTTCTTCGATGCCGAAGCCGGTCGTGAGGAGGTTCTCAGCCGGCGGATCGGGCGCAACGAACTGGATGCGATCCAGACGCTGCTGGCGATCGTCGATGCCCAGCGCGAGTACGCTGCCGGCGATCTCGACGGCAACGGTTCGCACGACTATGCACGCCGTCTCGTCTCCAGTGAGGGGACGCGTGACGGCCTGTTCTGGCCGGTTGCCGCCGATCAGCCGCCGAGCCCGCTCGGGCCGCTGGTTGCCGAGGCGACGCGCGAAGGTTATCGCGCGGGTGCGGCGGGCAGTCAGCCACGCGCCTACCACGGATATCGTTACCGGATTCTCGGCGCCCAGGGCCCGGCCGCGCCGGGCGGCGCCCGCAGCTATGTCGTCGACGGGCGCATGATCGGTGGTTTCGCGGTGCTTGCCTACCCGGTCAACCACGGCGTTTCCGGGGTGATGAGCTTCATCGTCAATCACGAGGGCGTCGTCTACCAGAAGAATCTCGGCCGCAACGGCGAGGCGGTGGCAGCGAAGATGCAACGCTTCAATCCCGCTGCCGGCTGGACGAGGGTGCCGATCGAGTAGTCGGGTCGCCAGCACGCGCCGCTACACAAACAGTACACGGCGGCGTCAGTCGAACGTGGACAGCGGCCGGCCAAATCGGCCATAATCCGCCGGTCTTTCGCCTCCGCTTGCCATGAAGTTCCTTTTCGACCTCTTTCCCGTCATTCTTTTCTTCATCGCCTACAAGGCATTCGACATCTACGTCGCGACCGCGGTCGCCATCGCCGCGACTTTCGCGCAGATCGGCTGGCTGTGGTTCAGGCGCCGCAAGATCGACACGATGCTCTGGGTGAGCCTGGTGATCATCAGCGTCTTTGGCGGCATGACCCTCCTGCTGCACGACGAGGATTTCATCAAGTGGAAGCCGACGGTGCTCTACTGGGCCTTTGCCGCCACTCTGCTCGGCGGCACGCTGCTGCTGAAGAAGAACCTGATCCGCCTGTTGCTGGCCGAACAGATGCAGTTGCCGGAGGTTGCCTGGGCGAAGCTCAACTGGTCCTGGATCGCCTTCTTTGCCTTCATGGGAGTCGCCAACCTCTTCGTCGCGTTCAATTTCTCGACCGACGACTGGGTCAACTTCAAGCTCTTCGGCGGCATGGGTCTGATGCTGGTCTTCGTGCTCGCACAGGGGCTGCTGCTGTCGAAGTACATCGAGGAGAAGTGACGATGTTCTACATGATCGTTGGCGAGGACCGTCCGGGCTCGCTCGCCGAGCGCCTCGCGGCGCGGCCGGCGCACGTCGAACGGCTGCAGGCGTTGCAGGCTGAGGGCCGCCTGTTGCTGGCGGGCCCCTGCCCGGCGATCGACTCACCGGATCCGGGTCCGGCCGGTTTTTCCGGTAGCCTGATCGTTGCCGAGTTCAGCTCGCTCGAGGCGGCGCGCGCCTGGGCCGACGCCGACCCATACGTCGCCGCCGGCGTCTATGCCGGGGTCACCGTCAAGCCCTTCCGCAAGGTGCTGCCGGCGTGAGCGGCGACGCATTCGTCAGCGGCGATGCTGCCGGCGTCCCCGGGCTCATCCGCCAGCGACTCGCCGCGCTGCGTCCGCAACAAATTGAGCTGATCGACGATTCGGCCCGCCATGCGGGCCACGCCGGCGCCCGCAGCGGCGGCGGGCACTACCGCCTGTTGATCGTCGCCGAAGCCTTTGCCGGGCAGCCGCGGTTGCGGCGCCACCGTCTGGTGCATGAAGCGCTCGGTGAGCTGATGCAGTGCAGCATCCACGCCCTGAGCGTCCAGGCGTTGAGCCCGCAGGAGGCTTCTTCATCGGCTGGACCGCCCGTCTGAGCCGCTCCACACTTCACCCCAACCACCCGAAAACAAGGAAGACCACACATGCACAAGCTTTCTAAACTGGCCGGCGCGTTGCTGCTCGGCGCCCTCGTCTCGTTGCCGGCGGTTGCCCAGAAAGCGCCTGCAGGTGGGGCCGTGGCGACGGTCAACGGCGTTGCCATTCCGCAGAGCATCGCCAACGCCTTCGTCGCCGAGCAGGAGGCACAGGGCGCGCCGGACACGCCCGAACTCAAGAACGCCGTCCGCGAAGAACTGATCCGTCGCGAGTTGCTCGTCCAGGAAGCGAAGAAGCTCGGTCTCGACAAGAAGCCCGACGTCGCGGCGCAGGCCGATCTGGCACGGCAGGCGATCTTCATTCGCGCCTTTGTCCAGGACTATGTCAAGAAGAATCCGATCAGCGACGAGCAGCTCAAGGCCGCCTACGACCGGATGAAGGGCCAGATGGGCAACACCGAGTACAAGGTGCGCCACATCCTGGTGGAGAAGGAAGACGATGCCAAGCTGATCATCGTCAACCTGAAGAAGGGTGCCAAGTTCGACGAACTGGCCAAGCAGTCGAAGGATCCGGGGTCGCGGGACAAGGGCGGCGATCTGGGCTGGAGCAGCACGGCGAGCTACGTGAAGCCCTTTGCCGATGCCGTCGTCGGTCTCGCCAAGGGCAAGTACACCGAGGTGCCGGTGAAGACCGATTTCGGTTATCACGTCATCCTGGTCGAGGACAGCCGCCCGCTGACGCCGCCGACCTTCGAGCAGATCAAGCCACAACTGACGCAGCGGATGCAGCAGGATCAGTTGCAGAAGCTGATCGTCGAACTGCGCAACAAGGCCAAGATCCAGTAAGCGCCGGGCAGGCGGGCAGTGCCAGGCGCCGGTGGTCGAGGCGCCTTTTTCCGCTTTTTTCTTTTGACTCTGTCCGTAAATGGTGTTGGCGACAGTCAACGCATTGATTCGTAGAGCGTTATTTGTAACATGCAAACTACGCTGCGAGCCGTACGAAACCCGTCGATTTGAAGGAGCTTCAAGCGTTCATCGGCGTCATGTCGGCAGGAGAAATCTCCTGCCGTCCTGAAAGCGGTCGAAAAGCGAGAATCCCAAGTCGCAGGCTCCCTCGTGCTGGGAGAGAAGGCGGCAGCCATCCAGCACTGTCCCCATTGCGGGTCTCGGGCGATCAAGTGGGGCGGCAAGAACGCCACCCCGCTTAAGGTGCAAGAACCCCGATGTTGATCACAACGGCAATGCCGTCTGCGGAAAAGCCTTCAACGTCCTGACGGGAACGCCCCTCGCCCATCTCCATAACCAAGACAAGCTCATCGCCAACGCCCGCTGCATTATCGAGGGCAAGACTGTCCGGAAGACCGCCGCCGAGATCGAAGTCAACATGGACACGGCGTTCCGCTGGCGTCACCGCTTCCTGCAATGCATCAAGGCACAACAGCCGCAAACGCTGGCCGGATTGGTCGAAGCCGACGAAACCTTCTTCAGGGAATCCTTCAAAGGGGAGCGGGGCGGCGCCCTGTATCGCTGCCGCCGGCCGAAAACACGCGGCACGCCAGCCGCAAAGCGAGGCCTGTCCCGCGAGCAGATTCCCGTCCTGGTCGCCCGTGATCGGGCGTCGGGCTCAACCTTATCGGCAGTCATCGCCGGCCGCACCGCGACCGCCATCGGGAGGCCCTTGATCGGCCACCTTGCCGAGGATGCCGAACTCTTCACGGACGGAGCATCCGCCTACTGCACCCTCGCCAAGAAGCATGGCATCGAATTGCGGATCGCGCCGAGGAGCGTCAAGCACAAGACCAAGGGCGCCCTTCACATCACAACGTCAACGCCTACGACCGGCGGCTGAAGGGCTGGATGGGCCGCTTCAATGGCGTGGTCACCCGCTACCTCGAAAACGACATCGGCTGGCACCGCTGGCTTGACGGCAAGGAGCAGGAAGGCGCCCGACGCTTCCTTGCCGACGCGATTTCCCGCTAACGGTCATTGCAGGACAGACAGCCACCCCGTATCATGAAACACCCAAAAGCGCGGTCTGCTCACCAGCCAAAGTTAGAGGCACCAAGGGTGGTGCTTGACCGAGGCACCAGAGCGGTCCTGCCACCCTCTTTGCCGGGCATCGCGAAGTCATCGTCCGCGATTTTTTTTTTTGCGGCCGAAAGCTGGGTTGTTTCACATTAAGCAGATCAGGCGTATTGCTGGAACACTCCCGCCCTGTTTAAAGACATCATGGCGGAAATTAGCGCTTTGGCGACCGTTCGGTTTGAAGGCGACGTTAGAGATATGCTCCATTGTCTCGCGGAATTCCGATCTATCACCAAAAAGGCTAAGTTCTTGGGTTTTCCTGAGCCGACAGATTTGTCCGACTTGAAGAATCGTCTCGAAATAAGGGTCGCCCCGGACAGGAATCATGCTCCGTTGGCTGCCGAATTGGCGCTTTTGGATGACGTATTGCTTGAAAAGATTCACGCTGATGATTTGCTGGCAGTCATTTGAAGCCGAGGAAGGCATCGCGGCTAGTCGATTGGCATTGGGTCGCCGAGGATGACGTGATACCCTCTCGGGATCTTGCAAAGTAGATATAGCACGCGATGATCATCAAGGAAGCCGACGACAAGAAGCCCGCGATCCGGGACCTGCAAGCCCTGCTGTCCCGCCCCGACTGCAAGCCAGACGCGAAGAAGCGGATCGAGCAGGAAATCAGGAACATCCGGGCGGGCGCTCGCGGCGAGGAGGAAGCAGCCTACGAGATCAAGGTTCATTGGGGCGAGTCCAAGAACTGGATGGCCATCCATGATTTGCGCATCGAGCATGACGGGCTGGTCGCCCAAATCGATCATCTGCTGATCAACCGCTTCCTGGAACTTTGGGTCTGCGAGAGCAAGCACTTCTCCGAAGGCATCGGCATCAACGAGCACGGCGAATTCGCCGCTTTCTTCGGCGGCAAGCCCTACGGCGTGCCTTCCCCCATCGAGCAGAACGCCAAGCACATCCTGATATTGAGGAAGCTCTTCGACTCCGGCGCGGTCAAGCTGCCGACGCGGCTCGGCTTCACCATAAAGCCCGACCTGAAGAGCCTCGTCCTCGTCTCCAAGGGCGCCCGCATCAGCCGCCCGAAGGCGAAGATCGACGGCATGGACGCGATCATCAAGAACGACCGGGTCTTCAAATACATCGACAAGGCCATTGACCAGAGCAACAACCCGCTGCTGATGGCGAAGATCATCGGGCAGGACACGCTCGAAGCCCTAGCGCGCGATATCGCGAGGCTGCACAAGCCCATTGCCTTCGACTGGACGGCGAAGTTCGGCCTGCCCAAGGAGCCGCCCGCGATACCAGCGGCGAAGCCCCAGCCCCAGGCACCCAAAGCCGAACCCGTCACCCCGCCGCCGGAGCCTACGTCATCCGCCGAGCAGGAGCAGAACCCCAAGCAGAAGCTCGTCTGCCATTCCTGCGGCGCAGGGGTCGGCTACAACGTTGCGAAGTTCTGCTGGTTCAACAAGCCGAAATTCGGCGGCAACATCTACTGCATAGACTGCCAGAAGACCGCATCACGGGCGTAGGCTATGACGGCTCCCTGCCTGTGCGTCGACGATCCTGAAATCAACGAGGTCATCCACCTCGACACGGGCATCATCTCGCCCGCGCGGGCGGTGATCGGCAGCGATTACGACCGACTCCAGAAGCTGCGGATGGAGCTGGCCGAAGCGAACGCGGCGGGCGACTCCCTCTACGCCTGCCCGATCTGCATGGTCGGGGTGTATCTGTCCTGCCGGCGCAAGGACGAGAAGCGCTTCTTCTTCAAGCATCGGACCGAGAACGGTAACTGCCCCGCCATCACGCGGGGCGATCTCTCCAAGGACGAGATGCTGGCGCGCAAATACAACGCCGCCAAGGAGAGTCGCGCCCACATCCGGCTCAAGGAGATCATTGCCGACAGCCTGCGGCGCGATCCGAACTTCTCCGAAGTCGAGTCCGAGAAGGTTTGGCGCGGCATGGACCGCTCGAAGTGGCGCCAGCCCGATGTTCAGGCGCTCTGGAAAGGCGAGACGCGGATCGCCTTCGAAATCCAGCTGTCGACAACCTTCCTGCATGTCATCGCGGAGCGGCGCAACTTCTACCGGCAGGAGGGCGGGCTGCTGTGCTGGGTATTCCGAACCTTCGACGAATCGGAAGCGCGGATGACGCAGGACGACATCTTCCACAACAACAACCGGAACCTCTTCCTCGCCGGCGAGGAGACGCTGACAGCGTCCGTCGCCGCGAGCGCCCTGATGCTGGATTGCCATTGGCTGGAGCCAGCCGCCGTCGGCGGCGAGGTCGTCGAAGCCTGGCGGCATGCCCGGGTGCCGTTCTCCGGGCTGACCCTCGACCAAGCCGGGCAGCGGGTCTTCTACCGCGACTGCGACGCCCTGAAAGCCGGACTCGCCCGCGATGCCAGCGAGGAGGCCTTGAAGCAGCGCTTCTATCTTTGGTGGCGGAATTCGAAGCGTTCCTGGCAGGATGCCGACTGGACGGAGGCAAAGCGGGAATTCCGAAGGCGGGGCGTCTTCCTGCCGGAATACCCGTCCGATGCCCTCGGCCTGCTCAACGCCCTCTATTCCGCCCGCGAGGGCGAGAGCGTCGGCTGGAACCATCCGAACTTCATCTCGGCGGCCAATACGGTCGCCAATAGCTACAAGAACGTCGTCCGGGCTTTCCGCGCAGCCCTGCTGGTCTACGGGCGAGGCGAGCAGCTGAAGCGGGAGGACAAGAAGGGCAATTGGGCCAAGCGGGTCAAGGAATACAAGGAGCGGCTGGCTGAGGGCGACAAGGACTACGACCGGGACGAGCAATTCGACTCCCTGATCGCCTTCCTCTTCCCCGAGGTTTGGGCGGCGATGTCCGGCTCCGGCTGACCTGAAGCCTTTGCCCCGGCAGTCTGCTACCGTCTACGCCGTCGACCTGTTTGGCCGCCCGTTTTTTGGGCATCAATACCAATTACGGACAGAGCCTTTCTTCTCCTGCCACGCTGTGCCCGCCTCCCGTGTTGCTAGCCCAGCCAGCGCCGGGCATTGCGGAACATCCGCAACCACGGCGAGTCGTGCCAGCCGCGTTCCTCCCAGTCGGCCGGATGCCAGGACATCTGGACGCTGCGGAAGACGCGCTCGGGGTGCGGCATCATGATCGTGAAGCGGCCGTCGGCGGTCGTGAAGCCGGTCGCGCCGGCAGGCGATCCGTTCGGGTTGCTGGGATAGACCTCGCTCGGCCGACCGCGGTGGTCGACGTGACGCATCGCCACCAGTACCCTCGTCTCGTCGTCGCGCGAGGCGAAGACGGCGCGTCCTTCGCCGTGTGAAACGACCACCGGCATCCGGCTTCCCGCCATGCCGGCGAAGAAGATCGATGGGGATGGGGGCAGTTCGACGAGCGAGAAGCGCGCCTCGAACTGTTCGACGCGGTTGCGTGCGAAACGCGGCCAGGCGTCGGCACCGGGAATCATGTCGCGCAGCAGGCTCATCATCTGGCAGCCGTTGCAGACGCCGAGGGCGAAGGTCGCCGGGCGCGCGAAGAATGCGGCGAAATTGTCGCTCGCGCGCGCGTTGAAGAGGATCGTCTTCGCCCAGCCCTGGCCGGCGCCGAGCACGTCGCCGTAGGAGAAGCCGCCACAGGCGACGACGCCACTGAAGTCGGCGAGGCGCGCGCGGCCGGCAAGGAGGTCGCTCATGTGCACGTCGACGGCGGCGAAACCGGCGCGATCGAAAGCGGCCGCCATCTCGACATGACCGTTGACCCCCTGTTCGCGCAGGATGGCGACGCGTGGGCGGGCGCCGGTGTTGATGAACGGTGCAGCGACGTCGTCGGCCGGATCGAAGCTCAGGCTGAACGAGAGTCCCGGGTCGTCGCCGTCGAGCAGGCGGTCGTATTCCTCCTGTGCGCATTCGGGGTGGTCACGCAGGCGCTGCATGTGGTAGCTGGTCTCGGACCAGGCGCGTTGCAGGTCAATCCGCGTCTCGTCGAGCACCGCGCGGGCGTTGCGGATGATGCGGATACGGTCCCAGGGGTTCGGCGCACCGATGAACTGGCTGCACGTACCGAGCCCGGTGGCGCGCAGGACGTCCATGACGCGACTGCGATCGGCACGGCGAATCTGCACGACGGCGCCGAGTTCCTCGCAGAAGAGCGCGCGCAGCAGGATCTCGCTGGCACGGCCGCGCAGCAGATCGGGTCGCTTCTCGCTGCCGTCGACATCATTGCTCAGCGGGTCGTAGCAGAGACCGTCGGTGTCGAGCGAGACGCCGCAATGGCTGGCGAAAGCCATCTCGCAGACGGTCGCGAAGAGGCCGCCGTCGGCACGGTCATGGTAGGCGAGCAGCAGGCGCTCGCCGGCGAGCCGGCGGACGGCGGCGAAGAAGGCCGGCAGCAGGGCGGCATCGTCGACGTCGGGCGCGTCGCTGCCGGTGGCCGAATACACCTGCGCCAGCGCCGAACAGCCGAGGCGATTGCGGCCGCGACCGAGGTCGATCAGCAGCAGGTCGGTCTCGCCGGCGTCGAGCACGAGTTGCGGCGTCAGCGTCCGCCGGGCATCGGTGACCGGTGCGAAAGCGGTGACGATCAGCGACAGAGGCGAGACCACCTGTTTCTCGCCTCCGCCGTCCGGGTCGCGCCATGAGGTGCGCATCGACAGCGAATCCTTGCCGACCGGGATGGCGACGCCGATGCTCTGGCAGAGGTCGGAAACCGCACGCACGGTGTCGAACAGGCGGGCGTCCTCGCCGGGGAAGCCGGCCGCCGCCATCCAGTTGGCGGAGAGCTTGACATCGCCGAGGTGGCCGACGTCGGCGGCGGCGATGTTGCTCAGCGCCTCGCCGACCGCCATGCGGCCCGAGGCGGCGGCGTCGATCGTCGCCACCGGCGTTCGCTCGCCGATTGCGAAGGCTTCGCCGAGGTAGCCGTCGAAGGACATCAGCGTCACCGCGACGTCGGCACAGGCCACCTGCCACGGTCCGACCATCTGGTCGCGCGCGCTGAGGCCGCCGACGCTGCGGTCGCCGATGGTGATCAGGAAGCTCTTGTCGGCCACCGCCGGCAGACGCAATACGCGGTAGGCCGCTTCCCGCAGCTCCACTTCGTCGATCGCCAGTGGCACCGGCAGTGCCGGCAGGCGGCTGGCGCTGCGCGCCATGCGCGGCGGTTTGCCGAGCAGCGCGTCCATGTCCATGTCCACCGGATCGTTGGCGAAGTGGCTGTCGCTGAGCAGCAGTCGCCTGTCGGCGGTCGTCGCGCCGACAACGGCGAAGGGGCAGCGTTCGCGCCCGCAGATCGCCGCGAACTCGTCGAGCCGCGCCGGTGGGAGGGCCAGGACGTAGCGTTCCTGCGCCTCGTTGCACCAGATCTCGGCCGGCGACATGCCCGGCTCCTCGATCGGCACGGCGCGCAGCTCGAAGTGCGCGCCGCTGCCGGCGCCGTGGGCGAGTTCCGGCAGCGCGTTCGAGATGCCGCCGGCGCCGACATCGTGCAGCGACAGGATCGGGTTGCCGTCACCGGCTGCCGAACCATCGCCCGCCGGTGCTCCGAGTTGCCAGCAACGATCGATGACCTCCTGCGCACGCCGCTGCATTTCCGGGTTGCCGCGCTGTACCGAGGCGAAGTCGAGATCCTCGGTGTTGCTGCCGGTGCTCATCGAACTGGCGGCGCCGCCGCCGAGACCGATCAGCATGCCCGGGCCGCCGAGCTGGACGAGCAGCGTTCCCGGTGGCAGCGTGCCCGCCTTGAACGACTGCGCGGCGGCGATGTTGCCGATGCCGCCGGCGATCATGATCGGTTTGTGGTACCCGCGCAGCAGCGGCACGTCCGCAGTGCCGGTGAGCTGTTCGTAGCTGCGGAAGAAGCCGGCGAGGTTCGGGCGGCCGAATTCGTTGTTGAACGCCGCGGCGCCGATCGGGCCCTCGAGCATGATCGCCAGCGCTGACGCGATGCGTGCCGGGCGGCCGTAGGCAGCGCTCGGAAGCTCCCAGGGTTGCGGCAGATCGGGGATGGCGAGGTGCGACACCGCGAAGCCGCAGAGCCCGGCCTTCGGCTTCGAGCCGCGTCCGGTGGCGCCTTCATCGCGAATCTCGCCGCCGGAGCCGGTCGCAGCGCCGGGAAAGGGCGAGATCGCCGTCGGATGGTTGTGCGTCTCGACCTTGGCGAGAATGTGCGTCGGCTGCTCGTGGTAGCCGTAACGAGCATCGCCGTCGGCGTGGAAGCGGCGCACCGTTGCGCCGGCGATGACCGACGAGTTGTCGGCATAGGCGACGACGGTGCCCTGCGGGTGCCGGCGGTGCGTCTCGCGGATCATGGCGAACAGCGTTTCGTCGCGCGCCTCGCCGTCGACGGTCCACGCGGCGTTGAAGATCTTGTGCCGGCAGTGCTCGGAGTTCGCCTGCGCGAACATCATCAGTTCGACGTCGCTCGGATCGCGCTGCGCGCGGCGAAAAAGGTCGACGAGGTAATCGACCTCGTCGTCCGACAGTGCCAGGCCGAGGAGGCCGTTCGCCTCGACCAGGGCGGCGCGGCCACCGGCGAGCAGATCGATCCGGCGCAGCGGCTGCGGTGCGAAGTGCTGAAACAGCGCGCCCGCCTGGGCGAAGTCCTCGAGCACGGTCTCCAGCATGCGGTCATGGAGCAGCGGAGCGATGAGCGCCCGTTCGGCGGCACTCAGCGCGTGCGACGCGCTCGCCAGACGGTAGGCGATGCCGCGTTCGATGCGCTCGACCCACTGCAGGCCGCTGTTGTGCGCGATGTCGGTCGCCTTCGACGACCAGGGCGAGATGGTGCCGATGCGTGGCGTGACCAGGAAGAGCTCACCCGGCGGCGCCTCGTCGGCCGGACGTTCGCTGAGCAATGCGGCGAGCTGCCGGCGCTCGTCTGCCGTTGCTGGTTCGTGACTGGCGACGAAGTGCCAGTGGTCTGCGCTGAGCACCTCTACGCCCGCGACGACCCGTGCGAGTCGCTGTTGCAGGCCCTGCAGGCGGAAGGAGGAGAAGGCGGTGGCACCGCGGAGAAACAGGAGTTCGGCCATGGCGGGCTGGGCTCGGGGTGCAGGCGGGCTGCGTTGAGGGAAGCCGGGATTATAGCCGACCCGCCCGGTTTGCCGCGGCGCAACATGACGGCGAGCCGGGCCGTCCCGGTGCTGCTGGCAGCCCTCCGTCCTGCCGCAGGCTGTGGCCGCGGGGACGCCGGCTGGATTAGAATCCGACCGAGAACCGGCAGGCGTCAGGCGTTGATCCGCACCGGCCCGCCGTCTTCTGCTGCACCTTGCCAAGCCGAGGAAAACGCCATGAAAACAGGAACCCGCTCGCAACCGCTCTATCATTCCGAGGCCTTGCGCAGCGTCGAGATGCTGGCGGCCGAGCAGCCGCTGATGCAGCGCGCCGGACTCGCGGCCGCCGAGCTGGCGACCTCGCTCTGCCGCCTGCAGGGGGCAGCGGTGCTGGTACTGGCCGGACCCGGCAACAACGGCGGCGACGCCTTCGTCGCCGCCCGACTGCTGCGCGAACGCCGCTTCGCCGTCAGCCTGGTCTTCGCCGGCGAGGTCGGCCGCCTGCCGCCGGACGCGGCGGCGGCGTGCAGGCGCTTCCTCGACGATGGCGGGACGCTGCTCGACAGCATCCCGGTCGGCGAGCGCTGGGCGATGATCATCGACGGCCTCTTCGGTATCGGCCTGCAGCGTCCGGTCGCCGGGCGCTATGGCGAGCTGGTCCAGGCGGCCAACACACTTGCCGCGCGCGACCGCTGCCCGCTGCTCGCGCTCGACTGTCCAAGCGGCCTCGATGCCGACACCGGCAGGCTGTGCGGTGCGACCATCCGGGCCAGCCACACGATCAGCTTCATTGCCGGCAAGCCCGGCCTGCATACCGGTGACGGTCCGGATCATTGCGGCACGATCTCGGTCGCGTCGCTGGATCTCGACGCCGAGCGCCTGGCGAAGGCGAGTGCGCGCACGGTCGGCGTGGACCTGCTGCTCGATCACCTGCGGCCGCGCGCCCGCAATTCGCACAAGGGCAGCAACGGCGGCGCCGGCATCCTCGGTGGTGCGGCGAGCATGGTCGGTGCCGCCTTTCTCGCCGGTCGCGCTGCGCTGCGGCTGGGCAGTGGCCGCGTCTATCTGGGCCTGCTCGATGGGCAGGCACCGGCGATCGACCCGTTGCAGCCCGAACTGATGCTGCGGCAGCCGGAATCGCTGCTGGCGGCGCCGCTGACCGCGCTCGCCTGCGGGCCGGGGATGGGCAGCGGCGACGATGCAAGGGAATGGCTGCGACGCGCCTGCTCGCTGCCGCTGCCGCTGCTGCTCGATGCCGACGCGCTGAACCTGCTCGCCGGCGAGTCTGGCCTGCGACAGGAGGTGCTGGCGCGCGCCGCGCCGACGCTGCTGAGCCCGCATCCGAGCGAGGCGGCGCGCCTGCTCGACTGCAGCACGGCATGCGTGCAGGACGATCGGCCGCGCGCTGCGCGCGAACTCGCCGCGCGCTACGGCGCGGTGACGGTGCTGAAGGGCTGCGGCAGCATCGTCGCCGCACCCGGCGGTGAGTGGTTCGTCAATACCAGCGGCAACCCCGGGCTGGCGACCGCCGGCACCGGCGACGTGCTCAGCGGCTTCATCGTCGCCCTGCTGGCACAGGGATGGCCGGCGCTCGAGGCGATGCTGGCGGCGGTGCACCTGCACGGCGTCGCCGCCGACGAGCGGGTGGCCGCTGGCAGTGGGCCGATCGGACTCACCGCCGGCGAGATCATCGACAGCGCGCGCGCCGCGTTCAACCGCTGGGTCGCGCGTGGCCGATAGCCACGCCGGCGAGCGGCTCTCGGTTACCGGGGTTCTCTTCTGCCTGCTGGCGCTGTTCCTGTTTTCCGCTCTCGACGCGACGGCGAAGTATCTGAGCGGCTTCCTCGCCGTGCCGCTGCTCGTCTGGGCGCGCTATCTGGTGCAGTTGCTGCTGATGCTGCTGACTGTCGCGCCGCGGCTTGGGCGCAGCATCCTGTTCACCCGCCGGCCGGGATTGATGGCGCTGCGTGGCGTCACCCTGGCGGGTGTGACGCTGCTCGGCCAGATGGCGCTGACGACGCTGCCGCTTGCCGAGACGACGGCGCTGGTCTTCGTCGCGCCGCTGCTGGTGGCCCTGCTCGCCGGACCGCTGCTGCATGAACGGGTCGGCTTGCGGACCTGGCTGGCGACGCTCGCGGGTTTCTCCGGGGTGCTGCTGATCGCGCGGCCGGGTGGCAGCCTGAGTGCTGCCGGGGTGGCGTGCGCGCTCGGCGCGGCGCTCTTCTATGCCGCCTACCAGCTGTTGACGCGCAAGCTCGTCGCCAGCGAACCGCCGCTGCGCCTGCTCTTCCATACGGCGCTGTTCGGCACGCTGGCGCTGACGCCGCTGCTGCCCTTGCATTGGGATGGACGGCTGCCGAGCCTCGGGCAAGGGCTGCTCATCGTCTCGCTCGGCGTGTACGGGGGGGTCGGCCATTTCCTGCTGATCCGCGCCCTGCAGCGGACGCCGGCGTCACTGCTGTCGCCGCTGCTCTACGTCCAGCTCGTCTGGGCCACCCTGCTCGGCTGGCTGGTCTTTGCGCAGTTGCCGGATGCGCTGACGATGGCCGGCATGCTGATCATCGGCGCGGCCGGGCTCAGCCTCGCGGTCGGTGCTCGAGCCGGCGGCCTGGCGGGCTAGTCGCGATCGAGCTCGCGCAACTCGACGGCCGCCATCAGCGCCGCGAGCTGCGGCCGCGGCGGCAGACCGCTGCCGATCATGCCCAGCCGGGCGCTGGCGCAGGCGATGGCGAGGCGAGCGCCGTCCGCCAGCGGCCAGCCGCGCAGACAGCCGGCGATGTGGCCGGCGAGCAGTGCGTCGCCGGCACCGACCGTGCTGTTGACGATCGTCGGTGGCGGGATCGCCAGCAGGCAGCGATCGGCGGTGACGAACAGTGCTCCACGCTCACCGAGCGAGACCACCACCAGCTCGATGCCGCCGGCGACGAGTCGTCTGGCTGCGCTGGCGGCGGCAGCGGGGCCGGGCAGCGCGTCGCCGACCAGTTCCTCGAGTTCGGCGAGGTTCGGCTTGATCAGCCAGGGCCTGGCGGCGACCCCGTGGCGCAGCGCCGCTCCGCTGCTGTCGAGTGCGACCCGCTTGCCGGCTGCCCGCAGCCGACCGATCAGCTCGGCGTAGACGGTGGCCGGAACGTCGGCCGGCAGGCTGCCGGCGAGCACGAAACAGCTGCAGTCGGCGAGCAGGGCGTCGACCGCTCGTTCGACTTCAGCCAGGTATCCTTCACCAGGGACGCAGCCGGGAAAGTTGATCTCGGTCACCTGCGGCGGCTCGCCGCTGACGATCTTGATGTTGCTGCGCGTGCGACCCGGGAAGCGCACACAGCGGTCGCGGATTCCCTTGCCGGCAAACAGGCGCTCGAAGACTTCGGCATTGTCACTGCCGAGCAGCCCGGTGAGGGCAACGCCGATGCCGAGGTCGGCCAGGCAGGCGGCGACATTCACCGCCTTGCCGCCGGCGTGTATCTCCTCCCGGCTGACGCGATTGAGCGTTCCGACGGTGAAGCCCGCGATGCCGATGTGGTGGTCGATCGCCGGATTCAGGCCGATCGCGGCGACAGCCAGGGGAGGGCTCATCAGCCGCCGCCGCCGCGGACCGTTGCGCAGCCCGGCCGAAGCTGACCGCGGCTCATGCCGCGGGTTGCCGGGCGGCGAGGTGGAGTTCCGCGGCGAAGCCGTGCTCGACAGCGGGCAGTTGCAGGGAACCGCCGTGGGCACGCGCAATGAGATCGACCAGCAGCAGTCCGAGACCACCGCCAGCCGTATCGACCTGGCCGCGCAGCGCGTTCTGCAGGCGCTCCCTTTCCCCTTCGCTGACGCCGGTGCCATTGTCGTGGACGCGCAGGATGTTGCTGCCTGGTAGCGACAGATGGATGGTGGTGGCACCGTGGCGCAGTGAATTGTCGAAGAGGTTGAGCAAGGCGGCGGCGAGCAGGTCGGCATCGGCGGTCAACATCCGATGGTCGGGAAGCTCGAATGCCAGACCCTCGATCGCGAGGCGCGGGATCAAGTCGGCGACGTCGAGCTCCTGTGGATGCAGCGCGGCCGAGCTGCGGAAGAGCGCCAGGAGGGCACTGACGACACGGTGCAGGCGGCGTGCAGCGGTTCGCACGCGCTGCAGGCGGGGCTGCAGACTCGCGGGCGACTCGCGCAGGGCGACCGCGAGCTGTGCGTCGATGCCGGCGAGCGGGGTGCGCAGCGAGTGTGCGGCATGGCCGGTGAAGGCTCTCTCGCGCTCCAGCCGGAGGGCCAGTCGGCGGGTCAGCTCGGCGATGGCGCGGTGCACCGGTTGCAGTTCCCTGCGCTCGGCCGGGCCGAGCGCCGCGCCAGGGTCTTCCGGATCGCCATCGGCGAGGTGCTCCGCCAGGCGCTGCAGGGGTCGCAGTTCGTGGCGAATCTGCGCCTGTAGCCAGACCTGTGCCAGCAGGGTGATCGCCAGCGTCGCCAGTGCGGCGCTCAGCGCCGTCTCGGCCAGCGCCTCCTGGCGCTCGGCGTGCGTCTGTGCGACATAGAGCCAGCGCCTGCCATCGGTCAGGGGAATGCCGAAGACGCGCCACGCGTCGCTGTCGCTGAAACCTCCGGAGGCAACCGGGCGCAGCGGCACGGCGGGTGCCAGCGCCGAGGCGGCGACCACCTGCGCCCCGCTCTCGGCGAGGTGGTCGACCACCTGCCAGGCAAAGCGCCCGCTGGCGCTGGTTTCCGGGCTCTCTGCGGAGCCTGCCATCCCGATCGCCGGCAGCTGTGACAGCGGGCCGCGCAAACCCTCGGCTGCCGCCAGCAGCGTGTCGTCGAGCAGTTCGTCAACCTCGTCGTGCACGGTCAGCCAGACGGCAGCGGCGACGGCGATGATCCACAGTACCGACGAGGCGAGCAGGGCGAGGGTCAGGCGAGCCCGGATCGAAGGTGGCGGCAGGGCTTTCACTGACCGCTCGCGAGACGATAACCGATGCCGCGCACGGTTTCGACCATCGCTCGCCCCAGCTTGCGGCGCAGCGCGGCGACATGGACCTCGACGGCGTTGCTGGCCCATTCGGCGGCAAAGCCGAGCACCAGTCTCTCGAGGTCCGCCTTGCTGACGATGCGGCCGGGGCGCAGAAGCAGCGCTTCGAGAATGGCCCACTCGCGACTGGTGAGCTCGACTCGCTGTCCGCTCACCCGGACCGCGCGGGCGACCAGATCCACCTCGACCTCGCCGAAGCGCCGCCGCGTATCGGCGCTGCCGGCGATTCGCCGGCTCACCGCACGCAGGCGGGCCGCCAGTTCCTCCGGTGCGAAGGGCTTGACCAGGTAGTCGTCGGCACCGCTGTCGAGGCCGCGGATGCGGTCATCGAGGAGGTCGCGCGCCGTCAGCATCAGCGCCGGCGTGGCGTCGCCGCGGCGGCGCCGTCCACGCAGCCAGTCGAGTCCGGAACCGTCCGGCAACTGCCAGTCCACCAGCAGGGCATCGTAGGGCTCGCCTTGGTGGGCGGCGACCTGCTGCAGCGTCCGGCACCAGTCCACGCGATGGCCGTCGACTGCGAGGAAGTCGCGCAGTCCCTCGCCGAGGATGTCGTCGTCTTCGATCAGCAGCAGTCGCATCGACCTTCTCCGAAGCCTGGCGCATGCCGCCAGGCTGGCGATTGTACCGGAGCCTGCCGGGGCAGGGCGGCCGACCGCGGCTCGCTTAAGCGGCTCTTCAGGAGCGGCGCGCAAGATCACTCCATGCCCATCTTGCCAACTCCCCCGCTCCCGTCACGGCGACCGCAGGCGCTTGCCGCTGACGGTCCTTTCGCGATTCCGGCGACCATCGAGCAGTTGCTGCTCGTGGCCAGCATCTTCTGGGTGCTGACGGCCAACCGGCCCTTTCTTGCCGCGATCGTCGGCGAGCGGTCGCTGACGGCGGCCGGCACCTGGGGTCTGTTGCTGGCAACCGCTGTCCTGCTGATCGCCATCCACTTCGCCCTGCTCGCGCTGCTGGCGACACGTCTGACGGTCAAGCCGCTGCTGGCACTGATGATCGTCGCGACCGTCATCGCCTCGCATTTCATGTCGGCCTACGGCGTCCTGCTCGATCCGACGATGCTGCGCAACGTCCTGCGGACGGACCTCCTGGAAGCGCGCGAACTCCTGTCACCGGCGCTGGCAGCGGAGCTTGCGCTCTACGCGCTGCTGCCGCTGCTCCTGCTCTGGCGTGCACGGATCGTGCTGCGGCCGCCGCTGCGCGCCTGCGGCGCCCGCCTGCTGGCACTGCTCCTGGCGGCCGTGGCGATGGCCGGCTCGCTGGCGGTGGTCTACAAACCACTGTCGTCGCTGCTGCGCAACCACAAGGAGGTGCGCTACCTGATCACGCCGGCGAACTACCTCTGGTCGCTGGCCAGTGTCGCCGCCAGCGATGCCCGTGGTGTGGCGAGGATCCGCGCGCCGATCGGCCTCGACGCGGTGGCCGGTCCGGGTGTGGAAAAGGGCGACCGACCGCGCTTCGTCGTCGTCGTCGTCGGCGAGACCGCGCGCGCTGCGAACTGGGGCCTCAACGGTTACCTGCGGCAGACGACCCCCGAGCTGGCCCGGCTCGACGTGATCAACTTCAGCCAGGTTACCAGTTGTGGCACGAACACCGACGCGTCGCTGCCCTGCATGTTCGCTCCGGTCGGCAGGCGCAGCTACGACGCCGAGCGGATCAATGGCAGCGAGTCCCTGCTGCACGTTGTGGCGCGGGCAGGCGTCGGCGTGCAGTGGCGCGACAACCAGTCCGGCTGCAAGGGCGTCTGTGACGGCCTGCCGAGCGAAAGCGTCGCGACCATGAACCCGCCTGGTTTCTGCGACGGCGGGCGCTGTCTCGACGGCGGCCTGCTGCAGGGCCTCGACGAGCGCCTGCGGCGTGCACGGGGGAGCAACCTGATCGTCCTGCACCAGCTCGGCAATCACGGACCATCGTACTTCCGCCGCCACCCACCGGCCTTTGCCCGCTTCCAGCCGGAATGCACGAACGACGACCTGAGCCAGTGTTCGCCCGAACAGATCGTCAATGCCTACGACAACGCGCTGCTGTACACGGATCATGTTCTGGCCAGCCTGATCACCATCCTGCAGGCTCGCGCCGGCGAGGTCGATTCGGCGCTGCTCTACGTTTCCGACCATGGCGAATCGCTTGGCGAGGGTGGGCTCTACCTGCACGGCGTGCCCTACGCCATTGCCCCCACCGTACAGAAGGAAGTGCCGATGCTGATGTGGTTCTCGGACGGTTTCCGCCGCAGCGCCGCGATCGATGCCGCCTGCCTGCAGCGGCGGGCTGCCGCGCCGGCCAGCCATGACCACCTGTTCCACACGCTGCTCACCCTGCTCGACGTGCGGACTTCGCTCTACGAGGCGGACTGGGATCTGCTGCAGGGCTGCCGCAGTCCCGAGCTGGCGGCGGGTTGATCGCTCGCCGCCGGCACGTCATGGCAGCGGCCCAGCCGCCAGCCGGCGACGCCGCGCGATGGTGTACGCAGCTTCGGCCCGCGCTGCCGTCGCCTGCGGTTCACAGGCCGGCGAACAAGTCCGCCGCTGCCTTCTGGCCGAGGTCGAAATAGCGCTTCTGGGCGCTGCTGTCCTTGAGCGAGATGGTCATGCTCTCGAGGTCCTTCGGCCGCAGGACGTGCAGTGGCTTGGCGCAGTAGCGCCGGCCGTCGATCTCGGCACTCTGTCGGCCCATGGCCGCGAGCATGCCGTTGATCAGCTTCGCCTGCGCGAAGACGCGGGTGTTGGGCAGGGTCAGCTGCATGTCGCTGACCAGCAGGTGCGTGTCGATGCTGTTGAACGGCAGGCTGAAGGCGCTCGACTGGTAGAGCTTGTCGAGTTCGCGGTGATAGTCGTAATCGGTGAAGTCGATGGCAATGATCTCGTCGACCTCATCGTCCTCGAAAAGCGTGCGCAGCGGGCTGTTGTCGAGATAGCCGCCTTCGATGAAGTAGTCGCCATCGATGCTGCGGGCACGGAAGTAGGGGATCGTCGTGATGCCGGCGAGGAAGGCCTCCATGAAGCGGTCGAGGCTGGCATCGTCGACGCCGGCGAGGATCTCGTTGATCCGGAAGACGTGGCCCTGCCGCCGGCTCAGATTGGTGGCGCGGATGTCCCAGCGCAGGGTCGCGAGATGCCGGGCCAGCAGTTCGCGCCGCTGCGGGTCGTCGAGCAGCAGCGATTTGCGGCAACTGGCCTTGTCGACGGTGAACAGATGCGTGCCGGTCGGCAGCAACTGCGGCCGCAGGCCGAGGAAGTTGCCGAGGATGTGGAAGATGTCGCCGATGCCCAGCCTGACGGTGCGCGTCAGTACCGGTGGCAATTCCTCGTTCTCCCAGTCCCAGAGCAGGTAGTCGACGACGATGTTGTTGCCCGAGCTGGTCGAGGCGATGTGCACCAGCGGCACACCCTGTTTCCTCATCCAGACCAGCACGCCCTCGCTGAAGAAGCTCCGATAGCCGCCGCCCGAGGCGACGAAGCCGTATCTGGTCATGCCGTTCTCCTTTCCCGGTGCGAAGAAGCGGCTGCCGGGAACAGCCGCAGTGCCAGTGTGGCACAATCCGGCGGCTGCTGCAGGGGCACGCCGGCCGACAGCGGTCGCCGGTCCGCTGCCGCTGCAACCCGCCGCCGATTTGCGGCGGCGTGCGAACCGCTCTCCGAGGAGGTGACTGATGGACGAACTGCAGATGCTTGCCGGTTTTCGCAGCAAGTTCCGTGTCGATGAACTGCTGGTGGCGCACAATGAGGCGTGGTCGTGGTCGGTGCGGCCGGGGCAGGTGACGCTCGGTGCCGGCATCCTGTCCCTGAACCGGCACGCAGCGCGCTTCGCGGAGGTGACGGCGGCAGAGATGGCTGCCCTGGCCGAAATCGTCGGTTCACTGGAGCACGCCCTGCGCTCTGCCTTCGACTATCAGGCGATCAACTATCTGATGCTGATGATGGTCGACCATCAAGTGCACTTCCACGTCATTCCACGTTACGAAGGGCGGCGCAGCTTTGCCGGCGTGGAGTGGGTGGACCGGGGCTGGCCGGCATTTCCCGTCCTCGCCGAGGTGCAGCACGCCGATCGCTCGGAGTTGCCGGATCTGCTGCGGCAGCACCTGCTGGCTGCCCTGCCGCCAGCCGGCGCGCCGCCTGCTGACCGCTAGTCGCCCGGGCTTCGGCGTCAGCCGGCCAGCCTGCCAGGCGTCGGCGAGGGAGCGACTGCGCGAGGCCAGAACGGGCGGCACCGTCGATTCGTTTCCCGTTCCTGGTTTCAGCGCGGCGTCCGTCGCCGCGTTGCCTGCGGCTGCCGACGATCGCCCGGCGACGCCGACGCCATCAGCGTTCGTTGCGCCAGTCGTGCAAGGTCTCCTTGCGTGGCGGCAGCGGGCTTCTGCCAGGGTCGTCGCGGCGCAGCAGCGGGATTGCGGCCGCCAGGACGAAAACAACGCAGATGCCGAGGACGATCCACAAGGTGCTCATTCATCTCCTCCATTGGCGCCACTTGCGGCGCGTCGCCAGCCACTCGCCTGCTGCTCCGGTCCGGTGCTGCCGCACCGCTGCGGCTGGCGCGCTGGCCGCGATGACGGCGGCGGCCAGCCGCCCCGTTCGCGGGACCGATTAGACCGCAGTGCATGCCGGCTGGCAAGCCGCGGCATGCTGCCGAGGCAGCCGCCATGGCGCGCGACGGCGGCAGTCGCAGCTGGCGCAGCCGTCGCCGGCGCAGCGATGCGGGGCAAGCTGCGGGGCAAGCTGCGGGCCGGGTCTGGCGCATTGACAGAAGCCCCGGCGAACGACAGAATCCGCCGTCTCGTCGCCGTCAGCGGCTGTCCCTGGGGAGCTCGATGATTCTGCTGCACGGCGCCCTGGCGATCCTCAGCGGCGCACTGGCGGCCTCGATCGCGCTCAGTCATCCGCTCTGGCCGGCTTCGCTGGCACTCGCGCTGCTCGTCTGGTGCGTCGTCGTCTGCCTCAGCCCGGTGGTCTGGCTGGCCGTGTTGCCTGCCGTTCTGCCGCTGGCCGGCTTCTCGCCCTGGACTGGCTGGATCGGCGTCGAGGAGTTCGACCTGTTCTGCCTTGGGGCAGCGGCCGGGTCGCTGAGCCGCCTCGTCCTGCAACGGCTGTGGCCAGCCCGCTGGCTGCGGGCTGCCGAGAGGAACGCGGGCGGATTTGGCGACGAGCGGTTGGCTGGCGGTATCCTGTCGCTGCCGGCGGCATCGCTGCCGCGACTGCCGCTCAGCCCCGACTGCCGGCGGCGGCTGGCAGGATGCGCTCTCGCCCTGCTCGCAGCCTCATCTCTTGCCGCCGTCTGGCGCGGCATGATTGCCGCCGGCGGTCCGCCGGTAGACTGGTTCGAGGGCTATGAAGATCCACTGAACTGCTTGCGCGTGGCAAAGAGCCTGTTCCTGGTGTTGCTGCTGCTGCCGTCGTTGTGCCACCTGTTGCGTTGCCAGCCGCGCTCGAGCATGCGCTGCCTCGCCGCGGGTACGGTCGCCGGCTTGGCGGTGGTCGCACTGGCGGCGCTTTGGGAGCGCCTGGCTCATCCCGGTCTTCTGGACTTCACGACGGCCTATCGCACGACGGCCCTGTTCTGGGAAATGCACGTCGGTGGTGCGGCGCTCGATGCCTTCCTGGCGTTGACTCTGCCTTTTGCCGTGCGCCCCGTGTTGCGCGCCGTCGCACCGGGCAGCTGGCTGGCCGCTGCGCTGCTGGCCGTGCTCGCATGCTACGCTTGTCTGACCAGTTTTTCGCGGGCGCTCTATCTTGGCGTGGCGGTTGCCGTGGCCGTCCTCGTTTGCAGCCACGTGCGGCAGGCGGCGATGGCGGGGTCGGCAGGGAGCGGTCGGCGGCGCTTGCCGCGATGGCAGCAGCGGGCCAACCGCGTCCTGGCCGGGATCCTGCTCGCCGAGGTGCTGCTGGTTGCCGGCATCGGAGAGTTCATGAGCAGCCGGCTGGCGAGCGGCGAGCGCGACTTCGTCGGGCGGCTGACGCACTGGCAGGAAGGTCTCGGTCTGTTGCAGGACGGCAGCGACATCCTTTTCGGCAGGGGCAGCGGTCGCTTTCCGGCCGACTATTCGGCGCAGGTCGCCGGGCGCGAGATGCCGGGCCGGCTGCACCTGATGGATGAGGCCGAAGGTCGTCATCTGGGTCTGCAGGGCGCGCACTGGCTCGCACCGCAGCGCGGTCGCTGGGAATTGCTGCAACGGGTTCCGGCGCCGCTTGCCGGCAGCTACCGTCTGCGTCTCGCAGTCCGCTCGCTACAACCGGCGGTGCTCGTTGCCAGCGTCTGCCACCAGCACCTGCTCTACGCCGCTGCCTGCGCCGAGTCGACCGTGTTTTCTCCGGGTGGCGGCGGGCAATGGCGAGAGTTCGAACTGTCGCTGCACGGCAGCGCCGGACTGCCAGCATCCAGGCAGTTGCCGGTGCCCGGCTTCTTTTCCCTGCGGCTCCTCGGCCCGGCCGGCTTCGTCGAGATCGATGCGCTCAGCCTGATCGACGGCAACGGCAGCCAGCTCCTGGCCAACGGCGATTTTTCGCAGGGCCTGGCGGGCTGGTTCTTCGCCGCGCGTCACTACTTCCTGCCCTGGCATGTCGACAGCCTCTATCTGGAGATGCTGATCGACCAGGGAGTGATCGGGCTGTCTCTGCTGCTTGTCCTGGTGGTGCTGGCGATCGTCAATCTCTGCGGCCTGTGCCGGCGCCAGCACGAACTGGCACCTTACCTGCTGGCTGCCCTGCTGGCCTGCATGGCAACCGGCGTCTTCGTCAGCGTGCTCGACATGCCGCGCGTGGCCTTCCTTTTTTACCTCTTTCTCTGTTGCGCGCTGTTCGTCAATGAGCGCCCGTTAGCGAGCGTTCCGTCGCCCGCAGGCTCCGACAAGGCGCCGGAGTTGCTCTGCCGTGTATAATCATCTTGTCCAGCAATTCAGCAATATCAATAACTTGCAATTTTATCAGAAGATTATGTTGATCATTAAAAGTGGTTTCTCGATGGTCGCCAAGCGGGGCAGCGGGTCTTCTCTGGCCGATTCTCCCCAGCCTGTGCATTAGGTCACGGTCACCCGTTCGCCGCGCTGATAGCCTTCGTGTCATGCGTTTCGCCGAGCCCTCCCGATGAAGAAGCGGGATGCGCGAAGGGGATTCGCTTCTCAATGACGCACGCGGGGCGATGTTCATGCTTGCAGGGGGTCTATCGTGATCAAGGTGTTCAATCATTGGTTTCACCGGAAGACTGTCGCCCAGGTTGCCGTCGACCTGATGTTCCCGGTCGTGTGCGTGGTCCTCGCCGCCGTCTGGCTTGGCGGAGGGGCCAACCTGGAACTCGACAGGATAGTCTTCTACGCGATCATTTTTGCCCTGACGATGATCGTCCTGAACTCCTGGCTGGGCATGTACCAGCGCGTGCATACCCGGACGCTGGCGGAGACCAGGGCGCGCGCGGTGCTTTCGCTCTATCTGGCGATTCCGCTGGCTTACGTCGTCTTTTCGTTGCTGGCGATCTCCGAGGTGGACCGTGGTTTCATGCTTCTCTCCGGACTGGCGGCGCTGTTTGCGACCCTCGTCCGGCGCGTCCACGGTGCTCACAGCCTGCCCGGGTCGTTGTTGCGCCACCGTGTGCTGGTCTTTGGCGCGGGCGAAGAAGCCGAGAACGTCGGTCGTGTGCTTGCGAAATCGGATCCCGACATCCAGATCGTCGGCTTCTATCCCAGCTCGAACGATTCCGAGGTGGTCGTTCCGGCACAGGTCGTCCTCTCGCAGGCGATGTCGCTTTCGGATACGGCGCACTCGCTGAAGGTTGACGAGATCATCGTTGCCGTCCGCGAACGCCGCGGTGGTGCGCTCCCCTTGCGCGAACTGCTCGACTGCAAGCTGTCCGGAGTCAAGGTGCTCGATCTCGCCAGCTACTTCGAGCGTGCGCTTGGGCAACTGCGCCTCGATTCGCTGCGCGTCGGCTGGATGATCTTCGGCGACGGTTTCCGGCAGACCTGGCGGCGGACGTTCTTCAAGCGTGCCTTCGACATCCTGGTTGCGCTGGTCCTGCTGTTGCTGGCGCTGCCGGTGATGCTGCTGACGGCGATCCTGATCGTGTTCGAGGACGGGTTCCCGGTGTTCTATCGCCAAGAGCGGGTTGGCCTCGATGGCCGCCTCTTTGATGTGATCAAGTTCCGCAGCATGCGCAACGATGCCGAGAGCGACGGCAAGCCACGCTGGGCAGCCACGGACGACGATCGGGTGACGCGCGTCGGCCGCATCATCCGCAAGCTGCGCATCGACGAGTTGCCACAGCTCTACAATGTACTGACCGGTGACATGAGCATGGTCGGACCGCGTCCCGAACGCCCCTACTTCGTTGACCAGCTGACGCGCGACATCCCGTTCTACGCCGTGCGCCACAGCGTCAAGCCCGGCCTCACCGGCTGGGCACAGGTCAGTTACCAGTACGGCGCGACGATCGAGGATTCGGTCCAGAAGCTGCAGTACGATCTGTACTACGTCAAGAATCACACCCTTTTCCTTGATATAGTGATCCTTTTTCATACCGTCGGAGTTGTCCTGACCGGCAAGGGTGCCCGCTGACCGGGCAACTGCCGCTCCGGTTGCTGCTTTCGACTGACGAGGACTACGGGCGCTGATGGACAGCAAGATGGCAATCATCTCGGCTTGGAGCTATGGCCTGGCGGGCGTGCTGGCGGCGCTGCTGACGCTTTACCTGGCGTCCGGCCGGCGAAACAGCAGTCGCAGCGGCGCGATGTTCCTGGCGGTCGCCCTGTGCACCGTCTGGGGGATGCTGGGGCTGGCCTTCGCGCTCACCGGCCAGGGGATTTTTCTCGCCGGCAACCTGTTGGCCGACGTGCTGCGCTTCGGCGGCTGGTATCTCTTCCTGATCATGCTGATGCGCCCGGAGTCTCCTGCCGAAGGTGCTGCGCCGACGGCTGGCATCGGATGGCTGAGTGCGATTGCCGGGCTGCTGGTGGCGTGCGGCTTCGTCGTGCAGGCGATGGCCGTCTTCGGTGTCGACGTCGTCGGCTCGTCGGCACGGCTGGCGCTGTTTGCCTCGCTGGCAATGAGCGTCTTCGGTCTGGTCCTGGTCGAGCGTCTCTTCCGCAACGTCTCGCCGGATTTCCGCTGGAGCATCAAGCCGTTGTGTCTTGGCTTGGGGGGCGTCTTCCTGTTCGACCTCTACGTCTACTCGGACGCCTTGCTGTTCAATCGCATCGATGCCGACGCCTTCAGCATCCGCGGCTTCGCCCATGCGATCGCTCTGCCGCTGGTGGCCCTGTCCGCAATCCGCAGCCACGACTGGAAGCGGCGCCTGGTGATGTCGCAGCGTGCGGTCCTGCAGTCGGCGACCTTGCTGATCGTTGGCACCTACCTGCTCTTCATGGCAGCTGCCGGTTACTACGTGCGCTTCTTCGGTGGCGAGTGGGGGCGCGCCCTGCAACTGGCGCTGCTTTTCGCTGCCCTGCTGGTGCTGGTCGCGCTGACCTTCTCCGGCTCGATGCGCGCGCGCCTGCGCGTGCAGGTCGGCAAGCATTTCTTCAGCTACCGCTACGATTACCGCGAGGAGTGGTTGCGTTTCACCGCCACCCTGTCTGCTCAGGGCGGCTTTGCAGGGCTGGGCCGGCACGTGGTCCGTGGCCTGGCCGACATGGTCGAGAGCCCGAGCGGTGCGCTCTGGCTCAAGGATCCCTCGGGCCGCTTCTTTGCCCAGGCGGCGTTCTGGAACATGCCTGCCTCGGCCGCCACCGAGGACGCCGACAGCCCGCTCTGCCGCTTCCTGCTCGAAAGCGGTTGGGTGATCAACCTCGAGGAGTATCGCTCGCTGCCGCGCCGCTACGACGGGCTCGTGCTCCCGTCGTGGCTGGTCGAGGTGCCGAACGCCTGGCTGGTGGTGCCGCTGACCACCGGCAGCGAGTTGATCGCCTTCGTCGTGCTGGCGACGGCCCGCACGCGCATCGACGTCAATTGGGAGGTGAACGACCTCCTGAAGACGGCGGCCAGGCAGGCTGGTGCCTTCCTCGGTCAGATGCAGGCGAGCGAAGCGCTTCTCGAGGTACGCAAGTTCGATTCCTTCAACCGGATGTCGGCTTTCGTCGTCCATGACCTGAAGAACATCATCGCCCAGCTCTCGCTGATGCTGAAGAACGCCGAACGTCACCGTGACAATCCGGAGTTCCAGAAAGACATGCTGATGACCGTCGAGCACTCCGTCGAGCGCATGCGGCAGCTGATGATGCAGTTGCGGCAGGGAACGACGCCACTCGACGGGCCACGCGGCATTGATCTGGCGGATGTCCTGCGGCGCATACAGACGGCCAAGGCGGGTCAGGGGCGCGAGGTCGAGTTGACCATCGAGGAGAAGCTGCTGGCGCGCGGTCACGAGGATCGCATCGAGCGGGTCATCGGCCACCTGGTGCAGAACGCGCTCGACGCCACTGAAAGTGGCGGCCGCGTCTGGGTCCGGATGGCTCGCCAGGGAACACAGGCTCTCGTCGAGGTCGGCGACACGGGGCACGGGATGAGTCCCGAGTTCGTTCGTGAACGGCTTTTCAAGCCGTTCCAGACGACCAAGCCGACGGGAATGGGAATTGGCGCCTATGAGAGCTTCCAGTACGTCCATGAACTGGGCGGCAGGGTCTCGGTGGACAGCGCGGTCGACGTGGGCACTCAGGTGGACCTCTTGCTGCCCCTGTTCGAGGCGGGCAAGGCACTGAAGTCGGATGAATTGTCGGGGAAACAGGAATGAGCGCTGCGAAATTGCCGCACCTGCTGATCGTCGAGGATGACCGCGCACTGCAGAAGCAGATCCGTTGGGCCTTCGATCAGTATGAGACCTTGGGCGCCGACGACCGCGAGACGGCGATGCAACTGATGCGCCGTTACCAGCCGCCGGTGGTGACGATGGATCTGGGTCTGCCGCCTGACCCGGACTCGGTGTCGGAGGGCTTCAAGCTGCTCGAGGAGATTCTGAGCTTCGCACCCGATACCAAGGTCATCGTGCTGACCGGCCAGAACGACCGCGCGAACGCCCTGCGGGCGATCGCCCTCGGCGCCTATGATTTCTTCGCCAAGCCCTTCGAGGTCGACCTGCTCGGCCTGACGATCCAGCGGGCATACCGGCTGCACGAACTGCAGAAGGAGAATGAGCGGCTGCAGGCGATGCAGCAGCCGGATGCGATGTCGGGAATGATCACCCGTGACCCGGATTTGCTGCGCGTCTGCCGGACGATCGAACGCGTCGGCGTCACCGACGCGACCGTGCTGCTGCTCGGCGAAAGCGGTACCGGCAAGGAGCTTCTCGCGCGTGGTCTGCACGAGTCGTCACCGAGGCGTCGCGAACGCTTCGTCGCCATCAACTGCGCGGCGATTCCCGACAACCTGCTCGAAAGCGAACTCTTCGGCTACGAGAAGGGCGCCTTCACCGGTGCCGGCAAGACGACGCCGGGCAAGATCGAGACGGCCAACAACGGCACGCTGATGCTCGACGAGATCGGCGATCTGCCGCACAACCTGCAGGCGAAGCTGCTGCGCTTCCTGCAGGAGCGGGTGATCGAGAGGATTGGCGGGCGGAGCGAGATTCCGGTCAATGTCCGGATCGTCTGTGCCACCCACCAGAATCTGCAGAACCTGATCAGCGAGGGTCGTTTCCGCGAGGATCTGTATTACCGCTTGGCGGAGATCGTCGTGAACATACCGCCGCTGCGTGCCCGGACGGGCGACGCCGCGCTGCTGGCACACGTCTTCGTGCGGCGTTTCGCCGCCGAGAATGCTCGCGGTGCCATGAGCCTGCGCGAGGATGCGCTGCGTGTGATCGAGGCCCACGCCTGGCCGGGGAACGTTCGGGAACTGGAGAATTGCATCAAGCGGGCGGTGATCATGGCTGACGGCAATCAGATCACTGCCGCTGACATCGGTCTCGGTGGCGCGGCACAGGCCGAGGAAACGGTGCTCGACCTGCGCAACGCGCGTGACGAGGCCGAGAAACGGGTGACGATCGCCGCTCTGGCGCGCGCCGACGGCAATGTCGTCAAGGCCGCCGAGCTGCTCGGTGTCAGCCGTCCGACGCTGTACGATATGATGCACAGGTTTGGCCTCAAGTGAGGCATTCAGCCGGAGGTTTTTCGGGCAAGCTTTTCGACACAGGGGAAATTTGATGAAGACTCGTAACTCCGTGCCTGCGCTGCGCAAGGCGACCGCCTCGGCACTGCTCGCCACTCTGCTGCTGCTCGGCTGCGGTGGTGGCGAAAAGCCCGCGGACCTGTTGAATCAGGCGAAGGAAGCGCTGCAGAAGAACGACCACAAGACCGCGGTGATCCAGCTCAAGAACGCCTTGCAGCAGGATCAGCAACTCGCCGAAGCCCGTTTTCTGCTGGCCAGGGCGCTGCTCGCGGGTGGCGATCCGGCTGGTGCCGAGGTCGAGTTGCGCAAGGCGCAGGAACTCAACTACTCGGTCGAACAGATCACCCCCCTGCTTGCCCGCACACTGCTGATGATGGGCCAGGCGGACAAGGTGATCAAGGATCTGGCCAACGCCCCGCTGGCGACCGCCGAGGCGAGGGCGGACCTGCAGACATCGATTGGCCAGGCCTATCTGTTGCAGGACAAGCCGCAGCAGGCGGAGGCAGCCTATGCCGCGGCGTTGGCGGCGCAGCCGGGCTATGCGCCGGCACTGATCGGCGAGGCACGGCTGAAAGCCACCGGCGGCGACCTGCCCGGAGCGCTGGTGATACTCGACCGCGGACTGCAGGATTCGCCCAGATTGTACGAAGCCTGGCAGCTCAAGGGTGATCTGCTGCAGGCTCAGGGCGACGGTGCGGGGGCGATGGCGGCCTATCGCAAGGCGGTCGAAGTCAAGCCGGACTACCTGGCGGGGCACGCTGCGATCATGCGGCAGCAACTGGCCGAGAATCAGCTCGACGCCGCCGCGCAGCAGCTGGCGACGATCAAGCAGTTCGCCGCCAATCATCCGCAGACGCACTACCTGACGGCCATGCTGGCCTACCAGAAGAAGGACTATCCCGCCGCCCGCGACGCCATCCTGCTGATGCTGCGCGTCGTTCCGGACAACCCGCTCGGTCTGCAACTGGCCGGTCTCATCGAATACGAACTCAAGGCCTACCCGCAGGCCGAGGACTACCTCCTGAAGGCGCTGCCGAAGACACCCGAGCTCGGCATCGCCCGTCGCGTGTTGATCGCCAGCTACCTGCGCGACGGCAAGCCGGCGAAGGCCCTGGCGCTGATCGAGCCGGTTCTCGGCAAGATCGACAAGGATTCAAACATGCTGGCGCTGGCCGGACAGGTGTTCCTGCAGAACGGCCAGGTCGACAAGGCCGGCCAATATTTCGCCAAGGCGGCGGCGCTCGATCCGCAGAATGCCGGCAAGCGGACCTCGCTGGCGATGGTCAATCTGGCCCGGGGCGATACCGACACGGCTTTCCGCGACCTCGAACAGGTGGCTGCCGCAGATCCCGGCAATCGTGCCGATCTGGCGCTGATCACGGCGCATCTGCAACGGCGGGCGTTCGACCCGGCGTTGAAGGCGATCGCCGCCCTGGAGAAGAAGCAGCCCGAGAACCCGCTGGTGTACAACCTGCGCGGCACCGCGCTGCTCGGCAAGCGCGATGTGGCAGGCGCCCGCAAGAGTTTCGAGCAGGCACTCGCACTGAACGCCGCCTACTTCCCGGCGGCGGCGAACCTCGCCAGCCTGGACATGGCGGACAAGAAACCCGATGAGGCGAAGAAGCGCTTCGAGGCGGTTGTCGCCAAGGATCCGAAGAGTACGCAGGGATATCTCGCACTGGCGGAACTGCGCTCGAGGACCGGCGGCAAGACCGAGGAAGTCGCCACCCTGATCAACCGTGCGATCGCCGCGAACCCGCAGGAGCCGGCACCACGACTGGCGCTGATCGGTCTGTATCTGGGCAAGAACGAGGTCAAGAGTGCGCTGGCCGCCGGACAGGACGCGGTCGCGGCCTTGCCCGACCGGCCGGAGATCCTCGACGCGGCCGGACGCGCGCAGCAGGCGGCGCAGGACTACAATCAGGCGCTGGCGACCTATGGCAAACTGGCGGCCCTGAAACCCGATCTGCCGCTGCCCTATCTGCGCATGGCAGAGATCGAGGTGGCGGCAAAGAACAAGCCTGCTGCCCTGGAAAACCTCAGGAAAGCGCTGCAGGTGCAGCCGAATTCGCTCGAGGCCCAGCGCGGGATCATGATGCTCGAGCTCGATGCCGGGCGGACGGCCGAAGCCATTGTGGTCGCCAAGGAGGTCCAGAAGCAGCGTCCGAAGGAGGCGATCGGCTATCTCTTCGAGGGCGACGCGCAGGCTGCGCTGAAGAACTGGCCGGCAGCCATTGCCGCCTACCGCGTGGGGCTCAAGGAGGCTGGAGGTCCCGACGTGGCCGCCAAGCTGCATCTCGCACTGGCCAGCAGCGGCAACTTGAGCGAGGCCGACAGTTTCGCCGCCGGCTGGCTCAAGGAGAACGCCAAGGACACGCGTTTCCGCTTCTACCTGGCAGGCCACGCGACGGCACGCAAGGATTATGCGACTGCTGCCCGGCACTACCGCGTGCTGCTCGAGGCGCAGCCGGAAAATGCGATCGTGCTCAACAACCTGGCCTGGGTGGGCGCCCAGACCAAGGACCCGAAGGCCCTGGAGTACGCCGAGAAGGCGAACAGGCTGGTGCCGAACCAGCCGGCACAGATGGATACCCTGGCGGTGCTGCTGATGGACAAGGGCGACACGCAGCGGGCGCTCGAGCTGTTTCGCCAGGCACTGGAACTGGCACCGCAGGCAGCGGTGATCCGCGTCAACTATGCGCGGGCGCTGATCAAGGCAGGCCAGAAGGGAGAAGCCAGGAAGCAGCTCGATGAAGTCGCCAAGCTGGGCGACAAGTTCCCGGCGCAGGCAGAGGTCGCGGAGTTGCAGAAGGGTCTGTAGTCAAGCGGAGGCTTGCTGGAGTCAGTGCGGAAAACCAACTGAATGGAGTGTTCATGACTATTGTTGCTGTGGTGGGTCTCGGTTACGTCGGTTTGCCTCTTGCCGTCGAGTTTGGCAAGAAGATGCGGACCATCGGTTACGATCTGTCGGCGAGCAAGGTGGCACACTATCGCCGCCACGTCGACCCGACCGGTGAGGTGAGCAGTGCCGATCTCGCAGCGGCCATCCACCTCGAAGTCGGCAACGATCCGACGGCTCTGGCGGCGGCGGATTTCGTCATCGTTGCCGTGCCGACGCCGGTCGACCCGGCGCATCAACCGGACTTCGGTCCGCTGATCGGCTCTTCGGAGGCGGTCGGGAGGAACCTCAAGCGTGGCGCGACCATCGTCTTCGAGTCGACGGTCTATCCGGGCGCGACCGAGGAAGTGTGCATCCCGATCATCGAGAAGTGTTCCGGGATGAAATGGAAGGAGGACTTCTTCGTCGGTTACTCGCCCGAACGGATCAATCCGGGCGACAAGGAGCGGACGCTGACGAAGATCGTCAAGGTGGTCTCCGGCGACACCCCGGAAACCCTCGAGCGCGTTCGCCAGATGTACGCCAGCGTCATCACGGCCGGCGTGTTTCCGGCGTCGAGCATCAAGGTTGCCGAGGCTGCCAAGGTCATCGAGAACACGCAGCGCGACCTCAACATCGCCCTGATGAACGAGCTGGCGATCATCTTCGATCGTGTCGGCATCGACACCGTCGAGGTCCTCGAGGCGGCGGGCAGCAAGTGGAACTTCCTGCCCTTCCGGCCGGGTCTCGTCGGTGGTCACTGCATCGGCGTCGACCCCTATTACCTGACGCACAAGGCGGAGATGCTCGGCTATCACCCGCAGGTGATCAACGCCGGGCGGCGGATCAACGACGGCATGGGCAAGTTCATCGCCGAGCAGACGGTCAAGCAGTTGATTCGCAATGGCTGGCAGGTCAAGGGGGCACCGGTCATCGTCCTTGGCCTGACCTTCAAGGAGGACTGTCCCGACCTGCGCAACTCGCGCGTCATCGACGTCATCCGCGAACTCGAGTCCTACGGTGCGCGCGTGATCGTGCACGAACCGGTGGCCGATGCCGCCGAGGCACGGCACGAGTATGGCGTCGAGCTGGCGCCGTGGGACGAGCTGCCGGCGGCAGCGGCGATTGTCGCTGCGGTTGCCCACCGCCAGTTCAGGGAGCGCCCGCTGACCGATTTCGTCGGCAAGCTGCAGCCCGGCGGCGTGCTGACCGACGTCAAGAGCATGTTCAACGAAGCGCAACTGGTGGCGCACGGGGTGAGCGTGTGGCGTCTGTGAGTTTCACTGCGGTGCCGGTGCTGTCGTCGCTCGCCGAGCGGTTGCGGCAGCGCCCGGCGCGCTGGCTGGTGACGGGAAGTGCCGGCTTCATCGGCTCGCATCTCGTCGAGAACCTGCTCCGCATGGGCCAGACGGTCGTCGGGATGGACAACTTCGCGACCGGCCACCGGCGCAACCTGGACGAAGTGCAGTCACTGGTTGGCGTCGACGCGTGGCACCGGCATCGCTTCATCGAGGCCGACATCCGCGACCTCGACGCCTGCCGCGAAGCCTGCCACGGGGTGGAGATCGTCCTCCACCAGGCGGCCCTCGGTTCGGTGCCGCGCTCGCTGGCCGATCCGTTGGCGACCAATGCCAGCAATGTCGACGGCTTCCTGAACATGCTCGTCGCCGCCCGCGATGCCGGCGTGCGGCGTTTCGTCTATGCGGCGTCGAGTTCGACCTACGGCGACCATCCGGCGCTGCCCAAGGTCGAGGAGCAGATTGGCCGGCCGCTCTCGCCGTACGCCGTCAGCAAGCTGGTCAACGAGTTGTACGCCGAAGTCTTCGCTCGCTGTTACGGTCTGCCGTCGATCGGCCTGCGCTACTTCAACGTCTTCGGTGCACGGCAGGATCCCGAGGGGGCCTACGCCGCCGTCATCCCGCGCTGGACGCGCGCGATGCTGCTCGGCGATGTCGTGACGATCAACGGCGACGGCGAGACCAGTCGTGACTTCTGCTTCGTCGACAATGCAGTGCAGGCCAACCTGCTGGCGGCGACGAGCGACGATGCGGCGGCAGTGAATCAGGTATACAACGTCGCCGTCGACGACCGTACTTCGTTGAACCGGCTGTTCGACGTCCTGCGGGATGCCTTGCTCGACTTCTGTCCCGACGTGCGCGACTTGCGACCGGTGCATGGCGATTACCGACCAGGCGACGTGCGCCACTCGCGCGCCGACATTTCCAAGGCCAGGCGTCTGCTTGGCTATTTTCCAAGCCACCGGATCGAGGAGGGGGTTCGGGCGGCGATGCCGTGGTACGTGTCACGTTTCGGCGTGGCCGCTGGAGTTCGTTGATGAAAGCTTCCTGTCTTGGCTGTTCCGCCCTGATGCGCCGGGGTGCAATCCTATTCTGCGGCCTGCTGGGTCTTGCCGCGCCATCCCTTGCCGCTGCCGCCGGCGTCGCGGCCAAGGAGTCCGAGGCCGAGCGCCGGCTGGCGCTGCGCAAGGAGGCTCTGGCGCACGAGCACGGCGAGGGCGTGCCGCGCGATTACGCGCGCGCGGTCAAGCTCTATTGCGAGGGCGCCCGGATGGGTGATGCCGAAGCGCAGTTCAACCTCGGCTGGATGTACGCCAATGGTCGCGGCATCGAGCGCGACGATTCCCGGGCGGCGTACTTCTTTGCCCTGGCGGCGAGGCAGGGACACGAGCAGTCGCAGAGGATGCAGCGCTTCGTCGGCGAACCGGCGGCGACCGTCCCCGACTGCATGCGCGGCTTCGCCTTCCTCGACGACGGCAAGGATGTCCTCGTGCCGATCACCGAAATGCAGAAGAAGGTCGTCGGCCTGGTCAACCAGCTGGCGCCGGAGTATGGCGTCAGTCCGCGGCTGGCTCTGGCGGTGATCCGCACCGAGTCCAATTTCAATCCGGCAGCACTGTCGAACAAGAACGCGCAGGGCTTGATGCAGCTGATTCCCGATACCGCGGCACGGTTCAACGTCCGCCAGCCGTTCGATCCGGAGCAGAACCTGCGCGGCGGGCTGGCGTATCTGCGCTGGCTGCTGGCCTATTTCGAGGGCGACGTCAGTCTGGTTGCCGCCGCCTACAACGCCGGCGAGGGCGCGGTCAATCGCTACCGCGGCGTGCCGCCCTATGCCGAGACGCAGGGTTACGTCAAGCGGATCATCAGCATCTTCAAGCGCGACGATCATCCCTACGACGCCAAGGTGACCACGCCGTCGCCGGAGTTGCCGCGCATCCGTTCGATCCGGGGAGTGTAGGATGCAGGCCGTGCCTTCGGCCTTGCGCCACCTGCTGGCCGCCGTTGCCGTTGTCTGTGGCCTGCTGGGCTTGGCAGGGACGGTGGCAGCCGAACTGCCCGAGGTCATCGAGCGGATCAAGCCATCGGTGGTCGTCGTCGGGACGCAGCAGGTGACCCGCAGCCCGCAGTTCGTCATGCGCGGAACGGGCTTCGTCGTCGGCGACGGCCGCACGGTGGCGACCAATGCGCACGTGATCGCGGCAGCGATCGACGAGGCGGCCGGCGAGAAGCTGGTCATCCTCGTCCGGCCGGCCGCCGGCAAGGCACAGCAGCGGCCGGCCAGGGTCGTCGCGGTGGACAAGGGGCACGATCTCGCGCTGCTGCGCATCGATGGCCCGTTGCTGCCGACGCTCACCCTGCACGAAGCGGAGCCGGTGCGCGAAGGCCAGGCGATCGCCTTCACCGGCTTTCCGATCGGCGGCGCGCTGGGGCTGTCGCCGGTCACGCATCGCGGCATCATTTCGGCGATCACGCCGATCGTCCTGCCGGGGGCCAATGCCCGCGAACTGAACGCCCGTGTCGTGCAGCAGATCAGGGAAGGCAGTTTCGACATCTATCAGCTCGACGCGACGGCCTACCCGGGCAACAGCGGCGGCCCGCTGTTCGAGGTCAGCCGCGGCGAGGTGCTTGGCGTCATCAACATGGTCTTCGTCAAGGAAAACAAGGAATCGGTTCTCAGCAAGCCATCCGGGATCAGCTTCGCCATTCCCGTGCGCTTCCTGCGCGAGCTGTTGCAGAAGAGCGGCACGCAGTAGATCTCGCTTCCCCGGGTCCTGAGTCGATGCCCTGGCGCTGCCGCGCCATGCGGCCGGGGCAGTCCTTGCCCGACAGGGAAATCGATCATCTGCCGCCTCGGTCTCCTTGGCGGAGCCGGCTGCCAGCGGCCCGTTGCCGCTGCGCGGGGGCTGCGGTCCTGCGCACGAACCCTCATTTTGCGGCTGTCCGAGCCGGCTTCTGGTAGCATGCTCGCTGCTCCGACGGACCGTCAATGACCGCCTTGCTCGCTGAAGTCTTTTCCGCCTCCGGGCCGCTCGCCGCGACGGTTCCCGGTTATCGTCCGCGGTCGCAGCAGCTCGAACTGGCAGAACGCATTGCCGCCGCCATGGCGGCCAACGCGGTGCTCGTCGCCGAAGCCGGCACCGGCACCGGCAAGACCTATGCCTACCTCGTTCCGGCGCTGCTCTCGGGAGGCAAGGTGATCGTGTCCACGGGGACGAAAAACCTGCAGGACCAGCTTTTCGCGCGCGACATTCCGACCATCCGCAAGGCTCTCGGCCTGCCGGTCCGGGTTGCCCTGCTGAAGGGCCGTGCCAACTATCTCTGCCACCACCATCTCGCACGCTCGCTCGCCGATGGCCGCTTCCTGACGCGCGAGGATGCTGCCTGGGCGCAGCGCATCGCACGCTTTGCCCAGCAGACGCGCAGTGGCGACAAGGCAGAGTGTGTCGATGTTCCCGAGAACGCGACGGTGTGGCCGATGGTCACCTCGACGCGCGACAACTGCCTCGGCCAGGACTGTCCGCAGCACAAGGAGTGCTTCGTCCTTGCTGCCCGCCGTGAGGCGCTGGCCGCCGACCTGGTGGTGGTGAACCATCACCTCTTCTTCGCCGACGTGATGCTGCGCGACGAGGGCACGGCGGAACTCCTGCCGGCGTGCAACACGGTGATCTTCGACGAGGCGCACCAGTTGCCAGAGGTCGCCAGCCTGTTCTTCGGCGACAGCGTATCGACCGCGCAACTCCTCGAACTCGGCCGGGACGTGCAGAGCGAAGCGCTCGCGGCGGCGCGTGACTGCCTCGACCTGCCGCGCCTGTGCGCCCGGCTGGAGAAGGACGTGCGCGATCTGCGGCTCACGCTGCCGCTCGAGCCAGCGCGTCATGCGCTGCCGCAGCTTGCCGCCCGACCGCGGTTTGCCGAGGCCCTGGCGACCACGATCGCAGCCGTCGAGGCGCTGGCCGCCCTGCTCGAGACGCAGGCGCAGCGCAGCGAGGGGCTGGACAACTGCTGGCGGCGTGCGGGCAGCCTGCTGCAACGCCTGCAAGCCTGGCAGGCCGGCAGCAACGACGACTTCGTGCGGTGGGCCGAGACCTATACGCACGCGCTGCAGCTCAATGCCACGCCGCTGGCGATCGCCGGCATCATGCAGAAGCAGATGAGCGGGCATCCGCGCGCCTGGATCTTCACTTCCGCGACGCTCGCCGTGCAGAACGACTTCGGCCACTACTGTGCGGAGATGGGCCTGGTCGATGCGTCTTCGGCGCGTTGGGAGAGTCCTTTCGATTACCCGCGGCAGGCGCTGCTCTACGTGCCGCGCAACCTGCCCGAACCGAACGCTCCCGACCATGCCGAGGCGGTCGTCAGCGCCGCGTGGCCGGTGCTGCGCGAGAGCGGCGGCCGCGCCTTTTTCCTGTGCACCTCGCTGCGCGCGATGCGCCGGGTGCACGAACTGCTCGCCGGCCGGCTCGCCCGCGAGGGTCTCGAGCTGCCGCTGCTGCTGCAGGGCGAGTTGGGCAAGAACGAGTTGCTCGAGCGCTTTCGCCGCCTCGGCAATGCCATCCTGATCGGCAGCCAGAGCTTCTGGGAAGGCGTCGATGTCCGTGGCGAGGCGCTGTCGCTGGTGGTCATCGACAAGCTGCCGTTCGCCCCACCCGACGACCCGGTGCTGTCGGCACGACTCGAGAGGCTGCGCAGCGAAGGCCGCAATGGCTTTCTCGAGTACCAGCTGCCGCGCACGGTCATCAACGTCAAGCAGGGGGCGGGCCGGCTGATTCGCGATGAGAGCGACCGCGGCGTGCTGATGATCTGCGATCCGCGCCTGATCGCCAAGACCTACGGCAAGCGGATCTGGCGCAGCCTGCCACCGATGCGGCGGACGCGCGAGCTGGCCGACGCGGTGGCCTTCTTCACACCGGCAGCCGGTGCCAGCGGCGCATGAACGCGCAACTGCCACCATCGCTGCAGGGACTCCTGCCGGCCGACTGCCGTGCCGCGGCGGAGCTGCTGAATCGTGGTTGCGCCTGCATCTCGGTCGATCACCAGTCGCTGCGGCGGGAACTCGCGGCCTGTGCGCGTGACGCCGGAGCGAGTGACTGGCTGGCGAGCCGCCCGCACCTGTTTGCCGACAGCATGGTCTTCGTCGGCGCACTGCATCTCGAGCGGATGGCGCGGACGATCGCCGCCATCGAACGGGTGGTCGCGCTGCCGGCCTACCAGCAGCGGGTGCTGGCCTACGCGCCGGCGGTGGCGCAGCACGCGCCGGCAGCCGCGGGTGTCTTCCTCGGCTACGACTTCCATCTCGGTCCGCAGGGGCCGCAACTCATCGAGATCAACTCGAATGCCGGCGGAGCGCTGCTCAACGCCGGTCTCCTGCGGGCGCAACGGGCGTGCTGTGCGGCGGTGGCGCAGATCATGCCGCAACCGCCGCCGGTCGAGCGTCTCGTTCTCGAGATGTTCCGCAACGAGTGGCGGCTGGCGCGGCCGGAAGTGGCGGCGACGCGTCCGCTGGCACGTGTCGCCATCGTCGACGAGGCGCCGGCCGGGCAATACCTGGCGCCGGAGTTCGAGCTCTTTCGCCGGCTCTTTGCCGACAATGGCATCGCGGCGCTGATCGCCGATCCCGCCGAGCTGTCGTACGATGGCGAGCGGCTGCATTGCCGCGGTGAGGCCATCGACCTGGTGTACAACCGGTTGACCGATTTCGCGCTCGCCGCACCACGCAACGCCAGCCTGCGGCAGGCCTATCTCGCCGACGCCGTCGTCCTCACGCCGCACCCGCGGACGCATGCGCTGTTCGCCGACAAACGCAATCTGCTGGCACTCGGTGACCAGGAATGGCTGCGGGCGATCGGCGTGGAGCAGGGCGACCGCGAGCTGCTCGCGAGCAGCATTCCACGTACCGAGGAGGTCACGCCAGAGAACGCCGAGACTTTCTGGGCCAGCCGCCGGCAGTGGTTCTTCAAGCCGGCCGCCGGTTTTGGCAGCAAGGCCGCCTATCGCGGCGACAAGCTGACGCGGCGGGTGTTCGCCGAGGTCGCGCGTGGCGGCCATGTCGCGCAGGCGGTCGTCAGCCCCTCCGAACGCCGCCTGCTGATCGACGGTGTCGAGCAGGATTTCAAGCTCGACCTGCGCAACTATGCCTACCGCGGCGCGGTGCAACTGGTTTCGGCGCGCCTCTACCGTGGCCAGACGACCAATTTCCGGACTCCGGGTGGCGGCTTCGCCGCGGTCCTCGCCGTTCCCGGGCAGCGTCGCTGCCTCAGCTGCGAATGAGGATCTTCGGCATCACGGGCTACTCCGGCGCAGGCAAGACGACGCTGATCGAGCGCATGCTGCCGCAGATGATCGAGCGTGGCCTGCGCGTCTCGGTGCTCAAGCACGCCCATCACGACTTCGACGTCGATCGCCCGGGCAAGGACTCGTTTCGTCACCGCCAGGCTGGGGCCAGCGAAGTGCTGCTCGTCAACGCGTCGCGCTGGGTGCTGATGCACGAGCTGCGCGGTGCGCCCGAGCCGACGCTGGCCGAATGCGCGAGCCGTTTCTCGCCCTGTGACCTGCTCCTCGTCGAGGGTTTCAAGCACGAGGCGATCGCCCGCCTCGAAGTCCATCGGCCGGCGCATGGCAAGCCGCCGCTGTGGCCGGAGCAGCGCCGGATCGTCGCGGTCGCCTCGGACGAGGCGGCGCCGGCGGGTCTGCCGGCGGGGCTCCGCTGGCTGGACCTGAACGACGTGCCGGCGATCGTCGCTTTCATCCTCGATCATCTTCAGCGCACGGAGGAAGCCGATGCTGTCCTTTGAAGAAGCACTTGAGCGCCTGCTCGCGGCGGCGCCGGCGGTCGCCGAGGTCGAGTCGCTGGCGACGCGACACGCCGATCGACGTGTCCTCGCACAGGCACAGATGGCGACGGTCGATTCGCCGCCGCTCGACAATTCGGCGATGGATGGCTACGCCGTCGCCGTTGCCGATGTTCCGCGGCCGGGGATCTGCCTGCCGGTGACGCAGCGCATTCCGGCCGGCAGCGTCGGCAGCCGGCTGCAACCGGGAAGTGCGGCGCGCATCTTCACCGGCGCGCCGCTGCCGCCCGGCGCGGACGCGGTCGTGATGCAGGAACTGTGCGAACACGCTGCGGCACAGGTGCGGATCAACCACCTGCCGCAACCAGGCGAGCACATCCGTCGGGCGGGCAGCGACATCGCCGCCGGCAGCGAGATTCTCGCCTGCGGCCAGCGCCTGCGGCCACAGGACACGGCGCTCGCGGCGTCGGTCGGCATCGCCTCGTTGCCGGTTTTCAGGCGCCTGCGGGTGGCGCTGCTGAGCACCGGCGACGAGCTGCGCATGCCGGGCGAGACGCTGCCGCCGGGGGCGATCTACAACGCCAACCGCTTCCTCCTCACGGCCCTGCTCGAACGGCTCGGCTGTATCGTCGACGACGCCGGCGACGTCGCCGACAGCCTGCCGGCGACGCAGGCCGCGCTGCGGGCCGCGGCCGCAAAGAACGACCTGGTGCTCTCGTCCGGTGGCGTCTCGGTCGGCGAGGAGGATCATGTCCGGGCAGCGGTCGAGGGCGCTGGCCGGCTCGAAATGTGGAAGATCGCGATCAAGCCGGGCAAGCCGCTGGCTTTCGGCCATCTGGCGACGAACGGCCGCGAGGTCCCCTTCGTCGGGCTGCCCGGCAACCCGGTATCGTGCCTCGTCACCTTCCTGATGCTGCTGCGGCCGCTGCTTCTGCGGATGCAGGGGGTGCGCGAGGTGGCCCCGGCGAGCTACCGCTTGCGCGCCGATTTCGACTGGCCAGGCCCGGATGCGCGGCGCGAGTTCCTGCGCGTCCGCAGCCATGCCGGCGGCACGGTCGAGCTCTTCGGCAACCAGGGTTCGGGCGTCCTGACCGCGGCGGCTTGGGGCGATGGCCTGATCGACAACCCGCCGCAGCAGGTGATCCGGCGTGGCGACGCCGTCTGCTTCATGCCTTTCTCGGCCTTGCTCGACTGAATCGGGGAGACACTGATGCTGAACATTCTCTACTTCGCTTCGGTGCGCGAGCGCCTTGGCCGGTCGGCCGAGGAACTGGCGCTGCCGGTCGGTGTGCGCGACGTCGCCGGCCTCATTCGCCATCTCGGCCAGCGGGGCGGTGCGTGGGAGGACCTGGCCGGGATCAGGAACCTGCGCTGTGCCGTCAACCAGCAGATGGTGCCGCTCGATTCGCCGCTCGCCGATGGCGACGAGGTGGCTTTCTTTCCGCCGGTGACGGGGGGCTGAGCGCATGCCGGTGCGCATCCAGGAAGCCGATTTCGACATCGGCGGCGAACTCGCCGACTTCTGCCGCGCCGACCCGCGGATCGGTGCGCTGGCATCCTTCGTCGGCCTCGTGCGCGATGTCAGCGGCGGCGACGGCGTCAGCGAGATGAGCCTCGAACACTACCCCGGGATGACCGAGAAGGCGCTGGCGGCGATCGTCGGCGAAGCGCTGCAGCGCTGGTCGCTGATCGACGCCCTGGTGATCCATCGCGTCGGCCGCCTGCTGCCCGGCGACCGCATCGTCCTCGTTGCCGTTGCCGCCGCGCACCGCGCCGAGGCCTTCGCCGCCTGCGAGTTCATCATGGATTACCTGAAGACGCGGGCACCGTTCTGGAAACGCGAGCTGACCGCGGCAGGCGCGCGCTGGGTCGAGGCGCGTGATGATGACGACCGCGCCGCCGAGCGCTGGCGGCAGCCGGGTGGGTGAGGCTGGGTCCTGCCGGTGTTGGATGTGGCATTGGCAGAGGACGAGGCATTCAGATGACATCGGGGTGGCATCTGCAGACCTGCAGCCGATGGTCCAGGCTGGATTTGCGCTGGATTCTCCCATGCGTGCATGGCCAAAGGGGCTTGCCGCCAAGCGGCGGGCGCAGCCTGGTGCTACCGCGCAATCGGCTGATCGTATTCCAGCTCGCGGCCCGGCCGCGCCAGCGAAGTGGCGTCGCTCTGCGTCGCCGCCTCGCACGGCGGTAGGCCGCGCGCTGCGCCGCGCGGGGCAGCGACGTCAGCGGCCGGTGGCCGGCGGGGCTGCCAGGCTGTCGAGCAGCAGGACGATCTCGGCGCGGGTGCCGTAGGTAGCTCCAGGCGACTCGGCGCATGAGCCTGCTGTTCGCGCGGCAGCCGCCGGCGAACGCGCACCGGTTTTCCTCCCTGGAAGAGGAAGCTGCGGCCGTCGTGCAGCAGTTCCCACGGCGAGCGGAGCAGCTGCGTCGCGCCTTCGCGGGTCAACCGCATTTCCGTCGCGGGCGTGCCGGGGTCGCAGGCGCCATCGACTTCGACCGAGAAGCGGTGGGCGACGCGCCGTACGCCGCCCGTAGCCGAAAAAGAACCGGTCACCGCCGGCGAAGTGCCGATCCTCACCCCGGTTGAACCCGAACAGACATCAGTGGCTACCGGCGATGGTCCGCATCGACGCCTCGTCGTACAACCAGGTGTCGTCGAAAAACGTCACGGCGCCGCTGGCCAGGTCGTGTTTGCCGCCGATGATGCCCACCTTGCCGGCGGCGATCATGTGTTCGAGGATGGTGCTGCGGTTGACGATCGAGCGCACCGAGCGGCGGACGTTGAGGTCGGCGACGTTCTCGACGAACGCGGCGTTCCTCGAGTTGCGCGCTGCCGGATCGGGTGTCCTGTTCTCTTCATAGACGGCGGGCTGGATCTTCGACAGCAACTCGGTCAGGTTGCCGAGCTCCACATGGTCGCACGCGCCCTTGATCGCGCCGCACGAGGTGTGCCCGAGCACCACGATGAGCTTGGACCCGGCCACGTGGCATGCGAATTCGAGGCTGCCGATGATGTCGGTGTTGATCACGTTGCCGGCGATGCGCACCGAGAAGATGTCGCCGAGGCCCTGGTCGAAGATGAGTTCCGCGGACGTGCGGCTGTCGATGCAGCTGACGATGGTGGCGAACGGCCACTGTCCGTCGCGCGTCTGGTTGGCCTGCTGCAGCAGGTCGCGGCTGACGCGCAGGTTGTTGACGAAGCGCGCGTTGCCCTCCTTGAGGAACTGCAGGGCAAGCGCCGGGTTGACGGAGGCTTGGGTTTCGGACGTATGCGTTTTCATGGCGGACGGGGATTCCTTGGCGGCAATTGATGTTGACCAACATGTTACCGACCAGTGAAAATAATGAACAATCGATATTCATGATGATTGACATAGATAGTTATCTATGAATACAACCTTTCGCCAGCTGCGTCTCTTTCTCGCGCTCGCCGACCACGGCAGTGTCACGGCGGCCGCGGAGGCATGCCACGTGACGCAGCCGACGGTATCGATGCAATTGCGCGAGCTGGCCGACGCCGTCGGTCTCCCACTCCATGAGCAGATCGGCAGGCGCCTCCACCTGACCGCGGCGGGCGAGGCGCTGGCGGTGACGGCGAGGGCGATGCTCGACGAATGGCTGGCGTTCGAGCAGGCGATCGCTGCGATGAAAGGGCTGGAGCGGGGACGGTTGCGCGTCTCGCTGGCGAGCACCGCGAAGTATTTCGTGCCGCGCCTGCTCGGCAGCTTCTGTGCCGAGCACCCGAACATCGAAATCGCCCTCGAAGTCCTGAACCGCGACGGCGTCGTCGCCCGTCTGCGCGAGAACCGCGACGACCTTTACATCATGTCGATGCCGCCCGAGAACCTCGATCTCGAACGCCATGCGTTCCTGCCCAATCCGCTGGTCCTCATCGCCAACGAAGGGCACCGGCTGGCGGGGCGGCACCTCGAACTCGCGGACCTCGCGGCCGAACGCTTCATCCTGCGCGAACGGGGTTCGGGGACACGGCTGGCGTGCGACGCTCACTTCGCACGCCATGGCTTCGTTCCCGAGGTGCGGCTCGCGCTGGGCAGCAATGAGGCGATCAAGCAGGCCGTTGCCGGGGGCCTCGGCCTGGCGGTGATCTCGCGGCACGCCCTCGCCGACCGACCCGCCGGCGATCAGCTCACGATTCTCGACGTGCAGGGCTTCCCGCTCCAGTCCCGCTGGTTCACCCTCTACCCGCGCGGCAAACGGCTGTCGCCGGTGGCGGCCGTCTTTCTCGAACAC
>ERZ761592.104-NODE-104-length-43816-cov-8.297617_pt1 | contig 43816 bp, 44 predicted proteins | sample MGYA00433095_ERZ761592 | MGnify/ENA primary metagenome ERZ761592 (study PRJEB28899, sample SAMN03785554) | bioreactor sludge metagenome | biome: EBPR Sludge; feature: EBPR Bioreactor; material: 0.22µm filtered reactor supernatant | place: Saint Lucia: Queensland... | reverse complement strand
GTGCCAACATTCACGTGCGGCTTCGTGCGTTCAAATTTTCCCTTGGCCATTAACGGTACCTCAAGACGTTAGAAGTTAACAATGAATCTACAGCACCAATCCCTGGTGCCCATGGACAGAATTGAACTGTCGACCTCTCCCTTACCAAGGGAGTGCTCTACCGCTGAGCTACATGGGCATCGATGATCGAGGGGCCTGAAGCAATTCTGCGGCTGCAGCCTGGAGCGGGTGAAGGGAATCGAACCCTCGTCATAAGCTTGGAAGGCTTCAGCTCTACCATTGAGCTACACCCGCAAAACCAATACCCGAAGAACGATTGAACGCCATCACCGACAGCGGCGCTTGTGGTGGAGGGAGAAGGATTCGAACCTTCGAAGGCGGAGCCGTCAGATTTACAGTCTGATCCCGTTGGCCACTTGGGTATCCCTCCAGCCAAGAACCCGCGATTCTGAAGTGCAAGGAACGGATTGTCAAATGGTTTTTCGCTCCGGCAGCCCGCCGGGCACCCGCAGCGGCGTCAGCGACCACAACCGCTGCCCTGTTGGTGGCCAACAGCGTAGAATCGGTCCGCATCCCGTTGTCTGGATCGGACCACGATGCGCCCCACCAGCCCCCACGCCCGGAACCCCTTGCCGCCGGCGGTCAGCAGCAGCCTGCGGCAGCGCTTCGGCGCGCGCTTCAGCCAGGGCGAGTCGATCCTCGCGCAGCACGGGCGCGACGAGTCGATACACCCCACCGCGGCACCCGATGGCGTGGTCTTCGTCGAGAGCACGCAGGAGGTGGTCGAGGTCGCCCAGCTGTGTCGGCAGCATCGCGTCCCGATGATCGCCTTCGGCAGCGGCAGCTCGGTCGAAGGACAGGTGCTGGCCACCGCTGGCGGCATCACCATCAGCCTGGGGCGGATGAACCGGATCCTCGCGACGCGCGCCGCGGACCTCGACGCCACGGTCGAAGCCGGGGTGACCCGCCTGCAGCTGAACGCAGCCCTGAAAGGGAGCGGGCTCTTCTTCCCCATCGACCCGGGCGCTGATGCCTCGTTGGGCGGCATGGCGGCGACCCGCGCCTCCGGCACCAACGCCGTCCGCTACGGCACCATGCGCGACAACGTCCTCGGCCTCACCGCCGTGCTCGCCGATGGCCGCATCCTGCGCTGCGGTGGCCGCGCCCGCAAGTCCGCCGCCGGCTACGACCTGACGCGCCTCCTGATCGGCTCGGAAGGCACGCTCGCCATCATCACCGAACTGACGCTGCGCCTGCAGCCATTGCCGGAAGCCATGTCAGCGGCAGTCTGTGCCTTCAGCAGCGTCGCAGGTGCGGTGGATACGGTCATCGAGACGATCCAGGCGGGCATCCCGGTGGCCCGCGTCGAGCTGCTCGACCGACTGACGCTGGCAGCGGTGAACCGCTACAGCGGTACGGCGCTCAAGGAACTGCCGACGCTGTTCTTCGAGTTTCACGGCAGCCCGGCCGCGGTCACGGAACAGGCGGAGGCGGTGCAGGCCATCGCCGGCGACCACGGCGGCGAGGATTTCTCCTGGGCCACGCACGCCGAGGAGCGTACGCGCCTGTGGCAAGCCCGCCATCATGCCTATTTCGCGTGCCTGCAGCTCAGGCCGGGACATCGCGCCTTTCCGACCGACGTCTGCGTGCCGATCTCCCGCCTCGCCGAATGCATCGGCGAGACCAGCGACGACATTGCCCGCGTCTCGATCCCGGTGGCGCTGTTCGGCCATGTCGGTGACGGCAACTTCCACCTCGTCGTGCTCGTCGACCCGGCAAACGGACAGGACCTGCAGGAAGCCGACTGGATCAACGAGCGCGTCGTCGAGCGGGCGCTGGCGATGGCCGGCACCTGCAGTGGCGAACACGGCATCGGCCTCGGCAAGACACGCTTCATGCTGCGCGAACATGGCGCGGAAGCAATGGCCGTAATGCGGGCGATCAAGGACGCCCTCGATCCCGACCACCTGCTCAACCCGGGCAAGATGCTGCCGCCCGCCTGAACAACGAGAGCCCGTGCCGGGAGGCAACCAGCACCCCGGCCAACGGTCAGATGAGGTAGCCGATGGCGAGCAGGCGGCAGCCGCCGCGCGCGCCGGCGAGACGGCTGGAGACAATCGATCGGATGCGGAGGAAGCCCCATGAGTGATCTGTCCGTCACCCTCGATAGCCGGTACACGGCGACTTCGGGCCGCGTCTTCCTCAGCGGCACGCAGGCACTGGTGCGGCTGCCGATGCTGCAGGCGCTGCGCGATCGTGCCGCGGGACTGAACACGGCGGGCTTCATCGCCGGCTACCGCGGTAGCCCGCTCGGCGGTCTCGACCAGGCACTGTGGAAGGCAAAGCCACATCTGGACGCCCACCACATCGTCTTCCAGCCGGCGGTGAACGAGGACCTGGCGGCGACCGCGGTCTGGGGAACGCAGCAACTCGGGCTCTTCCCCGGCGCAAGATGCGACGGTGTCTTCGCCATGTGGTATGGCAAGGGCCCCGGTGTGGACCGTTGCGGTGACGTCTTCCGCCACGCCAATGCCGCCGGGACAGCCAGCAAGGGTGGCGTCCTGGTCATCGCCGGCGATGATCACGCAGCGAAATCATCGACGCTGCCGCACCAGACCGAGCACGTCTTCAAGGCGGTGATGATGCCAGTGCTCTATCCGGCCAACGTCCAGGAGTATCTCGACTTTGGCCTGCACGGTTGGGCAATGAGCCGTTACTCGGGCTGCTGGGTGGTGATGAAGGCGCTTGCCGACACCGTCGAAACGTCAGCATCGGTGCTGATCGACCCGGCGGCAACCGTCATTCGCGTCCCCGACGACTACGAAATGCCGGCCGGAGACCCGCACGGTCTCAACATCCGCTGGCCCGATCCGCCGCTGCAACAGGAAGCGCGGCTCCTCAACCACAAGCTGTACGCGGCGCTCGCGTACTGCCGGGCCAACCAGCTCAACCGCGTGCTGATCGACAGCAACGATCCCGACAACCCCGCGCGCCTCGGCATCATCACCGCCGGCAAGGCCTACCTCGACGTCCGTCAGGCGCTCGACGAGCTCGGCATCGATGACGAACTCGCGGCGCGGATCGGCATCCGTCTGTACAAGGTCGGCATGGTCTGGCCGCTCGAAGCCGACGGCGTGCGCCGCTTCGCCGAGGGCCTCGAGGAGATCCTGGTGGTCGAGGAGAAGCGGCAGCTGCTCGAGTACCAGCTGAAGGAGGAACTGTACAACTGGCGCGAGGACGTCCGGCCGCGCGTCGTCGGCAAGTTCGACGAAAAGGGTGAATGGTCGCTGCTGCCGACCGGCAGCGGCCACCTGCGCCAGGGCGACTGGCTGCTGCCGGCCGCCGGCGAGCTGTCGGTGGCGCAGGTGGCGCGCGCATTGGCGGCGCGCATCGGCCGCTTCTTCACTTCGCCGGCAATCGAGGCCCGCCTGCGACTGCTCGAAGCCAAGCAGCAAAGCCTCACCGCCACGACCACGCTGGCGGCCAGTGGCAACACCCTGCAACGCACGCCCTACTTCTGTTCCGGCTGCCCGCACAACACCTCGACCCGCCTGCCGACCGGCTCGCGCGCCGTCGCCGGCATTGGTTGCCATTACATGGTGACCTGGATGGACCGCAATACATCCACCTTCACCCACATGGGTGGCGAAGGCGTCACCTGGGTCGGCCAGGCGCCGTTTTCCGGCGACCGCCACATCTTCGCCAACCTCGGTGACGGCACCTACTTCCACTCGGGCCTGCTGGCGATCCGCCAGGCAGTCGCCGCCGGCGTCTCGATCACCTACAAGATCCTCTACAACGACGCCGTCGCGATGACCGGCGGCCAACCCGTCGACGGCCAGCTGAGTGTCAGCCAGCTGACCCGCCAGCTCGAGGCAGAAGGAATCAGCCGCATCGTCATCGTCAGCGATGAGCCGGAAAAGTACCGGCGGGTGCGCGACCTGGCGCCGAACACGCCGGTGCGCCACCGCGACCAGCTTGACGCCGTGCAACGCGAGCTGCGCGAGCACCGTGGCGTGTCGATCCTGATCTACGAGCAGACCTGCGCCACAGAGAAGCGCCGCCGCCGCAAGCGCGGCAAGCTTGCCGACCCGGCCCGGCGAGTGTTCATCAACCAGGCGGTCTGTGAGGGATGTGGCGACTGCGGCGTGCAGTCGAACTGTCTGTCGCTGCTCCCGGTGGACACCGAGTTCGGTCGCAAACGGGCGATCGACCAGTCCTCATGCAACAAGGATCATTCGTGCGTGAACGGCTTCTGCCCCAGCTTCGTCACCGTCGAGGGCGGCAGGCTGCGCCGTGGCAGCGCCATCGCCGTCGACGGCGAAGCGCTCGCCGCCCTCCCCGACCCACCCTTGGCCGATACCACGCGGCCATTCAACATCCTCATCACCGGCGTCGGCGGTACCGGCGTCGTGACGCTTGGCGCGCTGCTCGGCATGGCCGCCCACCTCGACGGCAAGGGCGTCTCGGTACTCGACATGACCGGCCTGGCGCAGAAGTTCGGCGCCGTCTTCTCGCACCTGCGAATTGCCGACCGGGCGCAGGACATCCACGCCGCACGCATCGCCACCGGTGAGGCGGACGCTCTAATCGGCGGCGATCTCGTCGTCAGTGCCAGCGCCGAAGCACTCTCGAAGCTCCTCGCCGGCAAGACACGGGCGGTGATCAACGTCGCCGGCACCCCTACCGCCGAGTTCACCCGCAACCCCGACTGGCAAGTCCCGCAACAGCGCCTGCAGGAACTGATCGACGAGGCCTGTGGCAAAGGCACCCCGCTGTTCCTCGACAGCGCGGAGATTTCGCGCAACCTGCTCGGTGACGGCATCCATGGCAACCTCTTCCTGCTCGGCGTCGCCTGGCAGAAGGGACTCGTACCGCTGTCGCTGGCGGCCATCGACCGTGCCATCGAACTCAACGGCACGGCCGTCGAGCAGAACCGCCAGGCTTTCCTCTGGGGCAGGAGAATGGCGCACGATCCGCAGACGGTGCAACGGCTGGCGGTTCCGCCGGGCAGGACAGTCACCCGACGGCTCTCGACAAGCCTCGACGAACTGATCGAGCGCCGCATCGAAGCCCTGACCGACTATCAGGACGCACCCTACGCCGAACGTTACCGCCGGCTGGTCGAGCGTGTGCGGGCAAGCGAACGGCCTCTGCGCTCGACCCGCCTGAGCGAAGCGGTGGCGCGCGGCTACTTCAAGCTGCTGGCAGTCAAGGACGAGTATGAGGTCGCACGGCTGCACTCCGACCCCGCTTTCAGGCAGCAACTTTCAGAGCAGTTCGAGGGCGACTTCAGGATCCGCTTCCATTTCGCGCCGCCCTTGCTGGCGAAACCCGATCCAGCCACCGGCAGGGTTGCGAAACGCAGCTACGGACCCTGGATGATGCACGCACTCGGCGTCCTGAGCCGGCTCAAGGTTCTGCGCGGCACCGTCTTCGATCCCTTCGGCGGCAGCCAGGAAAGGAAGATGGAACGACAACTCCTCGCCGACTACGAAGCCGACATCGAACTGCTGCTCGCCCACCTCGACCTGACGACGCTCGCCACGGCCATCGAACTCGCGTCGCTGCCCGAACAGCTGCGCGGTTTCGGCCACATCAAGGCAGCCGCGGTGGACAGGATGCGGCCCCGGCGCGAGGAGTTGCGAGGCCTCCTGCTGCCAGCTCCGGCCACCGCGGCGACAGCAGACTGAGCGCGCAACCCGGCACTCGGAATACAATGCGCCGCGCAACCTCGAGGAACCTCTGCTTGTCCCTTCTGCCCGCACCATCTCCAGAGCGCTCCGACGCGCCGGCAGCGGCCGTGGACGGGCCGCGACGGCAGCTGGCGCTGCAGTTCGCCGCCGTACTCGCCGTGCTCTCGCTCGCCTGGCCCTACTACGGCATTCGCGGCGAGGCACTGCCGTGGCCGCAGACCGCTTTCGCCATCGGCACCGCCGCCCTGCTGCTCGCCACGCTGAGCCGTCAGCCCTGGTGGTGGCGAGTCGTGCACGCGCTCTTCACGCCGCTCGCCTGGGGTGTCTCGCTGCTGCAAATCGACCCCGCTTGGTTCCTCCTCGGCTTCATGCTGCTGCTGCTCGTCTATCGTGGCGCCCTGTCCGGCCAGATCCCCCTCTACTTCTCCAGCCGGCAGACCGTCGACGCACTCGCCGCGCTCACGCGCGATCGTCACGACCTGCGCTTCCTCGACCTCGGCGCCGGCATTGGCAGCATCGTGCAGCCGCTGGCGGTCGCGCGACCGGACGCCCGTTTCACCGGTATCGAGAACGCACCGGCGACCTGGCTGGTCGGCCGCGTGCGGACGGCAGCCACCGCCAACTGTGCCTGGCGCTGGGGAGACCTCTGGCAAGCCGATCTTGCCGCCTACGATGTCGTCTACGCCTTCCTCTCGCCGGCACCGATGGCGGCCCTGTGGGAGAAGGTGGTCCGGGAGATGCGCCCCGGCAGCCTGTTCATCAGCAACAGCTTCGCCGTGCCCGGAGTCACCGTCACGCACCAAGTCGATGTCGGCGACCGCCGGCATAGCCGCCTCTTCTGTTACCGTGTTTGAAGCCGCAGCGGTACAACTTTGTTAAGATGGCTCACCCCATCACACCGGAGCAAGAACAATGTCGAACCTCAATTCCGTACCCGATCCCCTGAGCTTTGCCAGGAAAATGTGGGGCAGCATGGGCGTCTCCCTGCCCGGCATGGTCACCCCGAGCCTCAATGTCGAAGACATCGAGAAGAAGATCCGCGACCTCAAGGCTGTCGAGAACTGGCTTAAGATGAACCTGTCGATGCTGCAGATGACCATCCAGGGTCTCGAGATGCAATGCGTCACCCTCAACGCCGTGCGCGCGATGGGCCAGATGGCGAGCAGCTACGGGACGGCCGGTGCCGGCGACGAGGCCCAGGGCAGCAGCCTGGCCGAGCCGGGCAGCGGCAATGAGGCGCTGAAGCAGGCCGCGCTGTGGCCGCTGACGCTGCTGCAGCAGATGCAGGAGCAGATGCAGAAGGCCGCGACGGCAGCCGTGCAGGCCAGGCAGGTGCAGGAAGACCCGCCAAAGACCTGAGACCCCGACGGTCGCCGGGTGCCGGCGCTGCCATCCTCAGATCACCGACTCCTGCTGCAGTGCAGCCACATCCTCGTCGCTGAAACCGGCAGCGCGCAGGATCTCGCGTGCATGCTCGCCGGGTGCCGGGGCTGCACGCTCGACGGCGAAGATCCAGCCCGAGAGCTTCAATGGCGGCGCATACTGGCGCACTCCGTCAGCCTCGACGACCATCTCGCGGGCGGTGAAATGCGGATGGCGCAGCGCTTGCTCGACATCGAGCACCGGCGTCACGCAGCAGTCGATGCCGGCAAAGAAATCGCTCCAGCTCGCCTGGTCCCGACTGGCGAAGAGCGCCGCGAGCTCGCTGCGCAGGGCGGCAGCCGCGGCGCCACGCGCCGCGTGCCGCGCTTGCCAGTCGGGTCGCCCGACGGCGTCGCAGAACAGGTCCCAGAACTTTCTTTCAAGCGGCGCCACCGCCATGAAGCGCCCATCAGCGGTGGCATAGACGCCATAACCGGCATCGCCACCACTGAGCTGGTCGCCGCCGCGCTCGGGTACGCAACCGGCGGTCTGCAGGGCAAAGAAGGGAAACAGGTTGTGCGCCAGCACCGCCTCGCTCATCGCCACATCGACCAGGCGACCCTGGCCACTGCGCTGCGCATCGAAGAGCGCCGCCAGGATGCCCATCACGGCCGTCAGCGCGCCGCCGAGAAGGTCGCCCACCTGCAGGTTGGGAATCGCTGGCTGGCCACCGGCGACGCCGATCTGGTCGAGAACGCCGGCGAGGCCGATATAGTTGAGGTCGTGGCCGGCAGCCATCGCCAGCGGCCCGGTCTGTCCGTAACCGGTGATCGCGCAGTACACGAGGCGCGGATTGACCGCCCGCAGGGCAGCGTAGCCGATTCCGAGCTTGTCGCTGACCCCCGGCCGAAAGCTCTCGACGACGACGTCGGCGTCGCGCACGAGGCGCAGGAAGACCTGCCTTCCCTTCGCCTGCTTGAGGTCGAGGCGCAGCCCGCGCTTGTTGCGATTGACGCAGCGGTAGAAAACGCTGACGCCGTCCGGGCCATCGCCGAGAATGCGCGCGTAGTCGCCGGCCGCATGGTCCTCGATCTTGATCACGTCGGCGCCGAGGTCGGCGAGATGCAGGGTCGCGACGGGGCCGGGGAGCAGGCGCGTCAGGTCGAGAACGCGCACGCCGCCGAGCGGCGCACCGCTCACGATCCGGCCTCGCAGGGCTCGAGCCAGCTGGCATCCATGTCGATCACCATTCCCTCGTGCAGCGTCTGGTCGAGAAACTGCCCGCGGAACAGCCAGCCGGCAGGCCTGTGCTGGTGCGACCAGGGCGTTTCCCAGGAATCGACCCGCACCTGCACCCGCAGCACGTCGACCTCGCCGACCGCAGCCGCAGTCAGCACGCAGGGCGTCGCCGCCGCCATGCGCGCATGGTCGGCACGCGTGTAGGCCGCCAGCGGCTTGCCGATCTGCGGGCAGAGCTCAGCCCGGCGCCGCTGCGGCACGAGCGCGGCGATGGTACCGCGCAGCCAGTAGGTCGGCGCCCGCAGCAGCCAGCCATCACCGCCCTCACGCAGAAGCACGCAGTCGCCCGGCTGCGGCAACCGACGCTCGCCGGGTGCCGGCGGTGCGGCGCTGGCGATGAGCGAGGTGAGCAGCAGGAGGACGCAGAGAACCGCACTCGTTGCCTTTTCCGTGCTGCTCCTCCCGTCACGACAGCCAGCGCTTGCGTCGGCGATAATGCTTGACGTCGCGAAAACTCTTCCGCCCACCCGACGACAGGCCGAGGTAGAACTCCTTGACATCCTCGTTGGCCGCCAGATCCCTGGCCGCGCCCTCCATCACGACGCGACCGTTCTCGAGAATATAGCCGAAATCGGCATAACGCAGCGCCATGTTGGTGTTCTGTTCGGCGAGCAGGAAGGTCACGCCCTCCTTCCGGTTGAGATCCCTGACGATGCCGAATACCTCGTCGACGATCTGCGGCGCCAGGCCCATCGACGGTTCGTCGAGCAGGACCATGCGCGGATTCGCCATCAGAGCCCGGCCAATGGCACACATCTGCTGTTCGCCACCCGAGGTATAGGCGGCCTGGCTGGCGCGTCGTGTCTGCAGTCGCGGGAAATACGAATAGACCTTGTCCAGCGTCTGCAGGATGGCCGCCTTGCCATCACGGCGCGCATAGGCGCCGGTGAGCAGGTTCTCCTCGACGGTCAGGTGGGCGAAACAGTGGCGCCCCTCCATCACCTGGATGACACCGCGCCGCACCAGGTCGGCCGGCGTCAGCGCCTCGATCCGTTCGCCGCGCAGGTCGATGGTGCCCTTCGTCACCTCGCCGCGCTCGCCGCGCAGCAGGTTGCTGACGGCGCGCAGCGTCGTCGTCTTGCCGGCGCCGTTGCCGCCCAGGAGGGCAACGATACCGCCCTCCGGAACGCTGAACGAAACCCCCTTGAGGACGAGGATGACGTGGTTGTAGATCACCTCGATGCTGTTGACGCGGAGAAGTGTGTTGTCGGTGCTCATGAGCCTCCTGCGCCGGAAATGCGGCACAGCCCGCCTGCCACGCAGGCGGGCCGGCCAGCGGCCCGCGACCGGGCGGGTTTGCGGACTACTTCTTGCACTCCTCGGGCGTGCGCGGCTTGATCTTCTTCTCGTCGGCGTACTTGCCCGAAGCCAGCATCACCATCGGCCGCAGGTTCTTCTCGTCCGCCTGATACCAGTCCGAGCTGAACTCCCACTTGCTGCCGTTCCAGGTATGCACGCGCACCCACGACGAGCCCATGTGGTCGAGACACGAGGTCTGCACCGGCCGCATGACGCCGGCAAAACCCAGCGCATCGAGCGTCTTCTGGTCGAGGTTGAGGTTCTCCAGACCCCAGCGCACCTGCTCGCCGGTCATCACCTTGCCCTTGCCGTAGCGCTCCTGCGCCTTGCGCACACCTTCGACGCCGAGCATCGCCGAGATCAGGCCGCGCATGTAGAGCACGTTGCCAACCTCGTCCTTCGGCCCGGTACCCTGCCCCTTGGCATAGAGCAGGTCGAGGATCTCCTTGACCACTTTCGAGCCCGGTTCGGCACCATGCTGCAGGGTCATCGCGCTGTAGCCCTTGGCGCCGTCGCCGACATCCTTGACGTCCGGTTCGGCGCCAGCCCACCAGATTCCGAGCATCCGGTCGCGCGGGTAACCGGTCGCCTGCGCCTCCTTGAGCGCCGTCGAATTCATCACGCCCCAGCCCCAGAGCAGCACGTAATCGGGCTTCTGCTGCCGTATCTGCAGCCAGGTGGACTTCTGCTCGACGCCGGGATGCGCCACCGGCAGCAGTTGCACGTCGAAGCCATAGGCCTTGCCGAGCTCCTGCAGGATCGGGATCGGTTCCTTGCCGTAGGGACTGTCGTGATACACCAGCGCGATCTTCTTGCCCTTGAGCTTGCCGACACCCCCCTCCTTCTTCGCGATGTGCTGGATGGCGACGTCGGCGCCGACCCAATAGGTGCCGAGGAGCGGAAAGTTCCAGGTGAAGACGGCACCGTTCTGCGACTCGCTGCGCCCGTAACCGGCGGTGATCAGCGGGATCTTGTCCACCGGCGCTTTCTCGGTCAGGGCGAAGGTGATTCCGGTCGACAGTGGCTGGAAGAGCGTCGCGCCGCCCCCCTTGCCCTTGAGACGCTCGTAGCACTCGACGCCGCGGTCGGTCGCATAGGCGGTCTCGCATTCCTCGAAACTGATCTTGACGCCGTTGATGCCCCCCTTGGCATTCACCAGCTTGAGGTAATCGACATAACCATTGGCCCACTGCTGGCCATTGGTCGCGTAGGCGCCGGTGCGGTAGACCAGGACCGGAAAGAACTGCTCCTTGGCTTGCGCCAGAACCGGCGCAGCAGTCAGTGACGCAGAGAGCGCCAGCGCTGACACAGACGCCATCCGAACGAGTTGCTGCAGTTTCATCAATGTCTCCTCTGGTTGTATTGACCGTGGTACGTCCAGCAAGCTGCGCCAGGGTGGCGCTGCAATGGGCGAGAGCGGATGAGCGCCCTCAATGCGGAAAAGGCCAGAGCCGCAATTTCTCCTTGGCGGTCGACCACATGCGGGCGATGCCGTGCGGCTCCTTGATCAGGAAGAAGATGATCAGCGCGCCGAAAATGATCAATTCGGCGTGTGATACGCCGGCAGTAGAGATGCTGATGCCGAAGACGCTGCCGATCGCCGGCAGGAACTGGTTCAGAGCGATCGGCAGGATGACGATGAAAGCGGCGCCGAAAAAACTGCCCATGATCGACCCGAGGCCACCGATGATCACCATGAACAGCAGCTGGAACGAACGGTCGACGGAGAACGCCGCCGGTTCCCATGATGCCAGGTGGACGAAACCCCAGAGGGCGCCGGCGGTGCCGACGAAAAACGAACTGACGGCAAAGGCCGAAAGCTTGGCAAACAGCGGCCGGATGCCGATCACCTCGGCCGCCACGTCCATGTCGCGGATCGCCATCCACTGCCGGCCAATGGCGCAGCGCGTCATGTTCTTCGCGAGCAGCGCGAAGAGCACCAGGATCACCAGACAGAGCAGGTACTTGTCCACCGGCGAATCGATCTGCCAGGAGAAGACCTGCAGGTTGGCGACGGACACCGACCCGGACGAAGCGTTGTTGGTAAACCACGGAACACGCAGGAAGACCCAGTCGGTGAAGAACTGTGCGGCGAGCGTCGCCACCGCCAGATAGAGCCCGCGGACACGCAGGCTCGGGATGCCGAAAAAGATGCCGACGGCGGCCGCGGTCAAGCCACCGAGGAGAAAGGAGAAGAGCAGCGGCAGACCGTCGATGCGGATGTGGAAGTTGTAGGCGGCATAGGCGCCGACGGCCATGAAGGCGCCGGCACCGAGGGTGATCTGGCCGCAGTAGCCGACCAGGATGTTGACCCCGAGCGCCGCCAGGGAGAGGATCAGGAAGGGTATCAGGATGGCGCGGAAGAGGTATTCATCGACCAGCAGCGGCACGCCGATGAAGGCGAAGGCGAGAATGGCGAGAATCGCCCAGCGGTCCTGCGCGATCGGGAAGATCTGCTGATCGGCCGCGTAGGAAGTCTTGAACTGCCCGTTTTCCCTGTATAGCACGCTCTTGCCTCCCGCTCAGACGCGGTCGATGATCTTCTCGCCGAACAGCCCCTGCGGCCTGAACAGCAGGAAGAGCAGCGCCAGCTGATAAGCGAACCAGATCTCGATGCCACCACCGATCAACGGGCCGAGATAGACTTCCGAGAGCTTCTCGCCGACGCCGATGATGAGGCCGCCGATGATCGCCCCGGGGATCGACGTCAGGCCACCGAGTATCACCACCGGCAGGCCGCGCAGCGCGACCGTCGCCAGCGAGAACTGGACACCGAGCTTCGATCCCCAGATGATGCCGGCAACCAGCGCCACCAGTCCCGCGACGCACCAGACGATGACCCAGATGCGATTGAGCGGAATGCCGACCGACTGCGCCGCCTGGTGGTCGTCGGCGACCGCCCGCAGGGCGCGGCCGGTGGCGGTCTTCTGGAAGAACAGCGAGAGCAGGCCGACCAGCAGGGCCGCGATCAGCGCGGCAACGAAGTCCTCCTTGTTGATCAGCAGCCCCCCCTCGAAGCTCCCCTCGAGGATCATCACCGGCTCCTTCGGCATGCCGACGTCGATCTTGTAGATGTCGCTGCCAAAGACGCTGGTGCCGATTCCCTCGAGGACATAGGCGATCCCCAGCGTCGCCATCAGCAATGTCGCGCCATCCTGGTTGACCAGGTGACGCAACACCAGGCGCTCGATCAGCCAGGCGACGACGAACATCAGCGCACCGCTGAGCACGAAAGCGATGCCGTTCGCCAGCAACCGGCTGTCGATTCCCAGCCACTCCGGAATCCACGCCGAGAGGCGGGCCATCGCCAGCGCCGCAAAGAGCACCATCGCACCCTGCGCGAAGTTGAACACACCCGAGGCCTTGAAGATCAGCACGAACCCCAGCGCCACCAGCGAGTACAGCATGCCGGCCATCAGGCCGCCGATCAAGGTTTCGATGAAGAAGCCCATGCGCTTCTCTCCTCAGTGGCTGGCGCCCAGGTAGGCACTGATCACATCGGGGTTGGCGCGGACGTCGTCGGGAATGCCGTCGCCGATCTTGCGCCCGTAGTCGAGCACCACGACCCGGTCGGAGATGTCCATCACCACGCCCATGTCGTGCTCGATGAGGACGATCGTCGTGCCGAACTGGTCATTGACGTCGAGGATGAAGCGACACATGTCCTGCTTCTCCTCGACGTTCATCCCGGCCATCGGCTCGTCGAGGAGCAGGATGCTCGGCTCCATCGCCAGCGCGCGACCGAGATCGACGCGTTTCTGCAGACCGTAGGGCAGGCGCCCGACCGGTGTCCTGCGGATGTGCTGGATCTCGAGAAAATCGATCACCTCCTCGACCTTCGCCCGGTGCGCCAGTTCCTCGCGCCGTGCCGGCCCCCACCAGAACGCCTGCTGCAGCAGATTGCTGCGGATCTTCAGGTTGCGCCCGGTCATCAGGTTGTCGATGACGCTCATCCCCTTGAACAGCGCGATGTTCTGGAAGGTCCGCGAGATGCCGGCACGCGCCGCCTTGTACGGACTCATGCGCGTGAAGCGCTGACCGCGCAGGATGATCTCACCCTGCTGCGGGCGATAGACGCCGTTGATGACGTTCAGCATCGAACTCTTGCCGGCGCCGTTCGGGCCGATGATGGCGCGGATCTCGTGTTCGCGGACGTCGAAGGAAATGTCGGTGAGCGCCTTGACACCGCCAAAGGCGAGCGAGACGTTGCGCAGGTCGAGGATGGCGTCGCCGAATTCGCGGCTCATCAGGCGGCCCTCCGCTCGATCGGGAAGGTCCTCGGCTCGCGGATCGCGAGGTCGGCGGCGACCTTGCCCTGCCGCCCGTCCTCGAACTTGACCGCGGTCTCGATGTACTGGCTGCTGCGGCCGGAGTAGAGGGCATCGATCAGCGGCGCGTACTTCTCGGCGACGAAGTTGCGGCGAACCTTGCGCGTCCGCGTCAGCTCGTCGTCGTCCGGGTCGAGTTCCTTGTGCAGGATGAGAAAGCGGTGCACCTGCGAATCGGCAAGCGGCCCCTCGCCGAGGAGTTCGGCGTTCACCTTCTCGATGCATTCCTGGATCAGTCCATAGACCTCCGGCTTGGCGGCCAGGTCGGTATAGCCCGAATAGGCAAGGCCGCGCCGCTCGGCCCAGTTGCCGACGGCACCGATGTCGATGTTGATGAAGGCACAGACCATCTCGCGCCGGTCGCCGAAGACCACCGCCTCCTTGATGTGCGGAAAGAACTTGAGCTTGTTCTCGATGTAGTTCGGCGCGTACATCGCGCCGTTGGCCAGCTTGCCGACATCCTTCGCGCGATCGATGATTTTCAGATGACCGTCGGCATCGAACAGGCCCGCGTCGCCGGTCATGAAATAGCCGTCGGCATTGATCGCCTCCGCCGTCGCGTCGGGACGCTTGTAGTACTCCTTGAGCAGCATCGGGCCGCGCACCAGGATCTCGCCGTTGTCGGCGATCTGCACCTCGACGCCCGGCGCCGGCCTGCCGACGCTGTCGAACCTGATCTGTCCGTCGGGCTGCAGGCAGACGTAGGCGCAGGTCTCGGTCTGGCCGTAGAGCTGTTTCAGGTTGATGCCGATCGAGCGATAGAAGCGGAACAGGTCCGGCCCGATCGCGGCGCCGGCGGTGTAGGCGACGCGGATGCGGCTCATGCCGAGAACGTTCTTCAGCGGCCCATAGACGAGCAGGTCGCCGAGCGCGTAGAGGATGCGGTCGAGCGGCGCGACGGGCTTGCGGTCGAGAATCTCGGCGCCACTGCGCCGGGCGACGGCCATGAAGAAATGGAACATCCTCTGCTTGATGCGGCTGGCGTCCTCCATGCGGATCATCACCTGCGTCAGCAGGTTCTCGAACACCCGTGGCGGTGCGAAGTAGTAGGTCGGGCCGATCTCGCGCAGATCGTTCATCACCGTCTCGGCCGACTCAGGGCAGTTGATCGTGAACCCGGCGACCATCGCCTGCGCGAAGGAAAAGAGGTGGTCGCCGACCCACGCCATCGGCAGGTACGACAGGATGTCGTCGTCAGCGCCCAGATGATCGAATGTCGCCCCGCCACGCGCCGCGCTGATGAAAGCCGCATGCGTCAGGCGAACCCCCTTCGGCTTGCCGGTGGTGCCCGAGGTGTAGAGCATGACGCTGACGTCATCGGCGGCGCCGGCAGCGACCTCGCCGTCCAGCAGGTCGGGATGGTTGCGGTCGTGGATCCGCCCCATCGCCATCAGCTCGCGGATGTCGTGGATGTACGGCAGCGTGTAGTGGCGCATGCCGCGCGCATCATCGTAGAAGAGGTGTTCGAGCAGCGGCAGCTGCTCGCGGATCTCGAGCACCTTGTCGACCTGCTCCTGATCCTCGACGAAGATGAAGCGCACCTCGGCGTCGAGCAGGGCGAAGAGCATCTCGCTCGCCACAGCATCCTGGTAGAGCGGCACCGGCACGCCGCCGAGACACTGCACGGCGGTCATCATCATGTACATGCGTGGCCGGTTGTCGCCGACGATCGCCAGATTGTCGCCGCGCCGGAAACCCATCTCGGCGAGACCACTGGCCAGCGCGCGCACCTCCTCCGCGACCTCGGCCCAGGTCCAGCACTGCCAGATACCCCGGTCCTTCTCGCGCATCGCCGGCTTGTCGCCGCGAACCCGCGCATGCTCGACCAGCAGGCGCGGAAAGGTATCCAGCGCCTGCCCGGAAGCCAACTCCGGCATCTCGTCTCCTCCTGAGCTTCGGCCGCCGCTGCACTGGCGGATGGCTCTTATCGTCGGTATATCCCCGCGGATTCTAGTACATTTTCGGCAGCGGTCATTTTGCGGTGCACCATCATCGCCAAGAGCAAGTCACCATCCCGCCAGCGCCCAACGATCGATGCTGACGGCCGACGACCTGGCAGCGGCCATCGACACCACCATCGCCCGCGTGACGCACCGCATCGACACGACGACGACGAGCGGGCATTGGCCGCTCCCCCGCCCGGCAAGGGAGCGCCGACGCGGAACGATGCCGCCGCTCAGGGCAGCGTCACCCCGAGCGTCACCATCGCGCCGGCGGTTCCAAAGACGACGAGTTCGCTGCACAGTCGCCGGTAGCAGTAGCCCACCGCCGGGACGATTGCCGGTGCATAGCCGGAACCGTTGAACGGAATCTTGTCCTGATACTCTCCCTTGTACCCGTGCACGACGCCAGCGGCGACCTTCAGGTAGAGTTCCGGCACCGACTCCGCAGGTCGCCAGAGCAGGCCGGCAAAGACGAACTGCGAGGGCTGATCGTACGAATTGTCGAAATACGCCCCGCCGACCAGCACCTGCCCCTCCAGCCAGCGGTAAGGCAAGCGCCATTCGGCGTAGGCCAGCTTCTGCGAGTTGTTGTGGTCGTCATCGGAATTGAAATGCTTCGTATACACGCTGGTCTGCAGATAGAAGCGGTCGCTCTGCCTCGACTCCGGCACAGCCGGAGCGCCGGTGGCGCCCAGGCCGTCGGCAACCTCCACCGGCGCATCCGCAGACTGCGCCGCCGCCGGCATGGCCAGCAGCCCGCACGCACAGGCAAGCAGAACGCACGACACGGGCGCCCGGCGCCGGCAGGTCGAGCGATCGCCGCACGACAACGGCCGCGGTGTGCCAAGAAAGGTAGATCGGACTGACATGGCCCCTCCGCCGGAAAAGAGGAGGTAACCACTCCTCGGCCGCCGAGTATAGCTCAGTTGGGCACCCGGTCCTCGACGCATCGCGCGCCGCACCGCATCGACGAGGCTCGGCATCGGCGCGCGGCATCGCGGCCGGCGGAGATGCTAAGATTCGCGCCTTCAGGCAGCGCACCTGCCGTCCCGGGAGACCCCACATGAAACTCGAAACCCTCGCCGTCCACGCCGGCTACAGCCCCGAGCCGACGACCAAGGCAGTCGCCGTGCCGATCTACCAGACCACTTCCTACTCCTTCGACAGCACCCAGCACGGCGCCGACCTCTTCGACCTCAAGGTCGCCGGCAACATCTACACGCGCATCATGAACCCGACGCAGGACGTCCTCGAGAAGCGGGTGGCGGCGATGGAAGGCGGCATCGGCGGCCTGGCGCTGGCGTCGGGACAGGCGGCGATCACCTACGCCATCATGACCATCGCCGAGGCCGGCGACAACATCGTTTCCGCGTCGACGCTCTACGGCGGCACCTACAACCTGTTCGCGCATACCCTGCCGCAGTACGGCATCGAGGTCCGCTTTGCCAACCACGCCGATCCGGCGAGTTTCGAGAGGCTGATCAACGGCAGGACCAAGGCGCTGTACTGCGAATCGGTCGGCAACCCGCTCGGCAACATCACCGACTTCGAGCCACTGGCCGAGATCGCGCATCGTCACGGCGTACCGCTGATCGTCGACAACACGGTCCCCTCGCCCTATCTCTGCCGCCCTTTCGAGCACGGCGCCGACATCGTCGTGCACTCACTGACCAAGTACATCGGCGGGCACGGCAACTCGATCGGCGGCATGATCGTCGACAGCGGTCGCTTCCCGTGGGCCGAGCACAAGCTGAAGTTCAGGCGTCTCAATGAGCCCGACGTCTCCTACCACGGCGTCGTCTACACCGAGGCGCTCGGACCGGCGGCCTTCATCGGCCGCGCGCGCGTCGTCCCGCTGCGCAACATGGGCGCCGCCATCTCACCGATGAACAGCTTCCTCATCCTGCAGGGTCTCGAGACGCTGCCGCTGCGCATGGACCGCATCTGCAGCAACGCCGAGAAGGTCGCGGCCTACCTGCGCGCCCATGCCAAGGTGGCGTGGGTCAATTACGCGGGCCTGGCCGATCACCCGGACCATCCGCTGGTCGACAAGTACATGGACGGCAGGGCGTCCGGGATTCTCACCTTCGGTGTCCAGGGCAGCGACTGCAGCGGCTCGGTGGCCGGCGCCCGTTTCCAGGACGCATTGCAGTTGTTCACGCGGCTGGTCAACATCGGCGACGCCAAATCGCTCGCCTGCCACCCGGCATCGACGACGCACCGCCAGCTCGGCGCAGCCGAACTGGCCAAGGCGGGGGTGTCGGAAGAAATGATCCGGCTGTCGATCGGCATCGAACACATCGACGACCTCGTCGCCGATCTCGAGCAGGCGCTGGCCGCGGTCTGATCGCCAGTGCGGGCAGCGCGCGGGCTGCCCGCCGCGGCCACCCGCCGCGCCCCGCCGTCGGCGCAGGGAAGTGTTTTTGTTATAGCATAGACATACCGCTGATCGTCCCGTCCGCCCGCGAATGTCCGCCAGCCTGCAGCGCCTGCCGCTCGTCGACCTGCGTGCCGACGATGCCGAAATCGAGCACTACGCCGCGCTGCTCGACAGCCTCAGCGTCGCACTCATCGCCTTTGCCGCAGACCGCACGCCACACCAGCACAACGCCTGCGCCGAAGAACTGCTCGGCGACGGCACGCCCGAGTGGATCGACGAAAACGGGCGGCCGTTGCGCGACGCGGAGCGTCCCGAGTTGCAGGTGCACGCGACACTGCGGCCGGTTCATCAACGGGCGGTCGGTATCCGGACGCAGGCGACGGCCGCGGTCATCTGGTGCCGCGCGAGCGCCTTTCCGGTCTTCGCCGCCGACGGCAGCCTGCGCCGCATCCTGCTGCTGCTCGCCGAAGGACCGCAACACGGCCGCATCGCCGGCGACCGGCACCACCTGCCGGCACACGACCCGCACAGCGAAGTCTTCACCCAGCGCCACATCGACATCCTGCTCGACGAAGAAAGCCGCCGCGCACAACGCTACGGCACCCCCTTCGCCGTTGCGCTGATCGCCATCGACGACTTCGCGACCCGCTGCCAGGCCGAGGGCGAGGAGCGCGTACTGGCGCGCGCCGCGCACCTGCTCTGCCGCAGCCTTCGTGAATTCGACATGATCGGTCGCCATGGCGCCGACAGATTCCTGATCATCCTGCCCAACGTGCGGGTCAACGAAGCCATGGTCGGTCTCGAGCGCCTGCGCGAAACGATCGAAGCGGGCAGCACGCAGGGTGGCAACGCCGGCATGACGATCAGCGGCGGCGTCAGCGAGTACAGCGGTGAAGACCAGCCCGCCCTGATCAAGCGCCTCGAGTCCCTGCTGGCGAGCGCACGCGACTCCGGCTGCAACCGTCTCTGCGTCGATCTCGATCTGTTCTAGGCCACTCGCAACCGCGCTTCAACGCAACTCCTCGACCTGCAGCCACACGCTGCGCCGCTCGCTCGCCTGGCCAACCGCACCGTGCAGGTTGCCATGCCGCGCGAAATCCGCCTGCTGGTTGCTGCCCCCGAGTTCGATCCACTCACCGAGCCGGCCGGAGACGGTGGTCGTCAGGCGTTGCGTGTCGCTGATGCCGTCGCCACGCGATCGCAGCAGGTCGGCCTGCGGACTGATCTCGAGCGTCACGCGCTCGCCGACCACCCGCGGCTGCGCGTAGAAGCCCTGCCCGAGATCGCGATAGACGACGGCCTCGCTGAGAACGGCACCGTGCCGCCCGAAGACGAGCTGCCGCAAGGGCACCGGCAGCGACTGACCGACGTGGATCAACGCCCGTCCACCGTCGATCACCTGCACCACCTGCGTACTGCCGCTGCTGCCCGAGCCGCGCCAGTCGCCGGCCTCGCCGACGAGGACCGAATCTCCCCGGCGGACTTCGAAGCGCGTGCCACCGTTGTTGCCGGCCGCTGGCTGCACGATCCGTCCGTGGCGGTCGAACACCACCTGCCCGGAGATTCCGCCGCCCTGCTCCCGGCTCACTGCCTGGCGATCCTGGCTGACGCGAATGAGCAGACGCCGCGCCGGCGTGTCGATCGCCGCCAGCGCCTGCCTGATCTGTTCGCGGTTGGCGCGCGACGCGCGCAGGAACAGTTGATCGCCCATCCCGGAGAGCGTGCCACCGGCTTCGAGCAGTGGCTGCAACGCGGGCAGCACCTGATCGAGGGGACGATGACGCAGGCTGATGATCTCCAATTCCTGCTGCGCGCCCGCCAGCGCCGGCAGCAGCACGAGCAGCCACAGCAGCCGCCGCCAGAGCTTGCAAAAACCGCGCCGCTGGCTCACGACAGGTGTGGCAGGCCGAGGTAATCGCGCGAGCGCATCTCGGTCAGCCGGCTGGCGGTGCGGAAGAACTCGCTCGCCTGTGTCCCCTCGGTGTACAGCGAATCCGGACCACAATCGGCGGTCGCGATCAGCTTCACCTTGTGGTCATAGAAGATGTCGACCAGCCAGGTAAACCGGCGCGCCTCGGAAGACATGCTCGCCGACATCCTCGGGATCGCTGACAGCAGCACCGTGTGATAGCCGCGGGCGAGCTCGAGGTAGTCGTTCTGCGAACGCGGCCCACCGCACAAGGACTTGAAATCGAACCAGATGACGCCATTGCCGCGCCGCAAGGTCGGGATCTCGCGCCCGAGCACCTCGACGCTGCCGCCCTGCGCGCCGGCGTCGCCGGCGATGGCGCTGAAGTACTCCGCCATTTTCAGCTCGGCGGCGGCATCCACCGGGTGGTGGAAGATCTCCACCTGCTCGAGCGTGCGCAAGCGATAGTCGATGCCGGCGTCGATCACCAGGACGTCGAGCCGCGACTTGATCAGCGCGATCGTCGGCAGGAAGTTCTCGCGCTGCAGTCCGTTCGGATAGAGGCCGTCCGGCGGGTAGTTCGAAGTCATGACGAAGACGACGCCGTGCGCGAACAGCGCTTCCAGCAGACGGCCGAGGATCATCGCGTCGGCGATGTCGGAAACGTGGAATTCATCGAAGCAGAGCAGCCGCAGCTCGGTCGCGATGCGTTCGGCCACCTTCAGCAAAGGATCGCTCTCGCCCTTGAGCTCGTTCAGCTGGCGATGCACGCCATGCATGAAGGCATGGAAGTGGATGCGCCGCTTGCGCCGGTAGGGAACGGCATCGAAGAAGCAATCCATCAGGAAGCTCTTGCCGCGACCGACACCACCCCAGAAGTAGACACCCGTCGGCAGCGGCGGCGGCGAGAAGAACCGCCGCAGGGTGCTGCGGCGCCCGACCTTGAACGACAGCAGTTCGTAATAGAGCCGCTGCAGACGTTCGGCCGCGGCCCGTTGCGCCGAATCGGCCTGAAAACCGCGCGCCGCGAGCAGTCGCTCGTAGGCTTCGATCATTCCCCGCTCGGGGACCTTGAGAACTCTGTGAGGCATCGGCGTCCTTCCGCTCTTCGCAGGCAAACCCGCGCGCTGCCGCGGCGGGCCGGGCGACCGCGGCAGCCGCGCCGGGCGCGAGCATCACCGCATCGCTGCCGCGATTCTAAACCATCGCCGCCGGTGCAATGGAGTCGGCCGGCGGGAGCACCTGCGGCAGCGGTAGCAGCCGCATGCCGGCAGCGAGCAACGCGCTGCGGACGGCAGTCGCCACCGCCACCGCCTGCGCCCCATCGCCATGGACGCAGATGCTGTGCACCTCGCTCGGCATGCACCGACCACCGATGCTGACGATGCCGCCGGCGTCGAGCATGCGCAGCACGTGCGCGACGCAATCGGCGGCTGCATGCAGTTGCGCGCCCGCCTGACTGCGCGGCAGCAGGTTGCCGGAATCGTCATAGGTCCGGTCGGCGAAAATCTCGCTCGCCACCCGCAGACCCGCTGCTGCCCCGGCCAGCGCCAGCTGCGACAGCGCGGGCGCGAGGAGGATCAGCCGCGGATCGAAGCAGCGGATCGCCGCGACGACCGAAGCAGCAATCGCCGCTTCCTCGCATGCCATGTTGCTCAGCGCGCCGTGCGGCTTGACGTGCGTCAGGCGAGCACCTTCCGCCTGCGCCATGCCGGCCAGGGCACCGATCTGGTAGATCAGCAGCGCCTCGAGTTCGTCGGCCGGCAGGCGCATCACGCGCCGCCCGAAGCCCTGCAGGTCGGGGTACGACGGGTGCGCGCCAATGCTGATGCCCACCGCCAGCGCCTGCCGCAGCGTCCGCCGCATCACCAGCGGATCGCCGGCGTGAAAGCCGCAGGCAATGCTGGCGGTAGCGATGATCGGCAGCAGTTCGGCGTCGCTGCCCATCCGCCAGGCACCGAAGCTTTCGCCGAGGTCGGCGTTGAGGTTGATCGCCTGCGCCATCATGGCTCTCCTGGCAAGTGGTCGGCCGACATCGGCGAGCCGTCTGCTGTGGCATCGACGGCGCCGCTGATCAGGTTGGCAGTGTAGAGCGCCTGCGGATCGTGTTCGCCAGGTTCGACCAGCGGCCCGATGCCGGCGAGCAGCGCCTGCAGTTCCGCCTGCCGCGCGTGCGCCGCCTCCTCGGCCGCCGCCACCGACACGGCGGCGAAGCGGACCGTCCGTCCCGGCGCCATGACCGCCAGCCGCGGCAGGTCGGCGCTGATGACGGTGGCGATCTTCGGGTAGCCGCCGGCGGTCTGGCCATCCGCGAGCAGGACGATCGGCTGCCCGCTGCCCGGCACCTGGATCGCTCCCGGCACCGTCGCATCGGAAACGATCTCCGCACCCTTCTCCGGACGGTGTCCGAGCAGCGGACCATCGAGACGGATGCCCATGCGATCGGCGGCTGGCGAGATGCGGTAAGCCTCGCCGACCAGGGTCGGCATCGCCAGTACATCGAAGTGGTCGTCCTGTGGCCCCGCGACGACCCGGATCGCCGCCTCGTCGACCACCGGCAGACGCCACAACATCCGCTCACCGCCGCCGCCTGCCGCCACCGACAGCCGCACACCCGGCGCCAGCAGGCGACCGTCGACGCCGCCGAGGCCGGCTCGAGCGTAGGTCGATGCGCTGCCAAAATGCCGCAGCACCGCCAGACCGACCAGCGCCAGGTAGCCGACGCGGCCTGCAGCGATGCTGCCACAGTGCAGCGTCTCGCCCGGTGCGAGGCAGACACTGCGCCACGAGGCGATGGGGCGACGACCGCCGGGGTACCGCAGTTCAGCCGTGAAATGGCCGGCGAGAGCCAGCTGCAGCGGCCGTTGCAGCGCTCGCACCGCCAGCCCGCCGGCGAAGAACTCGATCGCCGGCGCATCCTCCGGGTTGCCGAGCAGCGCGTTGGCCAAGCGCAGCCAGCCCGGCTCGAGCGCCCCCGAGCGCGGCACCCCGATCCGCCGCCAGCCAAAGCGCCCGCGATCCTGTATCGATGCCATCGCCCCCGCGCTGAGCACCTCGAGCACGGCGCGCGGGTTCATTCCGCGGCGGCCGCCAGGAAGGCCAGCGGCGGCTGCGTCGCTCGGCGCAGCGCTGGCGCCGCCGCCTGCAGCGCGGCGAACTCGCCGGCATCGATGGCGCGCAGCCGCACCCGGTCGCCTGCCTGCAGCAACGCCGGCTGCGTCCACGACGGTGAGAACAATGGCAGCGGGCAGGCGCCGATCAGCTGCCAGCCGCCCGGACTTTCCCAGGGATAGATCGCGGTCAGCCTGCCGGCGGTCGCCACGCTGCCGGCGGGGACCAGCGTCCGCGGCTCGCTGCGACGCGCGCACGCCAGCGCCGGCGGCAGATCGCCCATGAAGGCGAAGCCCGGCAGGAAGCCCAGCATGTACACCTCGTAGCAGCCGCCGGCATGCAAGCGGACCACCTCGGCGGCGCTGAGGCCGCAGGCCGCCGCCAGCCCGTCGAGATCCGGCCCGCACTCGCTGAGCTGGTCGCCGTAGCAGACCGGCAGCTGCCAGACCCGCCGCCGCTGCCCGACGACGAGCGGCGCAGCCTGCCGCAGCGCGGCGTCGATCGCCGCTTCGACTCGCGTCCGCGTGCTGCGCAAGGGATCGTAGATCACCGTCAGCGAACGGAAGGTCGGCACCGTCTCGACGACCCCGGGCAATTGCCCGCTGGCAAGCGCCTGCAGCAGCGCCTGATCGGCTGCCGCGACCTCGGCCAGCAGGCGGCGATCGATGGCATCACCGAACTCGATCGTCAGCGCCGCATCGCCAAGGGAAAGGATACGGTAGCTCAAGCCGGCCCGCGCCCGCCATGCCGGCCGTTGCCCCGCCTCCCGCACGGCGCCCGGCGACGCCACACGTCAGGGGCGAACGGCCTCGGCCCAGCAGTTGGGTGTTTCATAGAGGCGCAGGCGTTCGAGCCGCAAGTGGTTGCCGTAGGTGTCGCGGTACACCGGATCGAGAATCGCGAACGCCGTGCGGACCAGGTTCTCGGCGGTCGGCACGCAATTGAGAACCACCGTCCGGTGCTCTGGCAGTGAAGCCAGAAAATCGACCACCGGCCGGTCGCCGCGGTAGACCAGGAAGGCATGATCCCAGGCATCGACGAGATGCTGCATGGCCAGCGCCTTCACCTGCGAGAAGTCCATCACCATGCCATTGGCCGGGTCGCCCGCCTGGCTGATGATGTCGCCGGCAAGGGTGATCTCGAGCGCGTAGCGATGGCCGTGCAGGTGGCGGCACTGGCTCCTGTGGTCGGGAATGCGGTGGCCCGCGTCGAACTCGAGGCGACGGGTGATGAGCATCGGCTGCGCCCGGAAGACGGAGGCGCGATTATAGCACCGCCAGCCCGCCGGCCCGGCGGCGAGCAGATGCCTGGTGCACGCCGGCCGGGAACTGCCGATGGGTGTCGAGCAAGCTTACACCAGCCCGTCGGAATCTCTGGCAGACGCACGCATCCTGCTGATTCATCGTGCTTCCTCGTCTGCCGTGCGGGTCGGCACGGACCTTGCTTGAGTTGCCTGCAGTCGCCCGCAAGGAAACTCCGAGAGATGCCACCGATCGATCCCTTTGCTGCCCGCATGCTCGCCCAGATCGCGCTGATCGAACGCTACCGCGTCGATGTCCTGCGCCGCGAAGGGCGTCGGCTCGACGCCGACGGCGCGGCGCTCGAATGGATCAGCCGCCACGCCGAGCAGTTCCCTTCGCCCGAGCAGTTCGACTGCGAGTCGCCGTCGGCCACCGCTCGCGGCTGCCTGCGCCCCACCCGCAGGCGCCTGCAGCCACGGCTGAGGCCACTCAGTCCCGCAGCCGGGTGATCTTGTTGCCCTGCAGCCCGACGCCGGCCATCAGCCCCTTCTGGCCGAAGACGAAGGCGTAGATGTCCTCCTTGGCGTTCATCGTCGTCAGCGACTTGCCCATTCCCTGGTCGACCATCACCACCGACGGGCCGACGCCGACCTCGAAACCGTCGGTCTCGGTCAACGCTGCCAGCGACCTCTCGTTCATGAAGAACATCGCATAGCCGTACTCCTGGGCGCCGGCCTGCAGTCCGAAGGAGGCACCGGCCGTGTTGTAGTGGCCGACGACGGCATCGCCGCGGAACAGCACGCCTTCACCGTACTGGCCGCCGACGACGAAACCGGCCTTGGTGATCTTCGGAAAGACGAGCACGGCCACCGCATCACGCGCCAGCGCCTTCGCCGCCGGCACTCGCGCCGTCAGTTTCTGGTAGGCCTGCCGCGCGTCCCGCTCGAGCGCGCTCCGGTCGGCGGCAACGGCGGAAAAGGAAACGGCAAGGCCGGCGATCAGGGCGACGAGGAAGACTTGTGCAGCGCGGCCAAGCCGCTGGAAGACGTTCGGGTTCATGTTGGGACCTCAAGAGAAGGGTGGTTGCGGCATCCGTACCGACCGTCGCCGGCACGACGTGATGATACTCCTGCAACCGCACGGGGCAGCGACCGCCGGCAACGGTAGCGAGCCACCGGCAGCGCCGCTCCTGCGCTCAGTTGCCGAACAGGCCCTTCAGAGACTTCATGATCGTCGCTCCGCCCGGCACCACCGAATCGGCGGCCGCGTCTCCCGCCGCCTCCCGCGCCATGTCGCCCATGCCGAGCAGCGCCGAGTCGAAGCTGTTGACGCGCACGCGGGCGGTCCAGATCGGCGGCTTCCTCTCGCCGGCCTTCTGCGGCGGATGGGCGAAGCTGCGCATCGGACCGAACGCCTCGCCCATCAGCATCGCGCCCTGCGTCCGGGCAAAGATTCCCGCCGGAATCGTGCACGTGTTCTGGCTCGCCGGCAGCATCGGCGGCTGGTTCCTCGACGCCATCCAGATGATCACCTCGCGCTCGTTGGCGGCGCCGACGGCGTTCAGGTTGTAGCCGCGGGCACGCGCCAGTGCCGCCCACTGCAGGGGAATCGCCACGCTCAGGCTGCCGCCGCCGGCGCGCAGGCCCATCGGATCGAGGAAATCCATCTGCTGGTCGAGCGCATAGCGAATCTCCTGCGGCATGAAGCTCGCCCGCACCACATGCTCGCCGACCGCCGACGCATCGGCGGGCACCTTGCCACCTGACGGATCACCCTGCGGCCACCACAGCGTGCGCGGCGGCAGGCTCTCACCGCCGTCGGCGCCGCCCTTGCCCTGCCGGCTGTGGCGCGCCATCGCCGCGACCTCCGGCGACACCCGGCCGTCGATCGATCGCAGGTCGATGACTTCCGGCTGCCCGGCTGGCACGCTGGCGCTGCAACCCCAGTAGAGGAGCAGTTTGCCGCCCTGATCATCGGCCGCGCCGCCCTCGCCCTTGCCGCGCCGCTCGCCACGCAGCGGCAGCACCGGCCCGATGCGCATCGCCTCGGGGACGATGTGCTCGGCGCCTGCGCCGCCGGTGAGATCGACCGGGCTCGTCAGGCGCAGGTCCATCATCCGGCTGACGCTGCTGCCCCGCCCGCTCATCATGCCGAGCATGCCGCCCATCCCGCCGCCACCGGCAAATCCGGAATGCGTGCTCAGCGTCATCTCGTAACTCACCGGCGCCGCCAGGGCCCCCGGCATGATGCCGGCACTCGCCAGCGCTGCCGCCAGCGGCAGAAGTCCGCTCGTCTTCGTTCTCATCAGGGTCTCCTGTTTCGCGGTTGTCGGAAGCCGACTGTATAGCACGCCGGCGGCGACGACGAAAGGGCTCGCCTGGGGCTCGGCCGGCGCCCGCGTCAGGCCGACAGGGAAGCGCCGGCCTGCGCCACCGCTTCCTGCAGCAGGCCGACATCGGCAGGCGTCGTCCGCCAGTTGTCGAACGCAGCGCGAATGGCGGCGCGGCCCTGCCAGACGGTGCCAGTGACGAAGGCACGGCCATCGGCCTGGATCGCACGCACCGCCGCCCGGTTCAGTTCGTCGTGCGCCGCGCCGTCGAGCCCGCGGCGGACGAACCGGAAACAGACGATGTTCAGCGGCGCCGGATTCATCAGCTCGATCCCCGGCGTCGCCTCGACCCAGCGCGCGAACGCGCCGGCATTGTCGACGCAGCGCTCGACCAGCGCGCGATAGCCGGCGCGACCGTAAGCCTTCAGTGCACACCACGCGGCAAGGCCGCGAAAGCGACGCGACATCTCGGGGACATGGGTGAAGGGATCCCAGCCCGCGCCACCGGCGACGTAGGCACCCGCAACCGCGAAAGCCTCACGCAGCAGGGCGCCGTCACGGACGAAGGCGAAGCCGCAGTCGTACGGCACGTTCAGCCATTTGTGGCCGTCCGCCGCCACCGAGTCGGCGCGCTCTATGCCGCGGACGAGGTGCGCCAGCCGCGGCGAAACGGCCGCAAACAGCCCGAAGGCTGCGTCCACATGCAGCCAGGCGCCGCCCGGATGCCCGTCGCGCAGGTCGGCCAGCGCCGCAAGGTCGTCGAAGTGGCCGCTGTTGACCTCGCCGGCATTGCCGATGAGGATCACCGGACCATCGATGTCGCGCAGCAGAGCGGCCAGCGCGTCGAGGTCCACCTCGCCGTTGTGGGCATCCACCCGGCGCAACTGGTTGCGACCGAAGCCCAGCGTACCAAGGCACTTCACGGCGCTGAGATGGATCTCGCTGCTGCCGGCGACGATGATCGGCGGCCGGCCGGCGAGGCCATCGGCGGCCGCATCGAAACCGAGCTGCCGACCCGCCCACTGCCGCGCCGTGGCAAGCCCGACCAGATTGGCCATCGTCGCGCCGCTGGTCAGCGCCCCTTGCCAGGCCCCCGGCAGAGCGAAGAGCTCCTGCAGCCAGCGCAGAACGACGAGTTCGGTCTGCGCCGCCGCCGGGCTGCCCGCCCACAGACCGGCGTTCTGGTCGATCGCCGAAGCCAGCCAGTCGCCGGCGAGCGCCGCCGGCGTCGCGCCACCATTGACGAAACCGAAGAAGCGTGGCCCTGGCGAAGCGGTGATGCCGCGCTCGGCGCGAGCGAACCACTCGCCGACCACGCCGGCGGGGTCGCTGCCGTGCTCGGGCAACGCCTCGTCGAGGGCCAGCGCCATCTCCTGTGGCGTCGGCACCAGGCTCACCGCGCGCTGCGGCAGCGAAGCCAGAAAGGCCGTCGCCAGCGCGTACGCCGCGTGCAGCGCCTCGTCACCGCCGCCGGCGGGGGCATCCATGCCTGCACCCTTGATCATCCTGATCCTTCTGACGTTCGTTCGGCAAGAGCGGCCCACGCTGCCGCCGTGGCGCAGTATCGCCGCGCCGGCGCACCGCGGTCAATGTCCGCGCGCACGCCGGCACTCGGCCGGCGGCGGCCGGTGTCGCGGCCGCCGCCTCACGTTCGAGGCCGAGGCACTCGTACTCGGCGATCAGTTGCGCACCGACGAGCAGCAAGGTGGCGGCGATCTCCATGCTGAACATCGCCACCACCGCCGTCGCCAGCGGCCCGTAGACGACACTCGCCTTCGACAGAGTGGTGAAGAACCAGACCAGGATGCGGCGGATCACCTCCCAGACCAGCGTCGCCGCGATGCCGCCGAACAGCGCATGGCGCAGGCGTACCCGCCCGACCGGCATGATCAGGTAGATCGCCGTCAGGATGCAGACTTCGGCGCCGAGGCTGACGAGGTGGACCAGACTGCCAGCCAGGCCGCGCAGCGACCACTCCCGGCCGAAGACGTTCAGGTTCGCGGCGGCGACCGTCTCGAGAGCGAGCGAGACGAGGGTGACGCCGAGCAGGGCGACGGCCAGCATCAGGACGAAGCAGTACGGCAACAGCGCCGAGGTCAGGAAGTGACGTTGCCCGCCGGCGTTGCGATGGGCGAAGATCACCGCCATCGCCTTCTCGAGAACCGAAAAGGCCAGCGAACTGAAGAACAGCATCGTCAGCAGCAGGACCGCGCCGACCGCCGCCCGCTGTTCCATGAACGTCGAGATCTCCGCGAGGAAGGTGTGCGACTGGCTGGGCACCAGCCATTCGAGGTAGCGACCGATCGTCGCCAGCAGTTCCGCCTCTTCGACCAGATGCGACAGCGCGATCACCGACAGGATGAGCAGCGGCACGACCGACAGCAACGCATAGTAGGCAATCGCCGCCGCCAGCAGCAGCCCCTGATTGCGGCTGAAGCTGCGCAACGCGCGCAACACGAAGCCCGCCGGGTGCCGCAGCACCTGCCGCGTCGACGCGCTGAGTACCGGCATGCTGACAGAAGGGAACACGACCGCTGACGGTTCTCCTGGTCAATGGTCTCGACTGCCGGGTCAGCCCTTTCGCTCCATGGCAAGAAGCCTTGCAGCGAGGCCGAGAAAGACAACACCCATCAGTCGTTCAAGCAGCAACTGGCGGCGAGGACTCGACAAGAGCCATTGGCCAAGGCTACCACTGGCTATTGACAAAGCCGCCTGAAAGAGCAAGCCAAGCAAAGCCAAGAGAGCACCAAGGCCGACAATTTGTTGGAAGATCGGCCCGAAGGATGGGGCAGCGAATTGCGGAAGAAACACACCAGAAAACAAGATGGCCTTCGGGTTCAGCAGATTCGTCATGAACCCGCGGCGGAAATTTTCGACCGGAGAGCGAGCAGTGACTTGACTGCCTGCGACGAAAGGTTTCGAGCGGAAGGATTTGTAAGCGAGAAAGATCAGGTAAGCGGCGCCCCCAAAGCGGATGACATCAAAAGCAATGGGCGACGTGGCTACGATTGCCGCAACCCCGGCAGCAGCAAGAACTGAATGAGCAAACATGGCCAATGAAATACCGGCAGAAGCCCAAAGCGCAGGCCTCCGACCCTCTGAAACTCCAGTTGCGACGATGAATGCCACATCAGGCCCGGGGGTGACGAGCAGAACCAAGGACGCTGCAAGGAAAACAGGCAGAACAGAGACGTCAAAGGGCATGGTAGCCTCCTTGCCAGAGAAAGGGCCAACGTGGAAGTCACCGGCGCTGTGCAGCTTTGTCGCGCGGTGCCCGTGCTGAAGCGCGTCGACGGCGGTACTCATGGGGATTGTAAGCGTCCCGCGCCGCCGGTCAAGCCACGGGGAATGCCCAGACGGCGTGGCCAGAGGCAGACGAGCGGCTCCGTACCGTTCGCGAGCCGGTGAACGGAACGACACGGGCGAACCGGCAGACAGAAAGCTGCGCCAGAATGAAGCTCTCGGCAAGCAGACGACGAAGCACTTCCTGGCAGCCAGAACCGCGCCATCGCCCATAGGGAGCGCCTTTCCCATAGGGAGCGCCTTGCCCAGCAGCAGCCGTGTTCATGGCGGCCCGCGAACGGAGGCACTCTGCGGCATGGCCTGACGCAGGGCCGGAATCTCCGCCGTCGGCACGAAGCGTCCGTCGTGGCAGTGGGGACGGCGCGCCCACTCCACACGGCCGACGCGCTGCAGGGAATCCTCCACCGTCGCCGTGATCACCGGATCGGGCGTTGGCCGATCAGCGCGTGCAGCGCATGCGGCAGGGTGCACACCAGATCGAAGTACGGCACCGGCAACAGCTCCTGGCTCCGTTTCGCCAGCCAGTCCTCCTTGGCCCGGGTCTGGCACTGCGGGAGGCGGCGGTTGCGGCAAGAGTGATGCACCTGGCGCGTCACACCACAGCAGTCGCAGGTCCCGAGCAGGCCGCCAGGAACGGCGGTCCGAAAGATGGCGATCGCCCGCCAGACCTCGGCCCTGACCGGTGACAGACGCTGCTTGGCGAGCTACGCCGGCCCGTGCCGGCGGAAGACCTCGGCCAGGGTCACTGGCGAGAACTCAACCGAGCGGGACGAGCAGATCGAGGGGCGAGGTGTTGCCGGTCCGCTTCGAGGGCGCCAGATGCAGGTCGCGCGAGGTCGTCGACAGGTGACCGTGGCCATCGCCATCCACCAGTGCGAACAGCGTCGGTTCGTAGAGCGCCAGCGCGCGAACATGACTGCGATGCCGCAGTGCTGCAATCAAGGCGACTGCCGCCCCGTACGAGTGGCCAATGATGGAGAACGGGCTGCCAGCCGCTGCGAGGACGGGAGCGATCAGGTCGACCTCGTCTTGCAAGCGGATCTCGCTGCCGGCTCCCCATTCAGGGCTCTTTCCTGAGCCGTATGAGTCCGGTGCCGGCGAAGCCGGCCGCAGATGTCCGCGAACGCCTGCCGACGGCGCTGGCGCCGAAGATCAGGTCGTCCGCTGCCATGTTTTCGCAGGTCATGCCTCTGATCCTCGGGCAGTGAGCACCAGGGCGCGCCGCCGAAGCGGCGCGCGCATCGGTCTCAGCGGGCACCCTGCTGCAGGCGCGCGGCCGCCAGCTCGCCGATCTGCCGGCCCATGTCCAGTCCCACCTCGGTCGAGTTGCGGTAATGGACGCCGTCGTAGATGCGGGCATCAGCCACTTCCCGCATCAGCTCGTCGGCGCTGCCCCAGCGTCGCGTGGCCCCCTTGCCGGTGGGGCTGGAGGTGGCCAGGACCGCGCCGGCGCCGAGCTCCGCCTTGAGCGCCGTTCCGACCGTGGCGGCGAGAATGCAGTGCGCGCAGGGATACTCGGGATGTGCCGGCGTGTCGATCAGCGGCGTCCAGGACGGATCGCGTTCGGTGCCGTCGTGGCCATCCACATCGCCGTTGCGCACCGCGGTGATCGGGCGCCAGAAGTTGTAGTGGTACTTGGCGTCCATGACGCTGATCAGCGCATCGTCCATGGCCTGCGAGACCACCGCGTACAGACGCGCATTGGCGGTCACGTCGCGACCTGGCACGTCGGCCACCGAGCGCAGCAGGCCGTGGTAGATCGCCGGCAGGGAGAACTCCCAGAAGCGCGCGATCTCCGTCTGCTCGGCGCTGCGCCGCGCGCTGTTCCTGCCGCCCAAGGCCTTGACTTCGTTGAAGTCGCGCGCCCACAGGTCGCTGCTGGTGGCCGGCGGCGGAGCGGGCCGGAAGCGCGCCGGACTGTCGATCAGCCAGGGTTTGCGCACCGCCCACTGGGGCACCGCGGGCAGCACGGTAGGCACGTAGACGCCGGCCGCGGTTTGCGGGCGATACGATTCCTGCGCAGTGGCGCCGTCGGCGGCGCGCGCGGCGAGCACGGCGGCGGCCGTGCGTTCGCCGATGGCGATGCCGGCTTCGCGCGCGGCGACATCAGGGATGGCGGCCAGCGCCGCCTGGTAGGCGGACTGGATCGAGTTCTGCTGCGCCGGCAGTGCGCGCGACAGCACCACGCGGTTGGCTGCGGCCACTGCGGCGTCGACCGCGGGTAGCGGCTCGCCGGCCTTCGCTCCGGTCGCGGAAACGCGGACGGCCTCGCCCACTGCGTCCTGCACGGCGGTCTGCACGATGGCCATCAGGCGTACCGCCGGCGGCGTGCCCATCCTGGCCTCGATGATGATGTCGTTGGCGCGGGTGTTCCAGTCGGTGACCACGTCGGCGCCGGCCGAAGTCGCGGCGGCGGTGATCAGGGCACCGGCAAGGGCGGCGCGGTTGCAGCGGGAGAAAGTGCGATTGAACATGATGGATTCCTTTCCAGAATGATGGGGGTGGTCGACGCCCGGGTCAGCACCTGGCGTAGCGCAAGAGAAGGCTCCCGTCCGCCTTGGGCGCGAGGGCGGCGGGCAGCCCCGACGGCGGCGCGCCGGCGCAGGCGCCCAGTGCCAGCGTCAGGGCGGCAAGGACGGTTCGCGTGCTCATGTCGGTCTCCTGTTTCCGCTCGGGGCTGCCATCAGGCAGCGGTGATGACGACTTCCAGGTACTCGCTGGGCACCACCAGCGAATCCGGGCCTGCCACGTTCAGCTCCTCGAGCAGGCCGAGGATGTCGCGCTCCAGCGCCTGGCGCGCGGCCGGCTCCAGCGCCGCGAAGGCCTTGTGGGTGGGGCCGTAGTAGTCGCGGAACACCTGCAGCCAGTGGGCGGCGGAGCGGTAGCGGAAGTTGAAGAAGCGCCGCTCGCAGCGGATGCCGGCCGCATCGGTGCCGAACAGTTCGACGATGCGCGGTTCGGAGCCCCACAGGGCCGGCGACTTGATCCCGGCGGGCGGCGGCAGGTGGCCGCCAACGATCTTGAACAGCCGGCCGATGAAGCTCGTCGGTGTCCAGTTCGCCAGACCGATGCGCCCACCCGGTCGCAGCACGCGCAGCATCTCGTGCGCGGCTCGTTCCTGGTCGGGGGCGAACATCACGCCGAATACCGACAGCACGACGTCGAAACTGCCGGCGTCATAGGGCAGGTTCTCGGCGTCGGCGGTCTCGAAGCACACGCGCGCGCCCTCGGCCTGCGCGCGCTGGCGGGCCCGTTCCAGCAGCGCCGGCACGTAGTCGATGGCGGTCACTTCGGCGTGGCGGCGCGCGGCGGCCAGCGTGGCGTTGCCGTTGCCGGCGGCGACGTCGAGCACGCGCTCTCCGGCGCGCAGGTCTACCGCTTCGCCGAGCGTCTCGCCGACGATCTGCAGCGTGGTGCCGATGATGGAATAGTCGCCGCTGGCCCAGGTGGCCTGCTGGCGCTGCTTGATGGCGGTGAAGTCCGGCGCCGGGGCGCGGGTGTTTAGTGCGAGGGTCATGGTTGTCTCCTGTCGAAGTTGGCGGTGCCGCCGCGCCCGCGCCGCCCGAGCAATTGACGCCGGTGCAACGATGGCGCGACGTGGGTGCTATTGTTCACCTCGGGTCGCGTCGGCGCTTTCCCGTTTGTCCGCGGAATTTGCCCGTGGCTCCGCCATTGCCGGGGCGCTTGACCGATGCTCCGGCGCGATTGATCCGCACTCCGCCGGGGAGGATCCATGAAGCGCGATCCACTGTCCGACGTTCTCACCAGCGTGCGCCTGCGCGGCGCGATCTTCTACTACGTGAGTTGCGACCAGGAGTGGGTGGCCGAGACGCCACCCTCGCCGGAACTGGCCGAAGCGCTCAGCCCCGGCGCCGAGCACGTGATCGCCTATCACATGATCCTGCGCGGCGGCGGCTGGGCTGCCATGGACGGCATGGCGCCACTGCGCTTTCACGACGGCGACATCGTCATGTTTCCGCGCGGCGACGCGCACGTGCTCTCCAGCGCGCCGGGCATGCGGGCCGCCGGCGGCGATCAGACTTGGCGCGCGACCACCCGCGACAATCCGAAGCCGATCCTGGTGGCCTTCCACGACGGCGTCTGCGAGCTGGACGCCGAGGTGCCCGCCGACACGGCGAGCGTGGTCCTGGTGTGCGGCTTCATCAGCTGCGACCTGCGGCCCTTCAATCCGCTGATCGGCGCGCTGCCCCACCTGCTGCATCTGCCGTCGAGTGGCGTCGGCGCCTGGGTGGCGCCCATGCTCGGCCAGGCGGTTGCCGAGTCGCGCCACCGCCGCGCCGGCAGCGCGGCGGTGCTCGAACGGGTGAGCGAGATGGTGTTCGTGGATGCCGCGCGCCGTCACCTGGAGTCGCTGCCCGAAGAGGGCGGCAGCGGCTGGCTGGCCGCGCTGCGCGATCGCTACGTGGGCCGTGCCATCGCCCGCCTGCACGAGCGGCCGGCCGAGCCGTGGACGGTGGACGAGCTCGGCCGCGAGGTCGGCCTGTCGCGCTCCGCCCTGCACGAGCGCTTCGTCGAACTGGTGGGCATGCCGCCCATGCAATACCTCGGCAACTGGCGCATGCAACTGGGCGCCAACCTGCTGCGCGAGGGCGACGCCACGGTGGCAAGCATCGCACAGGAGACCGGCTACGACTCCGAGGCAGCGTTCTCACGCGCCTTCAAGCGCCTGACCGGCAAGCCGCCGGCAGCGTGGCGAAGGGAGCAACGGGCGGCGTAGGAGGGGGGCGCCAGCAGGATGGTCGGCAGCAAGCCCGCGGACCTCCCGACCCGCGTTCGCATCGCGCTGGCGCAACGCCTGCTGCGCAAGGGCCGGACCGTGGTGCTGCTGGCGGACGACGCCGGCTGCGGCGGCCAGCCGGCGTTCTCGCGCGCGTTCAACCGCGAAACGCGCATGGGTCCTTCGACATCGGTGCGCAGCCTGTCGGCCGACGCTTCCGTCGCCGTGCCGCCAGAGCCGTGCACCGACTCACGGCGCGTGACGGGCAGCGCCGCGAAAAGCCATTCAAGGGAATGCGAGCCGCGACGCGGGCCGCGGCCTTACTGCAATGCCTCGTCGGCGCGCAGGCTTGCGACGGCCAGATCGACGAAGCTCCGCACCTTGGCCGATCCGTGACGACCCTCGCGATGAATCACATGGACCGGCAACCAGGTGTCCTCGAAGTCCGTCAGTACCGTGCTGAGGCGCCCTGCCGCCAGATCGTTCGCCACCTGATAGGAGATCAGCCGCGTCAGGCCGAAACCGTTCCTGGCGGCCTCCAGCGCAGCGTCATTGGTATTCACCCGAATCCGCGCGTCGATTCGGACGCCGGTCTTCTCCTTGCCCTTGACGAAGGTCCACTCCGGACCGGCGGACACCGAGGTCGCGGCTATGATCCGATGCCGCGCGAGATCGGCCGGAGTCCTGGGGCTGCCGTGCTGCTTCAGGTAGGCTGGCGACGCGCAGACGACACGACGCACCTGGCCGACGCGAATCGCCCGCAGCGAGGAATCGGGCAATGTCCCGATACGGACACCGACATCGAGCCCTTCCTCCACGAAGCTGACCACGCGATCGACAAACAGCGCCGACACCGTGGTCTCCTTGTACGTCGTCTGGTAGGCGGTGATCACCGGCATCACATGACTCCTGCCGAACAGCACCGGCGCGGTGACCGCAAGATGTCCGCGCGGCGTGGCATTGATGCCGGCCGCCGCTTCGTCGGCTTCGTCCGCCTCGAGCAGGATGCGCCGCGCATCCTCGAGATAGCGGGCGCCGGCATCGGTGACCCGTACCAGGCGGGTGGTGCGCGTGAGAAGACGCACCGCCAACCTCTCCTCGAGCAGGGCGATGGCCCGGGTCACTGCCGGAGGCGACATGTGCAACCGCCGCGCGGCCGCGGCGAACCCTTCTTCCTCGGCCACGGCGACAAAGACGCTCATGAGATGAAAGCGATCCATGGTTCATTCCGTTTGATGAAATGATGAATTGTATTTCATGGCTATTCTTCTTCGTTTCGGAATTTGGCAGAGTGGCGACCGTCGACAGCACGACGACATCGCCAACCCAAGACAGGAGATACATCATGGCACGCATCAACATCGTTACCGCCGAAGCGGCAACTCCGGAACAGAAGGCCCTCTACGACGCCATCCAGGCCCAACTGGGCCTGGTGCCCAACTTCCTCAAGGTGTTCGCCAACTCCCCGGCCGCGCTGAAAGCCTTCCTGGGGCTGCACGGCATCGCCGCCGACGGTTCCCTCGACCCGAAGACACGCGAACGCATCGCCCTGGCACTGGCCGAACAGAACGGTTGCGAGTATTGCCTGTCGGCGCACACGGCAATCGGCCGCAAGGCGGGTCTGGACGGCCGCGAGATGGAGGCCAACCGCGCCGGCACCAGCCAGGACGAAAAGGCGGCGGTGGCCGTCAGGTTTGCCCGTTCTCTGGTCGCTCACATGGGTGAAGTCACCACCGCCGAACTGTTGGACATGCGCCACGCCGGCTACAGCGAATCCGACATCGTCGAGGTCATCACCCACGTCGGCATGAACATCCTGACCAACCTCTTGGGCAAGGCCGGGCGTGTCGACATCGACTTCCCGCGGGTCGGACTGAAGCTCGCCGCCTGATCGTCAAAGCTTGCACGGAGCAAGGCCACGGCCTTGCTCCGCTTTCCGGAGATAGCCATGGCCAGAGCGTTCGCCCGCATCGCCTTCACCCCCAAGGTCCGCGCCGCACAAACCCGGATGGGTAGCCGCGACGCCTACCGGCAGCTGGAAACCGGTGCAGACGAGGTCGTCGCCCTTGGTCCGTTGGAGATCGAATTCATCGCCGAGCGCGACAGCCTCTATCAAGGCACCGTCGGCGAGTCCGGCTGGCCTTACGTGCAGCACCGCGGCGGTCCGCCGGGCTTTCTCAAGGCGCTCGACGAACGCACCATCGGCTATGCCGACTTCAGCGGCAATCGCCAGTACCTGTCCGTCGGAAACCTGAGCGCCGACGACCGGGTCAGCCTGTTCCTCATGGATTACGCCCGCCAGCGCCGGCTCAAGATCTGGGGCCGCGCCCGGCTGGTCGACGAATCCCTGGAACCGGAGCTGATCGCCCGGCTGGAATCTCCAGGCTACCGGGTCCGTGTCGAACGTGGGGTGCTCATCCGCATCGAAGCCTACGATTGGAACTGTCCGAAGTACATCACCCCGCGCTATACCCAGGCGCAGGTGGATGAACTGCTGCGCGCGCACGGCCGGCAAAGGCCAGCGACTTCAGTCACCCCACCGATCGGCAGCGGCGCCCTGAAGCTTGTCGTCACAGGCATGCGCGAATTGACGGCGCGCGTCCGGGCCTACGAATTGCGGGCGCCGGACGGGAGCGACTTGCCGCCCGTCACGGCGGGCGCGCATCTCGTGGTACCGGTTGAACTGCCGGATGGCATCCTGGTCACGCGACAGTATTCGCTGACCACGCACCCACGCCGGCGCGACCTGTACGAGATCGCCGTATTGCGCGAGGAAACCGGCCGTGGCGGGTCGGCCGCGATCCATGCCACGTGGCGGCTCGGTACCCGACTGGCGCTCGAGCATCCGGTCAACCAGTTCCCCCTCCACGACGACGACCGCCCGGCCGTGCTGATCGCCGGCGGTATCGGCATCACGCCGATTCAGGCGATGGCCCGGGAACTCAGGGCCCGCGGCAACGCTTTCGCAGTGCACTACAGCGGCCGGACGGCCGCCGACATGGCCTATCGCGACGGCTTGGCCAGCGAATTTCCAGAACAGCTGCACCTGTACTTCACGCGCGTCCCGGGGGGCAGCCGCATCGATCTCCACTCGCTGATGCGCTCCACTGCCGCCGATGCTCTGTTCTACGTCTGCGGGCCAGGGCAATTGATCGAGGCCGCCAAAGCGGCGGCACGCGGACTGGCGATCCCCGCCGCGCGCTTGCAGTTCGAGAGTTTCGATTGAAGCCGACGCCGCCCGAAAACAGCCTCGCCGTCGGCACCGCGTCATGTCCCATCCATCCCCATCGAGCTGATCCATGGAAATCAAGCCCCCCATCCCCCCTTTCACCGAAGACTCGGCAAAACAGAAAGTCCGCATGGCCGAGGATGCCTGGAACACGCGCGACCCCGATCGCGTGGTGTTGGTCTACACGCAGGACACCCTCTGGCGCAACCGTGCGGAGTTTCCTGCCGGTCGCGAGGAAGTGCGACAGTTCCTGGAGCGGAAATGGGCCCGCGAGCTTGACTACCGGCTGATGAAGGAATTGTGGGCCTGTGCCGGCAATCGGATCGCGGTGCGCTTTGCCTACGAATGGCACGATGACTCCGGCCAGTGGTACCGCTCCTACGGCAACGAAAACTGGGAGTTCAACGAATACGGCTTCATGCGCCGCCGATTCGCCAGCATCAACGATCTGCCCATCAAGGCCGCCGAGCGGAAGTTCTTCTGGCCCCTGGGGCGCCGCCCGGACGATCATCCGGGCCTCAGCGACCTCGACCTGTAATGCCGAGCGCGCGCTGACCCGTACTCGGCGAAGCAGCGCTCGAGCTCGAATGCGGGAATCCTCACTGGCGAGGCTCCCAATACCGGATTACGCCTGAATTCACCGGCGTGCGCGGCTCTTCGCGCAGGTCCGGCGAACCGACCAGTCAGCCGTTGGCATTGTTTTCGAGCAATTGCAGCAAGCCGTGTACATCGCCAAGCACCCACAGGTCAGCAACCTTCTCGCCATCGAACGAAAAGAGCGCAGCACCCGGCCACTCGACCGGTTTGCCTGTTGGTTGGTAGCCGAAGAACTCGCCCCGATGGATGCCGGAAAAACGCATGCGGGCGAAAGCCTTTGAATCCTCGATGACAAGATCAACGATGTCGCAGCGATAACCGGCAAGAACCGAGTGCACAAAATCGACGTATGACGCAAATTCCTCGTGGCCGACCTTTGCTTGACCGAGTGAACCACGAAAAGTGAAATGGTCGCCAAGCAAGGCTGAAATCCTCGACTTGTCGTGGCGGTTCCAGATGTCCGCGTAAAAGCTGTCTACCACGGCGCGAATATGTGATGAGTCCATTGAGATGGCTGAGGAAGAGGTGGCCGGCGCTGCGCGGTTTGCTCGTGCAGCGTCCAGTGAGCGAAGGGAGCAGGATCGAACGCCGGGCTAGACGCGTCGTTCATGTTCTTCCAACGCGAGCAGAAGGCTGGTGCGATGAACGCGTGCGACCTCTTGCCAGTGCACACCAGTGAGCGCACCTTCAAGCGCCCACAAGAGATTGAGACTGACATTCGTGCCGCTGCGCTTGGCCATCACATAGGCTGCAACCGCGCCCAGCTTGCGCAGCTGCGCAACGGAAGTCACGCCAGCGCCCGCCATGACTCTTTGCGACTTTGGACCGAGGTTTGGCAAGCCGGCGATGCTGTTCTGCTTGGGCATGTCGGTCTCGTGGAAAGCTGCTGACTTGTGAACTCAGGCAGCCGCCCGTCAGGGACGTCGTGCCTGAAGCGAATTGTTGGCCATTGCCGAGTTGAACTGACGAAGGCTCTAGAAACCATAACCCGGTTGCTTGAGGAACTCAAGCTCTTCTGCTGTGGAAGCCCGGCCCAAGATAGCATTGCGGTGTGGATACCGCCCAAACCGATCAATGGTGTATTTGTGGCGCAGCTCGAACTCGTAATTCCCCGGCGGTGCGTACTCCTTGAACAAGGCCTCGGCCCGCACATGGACCACCCGCGACTCGCTGTGCATGAACGGCATGAGCAAGAAGTTGCGCTCGTCGCTGCCAAGAACCGTAAGCGCCCCTGCGGCAACGGCCTCCTGCGACAGAACCAGCGCCATTGGGTCCTGGGCAAAGGCTTGCGGCGTACCTCGATGAATATTCCGCGAAAACTGGTCCAGCACGATGATCTCGGCCAAGCGTCCATTTGGCCCGAGACGCCACTCATGAAGCTCTCCTGCCGCAGCCCGCTGCAATAGACCCAGATAGCGAGCCCTGATCAGGTCATCGAATACCGGATCAGCGATCCACCATTGCTTCGGTTGAATTTCCTTGAACCAGAACGTCAGAACCTCTTGGAACATTCCCGACTCCTTCGCTCTCGCTACCTTAGGGGCCAACGTGCAACTGGCGGAACGTTCCACTCGATGCGTTTGTTGGACGAAGCCGCTACGCGGAGGAAACTGCGGCGCGGTAGCCGTGCTGAAGTCAAGATGTGACCTCGCCCCTCAGCCGAGGGATATTGATGACGAAAGCGAGGTTACCGCAAGATGGAAGACATGTCAGCTGTCGCAGCCAGCGATTTTGACCGGAACTACGAACTGCACCTGAAGCACCTGAAGCTCAAGGGCTTGCAGCCGAAGACGATCGAGGCGTATGCGCGCGCCATCCGCCGGGTGGGAGACTACTTCGATCATCAGATCGGCGATCTGAGCGAGGCCGACCTGGTGGATTACTTCAACGATCTGCGCGAGACGCACTCCTGGAGTTCGGTCAAGCTCGATCTGTACGGGCTCAAGTTCCACTACGAGCACGTGCTGAAGAAGCCCTGGGTGGCACCCGGTCTGATCAAACCGCCGCGCACACAGCGCTTGCCGGACATCATCACGGTCGAGGAGACCGTGCGGATCTTTCTGGCGACGCAGGTGCTCAGTTACCGCGTCTTCTTCTTCACGCTCTACAGCCTCGGCCTGCGGCTGGGCGAAGGCTTGCGGCTGACGGTCGCCGACATCGACGGCGCGCGCGAGCGGGTGCACATCCGCGATGCCAAGGGCAACAAGGATCGCCTGGTGCCGCTGCCGACGGCCACGCACCAGCTCCTGCGCCGTTTCTGGCAACGCCACCGCAATCCCGTCCTGTTGTTTCCCAATCGGCACGGCGGCTTGGCAGGGGCGCGCAGCGCGAGGACACCGCTCGATCGCGGCGGCGTGCAGAAAGCGCTGCGGGCGGTGGTCGAATCCTGCGGTGTCAAGAAGCACATTTCGCCCCACAGCCTGCGCCATGCCTATGCCACGCACCTCGTCGAGGCGGGCGTCGAGCTGACCGAGGTGCAGGACATTCTTGGCCATCACTCGATTCTGACGACGGTTCGCTACACCCATCTGACCGATCGCAGCAGGCAGCACGCGATCGACCGCATCAACGCGCTGATGGACCGCTATCGCCTGGCCAGGGGGACGACGCGATGATCCGCCTCGCCTCGGTCATCGGCCAATTCGAAGCGGACTTCCTGGCAGAATTTCGCCACCGGCTGAGCTGCGAGCAGCTTCGTGCCCTCGCGGCCCTGCGCGATTGCCGCAGCGCCGCCAGCCCGATGATGCAGGTGCAATGCAGCGACTGCGCCCATCAGCAACTCGTTCCGCACTCCTGCGGCCATCGCCTTTGTCCGCACTGCCAGCACCACGAGAGCCAGCAATGGCTGGAGCGTCAGATGCAGCGCCTGGTCCCGGCCGACCATTTTCTGCTGACCTTCACGCTGCCGGCCGAATGGCGCGGACTCGCCGCGGCGCACGCCGACGTCGTCTTCGATTCGCTGATGCACTGTGCCTGGGAGACAGTGCTGCGCTTCAGCCAGAACGACCGGCAGTTGCAGGGGACGCCGGGGGCGATCGCGGTTCTGCACACCCACGCACGCCGGCTCGACTTCCACCCGCATGTCCATCTCGTCGTCCCCGCGGCGGCGGTCGATGCGGCGACGCGCCGCTGGCGGCGCAAGCGGCGCGGCAAGAACGGCACCTACCTGTTCAACGAGAAGGCGATGGCCAAGGTCTTTCGGGCGAAGATGCTGGCGGCGATCGAGGCGGCCGGCATTCCCCTGCCGGCGCGCTATCCACGGGAATGGGTGGCGCACTGCCAATCGGTGGGCAGCGGCGAGAAGGCCTTGATCTACCTCGGTCGTTACCTCTACCGCGGCGTCATCCGGGAACAGGATATCGTCGCCTGCGAGAAGGGCCGGGTGAGCTTCCGCTATCGCAACGCCCAAACCGGCAAGTCGGAAAGGCGCACGCTCAGCGGTGTCGATTTTCTCTGGTTGATTCTCCAGCACGTGCTGCCCAAGGGCTTTCGCCGCGCACGCAACTTCGGCTTCCTGCACGCCAACTGCAAGCGCCTGATTGCCTTGCTGCATCTCTTGCTGAAGTTCGATCCCAGCCGCTCCTCAACGCTCATCAAAACGGACCCATTTTCGCTCGCGAAAACTGACCCATCACTTGAGTCATTTTTTTGCGCGCGCCAACAGTGTTTTTCGCCTCGGAGAGGGGTCAAGGGCGGGCTGCGCTTTTTGCAGCCCGGCGCAGCAAACCCTTGACGCCGCGGAGAGGCGAGTACGCTGGGTCATGGTTGTGCGCGCAGCAATACCGCGCGCACAACCATGACGACAACGCGTTTGTTCCACCCTCTCAGGTGGGTCAGGTTGATGAGCGAAATCTGGGTCAATTTCAGAGAGCGTCAAGGCCGCTTCAAGCCAGCGCGCAAGGAGCGGCCAGCGATGCTTTGCGCGTGCTGTGGCGCCGTGATGGCGATCGTCAGGACGCGCGGATTCGAGCGACATCGTCCCCCGCCGTCCCGGACTTGCCGCGCGTCGGGGTCGCCATCTGATGAGGTAGGCCGAGACCTCAGCACGGCCCGGCCCACGGCCGCATTCGGGACTTCAGTTTCCCCAGGCTGAGTCATCCGGCCGCCCGGAAAGCGGTGGCCGGGACGCAAAAAAGGGCCGTTTTCGGGAGATCCGCGTCCCGCATGCGCCGGCGTGTCGAAACGCTCCGCTCCCGCCCCCCGGCGTTCATGCCTATGGGGTCAATCCAGGAAAGATATTTGCAGGAGGGGAGCCCCGCGCTCCGGCCCGGGCTCGTCCAACAATCGGATCAGATCGTGGCTTCGCACGATCTATCCTTATCCGTTAGCCATCGGTTCGCGATTTCACGCCGACCAATGCAACTATGAGAGTCAGGGATTTGGAGATATACGGGTCATTTTCAACATTCGACCAGTGATCTATGAACTTCTCCAAGTACCACGGCTTGTATGAGCTCATGTATTGATCTGCAAGCCACCGGTCAATATCACACTGTTTGACGAGGATCGACCATCTCTCAAAGAACTGATAAATTTCAAAAAAATGCAGCTCCATTTGTTCTGGATCGCTTAGTGGATGGATCGGTTGGTCCGATGAGATTGGCGCCGCATTGGCCTTTGCGTACTTCTCGAGCGCAGACCGAGTTGCTAGCTGCTCAATCTCGCTTAGCGCTGGAATGGTCTTATTGGGATTGGCGGCTCGCCACCGACTGACGTAAATCCGGCTCTCCCGGATTTCCTTGCTATGCCACTCCAGAAACAGCTCTTGGGCGCGCTTACGCAGAGCCTCTCGGCGCTCCTTCAAGCGGCCGTAGATATTCCCAATGACAAACAACAGTCCAGCATTAGCAAGGCCAGCATATGTAAGCTTGTCTTTCTCAATCTGGAGTAGCAGCTCAAATACCAAATAGATGACTCCAGTGGTGAGGAAAGCGGCAAACACAGTCCAGAACTCAAGCCGATAATTACGCGCAAAGTTGTGCATGGCACTCTTCGATGGCTAATCGGGATAGGAGAAAGCCTCGCGACCTCCCCCTCCCACACCACCGGACG
>ERZ761592.103-NODE-103-length-44385-cov-392.185879_pt1 | contig 44385 bp, 60 predicted proteins | sample MGYA00433095_ERZ761592 | MGnify/ENA primary metagenome ERZ761592 (study PRJEB28899, sample SAMN03785554) | bioreactor sludge metagenome | biome: EBPR Sludge; feature: EBPR Bioreactor; material: 0.22µm filtered reactor supernatant | place: Saint Lucia: Queensland... | reverse complement strand
TTACGTCACTCATCGTCGGCATCCCATGTTCCATTGAGCGCCCTGGCCGCTATCCACTTCCTCCATCGTGTCCGTGTAGACCAGCGCCGGCTCGCCGATGCCGAGCAGCCGAGCCAGCGTCTCCGCATCGGAACGGGTGGAGAAGCGGAGGATTTCGCCGGAGCCGTTGCCAGCAAAGGACGCTTCCCACACGAAAGCGCCAGGAGAGCGGGCTAATCCACACGGACCATGATCACGAACGGTCTTCACCACCCACGCCGTCTCGCGGCAGCCGCTGAGCGGTGGCTCGTACGGGGTGATATCTTTCAACTTCCTCTCCGTGGAGCCTACGCGGGCCTCCAGGCCAGTCAGGCCGGCCTCAAGTCGGCGTAGACGGTCGCTCATACCCAGGTGCAGCTCGTGATGCTGACCGCGCTTTAGCTCCAAGTCGCTTAGACGAGCCTCCAGCTTCTGAAGGCGGCTCCCCATCTCCACCCGGAACCCGGCCTCAATGAGCTGGTCAATGTCCTTCAGATCCATCTGTCCCTCTCTGCTACTCTGCATACATTAGGGCACGCGGACGCCCGCGTCAATCGTCAAACTCCAGCGCAAACAGCAGGTACGCGATGGCATCGATGGCGCTGTCGTCGGACCAGCTCCCGTGCGTCAGCCTGGCGAGCTTCAGGTCAGCCATCCGCAGCGCCACCTCCGTTTCTCTGCACCCCCACCGCTTGGCGATCTGCCCGAACATCTTGGCCGGGTCGCCATACGCGCCGCGGCGCTCCTCGATGGTCGCCTTCACGCGGTCGATCTGCCTGTCAATGTTCACCATTCACCTCCACCCTCGCCAGCGAGAAATGCATGGATGCTCCTATACGTCGCCATTGACCCTCTCCACCTTCCAGCCGCGGTCGCAGCAGTAATCGTGCACGCGGCGCGCCGTCCAGCCGACCATGTACCGGACGACTGGCGACGCATCCACGACCACCTTCTCCTCGGTGTCCACGCCGATCCCGGCACAAAAGTGCGGAGCCGTGATCTGCGCCAGGATCACCCGCGGGGCGCGCGCCGACACCACCACCACGCCACCAGCGCCGCGCCAGCGGCTACCCCAGCCATCGCCGCCGAGTACGCCAACAGCGCCCAAAACAACTCGAGCGCGGTACCCCGGCAAGGGCAGTTGCCGCAGCGGCGCTCACGCAGCATCGTCCACCCCGATCCCGAAGAAGTGCGCGCACTCACCGCACACGCTGGCCGCCATCCAGTCCACCCACACCAGCGGGCCACTGTTTTCGTGCTCCGTCGTCGGGCACATGTGGCAGATCTTGTCCTCGTCGTCTTCCCCCACCTACACCTCCCGTGTCTCTGGCTTAGGCGGCCACCAGCCGATGGCCTTCAGAGCCCGGTGCATCCACCCACGCACGTACTTGCGGTCCTTTGGGCTGCGCTCGGCCACCTCCAGCATGTAGCGGATACGGGATAGGGTGATAAGCTCTCTAGCGTACCCGCCATAGGCGGCATCTCTCGCCCGCCGCAGGATCTTCCGGCACCCATCCAGGCTGTGCAGGGTCCGCATGTCCATGACCAGCGGCACCAGCTCGTCCGGGATGGAGAACTCGTCGATCAGCTCGGCGAGGCCCTGCGTGCGGAAATACCAGCGATAGAACGCCATGAGGTCGGAGTCTGTTGCGATCCGGAGACCTTCCTTAAGATATGGAACCTGCCTGGGTGGCGGCTTCCCCTGGCCCCACATGTAGGCAATCCACATCGCCAGCGTGACCCCATCGCGAGTGGGCCCGCCGCTGTCGTCCGGGTCGTCCGACCAGCCGTTCTCGCGGGCGCGGATCAAGCGGATGTGGCGGTCGAGGTCTTCATCGGTCATCGCAGCTCCACCAGCGGGTCGCCGGCCGCCTCCATGATGTCCAGCAGGCTGCGGTGGCCCTTGACGTAGCCATCGCGCTTCTTGCTGCTGATCCTGAACGACGCCGCCTTCTTCAGCGCCGCCGGGTTCAGGCCCTTGCTCTTGGCCTCGTCCGCCAGGTCCTTCATGGACTGCGCAAGCTCTTCCTGCTCCTGCATGAGCGCCTGGAAGCGCTCCAGCATCCGCGCCTGCTCGTCGTTATGACCGCTCATCGTTCCACCTCGTCAGCAAGTCGAGCTTCCGCTTCTGGTCAGGACGGAGGAAGCCGCCATTCCTAGCTATAGCCTTCTCCTCGGCCCGGATGATGGCCTTCTCGACGCTCACCCGCGGCGCGAGCGACAAAAGCATCCTCAGCAAGAAGAAGTTAACTCGGAAAATCACTCTCCGCCCTCCATGGCTGCCGCCAGCGCGGCGTAGTCCAGGCCGCTCTTCTGCACCGCCTTGATGATCTGGATCATCTCCTTGACGTTCGCCTAGGGAGGATAGAGGAAGATGAGAGGCCGTCAAGAGGGGTTTGTGTTCGTGGGGTATGGTACCAGTACGAATATCAGATGGGACCCTATCGTCCTTCATCCCCCCCCTACCCCGTCCGGGTCATGCCTATGCTGGCCACCGAGCCTGATGCCAGTGCCATTCCGGTGCCAAACCCGCCGACAACATCACGTAACCCATTGATGTAGCACGACATTGCTGGCAAGAGCAGCGGATCACATATCCGCCGCTTGCCTTGCTGCGCCACGTCACGACACGCCGCCGGTCGCATCAACGTACACGCGGCCGCTCGGCAGTTGATGCGCCGAGTCGCCGTCAAACCTGCCCCAGCCCCGCTCGCCATAAGCTCTGTCTCAGTCATCGCACCGCGACCACGCTGCCGTCCCGCTTCCGCCGCATCCTGCCGGCAGCGACTTGCTCCGCGATTCCCGTGCACTCATTGACAAAACCTATCAATCAACCGCGATCTGATCGAAAACCTCAATCAATCATCGTTGCCAACGCTACCACAACCCTCTCCCCCCCGGCAAGTGCCCGCCCTGGCCCCGGCCACGTCCCCGAAGGGGGGACTGGCCGGGGGGCCCAGGGGGCGGGGGTACTTGGAAAAGTCCTTATATTTCAATATCTTAGTACATTCCCTAATATACAAAGACATACAACCCGAACCAGTGTCAAGAACAATCAGCAACCACGAACACGCTAACATCTCAAGCAGCGTACACCTATAGCTATGCCGTGCACAAAAAGCACACTCAAACTTTATTTCCAAGGTGCAGAATTTGCCATGCTTGCACCCTCATGCTTGCACCTTGCACCATGCTTGCACTACATTTTCTGCACCCCCGCACCTAATGGAGAAACCATGGCGACCTTGAGAGACCTGCGCGTTCAGCTGGGCATGACGCAGCAGCAGCTGGCCGACGCTCTGGGCGTCGGGCTGCGCACCGTGAAGGGCTACGAGGGTGCAGACGATGCACCGCGCATGGCTGTGCTTGCCTGCGAGCGACTGCTGAGCTTGCACGCGCCCGTTCCCGAACAGCCGAGCAACCTCAGGGCGAGCGTGTTGGATATCCTCGAGGGTGTTTTGCCGGCGAACCTCGAGGCTCGCTTGAACGCACTAGAGGCGGCCGCCATGCCTCGCCTGCCGCGGTTCGCCCCGGACGTGCAAGCGCTGCAAGATCTGGAAACGCGCCGGGCTGCCAAGCTCGCCGAGCTGGAAGCACAGGAAGCCGACCAGGCTACTGTTGTGCCTATGCACCCCTACCGTCCGCCACAACTGACGCCAGCCGAGGAAGCCGCCCGCAAAGCAAGACGCGCCGCCGCCAAGGCCGCCCACATCGCCAACGGCGAGCCATGGGACGAATAAAAACATCTTGCATCCTGAACTGCTACATGCCATAAAGGATGCAACACGCACACAAGGAGAGTAACCCAGATGACCGCACGCATGAGTAAGACCGCCGCGATCAAGATGGCCCGGCAGTATGGCCGGATTTGGGGCCACGGCACGTCATGGGTTATCGCCGGCCCGTATGATGCCAGCGATCCAGATGGCCCCTACACCGAGACTACCAGGACGAGCTATTGGGCGGCGCGAGCATGCCTTACGTCGTGGCGCGCCGGTATCGCCGTCGCTGCGATGTACGGCCGGGCCGGCAAGGAAGCGCTGTTCGACGTAGAAAGCACGGGCGCCCATACGTCACTGCCGGCGCTTGTCAACGCCGTCGTGGAGAGGATGGCCGCACGATGACCTTTGACCTACGCGCATGGCGCGCCCGCATGGGACTGACGCAGGTACAAGTCGCGGCCCTGCTCGGGTGCAGCATCCGCACCGTGGCGGGGATCGAGCGCGGCGAGCGCCAGCCCACGCGGATGATGATCGCCGCGTGCCAGTGGCACGAACACAACGCCAACAAGCCGGCATGAGCTGAGCGTGGTGCTCTTGACGCACGCCCATAACTCTGCGACTCTGCACATACGTCAGAAGGGGTAACGAAAATGCCATACAACTCAGCTCCGCGCCTACGCGCATACGGCGAGAGAATACTGCCCAGACCTGTAATGCTTGCCCTGATCCGGGAAGCCGCCGCGGCGTCCGCCGCCCTTGGTCGGCAAGTCTGGATCTGGCGCACGGGCGACGGCCGGCTGAATGCCGGCCTAGCCTACCGCCGGGAGATGGGAACATACGTGTGCCGCTGCTGCGGCCGGGAGTTGGTGCGATGATTGACAATAGGTATTGTTGGGCGGCGACGACGTGGCGAGTTCCCCACTTGGCGGACGCTGACGAGATCTATAGCGCAGCGTCCGTAATAACGGGCGGGGGCTTGGGTTCCTCGCCACTGCCAGCGCCCGCGCTGGCAGGAGTGAGCAACCTGGATAGGAGCAACGATAATGGCACGTCTCTATTGGGGTTTTGTCCACACCTACGGCGCCAACATGCGCGACGAAAATGGCGATATGATCGGAGGGGTTAACGCCTTCACAAGCAAAGCAGAGCGCGACAGGTGGGTTGAGGATGGCAACGATTTTGTGGACCAGCCCGGCGCGCGCACGGTAGCCGCCGCACATTCTCCGGCCGTCCGCAAGGCCAAGGCCGACTGTATGATGTACTACCGAGGAAAATACGTTTCTCGCCACGGGAAGCACGAAGCTTTGCTCGCCATGTTCAGCGTGCCCCGCAAAGACGCTTAAGCGAGCTGTAAAGCCAGAAGTGGCGCAGCAGGAAGCGGCTTAACAAACCTCGGATAGGAGCAGCGCTCATGATCACTCTCACTACTAAATTCCACGGTCCGACAAACACGAAGCCGTCGCGTCTGACGCTGCCGGAGTATGACGGCACGTCGATGTTCGGCGATGGCGACTGATGCTTCCCTTTGTCCGGGAAGCCGCCGCGGCGTCCGCCGCCCTTGGTCGGCAAGTCTGGATCTGGCGCACGGGCGACGGCCGGCTGAATGCCGGCCTAGCCTACCGCCGGGAGATGGGAACATACGTGTGCCGCTGCTGCGGCCGGGAGTTGGTGCGATGATTGACAATAGGTATTGTTGGGCGGCGACGACGTGGCGAGTTCCCCACTTGGCGGACGCTGACGAGATCTATAGCGCAGCGTCCGTAATAACGGGCGGGGGCTTGTTTGATGGCGTGCTGTTAATCTTAGGCGTTGAAGATAGGGCATTCATGCTTGTGTCTGGTGCGCTTGATGGGGAGGTTTGGTCATGAAAATCACCCTACACGGTGGCACCCTCGAGCATATCCGCGACGCACTGGATGCGGTGGTGGAAGGGACGGACGGCGCGCGAGCCCTGCAGGGCATGGGGTTTGCCGAGCTACGGGTCGATGGTGGGCGATCTCCAGCGATTATGATCGCTGGTCACGATGGTGACTTGGCGCGGTGGGACATCCGCCATGGCCATTGGGAGCGGCTGCACTGCTGCGATGAGTGCGGGCGCGAGGATTGGTCGGAGCATGCCGAATGGGAATGCAATTGCGTGGTAGAGCCGACCCGCGACGACCCGGAAGGATGGAGGGAATGATGATGGAGAAAACCGAGTGCTTGACATGCGCGCTGGCAGATTGGAGCCGCACAAAAACTGGTGCGCTTCATCCGGGAGGCGGCGGATGGTGTGGGTGGAAATTCGAGCCGCCGCCAATCGCCGCGGCGTTCTACTGGCCCCGCGCGTTCACGAACCGGTGCGGGGCGCCGCCGTCGCCGGAAGGCGGCACCATCTCTCGGCGCGATCCAATCCTGGGCTGCCCCTGCTACCAGCAGAAGGATCCCGGCGCATGATGGGGTGGTTGCTGCTGGCGGCGTTCTGCGTCGGGTTCATGGCCGGCCATTGGGTCGGCTTCGGGAAGGGAAGGAAGGTCTGGTGATCGCGCATTTCCGGTCGCTGCCGCAGCGCACCCGCGACGAGATCGTGGGGGCTGCGGCCCTGGTGGCGCTGGCCTTGCTGGCCGGCTGGGTCATGGGGAGCGTATAACAAATGGAATTGACGATTGACGTGCATTTGGCCGCCCTTGCCGCTTGTGCGGTGGTGGCGTCCAAAGACCCGACGCGGCCCTACATCTGCGGCGTCCACGTTCGCCGGGACGCCAAGGGCACGACCTACACCGGGACAGACGGGATGGTCCTGCTGATGCTGCGGGACACGATCGGCGGCGACGATGCCGAGGTCATTGTGCCGGCATCCATCATCGGAGAGCCGCCGCGGGCGCCAGAGCGCGAGAAGCTGACCGTCGCTGATGGCGTGATCGACATCAGAAATGGGCTCTGGGCAGACTTGGATGAGACGCTGACCTATCCGGATGCGCCAAGGGTCGTCCCGGGGAAGGCCAGCGTCAAAACGAGGGAGCAGGCTCAAATAGCGCCGGCAGTGATGGCGCAGATCGACAAGATCGCGGAGATTCTGAACGGCAAGAAGGATGCGGGGGTTCCGCAGATCCTGCTTTCGGCTGGGCCAGAGGATCGATGCATCGCCGTTCTGAACACGGGCGTGCTGGAGGGATTCGCGGTCTTCATGCCGCTACGGCGCTGGAGGGCGGATGCATGGTCGCGCCCCGATTGGGTAGGAGGTGGAAAATGACGCTAACACTAATCGGCATTGCCGTGAGCATTCTGGTAGCGTGGCTGGGGTATGGGCGATGAAGGCATGGCACTTTGCCGGCACGCGAATGCGCGACGGTACGCCACTTGGTGCGCCAGGGGATGTCGAGCGGCACGACGGGCCGCTGGAGATGTGCAAGAGCGGCTTGCATGCCAGTGGGCGGCTGCTTGACGCGCTGGCGTATGCGCCGGGTCCGCTGCTGCGGCGGGTGGAGCTTCACGGCGACATGATCCTTTATGATGACAAGATCGTGGCCAGCGAGCGCCGCATCCTGTGGGAGTGTGACATGACGGCAGCGCTGCGGCTGTTTGCCCGCAAGTGCGCGATGGACGTGGCGCATCTGTGGGATATGCCGCCGCTGGTCCACGAATACCTGATGACGGGCCGCAAAGACATCAGGGCCGCAGCCAGGGACGCAGCCTGGGACGCAGCCAGGGCCGCAGCCAGGGCCGCACAAGAGCGCCGGCTGGTTGCGTACGCGCAGGCTGCAAGGGCTGGCGCGTTCACGGGATGGGGGGGATAGGCAATGAGCGCGATGTCGTCTCAATGACACACACCTATCTGGTCGGTCAGGATGGCCGCCCGTTCCTCGATGAAGAACGGGCGGTCGCGGAGATGCTGGAAAGCGGGGCGCTTGTTCTCAGCGAGCAGGCTTGGGGGTATCCTGTCACCGTCGAGGTGAACCTTAACGACATCTTCGTGGCCGGCGCGGACTCTGCCCCGCTCGCCCGGCACATGATCGAGCGGATGTACTGGGCGCATTGCGACCCGCGCCCGGGCGCCATGGTGGAATGGCTGTGCGAGCACTATGGGGATAGGCCGTGGCGGGAGCGGGTGTAGCGTGATCATCGGCGTTGACCCCGGCACGTCCGGGAGCCCTGGTGGCGGGCTGGGGATCGCATGGGTGAGCGAGGACGAGGAGGCGTCCTTAACGATGGTGCGCGCCCCGCACGAGAGCCTGGCCGGCTACTGCTGCCGGGTGCGCGACCAGATCGAGGCGTTGCTGCCGCCGTGGGCCGAGGGGTCTATGGTGGTCGTCGAGCAGCCGTTCTTTAACCCAAAATTTCCTGGGGCCGCGCGTGGGCTGTTCCGCGTGGTCGGGGTGGTCGAGGAAATCTCGGAGCGCATGGGTGCGGCGGTGGTGGGGGTGTTCCCGCCGACGCTCCGGGCTGCAAGCGGCGTGAAAGCCAAAGGGAAGGCGGGAAAAGATCAAATGATCAACGCGATGAAAGCCCGCGGGCACAGGCCCGCGAACGAACACGAAGCCGACGCCTGGGCGTGCGTGGAGCACGCCCTGCGTCACACTGTCCCGGCATGAGGCTGTGCTGGACGGAAGTGTTGGCGGGCGCTCCACGCTTGACCCGCCGACATTCGACGCGCTGGGGTCATTCCCGCTTCCTGGCAGGAGGCTCCCGCACAACATAGAGGCGGAGATGGCGCTGCTGGGCGCCATCCTCGTCAACCCGCGAGCCTACGAACGGGTATCTCCTTTCCTCAAGCCGGAGCACTTCTGCCTCGCCGAGCACCGGCGGATCTACGAGAATTGCGCGCAGCTGGTCGAGAGCGGCCAGCTGGCCGACGTGGTGACCATGAAGAGTCACTTCGACAACACCGGCGTGCTGGAGCAGGTTGGCGGCCCCGGCTACCTCAACAAGCTGGTGGATTGCGCCGTCACCGTGATCAACGCCGGTGAGTATGGCCGGCTGGTCTACGAGCTTCACCTGCGCCGCGAGTACATCGCCGCCGGCGAGGACATCGTCAATTGGGCATATGGCCACCTTGACGAGCGCGGACCGGCCCCGCCGGGCGAGGTGCTGGAGAAGATCGACTCGCTGCGCTGGCGGGCGGTCGGCTCCAAGCTGGAGGGGCTGGAGAAGTATGCGTTTTGCGACATCCACTTGGTCAAGACGCCGCCGGTCGACCCGCTGCTTGGCGGCTGGTTGCACCGGCAGTCGCGCGCCTTCGTCTCGGGCGCGAAGAAGTCCGGCAAGAGCTTCCTCACGATGGAGCTCATGCGCGCGGTTGGCGCTGGTGAGAGGCTGCTGCATTGGGCGGGCAGCGGCAAGCCTGTGCCGGTGCTTTACGTGGACGGCGAGCTTGGGGTGGCGGAGTTCCAGGCTCGGCAGAAGTGCTTCCTTGAGCGCTACGACGGCGACCGGCGCAGGCTGGGGCTCGGTGTCGGGCTGCACTTCGATATCTTCCCGATCCCGCCCATCGACACGCAGGCCGGGCAGCAGATGGTCCTGAACGCCGCGGAGCAGATTGGCGCAGGTCTGGTCATCCTCGACAACTGGACGGCGCTGACGGACGAAACGCTGAGCGACGACACCACGACGAAGGCGATCCGCCCGCTGCTGAACGAACTCATGCGCCGGCGGATCGGCAGCATCAGCGTGGTGCACGCCGGCCATGACGAGACGCGCCCGGTCGGCTCGTACGCCCAGGGCGCGCTGATGACCTCGCTGCTCCACCTGACGCGTGATCCGGATGCGCCCGCCAACGAGTGCCGGGGCATGGTGACGTGGCACAACACCCGGTCGGCGCGGCCCAACGACCCGGACTATCGCGACTTCGCCTACGAGCTCGACGCGGAGTCGTCCGCGTTCGTGGAACAGGGCGGCGGGCAGCAGCGCCGCCGGCAGCCGCAGAACGCCGAGGTGCGGTGGGCGCTGGAACAGATCGACCAGTGCCTGTTCAACTACGGCGTGGTGCTGGCTGGCTGCGCCATCCGCCCGCCAGGCACCTCTGCTGTCACCCGGCAGCAGTTGACGGAATGGTTTCGGCGCCGCGGCGAGGGTACCGACCAGGACTACGCCAAGCTGATCAAGAAGCTCCTGATCGACGGATTTCTCGCCCGCGACGGAGATTACCTCTGGCGCTGTTGACACAGCCTCAAAACTCTGCGACTCTGCACACATCAGGTAACTGGGGACAGAGGACCACGCCCGATGGACGTTGATGATTTCGTTGAAGGAGCAGAAGTGATATCTCGCCGTGTGAAGTCGATAATCATAGCCACCGACGAACAGGGCAAGGCCGTCGTCTTCTTCAGCTTCGGGGAATATGGAGAAAGCTTCTGCCTGACTCGCGATGTCGCGAGCCACTTGGTCGCCGGCTTGCAGCTGTACCTGAAGCATGCCAAGCGCGAAGATCACGCCGATGGTGCGACCGGCATGACCGGCGACTGCGAAGGGGAAGGGTGACATGTCGAACGACCTCGCGGTGGTTCAGAACTACACGCAGGAGCAGGTTGACCTGATCAAGCGGACGGTGGCCAAGGGCGCAACCGACGACGAGCTGAGCATGTTTATGGCAGTCGCAAAGCGCGCCAGGCTCGATCCGTTCCTGAAGCAGATCCATTTCGTCAAGCGCAAGCAGAAGACAGACGATGGCCGGTGGGTCGAGGTCGGGGCGATCCAGGTTGCCATCGACGGGTATCGCGCTATCGCTGAGCGCACTGGCACGCTCGCCGGGATCGACGACGCCATCTTTGACAGGGAGGATCAGCCGCACCCGGGGAAGGCCACGGTTTCTGTCTATCGCGTAGTGGCCGGGCAGCGCGTTCCGTTCACGGCATCCGCCCGCTGGTCCGAGTACGCCGCGACCTATAAGGACGGCAACCCACAGCCGATGTGGAAGAAGATGCCATACCTGATGCTGGCTAAGTGCGCCGAGAGCCTCGCGCTGCGCAAGGCGTTCCCGAACGACCTGTCCGGCCTGTACACCAACGAGGAGATGGCTCAGGCAGATGACGGCGAGGTCATTGAGCATCCCCCGGCTCCGGTTGAGCCCGAGGTGTTGCAAGGGTACATCGACCGGATCAACGAGGCGGCGGATGTCGAGGCGCTCCGCGGGATCACTGGCGCCGGCCTGAAGTTCTACAAGGAGCGCGGGGACGCCGTTTCCATGGAAGCGATCCGCCAATCCGGCAAGGCCAGGGCCGCGATGCTCACGGCGAAGGAACCGTCGCACCAGCCAAACACGCGGCTGACGAAGCCGCCGGAAATCACCGAGGACGGGGAGGTGGTGGGGTGAGCGAGGAGGGGCGGTGGTTCCCGTTTGTAGTCACGGCAGGTGCCACAGCAATTGTCATGCTGTTCCTGTTTCTGCTCTTCGTGGCCGCGACCGAGGGGATTGCTTGGTCTAGGCCGTGGCCAGACGTGCCGTCTGAATTGGTCAAGACGCCCGGCGGAGGAAAGATCGATTACACATCGGGCGACACCGAGGACAGCAAACAGCCGTGGTGTTTCGTGGTCCGCAAGGTGACGTTCGATAGCAAGGGCGCAGAGGGAGAGTCGGGCAACGGCTCCATGGTGTTTGCGCGGACGTGTGAGGAGCTGGCGCTAGATTGGATGAAGGAGGGGAAATGAAGATCGACGGCATTCTATGGAAAGTGAGGCGCGAAGATGGCCGCGTGCGGCTCTACCTAAGGAGCGAGGCTGGGCAGGTCGTGGTCAAAATGGAGACAGGCATGGCCATGGAGGTTGCTCGCGAGCTTGCGTTTGCTGCTGCTGGCGGCGGCCCGTCCTCGATTGCGCTGGAGAGGGGCGAGTGAACATCGAGTGGCGGTTTCAGGATGGCGCCAGCGGCGGCGCGGTGACGGCGTTCTTCGGGCGCTGCCGGGTCACGCAGTACCCGAACGGAGGCATGGTCGCGACGCTGCCGGCGAAGCCCACGAAGGAAGAGCAGGCGGCTCGGAACGAGATGTTCGCGCGGCACGCCAAAACCGGCAAGATCTGGATGGATGCGACATGACCCTCATCTATTCCCGTCTCAGCGACGGCAGCACGAACCCGGCGTGGCTGGAGGCCCGCCGGGGGCGCATTACCGCCTCCGAGGTCCATCGTGTCATGGGCACGCCGCTCAAGCGCGGAACCTACTTGCTAGAGCTGCTAACCGAGCGTTTGGTCGGCCAACTCGGCGAGCAGAAGGTCACGGAGTTTATGCAGACGGGGATCGACCGTGAGGTGACGGATGCCCCGCTTCGCTACGAGGACGAGACAGGGCGTGGCCTGATCCAGGGATATTGGATCTGGGACGAAAAGCGCGGGCTTGGCGGCACCCCAGACTTCATCGTTGAGGACGGTGGCGGGATCGAGGTGAAGTGCCCGCAGCCGAAAGCGGCGGTGGCGGCCCGCTTCAGTGGGGGGCTTGGAGCAAAGTGGCGCGATGAGGAGGCGTACTACTGGCAGTGCGTAGCGTGCCGACTGCTGACAGGCGAGCCGTGGTGGGAGCTTGTGGTTTACAGCCCAGAACTAGACGACTACGGGCTCGGCCTGTATATCGACCGCATCGAGTATGACGAGGAGGAAGACTCCAGGCTGGTCGACGCGGTGTTCGAGGCCAACGCCATCCTCATCAAACAATACGACGAGGCGATGATGCCGAAGCGGCAGTGGGTGGAGAAGACGTTGATCCCGGCCATCGAGCGGGCGACGTCGCACGAGGCCATCCAGGAGTTGGAGAACGAGGTCTACAAGCTGGGGCCCGGGGCCCTGCCTCCGGGACTGATCAAGGCCATAGACGCCGCGGTGCGGGCAAAGACGCGGACGCTGCCAAGCCCAATTGGAGCATAGAGAGGAGTTTCTGAAGATGAAGTACGTGATCGTGAGGACGTATTCGGCTGGCGTGTTCGCCGGCTTTCTCGACAGCAGGGACGGGCAGGAGGTGACGCTCCTCCAGGCCAGGAGGCTGTGGCGATGGGAAGGCGCGGCGTCGCTTAGCGAGCTTGCTGTGCGCGGCGTGAAAAAACCGGGCGGGTGCAAGTTTCCAGTCGCCGTACCACGCGTCCTGCTGACGCAGGCCATCGAAATCCTCGATGTTACCGATGCGGCCAAGGCCAGCATAGACGCCGTGCCGGAGTGGCGCGCGTGAACGGCTACGGCTACGGCTCCGGCTCCGGCGACGGCTCCGGCTCCGGCGACGGCGACGGCGACGGCGACGGCGACGGCGACGGCTACGGCTCCGGCTACGGCTACGGCTCCGGCTCCGGCTCCGGCTCCGGCTCCGGCTCCGGCGACGGCTACGGCTCCGGCTACGGCTACGGCTCCGGCTACGGCTACGGCTCCGGCTCCGGCGACGGCGACGGCGACGGCTCCGGCTACGGCTCCGGCTCCGGCTCCGGCTCCGGCTACGGCGACGGCGACGGCTAGAAGAGAGGAAACAAGATGTCATCGCTGAACAAGGTCATGCTGATCGGCAACCTCGGGCGCGACCCGGAGGTGCGTACGGTAAACTCTGGGCAGAAAGTGGTGAACCTAAGCCTTGCCGTTTCTGAGCGCTGGAAGAACGCGAACGGAGAGACGCAGACGCGTACCGGATGGGTGAAGGTAGTAGTGTGGAACGAGCGCATCGCCGACGTCGCCGAGAAGTGGCTGAAGAAGGGCTCCAAGGTCTATGTCGAGGGCGCCCTGCAGACGAGAAAGTGGACAGACAAGGACGGCGTCGAGCGTTACTCCACGGAGGTCGTCCTGCAGAAGTTCCGGGGCGAACTGGTCATGCTGGGCGAGGGCAAGGGCGGCGACGATGCGCCAGCGCCGACGACGAGGACGGCCAAGACATCGAACTACGACCTCGACGACGAGATCCCGTTCTGATGGGACACTCCAGGCGCTGCACAAAATGCGGGGAAACTAAGGACATACACGAGTTTTACGTCAAGAAATCCGGCCCTCCAGAGGAAAGGCTGCATCGTTGCAAGGATTGCGTCCGGTCGTACCAGAGGGAGTATAGCAGCACGCCCTCTGGGCGTGCATCGAAAGCCCGGCATGGCAAGAAGGCGTGGGAGAGGGGCAAGCGCATTAAGGCGGCGCTGCAGGATATAGCCGCCCTTAGCACATGCGCCCACCTCGAGGACGCCAAGAATATCGCCAGGAAGGCGCTTGAGGGCGACGATGCTGACGAAAGCTGACATGGCCGCCTGGGCGGAGATCCAGGCCGGCCTCGCCCTGGCCGCGGAGCGCGAGTTCGAGGCGCGGGCGCTTTGGGAGCACTACGAGCGGCGCCGGCGGGAAATCAGCCGGCAGATGGGAGGGCGGGAGTGACCTTCCGCCTCTCCCGCCGCAGCGAGGCACGCCTGGTCGGCGTGCACCCGGATCTCGTGGCGGTGGTGCGCCGGGCGATCCAGATCACGCCGGTGGACTTCGGCGTGCTGGAGGGCGTCCGGACGATTGAGCGCCAGCGCGAGCTCGTCGCCCGCGGCGCCAGCCAGACGATGAACAGCCGGCACCTGACCGGCCACGCCGTGGACCTGTTCGCCTGGGCGCCGGACAAATACGGCAAGCCAGGCGTCTCGTGGGAGGCTGGGCACTATACCGAGATCGCGCAGGCGATGTTCGATGCGACCGGCGGCCAGATGGTTCAAACGCTACCCGGAGGATTGACCGTCGGCGTCGCGGTCGAGTGGGGCGGGCACTGGCGCTGGTTCAAGGACCTGACCCATTTTCAACTGCCGTGGGATGCGGCGATATGGGATCGCCGGCCAGATCGGAGGGCGCCATGAAGGACGATGACCGCTGGCCGTGGCCGCGCGCCGGGAACGCGATCTTGGCGCTTAGCCTGCTGTCGTGGGCGGCGATCCTTACAATAGCTCTATGACGAGGTCAGAGGCGTCGCCGTCGAAGTCGCCCGTCGTCACCGACGCCTGACCGCTGTCCTGGTTGACGCGCACATCTATGTAGCTACCGGCGGCGCACCACACGACCCCGGATATCTGGAGCACAGAGATCCCCGCCTCGACCCGGCCCTGCCGGCGCAACTGCGTAGACCCATCGACCGTGACGAGCAGTTGGGCGTTAGGGGCCGCCGCCGCCAGTTGCACCTGATACCGGGCGCTCACCCTGTATAGCCCGGAGACAGGGGCGGTGAACCGCCCGGTGCTGGTGCTGTAGAGGCTTGAAACAGCCTCCCAATCTTCCTGGTCCCATACAATAACCGTCGTCTGGCCGCTGGTGAGAGATGGGTACGCCGTCGCCGTATTCATGCGCACGCGCAATATACCCATCAGTTCGCTAATGACACGCACGCCTCGCCCATTGGCCTCAGAGAGTCCGGTGCCCCGCCCTAGCATCACATGCGCCTCGCAGGCACTTAGCTTGCCGCCGCCGGTGACCGCGAATAGCGGCTCGCCCGTTCCGTCGTCAGCAGTGCCGCCAGGGAACATGCCGAACACGCAGTGCCGGCACTCGGCCTTGATGTCGTACCAAGGCACGCCGGTGATCATGTGGTCCACGTTTCCGTGGATGCGCAGGCGCGATGTCTCCGCGCCGACGTCGAGGATCTTCCCGTAGTGCTCGACGTTGATGTTGAACTCGCCCGTTTTCAGCGTCCCGACGATCTTGATCGCCGCCTCTGTGCTTTCGTCAGTAACCTTGGCGAAGTAGCTGTTCACGTTGACGTTCGCCGCATTGCTGATGACCATGCAATTGCCACCACCACGCGCACTGAGTTCATTACCACCGACGAACTCAGTTTGCGTCATGGCGGTCCCGGACGAAATCTCGGTTGTCCAGTATGAGGCGACTGAGTAAAGGTTCGAGTTGGCGATCACGACCGGCAGGTCCGCCTTGTAGACGACGGTGTCGTGGACGTTGAACTCTCCGCCGTAGTTGTAGAACGCGATCGTGCCGACGCCGCCGTTTGCTGAAGGCGCAGTGGCTATCTCAACAATTAGTCGCCGGAATTCGCAGTACGCGGCGATGGTGCGGGAGGCAGCTCGCATCAGCGCGACGCCGACGGTCGATGGGTTGTTGAGCTGGCTGACTGTGTAGACGCGCATCCCCTCCAACCTACATGCGGAAGATCCGCACATGTCGATCGCGGCTCCACCAGTATTGGCCAAAATAGCCGACCGGTAGCGGGCAAGACCGCGTATTACCACACCGTTAGGTTGGAGAGTCATGTTGACCGGCTCCTCAATAAGCGCAGAGCCGTAAGGAAAGACCACTTCTCCAACACCGCCTGCGGCCACTGCAATTGCCGCGTTGATCGCAGCGTGATCTGGCGTGCCGTGATAAATCGTGACGCCGGAGACAGTCGTTCCTGCGGCGGTCCCGAGAGTGACCTGTCCAGATCCGATGGCAGTGATGACGGCGCGCAAGTTTGCGCCAGCGGCCCCTGCTCCTGGGACGAACACGGCCGCGCCGACACGCAGCCCGGATGTGGAGACAGTGAGGGTGGTTGATGACGCCGAGATGCTGGCGGTGCGGGAGCCGGCGTCCATTCGCGCCCCGAACCACCGCACGTTGATGGGTCCCGAGTAAGCCCTGAGCCAGCGCCCACTCCCAACGGTGGGGGCGATGATGGTTCCGCCGTTGTCCGTGGCCGAACTCGCGCCGTCGTAGTAGAAGGTGCCTCCACCTCCATCCCCCGCGGCGTAGTACCCGAGCACGCTTACGGCATCTCCAGCGCTTGGCGTGAGCGCCTTCAGCGCCGCGATGTTTGCCACGGGCTGTCTGCGCGTAGCCGTAGCAAGCTGAGCCTCTTGATCTGCGGTCAGGCCGGTGCCGGGTTCTGTGGCCCCAGGGTTGGCGAGGTTGACGAAGGGGATCATGCGAAGCGTCCAGTCAGCGAGGTGCCAGCAACGAAGTCAGCGGTCGGGACCTTGAGCCGGTACATGAACCCGGCCTTGGCGGCGATGTCGCCCTCGCCATAGAGGGTTGCCCCGTTTATGCTGCCGTCGCTCTTGAGATAGACAGCCCACGTTGTGCCGCCATCCAAGGAGCGCTCCAGCGTTAGCACGCTGGGGCCGCCCGTCTGCGACCACGACCACGACAGAACCACCGTGCTCCCGGGCTGCCCGGGGATCGTCACCGGGCCGATGACCTCGTTGGCGGCGTCGATCACGCCGCTGGTGGAGATGCTGCCTTCGACCGTGCGCCCAGTCATTGTCTGTACGCCCATCGCTCTACTCCTTACGCCACACCGGCTCGCCCGGCGCCATGAGGCAATCGTCAGGCGTCCCGGTGGTACACACCGTCGCCGCGGGGTTGGTCACGCCGTGGGCCGTCCGTAATGACCCGCCGGCGCGGTAGATTACGTCATGCTCTGCAGGCATCGCCCCAACCGTGAACTGGCTCTCGGTGTTCACCACGGCAACGCCGTTTCGGATAACCCGAATGCGGGGTTTGCCGCTAGTCGGGAGCGGCGCCTTCATGGTCTGCAGTCCAGCCCCGAGGTCCTGGCTCGTCGTGCCGGAAGCCGTGATGACCTCTACTGTGGCAGGAGCCGTTAGGAACGCGGTCACGTCGATCTCGTTATACCAGGGCAAGTGTCGGATGCCCATCTTCGTCCCGACCGGTGTCTGCGCAATCCGGTGCGAGTAGTAGATGGCATCCTTGTTGATTGTCGGCTGCACGCCTGTCTTGAACCACGCAATGTAGTAGGCGTTCAGATCATAGAACGCCCACTGCCCAGCGGTGGTCGGGTACATATGCGAGTGCTCGGCAATGTCGTTCCAGGTGTGGAGCTGGACCCAACTCGCCCCCGTCGTCCTGGCGGAATCCCACGATGTCCGTAGCGACCCGAACCCGCGCTGCTCTGCCGTCCACCAGTCGCCTTCCGTCGGGTAACGAACGTCACCGTGACTGATAACACCAGCTATCGGCTCTCCAGACACCCCTGCAAACCGGGCTGTCCAGTTGATGCCCGCCTTGTCTGCTGTGCGCTCTCCCCAATCGCTCCAAGCGTCGCAGACGCCGTCATGGCCGGCCACATACTTCGGCCCACCCTGCATGGTGCAAAGCAATGTGACTGGCATCCCGCGCTGCGACATGCGCGTCTTGAACGACGAATAGTGGGCGGCATCGCAGTTGTTGGCCCAATAGGTGCCGACAAGGTAGTTGTCCCCGATCTTCATCAGGCTTGGGTCTGCGGTCTTCCCGTTCGCCGCCAGGAAGTCTGCATACTGGTCTGCCATCGCCGTTCCCGCGGCGCTGTCTCCGCCATAGGTGCAGTCGAAGTTGGGGGCGATCTTGAAGCCCTTCCCGTCCCTACCGGCGGCCGTCAGCATCCTTGGGAGCTGCGGCCACGCCCATGGATTCGTCATGTCGTGGCGGTAGATGTTCAACATGAAGGCGTTAACGCCAGCCTGCCTTGCCCACTTGATGTCGATCATCGCATCTTCTATGCGCCACTCCTCGTCACCCGCTGTTGTCCTTGCTGGCCTCGCTAGCGGGCGCAGGCGCAGGTTCGTGGCGCCGGAGTACCAGTCCCCATCCGGGCCGGTCTTGCTGCGGCTCACAGGGAACTGGTGCCAGTGGGCGAGAACAAGCTTCTCCGACGCCTGCAATGTCGCCTGCGACGGCTGGGCGAACGGGACCATGTCCGCTCGAATGCCGTCACTCACCACTGGTGGGTCGGCGTTCGTGGTCTGGCACACGGTCGATGTCGGCTGGCTCACATTCCCGGCGGCATCGAAGGCCGCCAAGCGGTAGCAATAGGTCTGTGCCGGGCTGAGACCGGTTGTCGTATGGCTTGTCCCCGTAAGGTTCGCGGTGACTACCGTTGGCGTGCACCCTGCGCCCTGGCACCGGGATAGCCTGTAACCCACAACCCCAACGTTGTCAGTTGACGCACCCCAGGCCAGGGTGATGCTCGATGTCGAAGCCGCCGTAGCCGTCAGGTTGCTGGGCGTCGTCGGCGCCTCTGCATCTCCAGGCTGCGGAGGCTCATCTGGCGCCGCTCCGGGGGCGGTCACGGTGATATTCGAAATCACCGGCGTGCAGTTCGTATAAGTCGGCGGCGCGCATACTTGGTACAGGAAGCTGTCGATCGCCCGCTGGCCCGGCTGTAGGTCGGTGAACTTGCCAGCGGTGTCGACCCTCACGAACGCCGTGGATGGGTTGTCCGCCTGTAGGCCCTTGGGGTCCGCGCACTCCTCACGGCCATAGCAAACCGTGCTCTTAGAGCACTTGGTCATCAATCCGCGCATGGCCCCGCTGAGGCCGGATACGAGATGCGTCTTGCGCACCGCGACGGCCCTTCCAGCCTCCACGCGGATCGGCTTCCCCATCACCGCGCCAACCGGGCGGCACTCGTCTGTCGGCTGGCACGGATAATCGGCCCCGCCAGGAGCGCACGGGTCCGTCGGCTCGCACGGGTACTTCGATCCCCCAGGCTCGCACGGGTCCACGCAGGGGTAGAGCGCACCGCCGGGGGCGCACGGGTCCGTCGGCCCTGAGCTGGCCGCGATGGCAGCCGTCACAGAGGAAAGCGCCGGGTCAATGTCCGCGCCCACGCCACCCGTGAGCGCAAAGACGAAGCCCTCTTGAGGCTCGCCGGTGCCGTCAGAGACAGCCTTGAACGTGACCTTCTGATCAACGCTGCCGGCGCCCCAAAAGGCCGTGCCAGACGGGCTCCGTGGGTCGAAATCAAACCCCGTGGTGGGCGCGTCGCCCGCCCCGAGCACTTGCCACCCCATCGACACGGACGGCTCTGTGGGGCCGCTACGGCGCAGCGTAGCTGTGATCGTATCACCCTCGTTGTAGACAGCCTTGTCGAGGGTGACGCTTACCGTTGGCCGCTGGATGCTCATCCAGTTGATCTGCGCCTGCCCGGTCACGCCGGTCAGCGTCAGCCGCAGGTAGCCGTCGTCGCCGACGGTTACGGGCGCGGTGATGCGCGTCTCGGTGTCCCGCGCCCCGGCGTTGCCATAGATGTCAAAGCCCTTATTCACGACAGCCCCGGCGATGTCGAACTTGCGCTGACCGGCAGCCGTCTCGTCACGAGCCGAGAAGCCGAGGGTGACGTAACGCTGTTTCCCCCGGGTGGTGTTGACCGGGATCGCGATCTGCATGGTCGCGCCAACCATGCGGGTGTGATCCAGTCGCGGCACCCTGGCATTCTTGATGTCGGGCGGCTGGTTCCCGCCGGTGAAGTACGCACGGGAATAGTAGCGCCCGACGTTGGCCGGGGTGACAGGGTCCCCCTTCGGGTTCTTGCCCCGGCACCAGCCCGAGGTTCTCACCCCAGCGGAGGATGCGTAGGTGGCGCAGCCGGCGGAGGTGAAGCCGCTCTGAGATGGCGATGTCGTCGCTCCGTCTCCAAGCCATGTGTTGTAAAACCAGATGCCCTGCACTGGCGCCACGTTCCAATAGATATCGGCGAACGTGCCGGGGTTCGGGATGCGAGTGTAGTCCGTTCTGTTGTAGACCTGCACATGGTCCATCACGAGCTTGTTAACGCCGTGGCCGATCTGGGACTGGTTGGAGCCGTTGTCGATGAACATCCCCTGCGCTCCGGTACGCAGGACAACATTCTGAAGCGTCAGGTCCGGGCGGGTGCTGCCAGCGCTGTCGCCCTGGCTGTGGATGGTGTCGCCGTGGTTTGCGCCTTTGTTCCCGCAAAGAACGGTGTTCTCCAGGATGGAGTTGACCAGGAAGATCTTGGGCGTCTTGTTGTCTGGCTGATTGCCGCGCAGCGTTATGCCGCCCTCGTATCTCCCGAGGGTCGTCAACGCAAGGGCGTCGCGGCATGTAAACTTCATGTCCACATGCGCGCCTTCCCAATAGCCGATGCCGTCCATCCAGCGGAAGGTCGGGCCGCTGGGATATCCGGCGGCGCTTGCGTTTGTCTCTGGCGTCGGCGGCGGGGAGATGAAGTGCCCGCCGGTGATATAGATGTTGTGGGCTGGGTTCGTCTTCGTTCCGCCGAAGTACGTGTTGTCCCCCATGCTCATGGATGAACCCGGCTTTGGCAGCACGCATGTGCGGTCTGTCGGGAAGATGATCCGCACGTCCTTGCCGGCCATGTCCGCTTGGGATGGCCATCCAGCCTCGCCGATGCACTTGTTCTCGACCACCAGCGGATCTGTCAGCGTCGGCGGCTCGATCAGGTCCGTCGTCCAGCCGCCCACGGCGCCGCCAGATCCGGTCACGGTGTCGTTCTTGGCTGTGCCGCCGGTCACGAAGGCGTTGCCGTTCTCCCAGGTCGTCCCGAAGCTGTCGGTGAAACCGCCTGCGTTCAGACCGAAATCGAGGAAGTACGTCTCCTTGCCGTGGTTGACGCCGGGCTCGCCGGCAGGGTCAAGGGCAACGTCGGCACTGCCGGCGCTTCCCGAGATCGACGCCTCGTCAGCGTCCAGCATGACGAAGCGGAAGTTCCGCACGCCAGCGACAGCCGCGTCCCGCGTCTGCACCGGAACGATAGCCTGGTCCTGGCCCGGCTGGATGACGGCCTCGCCGGTCGGGTACTGGTAGAGCCTGACGAAGTCCACCAGGGCCATCGCCCCGTCAAGCGTCGAGGTGTCCGGGCACGACTCCTCGCCCGTGCACGCAGGGCTGTCAGCGTCTCCGACGCTGGCCTGCAGGACCAGCCGGAATGGGCGATCGAACGGGCTGGCCGGCCCGCCGCCCGGATACTCGATCGTCTCCGGGTTCCCGAACTCGTCTTCGCTCTGCAACGTCCACGGCTGCGTCGGCGGCCAGTCGCCCTGCACAGGCGCCCAATACTCAGTGTTGCCGACCTGAAAGGCGAACCTGGTGACGCCGTCGGTGCCAACGCGCCACCGCGTCGATGCGGCGCGGCTCGTGCCAGACCATGTCGTTCCGTCGTTCAGCAGGCCGGCGATGGCCGGGTATGCGTCGCTGTCCGGGCCGCTGTACTGCAGTTGCGAGAGCCACGTTTTGTTGCGGTCGCCAGAGGTCTTGCCGAGATACAGGCTGTCCACGATCTGCCCTGACCTGGGGCCGGGGCCGTAATAGTGGTCCTCGGGCGCCCGCCAGACGGCATGCGCCCCGCCCTTGCCGGCGGGGTAGTTGACGGCGTACCGGAGCAGGCCGCCACGGAAGGCGCGCTTGCTGAAGACCTGGGAGCTGGTCCAGGCGCCGGCGTCGTGGTCTATGCTGAGCCGCAGGTTGCCACCGGAGACGCTGACAAGGTCAGCCTCCCACGTCCCGTGCTGCGCGTTCTCTGGAATGCCAGGGCACCCGTCCGGCGCCTCGTACGTCTCCATCGCCCCGTCTGCGGCACACCATTCATCACCGAGCGTAGAGCCTGAGAAATCATCCTCCAGCACAGCCGGGAAATCGTCTTCTGCGGCAGGGGTCGCGCCAAGCGGAACGATAGCCCAGCGGACCTTGTCGGCCTGCGCCTTGTCGCCAGAGCGCCGGATGGTGAAGTTGGCGACGGTTCCGTTCTTTACCCTCGTGGGGGCAGTAACGCTGAGAACCGGGGCAACGATGCCATCGTCATTGATGATCGTGCCCGTGGCCGTCGCTGTCCCGATCTGCAGCGTCGGCGAGGAGATGGTGACGGCATAGGGCTCGTCGGGCTCCACCGTCGTGTCGCCGCTGACGACGACCTTAACGTCGGCGGTAGTGCTGCCGGCCGGGATCGTCACAGACCCACGCGGCATGACGCGCTGCTGTTGCTGCGCGATGGCCGGCAGCGCGACAGACAGCAGCGCCAGGAACAGAACGAGCCTTGTGGCGATAGCCATCACGGCCTCTCCCACGCCCTAATGAAGTCCACCGTGTACTTGCAAGCCTTGCCGCCAGGGATGCCGCTCCCGAACATCAGCGGGTATCTGCCCTTGGCAAAGTCAGCAGGGTTGGCCGGCGTGACATAGCCGACGCTGGCATTGTTGATGAACCACTCATAGCGGCCGCCGTTAGAGGAGGCGCGGGCGCCGGCGGTAAAGAAGCTTGTCACATCGCTGATGCTGCCGTTCTTGCACTGGATCGGCGGCTTGTTATCGTTGTTGCCGGCCGTCGGGTAGAAGTGTAGGCAGCTCTTGCGCCCGCGGTCGATGTACTCGTAGTTATCTGGCTCGTAGGTGTTGGCGGTATTCGTGTAGATCTTCAGGTGCGACATGCTCCATGCCGCAGGAAACCCGCCGTTGCTGCCGTTTCCGCTGCAGTCGTCATGCTTCCAGCGGATTTCCCAGTACCAGTTTCCGCCAGCAGGCAAGCCGTAGCCGGTGAAGGCCCCGCCGCCGGTCGGCTTCGCTGAGATCATGTTGATCTGGTATTTGTTCCGGTCTGGGGTGACTGTCATTGTGCCGTCAGAGTTGAAGACAAAAGCAGACGACGGCATGGGGGCGGCGTTGAAGATGTTCCCCTGCGTCACCTGCGTGAACGTTTGCGCGGAACTCAGCCTCCCATCCGTGGATGTGTTGACGCGAGCCGGGCTGGAGAAGTCCTCGCAGAACGCCAGCTTCGTGAATCCGGAGGCTGCGGCGGGCGGAGGGGCGCTGATATTCGAGCACTGCGGCCCTGGTGGGTTAGTGACAGTGTCTTCCAGGTGGTAGAAGTCCGTGGCGCTCGCCGTTGCGGACGAGACGCTCCAGTTGACCGTTGAGCTGGCCGATGCCGGCTTATCAAGCGTGATACGGAAGGTGCTCTCGCTCGTGCCGGCGTTGCCCTCGGCGCGGTCGGCGTTAACCTTGACGACGCTGGCCTTGGCGGCGCTGGCGCCTACCGGCAGTGGCATGCTGCCAGCGTAAACAGAGAGGTTGCGACCAACGGCGCCGTTGCGCTGCGTCGGCGTGTCCGTGTAGGTCACGTCGCCGTCACGGGATGCGATGACGTTGCCGGCGCTGTCCAGCACCTCGAATTTTGGCCGCCCCCGGTTGACTCCGAGCGGGATGGCGATCTGCCGCGCATCCGTCTCCAGATCAAGCTGCCGCGCCGGCAGCGTATAGGTGCCGAGCGCAGTGCTGCCGATGCTTGCCCGAACCCGCACCGGGTCGGCGCTGTACGAGGTCAGGTAGATGTTGTCAGCGCCAGCCCCGGCAGCCCCGCCGAGCGACTTGCCGTCAGCGACAGTCGCCCCCGCGGCGGGACAGGTGGCCTGCACACCCAAGGAGAAGGGGTGCTCGCGGTAGGACCACGCCAGGAACGGCTTGGCCGCAGGGTCGGCGGTGGCCTTGAACTTCTGCGCCCACCACTGGCCGACGCTGGTGAAGCCGGCCTTGGAGAAGCTCTTGTTCGAGAACGACTGCCCGGCGTTGCCGGTCGGGATGGTGCCACGCAGATGCGCCGGCAGGGTCGCGCAGGTAAAGCCGGTCTTTGCCACCGTGTCGTTGGCGTCGCAGATCTTGGCGCTCTCCCACGACATGTCCTCGTCGTACTTGCCGGGGAAGGCGTTCTGGAACACGGCGCTGGCCGCAACGTCGCGTAGAGACGCCTGGAGTGCAGCCGTGGCGGCGAGAAAGCCCTTGCCGTCCCGGAAGGTGTAGCCAGTCGCCGCCGGCCCCTTGCACTCAGGACCGCCACACTGGCGTGCCCAGGACGAGGGGATGCCGTAGGCGAACGACGCGCCATTCGCCACAGCCGTCGCCTTGGCTGTTGCTGACAGGTTCATGTCGGCGGTCGCATCCGGGTAAGCGATGACCCGGCTTGCGCCAGACGCCTTCCACGTATCGACGGCGACCTTGGTGGGCACGCTGTCTGTAGCATTGCTCATGGTGCCGAGGACCACGAACGGCCCCTTGCCCGAGAGGCCCGGCAGCGGGTCCACGGTCGAGGCCGCGAGCCTCACCCCGACCAGGGGCTTGCCCTCGATGGCGCAGTATGGGCTGTCGGAGCTGTTGCTGCTGTCGGCGGCGTTGAACATGTTCAGCGCTTCGCCGCCTGCGTTCCGGTAGGAGGCGAAGATGCACCGCTTTGCCGCGGGGTTCTCGCCGTTGTATTTCTTCATCGCGGCGCTCAGCCGCGCAAGAAGCCACGTCGCCTGCGTAGTGTTGGCCTGCATGTCAAGGCCGAAGGCGTCGATCCCCATCGCCACCCCGTCCTTGATCGTCTTGTAGTAGCTGTCTTCGGCCACGGCCTCCCGGTTGCTAACGCCGCTCATCCCTTGCGCGAACGAGCAGCCCTCCACGAACATGGAGCAGTCATCGGCGCCGACACTGAAGGCCGCCGGCTCTGCCAGGGTCACGCGCGCATCCGCCGGCCTCGCCGCCAGCAAGAGCATGAACATAATCGCCCAAAAGACGACCGTCACAGCGACCAGCGTCTTGTCCTGCTTGCTCACCATAGCCTCACCGGCTGCACGCCCCCCGTGGGGAACCCTGTTACCGTATACACGTCGCCCCCGATGGGGGCGCGGTAGGACGACCTGAGATCCATGAAAGGCAGGTAAACCGACCATGAGGTTATCTCATGGGGAACCATACCAGCAGCGAGCCCACTAATCATTGATGCTGTTAGCGCGAACGACCCCCAGGCCACCCACGCCAGGGTCAGGGCCTTGCAGTCGTCGTTCGTCACTTGCCGGCAATACCGCCGCCCGACCATCATGGGCGTGCCGAACGTGCACCCCGCCAGGGTCGCCGTCGAAGACGCGACCAGAGTGGCGGTTCCGCCCAGCGGCACGGTGTAGAGCTGCTTGTCCGCGCCGGAGCGCTGACCGATCAGCATGAACCACTGCCCGACCGGCACGTCGAGTGTGGTAGAGCGCAGCGAGATGATCGGGTTCGTGCCGTCCACCACCCGCAGAAGCGCAGACCCCGGCGTACTCCCGGGGTCCTGCAGCCGCAGCGTCCCGAAAATCAGTTCGTTGCCGTCTGCCGTCGGCCCGGCGGACAGGACCGTGTTCCGCTCCGATCCGGAGTGGTCGCTGATGCGCAGCATTGCTGCGATGCACCAGTCCGCGTTCGGCAGGGTGACGTTCGACGCTCCGGTCAGGTACTGGCCGCCGGCTGTTCCGAAGACGACGCTCACGAGAAGGTGAACCTCAGCGTGCACCCGCGCAGGATTGCGGTTCCTGCGGCGTTGCCGGACGCGCCGTTATTGCGCCAGCAGCTGATGCGAACGTGATCCCCCGCGGCGACGCCGTCGATGCCGCTGATGGTGCCCGTTACCCGCAGAATCTTGTTGACGTTATCGGCGACAGCGACGGGGCCAAGCGCCTGCTGGTTGCTCCACGCCTTCGTGAGCAACTCTGCGCTTGCTGGCGTCACCGGGTTGATGATGAAGAACCACTGGATGTTTCCAGACGTGACCGAGCAGGAATACGTGAAATTGATGGTCGCCGTCCCGCCGGGCCAGTAGTCGATTTCCGCGAAGAGAGGCTGTGTGCCGCTGCTCGAGAACTGCCAGGTTGCCGCTCCTGAGCTGTAGACCCACGACGGCGGGTTGGCGCTGTCCCCACGGAAGAACGGGAACAGGTCGATCTGCGACAGCCCTCCGCCTCCGCCCCCGCCGCCTGTAGGGGCTGCAGCGGCCCACACCTTCGTGCCGCTGCTGTCCACGATCGTCGCGACGTGCCCAAGCGTCGCCGAGGACGGGTCCGGCATCTGCAGGGCTTCGTTCAGCGAAGTCAGCTTGGCGATCTGCGCGGCGGTCACGAAGCGGTTGGTGGTGGCGACGTTTGGGTCCTCCCCAACTGTCTTCACCTGCGCGATCTGGTCTGCGTGGTAGTCGCCAGACATGGCGTCCACGGCGCCTTCGCGCCCGAAGACGCTGACCAGCGTTGGCGGCTGCGACGACCAGCTTCCCGCGCCATCAGCCGTCAGCACGTCGCCCTCGCTGCCCGGCACCGGGAGCGTCTCGCGCAGCGCGGCAACGGCATCGATAGCCGTTTGCACGTTGTCCGCGGCAAGGCCGGAAGTCGTCGGGTCAAAATCTACCTGTGCTGCGGTGTAGTCGTTGGCCGCCGCGCTGATCTCCGGGCCTTCCCGCCCGAACACCTTCGCGATGCCGCCGACGACCGTCCCGCCCCCACCGCCGGAGCCGCCTCCGCCAGAAGTGGCGCTGCCAACGCTGACGTTTTGCGCCGGCACCTTATATGGGCCGGAGCGCGCGCCGCTCGCGTCACCCTTGATGGCAAGCAAGTAGTCGGTTGTTGGATCGAACGCCTGCGACGTCGGGAGTTCGCGCGCCTTAACGTCGGCCATTAGAACACCACCACATTTACGACCTGACCGCCGGTCAGGTCCTCGGGGTCGCTGGGGTCATTCGTCTGCGCTACTCCAACGACGACAGTAGAGCTGTCTGAGATCTCCGCCTGGGCCAGCCTGAAATACGTGTTGCACAGCGCCAGGACCACGGCGGTCGCCGGCAGGGCTGGCGTCACCCCGAGGCGGTAGCTGCCCACGCCGAGGCGGGTGACGGTGGCCGTATGAGCCAGCCCCGCCCTGTTGGTGATGGTGGCATTAGCGCCGATCCTGCACGCCAGCAGGGCCGGCCCTGGAGGGAGCGCCGCAAAGCCGGGGTTGGCTCCGCCACGGAAGAACTGTCCTGTCGTGCCTGCCGCTGACGCGATCCAGGAGGTGCCGGCGCGGATGGCAACGCTGCCCTGCGTTTCGCCAGTGAGCGAGATCTTGTCTCCGGTGACGGTGCCGCCGCCAGTCGTGACGGTGCCCGCTGGCATGAGGGTCGTGGTCCAGCGGTTGTTGTCAGTGTCGATGGCCACGTCGAGAAGTTGGTTGGCCTTGATCGCCCCGGTGGGGATCGTCGAGCCGTCAGCATAGGTGAGCGGGCGCTGGCCGGAGGTGCCGACGCTCAGCGTCGGGCCGGCGGCGGGGTTCTCATGGTTGGCGCGGAACTTGATCGAACAGCCGCGCGCCAAGTCAAGGCCACGCGACGCAGCGAGGACATAGTTGCCGTTCGATCCGGTGGCGCGGATACGCCCACAGAGGTCGTCATGGATACGGCGACATGCGGACATCAGTTCCCGGACGACGCCCGGATAGAACCCGCCCGGCGTGCTGCGAGGGAATCCGTTCGGCACCGCCTGCTGGTTGCCGTCGGCGTTCGTCTCGTACGTGTGGAACTCGGCCACCTACCGCGCCTCCTCTGAACGCCATGGCGTCAAAGCATTATTGCTCTGGTACACAAGGCCGGATCGCACACTCTTGTTGCCGTGCGGCTTGCTGAGCATCCGCACCATCATGGCGATCTGCTCAGGATCTCTCTCTGTCAGGATGCGCGCGATGATCTCGTTGGATCGCTTGGTATTTGACAGGCCCGCCATTTCGGCCAGCAACGAGCCGTAGTTGAACATCGACCTCGTTGCTGCTCCGGCCACGCTCACAGACACGTTCTCTCCTGGGTTCGGCACGCGTGCATGGACTTCGCTCTTCACGAACTTCGCGCCGCCACCGGCGGCCTTGGCCATATCCTGCGCCGCGGAAGTGGCGCGGGCGGCGTCTCGGTACTCCCCCAGCGCGTCCTTGTACCCAGGCAGCGCCGCCTCAATGTCGTTGACGAAGAACGCGCGCAGCGCGTCGATGTTCTTGGCCTTCGCCGGGGCGTCCTTGCGCATACTCTTGGATGCGTCGCTGAGACGCGTCTGCACCTCGTGAACGAACGTCAGGTTGTCGCGGGGGATGCCGTCGAAGCGCACGTCACGCTCGACGCCGGACACGATCTTTTTCATGTCCGGGTGGTTCATGCGGGCCAGCACGGCATTCGAGGCGATGCGGGGCGATGCAGCGATGTCGGTCGGCGGCGTCAGCTTGCCGACCGGGACGATCCCAAGCCGCTGGAAGGCCGTCCCGGCCTGCTGCGTCCTGGAGTTGTCGCCCATGATTTCCTTGGCCGCATCCCTCACCGTCTTGGCCGTGGGGCCGCCATAACCGGCCACCTCCTTGCCGAGAGACGCCCCGGCGGGTTGCGCAAGGAGGGGCGCATCCGTTCTGATGGGATCGTTTGCCTCCGCCGCCGCCTTCACGCGGGCGTGGGCCTTAGCCGCGCCCCTCCCCACAAACGGGTCCGTCGGCTTCATCTGGAAAGTCCGAGCCATGTTCATTGCGCGGGGGACTATTCGGCTCACCACCTCCGCAGCCGTGAGGCCGGCAGCGCCGCCAGCGGCCCCGACAACGGCGTCTGGCAGCGCGTGCTCCACAATGTCGTTAACGACCGGCCTGCCGTTGTCGCGCCGCCCAGGGCCGGAGATGACCGACTCCAGCGCTGCCGTGATCGGCACCGTCCACCCCGGCTTCGTGGCAATCGCCTTGACGGCCTGCCCGACCCCGGGCAGCACCGGCGAGACAAGGCCGCCGCCGACCTGAAGCGCCGTCCGCGAGATCGGGTCCATCTGCTCGACCGGAGCCATGTAGGCTTGGCGAACAGCTTCCTCGTTCTCGCCAGTGATGGCGGATCGGGCCTTGGCATACAGGTTGTCCGTGTAGCCGCCAACGAACGGCAGGCCCTGCGCCATCGTCTTGACGCCGGTCGCGATGTCTTGCGCCGGGCGGTCGCCAATGGCTGCGCGGAACATCCGCTTGATACCATCGACGCTGCGGCTCAGGTAGGTATCGGCCTCCGGTTGCGGGGCCGGCTGCTGCGGGGCGGGAGCGGCCTGTGCTTGCGGCTGCGCGCCGGCTTGACCAGTCAGCCGACGGATCTCCGCGGAGAACGCCCGCGCATCTTCAAGGGCCTCGGTGTCGTTCGGGTCGGCGTCAGCCGCGGCGTCAGCCTTCGCGAACGCGGCCTGCAGCCTGTCGAACTCTTCCTGCGTTACCATCAGCGGTAGCGCGCCTTATTCGCCCGCGCCTGGATGTCCGGATCGACAGAAAACCCGCCCTGCGGCTGCGGCACCGGCGGCGGGATCGCGCCCTGCTGCGCGCCCATGACCTGAGCGGGCTGCGGAGATGCCTGGCTGGCAGGAAGGACAGCGGCAAGGTTCTTGGCGTACATGTCGCCAAGCGGGTTCGCTTGCTCGAACTCGCGCTCAGCGCTGGAGGCCGTTGTCAGGCCGAAGGTGTTCGTCGCCTCTGCCTCTGCGATTTTTCTGGCAACGTACGCCTGCTTCTGATTGAGGTAGTCGGACTCCGTTTTCGCCCTGACGAACATCATGTCGTGGGTGAGTTTGCTGTCGTCCATTCCGGGGAACTGCCGGATCGTCCGCAGCCATTCCGTATCCGTGTCATTGCCGGTCAGGTCGCGCATGACCTGGGTAGTAGCCTTCCCGCGCGTCTCTTCCATGACCCTGGCCACGGTCAGCAGCCGTTGCGTTTGGGGATCGACCTGACCGAGATCGGCAAGCTTCTTCGCCTTCTCGATCATCTCCGCGACCCCAGCCTTAAGCTCCATGCCAGGCCCGATGAGGTCCGGGTACAACTTTGCCGTCTCGTAGAGCGCCCGCGTTGCCTCCATCCGGCTGTTCGCGGAGGCGGCGGCCTCGGTCAGCTTGTCGAATGGCTTCACCGCAGAGGCGGCGACGCCCTCCGCCATCTTGTTGCCGGTAACGTTCGTCTGGTTGTAGACGCGGGTCGCGCCCTGAGACGACTTGTTCAGGTCATGCTGCATCCGCACGGCGTCACGGCTGACCTCGCCTGTCAGGGTATTCATCGGCCCGGTTCCGGTGTCCGCGAACGTCGGGTACGCGCCGACAACCTGCCCGGTTTCATTCATGACGAGGCGTCCGTTGATCTCGCTCATCTTGAGCCGGTCGGCGATCCCAGGCCCGAGTTGCTCGGCAAAGTGCGCGAACGACCCGGGCGGAAGTCCGAAGCGCTGCTCGATGCCGCGCGCGGCCTGCTGCGCCGCCTGCATGTTCTGCTGCTCAAGCGCAAACTTCTGCCGCTCCAGCTCGTTGTCCTGCTGCTGGTTCTGCATCTGCGCCTGCATCGCCTGCATGCGCAGCATGTTCGGCAGCATGTCCTCCATGCCGCCGCCCTGGCTGTAGCCGCCTGGCGCGTACGAACCGCGCGCCGGCAGGTTCTGCTTGCTCAAGCTGTTGCCAAGGTTGGACAGGCCGCTCATGAGGATCATGGCGGACATCGGATTTTGGTTAAGCTGGTCCCAAATGGGCACGGCTAGCTTCCCCTGAGCGCCTGGAACAGTTGATCCAACCCGCCCGTCAGCATCATGTACTTCATCATGTCGCCCTGCGCGCCCTGACCCGGCCCAGGGGCCGGCTGCTGCCCAGGCTGCGCCGCGGTGCTCGCGCCAAGGATCGGCAGGCCGGAACTCTGCATGCCCGGATGCATCGGGACCCCGCCGTGAGACACCGGCACGTCCTTATAGGCAGACGCCGACAGGACAGGGCTATTCGACAGATCCACGCCCGCGCCGAACCCCTGGCCCCCGGCAGTCATGCGGCCCATCCGGCCCATGATCGGCAACTGACTCTGGGGCTGCTGCCCAAAGCCAGTGCCGCCGCCTTGGAGCAGCATGTAAAGGGAAGGGAGGTCCATCATTTGTTTGCCGCTCCGCCGCCAAGTCCACCGAGGATCGCGCCGCCACCAGCGGCCCACGGGTTGCCAGTCGCCAATCCCGCCATCCCGCCACCCATCGCGCCTTGCAGCATGCCGGGGACGAGCCCCTTCTGACCCGGGTCGCCGCCCTGCAACGTCGGGGCCGCCATGCCCCCAAGAGCGCTCATGGCCGCAGAAGCGCGCCGGTATGGCTCGCTCTGCTGAAGGTCGTGCTGCTGCCGCAGCGCATCGGCCTCAGCCTGCGCTTGCTGCTGGCGGACACTCTGCGCGCCGAGCGCTTGGTTGAGCCCGACGAAGTCTGCGTTGGCCAGCTCAGGCGACATGCCAGCCATGGCCATCTGATTGGCGCGCTCGTTCTCGTAGTTTTGGAACAGCAGTGGCGCCGTCGCCTTGGACCACGCCTCCGTCAAGAATTGCTGGTGCATCGGCGAGCCGGCCATGCCGCCGGTGGAGAACGCCCCGCCGATCTCACGGCCGAGATCGTCTCGCGCCGCGGCCATCGCCTGCGCCAAGTACGGATTGCCCTCGCCCAGGTACTTCCCGGAGAGGACGTCGCTGGCGTAGCCCTGCGCTTCGCCCAGCAGCGGGTTGCCCTGCATCCCCCGCTGGGTGATCGCGTCGATGGCGGCGTTCTGGCCGCCAGTCAGATCCGCGGTCCAGTCTCCGGCATACGGAGTCAGCCGGCGGTTCTTCATGGCCCATGCGGAAAGCCCGCCAGCCTGCTGCGCCGTCTTCTGCTGATACCCCATGAGCTGGGGCTTTGGTGCCTTTGGCGCGCTACCGAAGAGGCCCATCACTCACCCGCCTTCAGCCTGAAGAGCGTCCATTTCTTCTCCGCCCCATAATCGGCGAGGACCGGCCCGAACCCCTCCCTCGCCAGCAGCTCGACTTCCGGCAGCCCGCGCCGGGCCGCGTCGGCGAGCACGTCGTTCAGCAAGTGCACCCAATCCTCGAAGCTGTCGCCGGCGAGGTAGGGGATCTGCATTACCGAGCCTCGCTCGTAGCGGACTTCCTGCGTGATCATCGCGCCGACAGCCTCCGTGCCGCAGTAGGCGAGCCACAGAGCGGCGCGGAGCGGTCCGGAGTCACCAAGCAGCACCCGCGCGTAGATGTCCTCCAGAAAGGCGTCTCCTGTGGCGCAGCGGCTGTTGTGAGCGCGCAGGACGAACGGTCTGGCGACGGCCCACGCATCGTGGACCTCGTGCGCCGGAACCCGCACCGCGGTGTAGTGGTCAGACAGAGAAGCTGAAGTACCCAACAATGTGCCCCGCTTGAGAGGATGCGTGCTCAATCGTGAATATGCCGTCCCCAGCCGTCGCCCCCTCCAGAACCGTACTGGCAGACTGCGTGGTTATAAACAGCAGGGACCGGGGCCCCACCCGAGGGTCTTGGAACACCGTCGCAGTGCCACTTCCAAGCTCAACAACACCGCCAGAAAACCTGCTGGCAAAATCATTAAGCGCGTCAGCAATCTGCCTTGGGTCCGCGAATGGGGCTACAACGCTCATGCCAGCCCCCCCTTGCGCGGAGTGGCGGCGATGCCGATGGCGTGGCGGAACCCCGCCGGGATCTTCAGGCGCATCCGGGTGTAGACGCCGCGCTCGCGGACCGGCGCAAAGCCGATCCGGTTCAGCTTCGTGTCCGGCCCCCAGAACACCTCCTCGGCAACGGACGAGCGCACGCCGACGCTGACCGTGGTGCCGGCGGAGGCGTCGTCCACCACCGGGCGCGGGTCTGTCCACTCGGCCACGTACGGCTCGAACGGGGCGACCTCCTGCGTCTCCAAGAGCGCCGGCAGCCCCGCGCCGGTGAGGAAGAACATCTTGCCGGCGCTGTCGAACATCGTCAGGGTGCGGTCGCCGCCCAGGAAGGACGGCGAGTCCCACACGTAGCTGGCCCACGGCTCCTGATCGAGCGGACGGGACGCCCACGGTTCCTCGTCCCACGAGATGCCGGGCGAAGCCGTTTCCAGAACCAGCGAAGCGCCCAGGTCGATCTCAGTGAAGCGCCCGTCGTTGACCGAGTAGGCGATCAGCTTGTTCGGCTTTGGCGACCCGTCCAGCGGCAGCGCCCACATCACCACGGCGAGGCCGGGGATGGTGGCCGACTTGATCGTGTCCACCGCGCCAGTGTTCATCCGTCTGGCGATGGCGCGGTTCACCTTGCCGTGGCCGATGGGTGTGGCCTGCTGCCCATCGAAGGCGTAGAAGCCGTCGCGGTCGATGAAGTAGGTCATGCGGCCATCGTCGATGACCGCGCCGGCCGCGATGGGGCCCCGCCCGCGCTCGACGCGCTCGATGTCGAAGATCTTCGGCGCGGACCCGAGGTAGCGCATCCGGTAGATGGCCCGCTCGGACCAGATGATGCCGACCTCGCCGCCGATCACCGCCCGGATCGCACCGTCACCCGCTTGGGGCAGGGAGCCGCTGTAGCCGGCAAACGTGGACAGGTTCGGAGCCCAGTTCTCAAGGTTCGGGATCTGGATGATCTGCGGCCACCACACGCGGTTCGGCTGCTCGCCGTCCTGATCGTCGAAGGTGTGCGCCAGGACCGGGATGCCGTAGATCAGCGCGATGTGGTAGGCGCGCGGCCTGCGTGCGCTCGACGGCGGGATCATGTCGGCGAAGGCCGGGCCACCGACCTCATTCACCTGGATCGGCACGGAAGGACCGCCGACGGCGATGACCTTGGTGCCGTACTGAACGAATTCCCAGCCGGCATCGCCAAGCGCGTACCCGCCCGGCTTCGACACGTTGGTCCAGCCGGAGGTGTCGCCGCTGCGAACGTAAATCGCAGTCTGCGTGCCGACGTAGGTGAAGGTCGCCCCGCCCGGCACGGACGCGGTGATGCCGCCGCGGGACTCCCCGGGCAGGGCAATGCCGGCGTCCACCGGCGAGGGGAACGGGCCGTATCCTCCGCCCGCCATCGGCAAGACATTCCTCGCCTGCACCATGCCGCCAGCGATGGGCGCTTGGTCGGGGAGCCATTCGGCGAAGGGCTCTACAGGAATGGCCTGATCTCCTGGGGCGGCTGCCGGCGGCGCGTCTCGGCGGCAAGGTCGGCGCGGGCGGAAACAGCGTTGGCCTGGGCGATGGCGGCGTTCTCCTGATCGTGCAGCATGGAATAAAACACCCTCGCCTTGGCGGCCTCGCGGATCAGCTCGAACGCAAACTGGAGCCATGCGTTCGAGTCATCGTCCGCAACGAGGGGCTCGTACGAACGGACGCCCCACAGCCTGATCGTGTAAACCTTGTCCGGGATCGGATAGAGCCGGTACTGGTTGGCGAAAAGCGCGAAATGCGTGGGCATAGCCCGTTCGCCCGGCTCCCAGCCTTCCATGGTGTCGTTCGAGATCGACCGCAGCTTCCGGCGCGGCGTGGCGATGCTCACGGTGAGCCCGGCCACATACTCCGCTGGCAGCGCGTAGAATTCCTGCCCCGCCTCCGTCTCGCGCTCCCACAGTTGCTGGTTGAACCAGAATGCATCCTGCTGGTGCGCCTTGATCGCCTCGTTGATGTGGAGGCGGATCTGCGTGACCTCATCGGCCTTCAGATCCGCCGCCCGATCAACGAACCTCGTCTCCGAAGCGATAACATCCTGGAGGCGAAGGAAGGTCGTCATGCTAGAGGGTCGGCCCCTCTTCCACGTAGACGATGACCAGTCGGGCCGCGCCGGTGCTGGCGGCGGTGCCGGATTGGGTGTACTTGACCTTGACCTCCTGATCCGCCGTGAACCTCAGGGCCAGCGCCGCCGCCGAGGTGTAGACACCGGCGGTGCCCTCGGTGACGGACGACCCGGAGGTCGAAGCGTCGAAGATCTCGTTCAGGTTGGCCCCGTAGCCGACCGTCACGACGTTCGTGGTGCCGCCGTTGAACACCGTATCCACGATGACGGCGGCGTAGGTGATCGTCGCCCCCTTCGGGATGATGACGCCGGTCGATACCCCGGACGCGATGCCGCTGGTGTTGTAGGCGAAGCTCGCCGACACGCATTTCGGCATCGGCAGGTGGTGACGGAGGGCCTTGGACCCGGTGACGCCAGTAGGCATTCTCAGCCCTCCTTAAGCGTGCGCTTTTGCATACGTCGAGATGACGATGCAGCCGCGATCGGTGGAGTTGAAGACGTCCTTCTTGACGCCCCACAGGAGCTTCGCGGCGACGTACCGCTTGTCGTCGTAGTCCCGCATGGACTCGACCCACTTCCAGGCCCCGCCGCCGTACTGGCGGCCCCAGGCGATGGACAGCGCGTTCTGCCCGAGGAAAACGGCCCGGCGGGTGTCGGCAACGGCAGCGCCCGTGCCGCTGTTGACGCCCTGCGTGACCCACTGGCTCGGCACGAAGATCGTGTCGTTGTACTCGCCGGCGGCGAACTCATAGAGCGGGTTGCTGGCCGACCGGGCCAGGGCGGCGCGCTGGATCGCTTCCCAGCGGTCGTCGTCGCGGAGGTCGGTGAGTTGCTCGGGCGACAGGATGCAGACGTACTTGCGGCCATCTCCGGGCTCGATGCGGAACGCCGAGCTCTCCTCCTTGAAGGCCCGCTCCCGCGCGAAGTCGATGAGCTGCAGGGTGAACTTGTCCCCGGAGCCGAGGCCCTCGTCAGTGGAAGCGGAGCCGGCCCGCAGGATGCGCGTGCTGGACGTGGGGGCGACCACGGTGTTGTGGCCACGCCGGGTGACGTGCAGCGCGTTCGCCGGAGTGAAGCCGCAGGCGTGGTTCATGATCGCCTGTTCGAGACGCCGCGCGCCCCATTCGGAGATCGCGTCCTTCGCCTCCTCGCGGAGGTCGTCCCACGGGTAGCGCTCCTCGGAAATCTCGTCGCCGACGAATACCGCGTGCCGGCTGAGGTTGATCACCATCGACGCCTGATGGATGGTCAGGTCTTCCTCGAAGCCCTCCAGGGTTTCGGACCCGACCTTGCCTTCGCCGTCGATGGGCGCGCGCAGGTTGTAGTAAACCGTGTCGCCCTTCTTGCGACCCTTCGCCGACCGCTCCGAAATGATCGCGGAGTTGCCGCCGATGTACGGCTTCATGATGGTTTTGGCGAGAACAGCAGCCTGAAGCTGCGTCTCCCAAATCTTGACGCTGTTCGCGTCGGTCGTGGGGAAATAGTCGGCCACAGCCGTTGGTCTCCACCGTTTGCCGACCTCGCTTAACGGGGAGAGGCCACAACCCTGGGACCAACGATGCAGCTCGTTGTCAGCGGGACCGCCGATATCGCTCGGCGTCAGCGCACTAAGGAAATACCCTAGTGGGGGTCGCTATTCAACACCTTATTTGCGCAGTTTGCGTACCGCGCCTGAGGCAAACGCCTCCTCGACCGTGATGCCGCCCAGCTCGGCGATCTTCTGCGCTCGCCCGGCCTTGCCGGAGTTGAACAGCTTCACCGCCTCCATCTGGGTCAGGCCGCCGGCAGACGCGCCAGCGCCGCCGATACCGCGCGCGGCTTCCGCCTTCACCCGCTTCTGCTGCGCGACCTCCTGCTTCTGCCGTTCCGCCTGCGGCACGTAGCCGGCGGCGATGGCCGTCTTCCAGACGTACTCGCCGTAGCCCATGCCGGCCTTCTCCGCGGCTTGGTGCATGTCGCGCTCCAGCCCGCCGATGATCACCCGCACCGTCTCCGGCGGGTAGATCTTCTCCAACTGGTCAGCGATGGGCTTGGCAAGGTAGTCGCCGGCCTCCACGAGGTCCGGGGCCACGCTCGCCTTGAACGCTTGGTAGTCCTCGACGACCTTGGAGACGTACTGCTGCTCCTGCAGGGCCGCGGCCTCGCGCTCGGCACGCCGCTCGCGCTCCTTGCGGGTTTCCTGCGTCTCTGTCAGCAGGTGGTTGATCACCCGCCCGAAAAACTCGCCGTCGCTCTCGCCCGGCTTTGGCGTCAGGTCCTCGGGAGCCGCCCCGGGCGTGGCAGCGGCGCGCTGCTGGACCTTGCCCAGCAGCTCCAGCATCTGCTTGTTCTGCTCCAGCAGCGCCTTGCGCTCGGCTCGCAGCTCAGCGACGACGTGCAGCGGAACGGTCGTCGGCTGCTCCGGCTTCGGCTCCGGTGCCGGCGCGGGCACATCGGCAGCCGGCGGCGGGGACTCTTCCTCTTCGTCCTCCTCGTCCGGGCTGTCGTAGAGGTTCTCGTCGTCAGCCTGGAGCACGTCTTCCAAGGTCATTCGCTGTCTCCGCTCTTCTTCGGCTCCGCCGCGCGGAGCTGTTGCTGGTCATGCTGGAGCTGTAAGACTTGCTGGTTGCGCGCCTCGTCCATCTGCAGCTTCATCGTGCCCTTCTCCAGTTCCTGATCTGCCTTGCGCCGCTGAAGCTCCAGCTTCAGGTTGCCCTCGATCACCTTCTGCTCGATCTCGGTCTGCGAGATGCGCTGCGCCGTCTCAGCCTCCTGCCCGGTTTCCTTGGCCTTCGCCACGTCGAGCAGGGCCGCCGACTGAAGCTTCACCACCTCGGCCTTCAGCTTCTCAAGCTCCTGCATCACCGTCTCGGCCTGGGCCAGCTTCATCTGCTCGGCCATCGGGTCGGGCGGCGGGGTCATCGCCTGCTTCAGCCGGCGCACGTTCTCCGCCGGCAGGCCGGACGTCTCCGCCATCTGCGTCAGGTATTCCATCTTGAACGCAGGCGGGATGTCGGGCTGTTGAACGATGGGCGCGTACGCCACCAGGGTGCGGTGCGTCTCGGCGCGCTTGTTCGGGCTGTTCGGGATCTCGTCGACCTCGACCTCGTAGGCCGCCTCCTCGTACGTGAACTTCCTGAACTGCGCCCGCCCGGTGGCATCCACCGTCCGCACCAGCCGATCCGGCTCGATGTACTCGGCGATGAACCGCAGAAGCAGGTGGCCGTGGGCGCGGTAGTAGTCCCTGAGCGCCGCAAACGCCCAGGCCACGACCGCCATGGCCGCCGCCTTCCGGCTCTCCTCGACAATGCCGGACTGGTCGTTCATCTGCTGGGCGACGATCTCCAGCGAGATGCCCGTCACCTCCCGCACCGCGGCATTGCAGAAAGACAGGATCTCGTGAGCCGACGGCGGCAGCTTGCTTTCCGGCTTGGGCATGATCATGCCGCCGGAGACCGCGCCCTTGATGGCCTCGGTGATGACCGCCGGGTTCGCCCAATCGCGCTGCGCGTCCTGGGCGTTGGGGAACGCCCCTTCCTCGGCGATGATGCCCTTGCCCGAGGTCGCGACCACCCAGATGAACAGGCTCAGGAACTTGTTCGCCCACCGCTGCGGGTCCTTGGCGTCCCGCACCATGCCGTACCAGTAGCCGTTCTCGTCGTCGCGGATGCCTGTCAGGAACAGGTAGGTGAACGCGCCCACGGGGACTTTGCGGATGCGCATGATCGTCCCGCCGTGGGTGAACGCCTCCCAATAGACCCGGCGGCGCTTGACCTGCGTGGCGGCAAGCTCGTCCTCGTAGATGTAGTCCTCGCCCTCCTTCAGCGCCTTCAGGTCACGAAGGGAGATGTCCTGTGGCCCATCCACGGTGAGGACGGATTTGTACTTCTCGCTCTCGAACCACTGCCAGTGCAGAACCTCAAAGTTGTCGTCGGACTCGACGCCGGGCTCCTCCGGCTTCGCGGGCGTGGACGACGGCTCATCGGACGCGCGGGCCTCGGGGACCCCTCCAAACTCCTCGTCCATCTCCTCGCGCGAGAGCATCGCCTTGCGAAAATGCCAGCGCCGGTCAGTCAGCCCCATTGCCTTGGCGCGGGTGTCCCAGCCGACGGACAGCGGGTCGATGCGCCGGCCCAGCAGCTCGACTTGGCCGGTGATCTCCGTCTCGGCCATGAGCTGCTGCACGCCGATGCCGCACGTCAGCATGTCCAGGGCGCTGTCACGCTCCTGCGTCGGCGCGTCCCACAGCGGGTTCTCCCGGAAGTACAGCGCCGCAGAGGACAGCAGCACGTGCTTGCTGATCTCCTCGTTCTCGGGCGTGACCGCCCGCTCGACGTAACTGATCCCCATGGGGTTGTGGATCATCGCACCGAAGGTGGCGTTCACGAGCGAGTTTATGCGGTTGAACGTCACCATCGGGCGGACCATGCGGTTGCGCCCGTCCTCGTCCTCGTCACCGCCGTTCATCAGCCGGGCGTCTTCCCTGCCCCACTGGTGGCCGTGGCGGAAGGCGATGTCCTCTTTCGCCTGCTCGTGCCAGCCGGTCAGGTACTTCGTCGCCTCCGACCGTCGCAGCGCCAGCATCGCCTCGGCGTCACGCAGGCTCGGGTATCCGTCCGGGTTGTCGGCCTTCATATCGCGCTCATCCAGGTGGCCCCGGCTGGTGTTGGCTTGCGCTTGCGCCCGTAGACGCCGGGCAGGCGTTCGCGCAGGTAGTCAGCGTCGCGCTCGCGCCACTTGGCGCAGAGGCTCAGCAGGAGGGCGTCGGCAAGGTCGGTCGAACGCCCGATGCGTTCCTTGATCTCGTCCTTGGCCTCGACGATGTACGCCGTCCCATAGGAGGTGTTCGTGTCCTTGGGGACGAACCGGATCGGCGCGGCCAGTTCCTCGACCAGCTCGTCATCGTCGGGGATGACGACCGTCTGCTGCTCGAACCACTCGCGCCCGAGGTGCCACATCTCCGCCCGCTTGTTGCGGTACAGCGTCTTGTGTGTGGAGTTCTCGGAGCTTACCCAGTGGACGATGGGCAGCCCGTCCCGGCGCAGCACGTCCGCGATGGGGGCGCCCATGCCGACCGCATCGACCACAATAGCCGCCGGCTTGTCCTTGTCCGGGGTGTCCCAAAAGTGCCGGCGCACCTTGTCCATCGACACCGCCTGGTCGCGCTCGCGCCACCATACGATGTTCTCGACGATGTTCGCGCGCCGCTTAACCAGCACGCTCCGATCCCCGCCGGCAGCAGGGTCGAACCCCCACACAGGGTGGTAGCCCTCCAGCGGCACGGCCTTGCGGCCCACCGCGTCCCGGATGTGCCCCAGCGGGATGACCGCGTCTTCCTGCTCGGTCGGGAACTCGCCGAGGACGTAGGCGCTCCACTGCCAGGACTGCTCGCCCCAGGTCTGGCGCATCTCCTCGATGTAGCCGGGGTTGTAGAAATCCATCCCTTCCATGTCGAAGGCGGAAACCCGGATCGTCCTCCACACCTTCTGGTGTGATTTCGAGACATGCGTGCGGAAGAACAGCCCGGCAGACGTCCGCGGGTTGCCTGTCAGGAGGATCTTCGTGCCGGAGGTCGTCGTCGAGCCGAGCACGACGTCCATGACGTTGTCCGGGACGCCGTTCGCCTCATCCACGAAGAACATGAGGTTCATGTCGTGGATGCCCTGCAGGCCCTCGTAGTTGCCAGAGCCAACGGTGGTCGCCACGGCCTCGTTGCGTAGGCCGGGCATGTAAATGCGGGAGGACTGGACCTCGAAGTTGTCGCGCATGTGCGAGTCCATGAGCGCGATCCACTTCTTGATCTCGCGCCATGACGCCATGCTCATCTGCTCGCGCCGAGGCGCGGTGAAGACGTTGAAGGCGTCGCTGTAGCAGGTCAGCCGGTAGAGGCAGAGCCACGCCAGCATGGCCGTCTTGCCGACGCCGCGGGCAGCCCGTACGGACACGCGGTCGCTGTCGCGCACCGCAGCAAGAGCCTCTCTGTGCCATGGGGCAAGCTTGACCGGCCCGCCAGTCTTCGGGTCACGGAACAGCTCCGTGACGAAAGACTCTGGGTTGCGCCTCCAGCGGACGGTGTTCTCAATTGACGGCGGGGGCATCCACTTCCGCCGGGATCAGGCGCCAGCCGGCGTCGAACAGGATGTAGCTGCCATCATCCGTGGTGATGGCGTTGCCGGCGTCGTCGGCGAGGTAGTCGCCGTCTTTCACTGCCGGCACGAGCTCCCACAGCGGCATCAGGAAGGAGCCTTTTCCGCGATCCACATGACAGCACCGACGACGCTGCCGACGAGGACCACCAGCCCGGCGCAGAGGGCGACGACACGCTGCACCGCCTCGATCTGCACCGCGCCCTTCTGCGCCTTCAGGACCGACAGGTCCTCCCGCAACCGGCTGATCGCATCCAGCGTCTGCGTGGCGCTTGTCGCTGCACGCTCGGCGTCATTCGCTGCGCGGTCAAGGTGGCTTCTGAAGCTTCCTTCCAGGGCAGCAATCCTCACGTCGAAGGCAGACGCGAGCCGCTCCAACGACACCAGCCGGTCGCCGAAGCGGGTCTGCTCGTCGTTGTACCGGACGCCATAGGGGCCGATCCCCTCACGGTCAGAGCTTCCCTGCGGCATCCAGGGCCACCTCCAGGCCCCTGATGACGTCCAGAACCTCGCTCTTGCGGCGCCACACCTCACGGATGCGCTCGGCAAGCAGTTCCGGGTTGGTCTGCGACCCCGACACGTTCAGCTCGTCAATGACGGCGGCGATGGCTTTATCGACGTGGCGCTCCGCCGCCTCGACGGTGTGCTCCAGGCTGGCCGCCTGCTCGCCCACCAGGCGGGGGCAACTCTGCGCGTTGACCCACTGGTACTCGGGCGCAATCACCGAGCGGCCCTCGCGCACTCGGCTGCGTAGGCCCCGAGGATCTTGTTGTCGATCTTGGCCTGCAGGAGGTCTGCATACGCCTCGCGGCTCATGACGACGTGGCCGATGATTTCCTGCTTCTCGACCCGCCCGCCCTCGGGCTTGGCTGCGTCTGCGTACGGCGTGACCTTCACCGTCACGTCACTCGCCACGATCCGGGGGCTGCCGGTTGCTGGCGAGGTGTCCACGATATGCGTGCTGCTGCAGGCCGTCAGCGACATCGCGAAAATGATCGCACAACTCGATAGCGCGCTTCGGAGGCAATTCATGCAGGTGCGCCCTTTCCCCTTTCTCGGCAGCCTTGAGCGCCCGGTCGATCAGCCCGAGGCCGACCTTCGCGAGCAGCTCGGCGAAGAAGCTCATTGCGGCGCTTGCGCGCGCCGGATCGCGTCGGCGACGAGCGGAGGTGTTTTGGGAACAGGGCGGACGCCCACGTCCTGCGAGGACACCACGTTGTCGCGGGCGGCCATCAGGCCGACGGCGTTGGAAACAGCCGCGATCAGGGCCGCGATCAGCGGCGCGAGGGCATTCCAGTCGACGCCCCCCTCGCTGTTGGCCAGCAGAGTGAGGATGCCGGCAACAGAGGCCAGCGCCGCGCCAACGCCCCCAAGAGTCGTGCGCCAGGATTTCATGATCTACCCCTTGTAGCAGGCACGGGCACGCGCCCCACACGGGCTATCTACCACGCCGGCTGCGCGGTTGCAGCAAAAAGTCGATCACGGGGCAGGAATGCGATCGCTTTTGTCGATCAGGGCGGCGCGGACAAAAAAAGAGCCCGGCACGAGGCCGGGCTCAAGGAGGAGGGAACATCTGCCACAAGGAAGCAGCGCGCAGCAGAGGGGCTAGAAGGGGGTGCGGGCTCAGCCCCCCGCGCGCACCACCTCTATGTAATTGATCAGCGGCGTCCTGCCAACAAAATAAATGGACACACCCGCATCCAGGTCAAAAATCGGGTCGCCCTCGGCGACTACGCCCATGAACGACCGCACCGTCGCCCTGTTTCTCCCGCCACCGTCCCCGAAAGGGTCCACCAGCACCGGCTCCAGCCCGTTCACGGACACGTAGAACGACCGCTGGCCCTTTTTTGTGATGCCGCGGTACGTCTCCGCGAACCCGAGATACACGTCGTAGATGCCATCCGGCACCTCGACGTGGTAGCTCTTCAGCCCGTACCGTTCCGTGCGGAACAGGTAGGGCCGATCTGTTCTGGAAATGGCGATGGGGCCGCGGTTGACGGTGTTGCCGCCGTCGTAGCCGTCGTCACCAGGGCCTCCACAGTTGATCAGGATGCCGCTGTAGATCACGCCACCACCTCATCCAAGCTGTACGGTGATACAGGCACGTTCCTGTCCACCCACGAATGCCCCGTCCGGGCGTCCTCTCCAGGCACGCCAGTGTAGCAAACGGCGTGGTGCTCAGGGCAGTAACTGGACCCGGCCTGCGTCGGCTCGCCGCAGAAGTTCCGCTCTTTGGCGTCTCCCTCCAGCCACTGGCACGTTCGCCACGCCGGCCAGCCCTTCGCTCCACTACGAGGCCCTGCCAGGAGCGGCACAAAGGCAGGAGCCTGGATGGACCTGTCCTTGTCCTCTGGATTGCCGGGGTTGGAAAAGGCCGTGGCGTCTCCTGAGCCACAAATGATAACCCGGCGCCGCATCAGGTGGGTATCGACCTTAACCAAACCGCCCCGGATAAGCGCCCGGAACGCCTTGTCCACAGCCCTCCTGTCAAGGCGCAGCGTCCGACACGTCTCTCGGAACGATGGCGTTACCGCTCCGGCCTTGGCCTTCTCACACAGGAACTTGTACAGCCGGCCAGAAGAAGTGCCGCCGTCCGGTCCGGACCACGCCGTCTGCTTGCCAGAGGCAGCAATGGTGAACCGGCGATTGGTCGTCATCCCGTCAATTCGGATGACGCCCGTGTCCTTGAGGTCCCTAAGCGCGCGGTTGGCCGTCTCGTGCGTGACGCTTAGCCGCGCCGCCATCTCCTTTGCCGTCGGCGCGGCGGCACCAGCGTCTGCAGCTTCCTCGATCATCCTCAAGATTTCCTGCCGCCTCAGCTCCGCCTCCGACGGCCCTCTACTCGGACGCTCGGACAACGGCACGTATCCGCGCGACCACAGAGTGGATTTGCCGTTGACGGTGAACCTCCGGGCGCTGCCTGCCGTCTCTACGGAAATCAGCCCGGCCTTCTTCATGCGCCGGATGACACCCTCCGCGGAGCCCGTATCCCGGCCCACCGCCGCCGCAATCTGGTCGTTTGTTGGAGACTGCTCTCCTGCATCTGCGGCCGCCTCTATGAACCGCAGGATGTCATCGATCACTGACACCACATGTACCCCTGCCCGCCGTAGCACTGAACGCCCATGGCCGGAGCTGCATGCGGTGGCTGCATGGACTGCTGCAACTGCTGCATCCCGTACATCAGCATCAGCGCCCGCGTATTCGGGTCCATCTGCTGTTGCGGCTGGCTGTAGCCGCTGCCAGTCGACGAGCACCCCGCCAGCAGCAGCGCTGCGGCGATAGCCAACGACAACCTCATTTCACCCCCTCATCCGAGATCATGGGCCGGCGCTTACCGTCACCCATTATCATCTCTCTCCACAAATCCAATGATGGGTCTACGCAGATGCCAGTGTCTGGATCGAACTCACTTCCGTCCGAGTCCATTAGCCGCGGCTTAGTCCTCTTTGGTCGCCTCATTCCCCCATCGCAACTGTCCACCTACCCCTCCTCCTTGTGCTCGATCACCTTCGACCGTTCCACCTGCTCCACGGCCTG
>ERZ761592.102-NODE-102-length-44954-cov-7.887503_pt1 | contig 44954 bp, 45 predicted proteins | sample MGYA00433095_ERZ761592 | MGnify/ENA primary metagenome ERZ761592 (study PRJEB28899, sample SAMN03785554) | bioreactor sludge metagenome | biome: EBPR Sludge; feature: EBPR Bioreactor; material: 0.22µm filtered reactor supernatant | place: Saint Lucia: Queensland... | reverse complement strand
GGGCGGCTTCCTCGGCGGCGAGGCGCTCGGCCTCGCGGCGGGCGGCTTCCTCGGCAGCCAGCCGTTCGGCTTCGCGGCGGGCCGCTTCCTCCACCGTGAGTCCTTCGGCACCTTCCCCTGTCGCCGATGGTCTCCTGCCGGAGCGTGCGGCAACCACCAGCCGCCAGATGACGAAAGCAACGACCAAGCCGCCCAGGACCAACAACCAACCCCCGTTCATTGACATCGCATACCCCTCCGCATCGACCATCGGCGTCAGAATCCGGAGCCCTTCGGCAGTCGCCCTCGCCGGCGCTGACAGATCGGCCCGCCTGCAGTATCCGCATGATAAAACGAATGACCGCCATCTTGCGCGGTGGGCGTGAAGAAGGTCATCCATTTCCGCCGGCGACCCCCTGCCCCTCGCCTGCTGACGGCAGCATGGCGGTCGCCCCGGGAAACTGAGAGAATCGCGTCCTCGAAGATGATTGACCAGGCTTCCGGCGCGGTGCGTACATGGTCCCGTCCCGGGAAAGCCGCTGCCGGCACCTGCTCGTGGCGCCGGTGTTGCCGATTCGAAGTCAAGGAGGTACTGATGGCACCACAAGGCTGTTCGGCGGATGTGTCGCCGATCGAGGAGGTTATCGTCGAAATGCGCGGCGGGCGCATGGTTGTCCTGGTCGACGAGGAAGATCGCGAGAACGAAGGTGATCTGATCCTGGCCGCGGAACACGTCACGCCGGAGGCGATCAACTTCATGGCCCGCTTTGGCCGCGGACTGATCTGCCTGACCCTCACCGAGGCACGCTGCCGTCAACTCGGGTTGACGCAGATGACGCGCGAGAACAAGAGCCCGTACAGCACGGCCTTCACGGTCTCGATCGAAGCAGCGACCGGCGTGACCACCGGCATCTCGGCGCAGGACCGCGCGCTGACCATCCAGGCGGCGGTGGCGAGAAATGCGCGTCCGGAAGACATCGTCCAACCCGGTCACGTTTTCCCCATCATGGCGAAGACCGGCGGCGTGCTGGTGCGGGCCGGCCATACCGAGGCGGGCTGTGATCTGGCGCAACTGGCCGGCCTCGAGCCGGCGGCAGTGATCTGCGAGATCCTCAAGGAAGACGGCAGCATGGCGAGGTTCGCTGACCTGGTCGGTTTTGCCCGTGAGCACGGCCTGAAGATCGGCACCATCGCCGACCTGATCCACTACCGCAGCCGGCACGAGACGCTGGTCGAGCGGGCGTTGTCGAAGACCGTGCAGTCGGCGCATGGCGAGTTCACCCTGCACGCCTATACCGACTGCACTTCGGACGAGGTGCACCTGGTGCTGACCAAGGGTGAGATTCATCCGGACAGGGAGACCCTGGTGCGGGTGCACGAACCGCTGTCGGTGGTCGATTTCCTCGACCCCGGGGGGGGCCGACACAGCTTTCCCCTGAGCGTTGCGCAGGCAGCGCTGGCGCGCGTCGACGCGGGTGTGATCGTCCTCCTGCATCGCCCCGAGAGCGGCCAGGATCTGCTGTCGATCCTGCGCGAGCCGGCTTCCGCCCGCAAACCCGCGACACGCTGGGATCCGCGAATCTACGGCATAGGCGCACAGATCCTGCGCGACCTGGGGGTGGGCAGGATGAAACTGCTCTCGCGGCCGCGCCGCATGCCCAGCATGACGGGTTTCGGCCTCGAAATCACCGGACACGTGGCCACACAACACGATCTCGAGGGGCTCTGATGGCCAACCCGAAACGTCCGCCCAGCATTCGTCCCCTCACCAGCGGCAGCGGCATTCGCGAATACGAGCCCGCGCTCGACGGTGTCGGCCTCACGGTCGCCGTGGTGATGAGCCGCTTCAACCAGGACATTGGTGAAGGCTTGCTCAGCGCCTGCACCAGCGAACTGACGCGTCTCGGCGTTGCCGAGGACGCGATCACCGTCGCCACCGTTCCCGGCGCGCTGGAAATCCCGCTCGCCCTGCAGACGATGGCGCGAACCGCTCGCTACGATGCCCTGATCGCACTGGGCGCGGTGATCCGCGGCGAGACCTACCACTTCGAGATCGTCGCCAACGACTCCTGTCGAGCACTGATGGAACTGCAGCTGGCCAGCGAGGTACCGATCGCAAACGGTGTTCTGACCTGCGAGGATGACGATCAGGCGCTCGCCCGAATGCACCAGAAGGGCATCGACTGCGCTCGCGCGGCCGTCGAAATGGCGAACCTGCTGCGCCTGGTCCGGGAGGACAGGCGATGACGGCAACGCCATCGCCGGCGACAGGTCGCAAGACCAGGCCGCCAACCCCCAGGCGGCGCGCGCGCGAGTTCGTTCTGCAGGGACTCTATCAGTGGCAGGTCAGCGGCAGCGACGAGGCGGCGATCGAGGCCAACCTGCGTGACAGCGAAGGCTTCGACAAGGCCGACGGCGAGTTCTTCACCGGCCTGCTGCGCGGTGTCATCACGCAGCGCGAGGCGCTGCAGGAACAGTTGCAGACCTGCCTCGACCGCCCCTTCGGCGAGCTGTCGCCGGTCGAGGGCTGCGTGCTTCTTGCCGGCGCCTTCGAGCTGAAGAACCATCCGCAGACACCATACCGCGTCGTGATCAACGAATCGATCGAGCTGGCGAAGAGCTTCGGCGGGACCGACGGTCACAAGTACGTCAACGGCGTACTCGACAAGCTGGCCATCCGCCTGCGCCCGGCCGAGGTTGCCGCCGGCCGGGCAGCGGCGAGCGGGCGCCGATGAGTCGCCGCTCCGCTGACGCGGCATAGGCGCGACCCGCGATCACGATGGCGAACGAGTTCGAACTCATCCGGCGCCATTTCGCCCGGCCGACGCCCGCGGCATTGCTCGGACCCGGTGACGATTGCGCACTGCTCGTGCCGGCCGCGGGCAGCGTTCTGGCCGTGACCACCGACATGCTGGTCGAAGGCACGCATTTCTTGCCGGACACCGACCCCTGCGCGCTCGGCTGGAAGACGCTGGCAGTCAGCCTGTCGGATCTGGCGGCCATGGGCGCGCGTCCGCGCTGGGTTCTCCTCGCCGGCAGTTTCCCTGCGGCTGACGAGCCATGGATCGCGCAGTTCGCTGCGGGACTGTTCGCCTGCGCCGGCAGCCATGCCGTCGACGTGGTCGGCGGCGACATGACACGAGGTCCGCGCAACCTGTGTCTGACGGCAATTGGCGAAGTTCCGGCAGACACGGCGCTGCGGCGTGACCGCGCCTTGCCGGGCGACGATATCTGGCTCTCGGGCCCGACCGGGCTGGCGGCACTCGGACTCGCTCACCTGCAGGAACGGGTCCACCTCGGCGAGGCCCTGCGCGGCACCTGCCTTGCCGCGTTGCAGCGGCCACTACCGCGTGTCGAACTCGGCATTCGCCTGCGCGACCTGGCACACGCTGCGATCGACGTCTCGGACGGCCTGCTCGCCGACCTGGGCCATGTCGTCGAGCAATCGCGAGCGGGTGCCGAGATCTCTCTGGATCTCCTGCCGCCGTTGCCAACCGGCGTCGAGCCGCTCCTGGCCCGCCGCTGCCAACTGGCGGGTGGTGACGACTACGAACTGCTGTTCACGGCCGCCGTGAGCAGGCGCGACGACCTCGTTGCGCTGGCTGGCGAACTGCAGTTGCCACTGTGTCGCTGCGGCCGCATTCTGCCGGCGCCGGTGGGCGAGATCAGGGTAGTGGACGCAAGCGGACGGAGGGTGCACTTCGACGACAGGGGATTCGATCACTTTGCCTAGCCCGCCCTCGATCCGCTTCCTGTTCGCACATCCTGCGCATCTGGTGGCCTGCGGCTTCGGCAGTGGCCTGTCGCCGCGCGCGCCGGGAACCGCCGGCACATTGTTCGCCTGGCTTTCCTACCCACTCCTCGGCCAGTCGATGAACGAACAGCAGATGCTGTTCTTCCTCGCCTTCGCTTTCCTCGCTGGCGCGCTGGCCGTGCACCGGACGGGCGTCGATCTGGGCGCCGTCGACCACGGCAGTATCGTCTGGGACGAGATCGTCCCCTTCTGGCTGGTGCTGCTGTTCTGTCCGGGACACTGGCTGTGGCAGACGGCCGCCTTCTGCCTCTTTCGCTTCTTCGACATCGTCAAACCACAACCGGCGCGTTATTTTGACGAGCGTGTCAAGAACGGCTTCGGTGTGATGTGTGACGACTTGGTGGCCGCGGGCTACACGCTGCTGGTCCTGGCGATCCTGCGCTTCCTGCTGCCATGAACGAGCCCGACCAAGTGGCGCTGGAAAGGCTGGCGGACGAGGTCGGAGGCCTGCTGCTGCTGGCTGGCGAACGCCTGACGACAGCTGAATCGTGTACCGGCGGCTGGCTCAGCCAGTGCATCACCGCGGTCTCTGGCAGCTCGCGCTGGTTCGACCGCGGTTTCATCAGTTACTCGAATGAGGCGAAAACCGACTTGCTCGGCGTCGACGCCGGCACGCTCGCCAGCCACGGCGCGGTCAGCGAGGCAACCGCCGCTGCCATGGCACTCGGTGCCCTGGCGCGCAGCCCGGCTGACTGGGCAGTCGCGATCACCGGCATCGCGGGACCCACCGGCGGAACGGCCGCGAAGCCAGTCGGCACCGTCTGCTTCGCCTGGGCTCGGGCCGTCGACGGACAGGTATCTACCGTTACCCGTCATTTTCCGGGTGATCGCCGGGCAGTGCGTGCGCAGTCGGTCGAACACGCCCTGCGCGAACTCCTGCCGCGGGTTGGCCACCGCTGCGCCTGAGAGATGGAGCAACGACGGTTGCAGGGATGCCAGGATGCGCCGCATGCCAGAGGACGAGGAAGCGCACGATCTGACGGGCGACAGATCGGCTGACTGGCAAGCGGACGGTTCGACAGGGCAACGAAGCCGATCGCGGCTGCCGCGCCTTGCCCTGCGCCACGGCGACGCTCCGCCCCATCGTCGTTGCGGGCGCGACAGATTCTCGGCAAAGCCCTCGGCCATGTAATAAAATGAAGCGCTTAAACGCGCTCGACCTGTCCCCGATGCTCCCCGGAATCACCCATTTTCGTGCTGCCGTGATGGCGGCCATCCTTCCGCCGCTGCTCGTCTGGTCTACAGGGACCGCGCAGGGCGCCACCCTGGGCAAGATGACCGTGCTCTCGACGCTCGGCTCGCGCTTCGAGGCGGTGGTCGAGATGGCAAGCGGTACCGGCGATGGAAAAAGGATGCAGGCAGAGTGCTTCCGCCTGGCGCCGACGGGCGAGGGCGATCTGCCGACCCTGCGCAATGCCCGCCTGACAGTCGAGGAGAGCGCTGGCCGTCGGCACCTGCGCATCTCCTCCGAGCAGACGATCAATGAGCCGCTGTTGCAGGTCAACGTGCGGGTTGGTTGTGGCGCCGAAACTGGCCGCAACTACGTCCTGCTGATCGACCCTGCGCATCGCCGCGCGCAGCCGGCGAACCTCGCGCGGCCACAGAGCCGCGATCGGCAGTCGCCCGCGTCCTCTCTGGCCGCGGTGCCGCTGGCGACACCTGCCGCCGCCGACGGCTCGCCCGGGCGCTTGGCGGGAGCGGCTGGGACGGGAACTGCGCAGGCACCAGCGCCGCCGCGCGAGCCTTCTCGCCGCACGACCGCCGCCGCCAGGGCCGGTGACCGCCTCCTGCTTTCGGGCGAGGACGAGGTCGTCAAAGCCCTTCCGGGCGACGAGCATCCCTTGCGGCTGAGCACCCGCCTGTCGACCGAACTGCTCGGGAAGAGCAGCGAAAGCCAGCGTGCCATGTTGCGCATCGAGTACCAGCTGCTGTCTGCCCTGCATACGCAGGCAGCGCAGCAGTTGGCGATCGCGCAACAGATACGGCAGCTCGAAAGCACCCTCGAGGCTCTGCACCGGAAGAGTGCGACGCAGCCGCTGCCGGTGCCAGCCGCCGTCGCAGCGACAGCGACGAGCGCGGCCAACAGTGACGCGCCGTCGCGAGCGACGCGCGAGGCGTCGCCGGTCAGGTCTCCCGGCCCGCCCGCTGCGGCCGCGCGCGAAACCGACTGGTGGTTCGAGGGGAGCCTGCTGCTGGGGTTGATCGCCGCTCTCGCCTGGTTCCTGCGCCGCCGTTCGCTGGCGCCACCATCGACCGCGGCGTCGGCAAACGCCGAGCAACCGCCGGACACATCGGCAGACGAGTCGCGCTGGGAGCTGCAGATCGCCGATGATGGCAGCGAGAGACACCGGGGTGGCGCAACGGCCATTGCTGCCGAAAGCCAGCGGGCCGACGACGACGGCCATGTGCCGACTGCTTCGTCGCTGCGCGAGAGCGACGACGAAGCGACGGCCGTCCTCGAACTTGCCGAGATCATGCTCTCCTTCGGTCGCACCAAGGGCGCTCAGCACGCCCTCGAGGAATTCATCGCCCAGCAGCCGATGGCGGCCGTGACGCCGTGGCTGAAGCTGCTCGAGGTCTATCGCCAAGGCAACGAGCAAACCGCGTTCGAGTCGCTGGCCCTGAAGCTGACGAGCCTTTTCAACGTCGCCGCACCAGCCTGGCAGACAGCCGAACAACTCAACGCACCGATCGTGACAGCCCGTGAGTTGGCACGGATGCCGATCGAGCAGATCCTGACACGCCTGCCGACCATAGACAGGATGACGCACATCAGGCGCGAACTGCTGCGTCTCTGGGACACGCCGGGCTGCCCCGCCTACCTGGACAAGCTCTTGCGCGACAACCGGAAAGGTGAACGCAGAGGCTTTGAACTCACCGCCGTACGCGAGCTGCTGGTTCTGACGGATATTCAGCAGGAGCATCCACGGCCGGCGCGCTGACAAGCCGGACGCACGCGCCGGCACCGACGGCAATCCACCCGACCCGCTTCCGTACTGTATTTGAATACAGTATAGTGAAGATATTGGCGGCGGTCTCTGCAGCGTCGTCGAACGTGGGATAATTCCGATCAAGCAAGAACAAGGACGGGCGACAATGGACGACAACAGGTCGAAGGCTCTGGCTGTGGCGCTGGCGCAGATCGAGAAGCAGTTTGGCAAGGGTTCGATCATGCGCATGGGGGAAGGGAGCGTGGTCAACGACATCCCAGTCGTCTCGACCGGCTCCTTGGGATTGGACATCGCCCTCGGCATCGGCGGCCTGCCGCGTGGCCGCGTGGTCGAGATCTATGGTCCGGAATCATCGGGCAAGACGACGCTGACGTTGCAGGTGATCGCGGAGATGCAGAAGATCGGCGGCACGGCGGCCTTCATCGATGCCGAGCACGCACTGGATCCGGGCTATGCGCAGAAGCTCGGCGTCAAGCTCGACGAGTTGCTGATATCGCAGCCCGACACGGGCGAACAGGCACTCGAGATTGCCGACATGCTGGTGCGCTCGGCAAGCGTGGACGTCGTGGTGATCGACTCGGTCGCTGCCCTGGTCCCCAAGGCCGAGATCGAGGGCGACATGGGCGACTCGCTGCCCGGCCTGCAGGCACGGCTGATGAGCCAGGCGCTGCGCAAGTTGACGGCCAACATCAACCGCACGAACACACTGGTGATCTTCATCAACCAGATCCGCATGAAGATCGGGGTCATGTTCGGCAGCCCGGAGACGACCACGGGCGGCAACGCACTCAAGTTCTACGCTTCGGTCCGCCTCGACATCCGGCGCATCGGCAGCATCAAGAAAGGGGACGAGGTGATCGGCAACGAGACCCGGGTCAAGGTGGTCAAGAACAAGGTCGCCCCGCCGTTCCGCGAAGCCATTTTCGATATCCTCTATGGTGAGGGGACTTCGCGTGAAGGCGAGATCATCGAGCTCGGGGTCCTGCACAAGCTGGTCGACAAGTCCGGCTCCTGGTATTCGTACAACGGCGAGAAGATCGGCCAGGGCAAGGACAACGCACGCGAATACCTGAAGGGCAAGCCGGATGTGGCGCTGGAGATCGAGAACCGGATCCGCGCTGCGGTGAAGGTCCCGTTGCCGGGAACCGGTGTCGCGACCGCCTGAGGGCCGATCGATGCCGGACGCGCTGCGCGACCGGGCCCTGCGCCTCCTGGCGCGTCGCGAACACACTTGCCACGAGCTGCTGGTCAAGCTGGCTGCCCAGGCAGAGGATCCACAGGAGCTGTCGGCAATGCTCGATGAGCTGAGCGGCAGTGACCTGCTGTCCGACCACCGTTACGCCAGCAGCCGCATCAGGGCGCGCGCCGAACGTTTCGGCGATGCCCGCCTGGCGCATGAGCTGCGGGCCAAGGGCGTAGCCGACGAGTTGGTCAGTGCGGCCCTGGCCGTTACGGAAGACGAGCTGTCACGAGCCCGGCGCGTCTGGCTGCGGCGCTTCGGGCAGCAGCCGGCGGCCGCCGGAGACACCGCGCATGCACGGCAGATGCGCTTCCTGGCCAACCGCGGATTCTCTGCCGAGACCATTCGGCGGGTCCTGCGTGCCGCTCCTGACGACGAGTGAAAACTTCCACAATGCAGAGCACCCTGTTCGCAAACATGCTGAACAAGCGCTACAAGGCGCGCACGGTCGTCCATGACGTTTCGTTCGAGGTCGCCAGCGGCGAGGTCGTCGGTCTTCTCGGCCCGAATGGCGCAGGGAAGACCACCTGCTTCTACATGGTGGTTGGTCTCGTTGCCTGCGATGGCGGCGTGGTCCGTCTCGATGACGTCGAACTGACGCACCTGCCGATCCACAAGCGGGCCAGACTCGGTGTGTCGTACCTGCCACAGGAAGCGTCCGTCTTCCGCAAGCTGACGGTCAGCGAAAACATCCGGGCCGTCCTCGAACTGCAACAGTGGTCGCCCGTGCAGGTCGAGGAGCGCAGCGAACTCCTCCTCGAAGAACTGCACATCAGTCATCTGCGTGCGAACCCGGCCACGTCGCTCTCCGGCGGTGAGCGAAGACGGGTCGAGATCGCCCGCGCCTTGGCCACCGAGCCGCGCTTCATCCTCCTCGACGAACCATTCGCCGGCGTCGACCCGATCGCCGTCCTGGACATTCAGCGCATCATCCGCTTCCTGAAGGAGCGGGGGATCGGCGTTCTGATCACCGACCACAACGTGCGCGAGACGCTGGGGATCTGTGACCACGCCTACATCATCAACGAGGGGCGTGTCCTCGCCGCCGGTCGTCCGGACGAAATCATTTATAATGAAAACGTCCGCAAGGTGTATCTGGGCGAGAACTTCCGCCTGTAATCGCGACAGCCCTTCGGCGATGATCCGAGAACCAGACGGGCAGTCTGCCATGGCGACACGGTGGCCCACCCGGTTCCGTACATGAAACCATCCCTCACGCTCAAGCTTACGCAGCATCTTGCGCTGACCCCACAGCTGCAACAGTCGATACGGCTGCTGCAGCTATCGACGGTCGAACTGGAACATGAGCTGGAGAAGTTCCTGCAGGAAAACCCGCTGCTCGAGCGGGCGGAGGATTACCCGCAGCCGGCAGCGTTGCCGGCTGACCACCCCGACGCCGAGTTCCAAAACGGCGAAGCAGGCGCGGAACCGTCGCCAGCCTCGACCGGCAGCGACGCGGACGACTGGGCGGACGACCACTTCGGCAGCACCGGCGCGGCGGCTTCCTTTGATGGCGACGAGGACGATGACACGGATTATCAGGACGTGCAGGCCGCTGCCGTCTCGCTGCGCGACCATCTCCTCTGGCAACTTGCTCTGACATCCATTTCCGCACGGGACCGCATTCTGGTCAGCTATCTGATCGACATCCTCGATGACGATGGCTACCTGTCGCAGCCACTCGAGGAAATCGCGCTGGCCATGCCTGAGGATCTCGACGTCGGGCTCGACGAGCTGCAGATCGCGCTGCGGTACCTGCAGAACCTCGACCCGACCGGTGTCGGCGCACGCAGCGCCCAGGAGTGCCTGACTCTGCAACTTGCTGCCGCGCCGCCGACGATGACCAGTAGCCTGGCGCAGGAGATCGTCCTGCAACACCTCGAGCTGCTGGCCAGCCATGACTTCGCACGGCTGAAGAAACAGACGGGCGCCGATGACGAGGCGTTGCGTGCGGCCCACCTGCTGATCTGCAGCCTCAACCCGCGCCCCGGCGCTGCCTATGCCAGCACGGAAACCCGCTACATCGTACCCGACGTGGTCGTGCGCAAGCTCCGGGGCCAGTGGACGGCAAGCGTCAATGCCGAAGCCTTTCCGCGGCTGCGGATCAACAGCCTGTACGCCCAGATTCTATCCCGCCAGCGCGGTTCAGGCCTGTCCGTCCAGCTGCAGGAAGCACGCTGGCTGATCAGGAACGTCCAGCAAAGGTTTGACACGATCCAGCGCGTGGCGCAGGCTATCGTCGACAGGCAGCGCCAGTTCCTCGAACATGGCGAAGTCGCCATGCGGCCGCTGGTCCTGCGCGAGATCGCTGAAACGGTGGGACTGCATGAGTCGACGATTTCGCGCGTGACCACGCAGAAGTACATGGCAACGCCACGCGGAATTTTCGAGTTGAAGTACTTCTTTGGCAGTCACGTCGGCACCGAAACCGGCGGAGCCTGCTCGGCAACGGCGATCCGTGCCCTCATCAAGCAGATGATTGCCACGGAGGAACCGACGAAGCCTCTCTCGGATGGCCAGATATCCGAGGTTCTTGGCCAGCAGGGGATTGTTGTCGCACGGCGAACAATCGCAAAATACCGTGAGTCGCTCAATATCCCGCCGGTCAGTTTACGCAAGTCAATCTAGAAGAAGGAGCCACACCATGAACCTGCAAGTCAGTGGACACCACCTCGAGGTCACCCCGGCGCTGCACGACTACGTCACCGGCAAGCTCGAACGAATCACCCGCCACTTCGACAACGTGATCGACGTCAGCGTGATTCTGTCGGTGGACAAGCTGAAGCAGAAGGCAGAGGTGACTGTTCACCTGGCAGGCAAGGATGTCTATGTCGAATCGGTCGACGAAGACCTCTACGCCGCAGTCGATGGCCTGGTGGACAAGCTCGAACGTCAGGTGCAGAAGTACAAGCAGAAACTGCAGGACCACCATCGCGGCAACAAGATCACCGATCACATTGCTGCCGAGTAACCTTCAACGCCCGGCCAGCCGGACGATCGCCAGGCGGACCGTCCGGCTGCATCCTTTCGCGTTGGCCCCCGTTCTTCTTTCAGGTCTTGTCGCATGAGCCATATCACCCAGCTACTTCCCCTCGAGAACATCATTCTCGATCTCGACGTCAGCAGCAAGAAGCGCGTTTTCGAACACGTCGGGCTGCTGTTCGAGAACTATCTCGGCATTGCCCGCAGCACCGTATTCGACAGCCTCTTCGCACGCGAGAAGCTCGGATCGACCGGGCTTGGTCAGGGTGTTGCCATCCCGCACGGGCGAATCAAGGGGCTGAAGGATGCCACGGGTGCCTTCCTTCGGTTGGCAGCTCCGGTCCCCTTCGACTCTCCCGATGGCAAACCGGTGGCGCTGCTGTTCATCCTGCTGGTGCCCGAGGTGGCCACCGAGCAGCACTTGCAGATACTGTCCGAGCTGGCACAACATTTCTCGGATCGCAGCTGTCGCGAGGCGCTGAGCAAGGCTCCCGATGCCCAGGCCATCCGACAGATCTTCGCCGCCGGGCCATGACCGGCCAGCGTCAGTTCAGCGTGATCCAGCTGTATGAGGATCATCGCGAGAAACTGAGACTGACCTGGGTAGTCGCCGTCGGTGTGGACCGACAGATCGAACTCAGGGATCAAGGCTATTTCGGCGCCGAGGTCGTTGGCCACCTGAACCTGATCCACCCGGAGCGCCTGCAGGTCATCGGCCGCGCCGAGAACGCATGGGGCAATCGCGTCAGTGCCGAACGTCTGCGCAACCAGGTGCGGGAACTGATGGCTGCGCGGCCACCGGCGCTGATCGTCGCCGACGATGTCGAGGTGCTGCCAGCGATCCATGATGCCTGCCAGTCGACTTCGACGCCCTTGTTCGTCAGTCCGAAGCCCTGTTCGGCGGTGATCGACCTGTTGCGCATCTATCTTTCGCGCCGGTTGGCGGGGTCGACTTCGGTGCATGGCGTGCTGATGGACGTGTTCGGCATGGGCGTGCTGATCACCGGTGACTCAGGCGTCGGCAAGAGCGAACTTGCGCTCGAACTGATCACACGCGGCCATGGTCTGGTTGCCGACGATGTCGTCGAACTCGCATGCATCGCCCCGACGACGATTGAAGGGCGATGCCCGAGCATGTTGCGTGACTATCTCGAAGTGCGCGGGCTCGGGCTGCTCAACATTCGCACCATTTTCGGCGAGACCGCCTCACGGCGCAGAATGAAACTCAAGCTGATCGTGCACCTGCAGAGGCCGACCAGCCGCTCGGACGGCCCTCGCCTGCCACTCGACGCGCAGACGCAGGACATCCTGGGTGTCGCGATACGCAAGGTGGTGATTCCGGTCGCCGCCGGACGGAACATCGCCGTCCTGCTCGAGGCTGCGGTGCGCAACAGCATTCTGCAGCTGCGCGGCATCGACAGCATGAGTGATTTCATCAACCGGCAGCAACAGGCGCTGCTTGACGGCGAACTCTAGCAATGGCCTAATCGGGACTCCCCATCAACCCGAGGAGAAATGCCGTGAAAACCGTCATCGCCCTTGTCGTACTCGCCATAGCCGCCGGCAGCGCGATCGCTGTCGAAGAGAAGAAGGAAGCCTCGCCAGCACAGAAGGCGCAGCAGGAGAAAATGAAAGCGTGCAATGCCGAGGCTGGCGAGAAGGGCCTCAAGGGTGACGAGCGGAAGGGCTTCATGAGCACCTGTCTGGGTGCCAAGCCGGCGCCGGCAACGCAACAGGACAAGATGAAGCACTGCAACGCCGAAGCCGGCAGCAAGCAACTCAAGGGCGACGAACGCAAGAAGTTCATGAGCGAGTGCCTGAAGGGCAGCCCGAGCTAGTTCCTGCTGACAGGCGAGCGTCACCGTCGCCTCTGCCGGTTGCGCGATCGAGTGTCGAGCGTACGACGGCCTGTTGTGCTTCAGCGGCGCGGTCGCGGTTGGCTGGTGCCCGCCGCACCGTTCAGCCGACGGCGATCATCGTCGCGCTGGCGAGCCTGACCACGGTGGCCGGCAGGCAGGCGACATGGCCGCGCTGCTGCCCTCGCAGCAAGCGACGCAAGCGACGCTCGGCGTCTGCATGACTGTCGCAGGAATGGTTGAGAAAGGTGGTGCATGCCGCCCAGCGTCCGCTCGCGGCGCGCAGCACGACGACGGCGCGGCCGCCGTCGATGGTCGTCAGCAAGCAATCCGGCTCGGCTGACAGCCAGGACGCGAGCAGCAGGTCCATGGCTTCGTCTCGCGGCACGGTCAACGCCAGCAGGGCGTCGAGCGCCGAGTCGAACTCGGCGCGGACGATTGCCGGAAGGTAGGCGGGAACGGGCAGCCGGGCTGCGTGTGTCATCAGCATATTGTCCATCATCCTGGCCGGTCGCTGTGTTTCGCGATGGTGCAACGTCGTCCAGGCCTTCGCGCTTTCCGGATCAGATCCATGTCAGTCAGTGACTTCGACGTCCTCATCGTAGGTGGTGGCCTGGCAGGCCTTTCGCTGGCCTGTGCGCTGCGCGACAGCCGCCTGCGGCTGGCGCTGGTCGAGCAACATCCGCCACGACCAGCCCAGGGTTGGGACGCACGCGTCTACGCGATCTCGCCAGCAAACAGCCGCTTCCTGCAGGAGATCGGCATCTGGAAACACCTGCCCGGCGACCGCCTGACGGCGATTTCCGCGATGAAGATTCATGGCGACCGGGGTGCGCAACTGGACTTCTCGGCTTACGAAAGCGGCATCGACGAGCTGGGCTGGATCGTCGAGTCCTCGTTGATGGCCTGCGAGCTCTGGGAGAACGCCAAGCGGCAGGGCAACCTGAGCCTGTTGTGCCCGGCGGAGCCGACTGCCATCGCGATCGATGACCGCGCCGCCGCCCTCACCATTGGCGACGATCACCACATCACCGCCCGGCTGCTCGTCGCCGCCGACGGACGCGACTCGTGGGTGCGCGAGAAACTCGCTTTGCGGGCCATCGATACGCCTTACGGCGAGCTGGGTCTGGTTGCCAATTTCGACTGCCAGACCCCGCACCGCGGCGTGGCGCGGCAGTGGTTCCGGCACGACGGGGTCCTCGCCTGGCTGCCGCTGGCTGGCGATCGCATCTCGATCGTCTGGTCTGCGCCGGAAGAACTCGCGCGCCAGTTGCTCCACCTGCCAGCCGAGGCGCTGGCCACCCGGGTTGCCGCAGCCGGCGACTGCGCGCTCGGCGAGTTGCGGCTGCTGACAGCGGCGGCAGCCTTTCCCTTGCGTCTGCTGCAGGTTCCGCAGATCGTCGCGGCACGCGTCGCTCTCATTGGCGACGCGGCGCACGGCATTCATCCGTTGTCCGGCCACGGCATCAACCTCGGCTTTCAGGACGCACGAGCCCTGGCCAGCGTGCTGGCCACCGTGCCGGAATGGCAGGACGTCGGCCAACTGCGCTTCCTGCGTCGCTACCAGCGGCAGCGGCGGGAGGAGACCTTGCTGATGCAGACGACGACGCATGCCCTGCACCACCTCTTCCGCAGCGGACTGCCGGGGCTCGGAACCTTGCGCAACACGGGAATGAACCTGACCAACGCCTTGCCGGTCCTAAAGAACCTGCTCGTACGCTACGCCATCGGTGCCTTTTGAACGATTGACCATCACCTGGAGACAGACCATTGATCACCATGAGACTCGTGCCACTCCTGCTCGCCACGACCCTCAGCCTGCCCGCACTGGCCGACGAGGCCGCTGTCCGGAAGTCGCTCGAAAGCAAACTCGGCCGTCCCCTGACCAGCCTCACCAGGACTCCTTATCTCGGCCTCTACGAAGCCTATGCCGACGGACAGATCTTCTACACCGACGACAAGGTGTCGGTGATCATCGCCGGCGCACTGATCGACGGCAAGAGCATGAAGAATGTGACCGAGGAGCGCCTGCAGAAGCTCAGCGCGATCAAGTTCTCGGAATTGCCACTGGCGCTTGCCGTGAAGCAGGTTCGTGGTGACGGCAAGCGCGTCTTTGCCACCTTCGAAGACCCCAATTGCGGCTATTGCAAGAAGCTCGCCAAGGATCTGACGAAACTCGACAACGTCACCATCTATACTTTCCTCTACCCGATTCTTTCGCCGGACTCACTCGACAAGTCGAACCGAATCTGGTGTGCAGCGGACAGGGCAAGAGCGTGGAACGACTGGATGGTCGACGGCAAGGCGCCTGGCGGCAAGGGTGACTGCGATACGACGGCGGTCAAGAAAACCATTGAACTGGGCCGCAAACTGGCAATCAATGGGACGCCGACGATCTTCTTTGCCGACGGCGAGCGCATCCCGGGCGCGGTACCACTGGCCAGGATCGAGGAGAAACTCGCGCAGGCGCCCAGTCGCTGACACGCTCGGCGCAAGTCGCCGTGAGCCGCCCAGGCTGCATCGGGCGAGCAAAGCCCACCATCGGACAGGTGTGCCGCGTTGTCTGCCGGGTGTGGCATGCGGCGGCCGCCCCTCTAGCGGTGGCGGCAAGCGAGGCAGAAAGCTGCGTCCGCTCCGATCCCGAAGCTCAGACGGCGAGGAGCATCCCGTCGCTTTCCCGGACCGCGCCGGAACGTACGAGATCCCTGACCAGCCAGTGCGCCAGGCGTTCATTGCTGTGCTGCAGGTAGCGCGCGTTCACGCTCTGGCAGAAGCTCAGGCGGGCCAGGAAGGTGGGTAGTTCGGCACGCGCCAGCTGCCGCCTTTCAAGCAGGGCAAATGCGAGCATGACCTTGAGCGCGTGCCGCGCGAGGAGTTCGACGTCGGCTTCGAAGGCCGCCAGCCGCTGGTAGGCGCGCTCGAACGCTTCGCCAACCTCGACGAAAGGCGCGCCGTGGCCCGGTATCACGACATCGATCGGCAGGCGGGCGAGTGTGTCGAGGGTCTCGCGAGCAGCCCGCAGCCCGCCGGCGCCTTCGGGGTGCCGCAGCAGTTCCGAGAAGACGACGCCGAAGCCGTTGCACCACAGCGCATCACCGGAGATCAACAGGCGTTGCTCCAGGTTGTGGAAGGCGAGCGCGTCCATGTCGTGACCAGGCACGGCGACCGCCCGCCAGCACAGGCCACCAAGTTCGACCTCATCACCGGCGGCGATCGTCGCATCGTGGCGAAACCTCGCTGCCGACTGGCCGAGTGGCGACAGGAGGAGGGCTTGCTCGTCCCATTCGGCGATCGTCGCATCGATTCCCGCAGGGACGATGACCTGGCAACCGAAGGCGTCAACCAGCGCCGCGTTGCCGCCGATGTGATCGGAGTGCGAGTGCGTGTTGAGCAGGCGCCCGAGGCGGCGGCCGGCGAGGGCGTTGCGGACCAAGGCAACGGTCTGCGCCGCGTGCGCGACGTAGCCGCTGTCGATCAGGCTCGCTTCCTCACCCTCCTGGAAGAGAATGCTGTTTGACGACAGCCAGCCGCGTTCGATGACCAGCAGGCTGCCCGGAAGCATCAGCGCTTGGCCGGGCCGTCGCTGTCGGGCACTTCGTCCGGGACCCGTCCGCTGCGCCGCTCCTCGAGCACGACGATGCCCTGGCTGACCGAAGACACCGGCAGCGGCGGCCGGCCGCAACCCAGACAGTAGCCGGAATCGGGATCCGGCATGCAGATGCCGACGCAAAGGTAGTCATCTGCCGCCTCGCCCATGATCAGCGCTCGCAATCGCCACGGAACTCGCCACCGGCGGCGCAGCCCTGCGGGTCGTGCTCGGCACGTCGCCGCTCGACGGCGACGAGGATGCGCAAGCGCTCAGCCGTCGAAGCACGACTCCACACGCTGATCTCATCGATCGTGCGCAAGCAACCGAGGCAGAAGCCGCTGCCAGCGTCGATGCGGCAGACATTGATGCACGGCGAGGCAACGCTCTGCATCAGCGGCCACCGCGCGCCGCCAGGACGGTGCTCATAATCCCGCCGCTCCGGGCGAGAAGCGCCCGCGCCACCTTCGATGCCGGTTGGCGAGCAAGGTGCTGCGAGATGTACTCACTGGCGAGCAGCAAAGCGGCCATGTCGATTCCCGATTCGATTCCCAGTCCCTGCAGCAGGAAAAGCACGTCTTCCGTCGCCACGTTGCCGCTGGCACCGGTTGCGTACGGACAGCCGCCCAAGCCGCTGATCGAGCTGTCGAACACCGCCATGCCGACTTCGAGCGAGGCGTAGACGTTGGCAATGGCCATCCCGAAGGTATCGTGGAAGTGCCCCGCCAGCCTGTCCAGCGGCACCACCGCAGCGCAGGCCTCGATCATCGGCTGTACCGTCGCCGGCGTGCCCATGCCAATCGTATCGCCAAGCGAGATCTCGTGGCAACCCATCTCGAACAGCCGCAGCGCCACGTCCGCCACCTTCTGCGGCGCGATGCGGCCTTCGTACGGACAGGCGATGGCGCAGGAAACGTAGCCACGGACGGGAATTTCGAGCGCGCTGGCGGAATCGACGACGGCAGCGAAACGCTTCAGGCTCTCGCTGACGCTGCAGTTGATGTTCCTCTGCGAGAAGGATTCGGAAGCTGCCGCAAAGATGGCGACGTCCCGTGCGCCTGCTTCGACCGCCGCATCGAAACCCCGGAGATTCGGGGTCAGGACCGGAAACGAGGCGCCTCGCCGTCCTCGCGAGCGCCCCAGCACGGTCCGCAGGACCTCGCCGCTGTCCGCCATCTGCGGCACCCACTGCGGCGAGACGAAAGAGCCGGCTTCGATGACCGACAGGCCGGCATCCAGGAGGTGCTCGATCAGCCCGACCTTGACGGCGGCGGAAACGGTCTGCCCCTCGTTCTGCAGGCCATCGCGCGGGCCGACCTCGACCACTTTCACACGTCCGGGGAGCGCCATCTCAGACCTCCGCGCTGAAGTCCACGAGTGTCGCGCCGTCGGCAACCTGATCGCCCGCCGCGTAACAGAAAGCGCGCACGCTGCCATTCATCGGCGCGGTGATCGTGTGCTCCATCTTCATCGCTTCGAGGATCAACAGCGGCGCGCCTTTCTCCACCTGCTGCCCCGGCGCCGCCAGCAAGGCGACGATCCTGCCCGGCATCGGTGCCGTCAGACCACCGCCCTGGGCGCCGCCGGCCTCGACGAGATGCAGCGGATCGTCGCGCAGGATGACGTAGTTCGTGCCGTCGAGAAAGACGTGACGTTTCAGTTCCTGCTTCTCGTTGACGGCGATGACGCTGGCGATCAGTCGGCGGTCATCGAGTTCGACCGCCAGCTGACCGGCAAACTGCCCACTGTCGATGAAGCGGCCGCGGGCGAGGACCGACTCGCCGCCCAGTGTCAGCCGCCAGCCATCGCCTTCGTAAGCGACCAGCACCTCGTAACGGGCCTCGGCGAAGCGGTAGCTGAGCGTGCGTCGCGGGCGCAGATTGAGTCGCCAGCCATCGTGCAGGCTCCATGGTGACCATGGGTCGCCGGAGCGGCCGGACCTGGCCAGCGCGGCGGCATGCTCGCGCAGCAGGCCGGCTACGGCAGCGACGAAAAAGACACTGCTCGGCGGCTCGCTGCGTGCAGGAAAGAGGAAACTGCGGCTGCGTTCGATGAGGCCGGTATCGAGATCGGCATTGGCGAACGCCGGGCAGGCGATCAGGCGCGAGAGGAAATCGACGTTGGTGCTGACGCCAACGATGCGGTAGTCGGCCAGAGCCTGCCGCATGCGTGCCAGTGCCGCGTGCCGGTCGACGTCCCAGACGATCAGCTTGGCGATCATCGGGTCGTAGAACGGGCTGATCTCGTCACCCTGCTCGATTCCGGTGTCCACGCGCACGTTGAGGCTCTCGGCCGGGCGTGCGAGGTGCAGCAGGCGACCCGTCGACGGCAGGAACTCCTGCTCGGGATTCTCGGCGTAGATCCGCGCCTCGAGCGCATGGCCGCGAATGTCGAGCTGATCCTGGCGCAGCGGCAGGCGCTCACCGCTGGCGATGCGCAACTGCCACTCGACGAGGTCCTGGCCGGTGATCATCTCGGTCACCGGGTGCTCGACCTGCAGGCGGGTGTTCATCTCCATGAAGTAAAAGCTGCCTTCCCGGGGAAATGCATCGCTGGCGATGAACTCGACGGTGCCGGCGCCGACATAACCGACCGCCAGCGCCGCATCGACTGCCGCCCGCCCCATCGCCGCCCGCCGCTCGGCAGTCATGCCAGGTGCAGGCGCCTCCTCGACGACCTTCTGGTGCCGGCGCTGCACCGAACAGTCGCGCTCGAAAAGATGAACGCAATTGCCGTGCGAGTCGGCGAAGACCTGGATCTCGATGTGTCGCGAATGGCGCAGATACTTCTCGATCAGTACCCGCCCATTGCCGAAGGCCGCGTTCGCCTCACGCTGGCAGGAGGCGAGTGCACCGGCAAAATCGGCGCCCCGTTCGACCAGTCTCATTCCCTTGCCACCACCGCCGGCGGTGGCCTTGATCAGCACCGGATAACCGATCGCTTCCGCCTGTTGCCGCAGGAAGTCCGCATCCTGCTCGTCGCCGTGGTAGCCCGGAGTCAGGGGTACGCCGGCAGCGGCGAGCAGATTCTTCGCCGCCGACTTCGAACCCATGGCGCGGATGGCTGCCGCCGGCGGACCGATGAAGACGATGCCGGTGGCGGCGCAGGCATCGGCGAAGGCGTCGTTCTCCGACAGGAAGCCATAGCCCGGGTGGATCGCCTGCGCGGCGCTGCGTGCGGCCGCTTCGAGAATCCGCTCGCCGACGAGGTAGGACTCGCGCGCCGCCGCCGGCCCGATGCCCACGGCCTCGTCGGCCAGGCGGACATGGCGGGCGTTGGTGTCGGCCTCGGAATAGACGGCAACCGTTCGCACGCCCATGCGACGGGCCGTGCGGATCACCCGACAGGCGATCTCGCCGCGGTTGGCAATCAGAATCTTGCTGAACATTCGCCCCCCCCTCAGTCGGCAAGCCAGTTGGGTGGCCGCTTCTCGAGGAAGGCGGCGAGGCCTTCCCGCCCCTCATCGCTGGCGCGCACCCGCGTGATCCGCTGTGTCGTCTCGGCGATGGTCTCGGCATCGATCGGCTGCCCGGCGACGACGCGGATCAGCGCCTTGCATTCCGCCTGAGCATTCGGCCCGTTGGCCAGCAGGGCCTCGACGATCTCGCCGATCGCTTCATCGAGTTCCTCGTCGCCCGGAACGAGTTCGTGCAGCAGGCCGATGCGGTAGGCTTCGGCAGCGGAAAAACGCTCGGCGGTCAGCATGTAGCGCCGGCTGTGGCGCTCGCCGATCGCCGCCAGCACGTACGGGCTGATCACCGCCGGGACGATGCCCAGCTTGACCTCGCTGAGGGCGAAGATCGCGTCGTAAGTACCGACCGCCAGATCGCAGGCGGCGATCAGGCCAACGCCACCACCGTACGCCGCTCCCTGGACGCGGGCGATCGTCGGCTTCGGCAGCTCGTTCAGCGTCATCAGGAGCTCGGCGAGCCGACTGGCATCGAGCAGGTTTTCCTCGGGCGTATAGCCAGCGGCCCGCTTCATCCAGTTGAGATCGGCGCCGGCACAGAAACTCCTGCCGGTCGACGAGAGGACGACGACACGCACCCGTGAATCTGCGGCAAGTTCTCGCAGGCCGGCAGTGATCTCGGCGATCAGTTCCTCGTCGAACGCGTTGTGACGCTGCGCCCGATTCAGCGTCAGGATGCCGACGCCACCGTCGACCTCCGTGATGATCGATCGATAGTCGCTCATGGCTGGCCCTACATGCGGAAGATACCGAACCGGGTCGGCTCGGGGTTGCCGTTCAACGCCGCCGACAGGCCGAGACCGAGTACCCGCCGGGTATCGGCGGGGTCGATCACGCCGTCGTCCCAGAGGCGGGCACTGGCGTAGTAGGGGTGGCCCTGCCGCTCGTACTGCTCGCGGATCGGCGCCTTGAACGCCTCCTCGTCTGCGCTGCTCCAGGTCCTGCCGGCGGCCTCCAGACCGTCGCGCCGTACCGTCGCCAGAACGTTCGCCGCCTGTTCGCCGCCCATCACCGAAATGCGGGCGTTCGGCCACATCCAAAGCAGCCGCGGCGAGTAAGCACGCCCGCACATGCCGTAGTTGCCGGCACCGAAGGAGCCACCGATGACCACAGTGAACTTCGGCACATTGGCGCAGGCGACGGCGGTGACCATTTTCGCCCCGTCGCGCGCGATGCCCCCGTTCTCGTACTTGCGGCCGACCATGAAGCCGGTGATGTTCTGCAGGAACAGCAGCGGCACGCCACGTTGCGCGCACAGCTCGACGAAGTGCGCCGCCTTCAGCGACGACTCGGAGAACAGGATGCCGTTGTTGGCGACGATACCCAGGGGATAGCCCCACAGGCGGGCCGAGCCGCAGACGATGGTCGTCCCGTAGCGCGCCTTGAACTCATCGAAATCGGAGCCATCGACGATGCGGGCGATGATCTCGCGCACGTCGAACGGCTTCCGCGAATCGGTCGGTATCACGCCGTACAGCTCGTCGGCCGGATGAAGCGGCGGGCAGGGTTCGCCGAGGCTGACCGCCGGCTGCTTGCGCCAGTTGAGATGGCCGACGATGCGACGGGCAATGGCCAGTGCGTGCGCGTCGTTTTCCGCATGATGATCGGCGACACCGGAGACGCGCGTATGGACGTCGGCGCCACCGAGATCCTCGGCGCTGACCACCTCACCGGTCGCCGCCTTGACCAGTGGCGGCCCGCCGAGGAAGATCGTCCCCTGTTCCTTGACGATGATCGACTCGTCACACATCGCCGGCACATAGGCGCCGCCCGCCGTGCACGAGCCGAGGACGGCGGCGATCTGCGGGATGCCGGCCGCCGAGAGGCGAGCCTGGTTGTAGAAGATGCGGCCGAAATGCTCCCGGTCGGGAAAGACTTCATCCTGCATCGGCAGGAAGGCGCCACCCGAATCGACCAGGTAGATGCACGGCAGGCGGTTCTCGCCGGCGATCTCCTGCGCCCGCAGGTGCTTCTTGACCGTCAGCGGGTAATAGGTACCCCCCTTCACCGTCGCGTCGTTGGCGACGATCATGCATTCGACGCCATTGACGCGACCGATGCCGGTGATCAGCGATGCCGCCGGCACCTCGAAGGGGTGCGCGTCGCCGTACATGCCATAGGCAGCGAGTTGCGACAATTCGAGGAAAGGGGAGCCGGGATCGATCAATGCATCGACCCGCTCACGCGGCAGCAGCTTGCCCCGCGCCAGGTGCTTCTGCCGTGCGGCCTCGGGACCGCCGAGAGCGACGCGCTCGACGGTCGCCCGCAGATCGGCGACGATCGCTGCCATCGCCGCCCGGCTTGCCTGGAACTCGGCACTGCGAACATCGAGCCGGGTGTTCAGGACGGGCATCAGAAGCCTCCGCTGGCCAGCCAGCGCTCGATCTGCGGCAGGCGATCGGCGCCAAAGAACGGTTCGCCATCAACGACGATGTAGGGCGAGCCAAAGACGCCGCGGGCGATCGCCGCCTCGCACTCGGCCTTCAGGCGATCCTTCAGCACTTCGCCGGCCAGCGCAGCGGCCAGTGCGCTCCGCTCGACCTGCTGCCCGGCAGCGATGTCGAGCACCACGGCCATGTCCGAGACGTCGCGCCCCTCGGTGTACAGGCTGCGGAAGACCGCGTGCGCAAACATGCGTGCCGCCGCACAATCCTGATCGTGCAACCAGTAGTAGGCGCGCGCGGCGTGCTGCGTGCTCAGCGGGAAGCGCTTCGGATGCTCGTAGGGGACATCGAGGAAGCGCGCCGAGCGCGCGAAGTCATGCAGGGAGTACGCTCCCTTCAGCGGAATGCTGGTCAGCGGTGCGCCACCGGTCTGCCGGAAGACGACACCGAGGAGGATCGGCCGCCACTTCACCTTGCGGCCATGGCGGGCGGCCAGATCGTCGATCTTCTCCGAAGCCAGGTAGCCGTAGGGAGAGGAGAAGTCGAAGTAGAAGTCGATCGCTTGCGACATGATGAATCCTCGACAGGTATCAGGCGGCCGCTCCGCCGCGCTGCCCGCACGGCGACATCGGTGCGGCAAGGCTGCTGGCAACGGCCGATCTCATTCGCCGGCAACGGCGCGGCCGATCACCAGGCGCTGGATGTCGTTCGCACCCTCGTAGATTTGGCAAACACGCACGTCGCGATAGATTCGCTCGACCGGAAAATCGCTGACGTAGCCATAGCCGCCGAGGATCTGGATCGCGTCCGAGCAGACGCGCTCGGCCATCTCGGAGGCGAACATCTTGGCCATCGACGCTTCCTTGAGGCACGGCCTGCCGGCGTCCTTGAAAGTCGCAGCGCGCCAGACGAGCAGCCGGGCGGCATCGATCTGCGTCGCCATGTCGGCGAGGCGGAAGCTGACGGCCTGGTGCTCGATGATCGGCTTGCCGAAGGTTTCGCGCTCGCGCGCATACTGCACCGCCGCTTCGAAGGCCGCGCGCGCCATGCCGACCGACTGGGCGGCGATGCCGATGCGTCCGGCCTCGAGGTTCGAAAGCGCGATGCGGTAGCCGTCGCCTTCCCGGCCGAGCAGGCACGAGGCCGGGATGCGGCAGTTCTCGAAGAGGATCTGCGCCGTGTCGGAGGCACGCTGGCCCATCTTCTCCTCGATGCGGGCGACGACGTATCCCGGCGTCTCGGTCGGCACCAGGAAGCACGAGATGCCCTTCTTGCCTGCCGACCGGTCGGTGACCGCAAAGACGATCGCCACCTGCGCGTACTTGCCGGTGGTGATGAACTGCTTGACACCGTTGAGGATGAAATCGTCGCCGTCACGGTCGGCGCGGGTGGTGATGGCGGCGGCGTCGGAGCCGGTATGCGGCTCGGTGAGACAGAAGCAGCCGAGCATCTCGCCGCGCGCCAGGGGCTTCAGCCAGTTCTCCTTCTGCTCTTCGCTGCCGTACTTCATCGTGATGCCGCAGGCCAGCGAATTCTGCACGCTGACGATCGTCGACGTCGCGCCGTCGCCGGCTGCAATCTCCTCGAGGACGAGAACCAGCGACATGTAATCCATGCCGGCACCACCCCACTCCTCGGGGACGACCATGCCGAGCGCGCCGAGCTCGCCCAACTCGCGCAGCGCCTCGGCAGGAAAGGTGTGATGGCGGTCCCACTCGGCGGCGAAGGGCGCCAGCCGCTCCTGCGCGAAGTCGCGCAGCGAGTCGCGGATCATTTCCTGTTCCTGGGTCAAGATCATGCAGTCTTCTCCTTGCTGTGGGCGCCAGCCGCGAGCCGCGCGGCGGCGTGATTGGTCATCAGGACACCGGCGATCACCAACGAACCGCCCGCGAGAACGGCGATCCCGAGCCGCTCGTGCAGCAGCAGTGCGCCGAGCAGGACGGCGCTGACCGGGACCAGATTGATGAACGCGGCCGAGCGCGTGGCACCGATCTCCTGCACGGCCGCGGCATACCAGGTGAAGGCCAGCGCGACACCGAAAATGCCGAGAAAGGCGATCGAGGTCCAGCTGCGCCAGGTCGTGTCCGCAAGGCTGAACAGGGTACCCTGCAGGAGGGCGGCCGTGGTCAGCATCGCGCAGCCGGTGAGGCTGGCGCCGAAGGTCATCGCCATGGGGGAGAGCGAGCGGGTGGCGCGGCGGCCAATGAAGGTGTACACCGCCCACAGCAGGCTGCAGCCAATGATCAGCCATTCGCCGCTGCCGATCTGCCCGCTGACGAGAAGCCGCAGGTCACCGTTGCTGACCACCAGCAGGCAGCCGAACATCGCGACGATGATTCCCGCGGCCCGGAGCGGCGACATCGGCGCGCCGAAGAACAGCCAGTCGCCGGTGGCGACCAGCACCGGGGTCAATGCCACGACCAGTGCGCCCCTGCCGGCCTCGATCAGCTGCAGGCCGTAAAGGAAGCAGAGGTTGTAGAGGAAGATGCCGCTGGCACCGAGCGCCGTCAGGGTCAACCAGTCGCTGCGTGACCAGCGCGGCCAGCCTTCACGCTGCACGACCAGGGCGCCGAGCAGCAGCGCGGCGAGCAGGAATCGCCAGCTCGCCACGGCGAGCGGTGCCGCCTCGCTGACGGCGACCCGGCCGGCGATCCAGGTGGCACCCCAGAGCACGGCGGTGGCGACGAGCCGGAGATAGGTCGCCGATGGCGCCGCCGCGGGCTGCGCCGGACCGCTCACGACGCGCTCACTTGGGCAGTGCCTCGAGTGCCAGACCATAGTTGGCCAGCACGTCTTCAGGACGATGTACGGTCACCCCGAGATCGCGCAGCAGGCCGTCGTGCAGGCCATAGATCCAGCCGTGCACGGTCAGAGGCTGGCCGCGTTGCCAGGCATCCTGCACGACGAAGGTCTGGCAGACGTTGGCAACCTGTTCCAGCACATTGAGCTCGCACAGTCGGTCGTGCCGCCGCTCCGGCGGCAGTTCGTCCACCAGCGCCAGGTGCTTGTCGTGCACGTCGCGAACATGTCGCAGCCAGATGTCGACCAGGCCGGCACGATCGCGCTGCAGCGCCGCCTTGACGCCGCCGCAGCCGTAGTGGCCGACGACCATGATGTGCCGCACCTTGAGCACATCGACCGCGAACTGCACGACCGACAGGCAGTTGAGGTCGGTATGCACGACGACATTGGCGACGTTGCGATGCACGAACAGCTCGCCCGGCAACAGACCACAGATCTCGTTCGCCGGTACGCGCGAATCCGAGCAGCCGATCCAGAGGTACTGCGGCGTCTGCAGGCGCGACAGCTTGCGGAAGTACTCCGGGTCGATCTGCTGCATGCGGTCTGCCCACGCACGATTGAAGTCGAAGAGGTGGAACAGGTTCTCGGTCGCCACCTCTTCCGCCGACCAGTTCTCCAGGTCAAGAGCGAGAAACATCGTTCCTTCGAGCGGCGTCTGGTAATAGGCTGGCGTCTCCTTGAAACCGAGCTCACGGTACAGCTTGACGGCGACACGCATCGCGGGCAGCGTATCGAGCAGCAGCTTGCGGTAACCGATCTCCTTCGCTGCCTTGATCGCAGCCAGCGTCAGATCACGGCCGACCCCGTAGCTGCGCTGATTCGGTTCGACGTAAAGCCGCTTCAGCTCGCAGAGTCCTGCCGAGAGTGGGCGAATCGCCACGCAGCCAGCCGGTTGCCCGTCGCGTTCGGCGTAGAACAGCCGCCCGGCCGGTGGCGCGTACGCTCCTGGCAGCGAAGCCATCTCCTGATCGAAATCCTGGAACGACAGGTCGACGCCCAGCCAGGCGGCGTAATTGCGAATGAACTGACGGACGTGCTCGAGTTGCACGCTGTCAGCGGCGCTCAGGATTCTCAGCTCGGTAATCATCTCTTTCGAGGTTCCTTCGGATCATGGGGCAGGAGGCGTGCGGCACGGGCGGCGCCGATGGACGGCCGCTGGCCAGCGTACCAACCCGTCAGGCAGGATGATGCCCTACAGCGTCTCGGCGAACAACTCCCGACCGATCAGCATGCGGCGGATTTCGGAAGTGCCGGCACCGATCTCGTAGAGCTTGGCATCGCGCCACAGGCGGCCTGCCGGATAGTCGTTGATGTAACCGTTGCCGCCCAGCACCTGGATCGCCTCACCGGCCATCCAGGTCGCCTTCTCGGCCGCGTAGAGGATGGCGCCGGCGGCATCCTTGCGCGTCGTCTCGCCACGGTCACACGCCTGCCCCACCGCATAGACATAGGCACGGCAGACGTTGAAGGTGGTGTAGATGTCGGCGATCTTGCCCTGCATCAGCTGGAACTCGCCGATCGGCTGGCCAAACTGCCGGCGATCGTGAACATAGGGCAGGACGAGGTCGATCGCCGCCGCCATGATTCCCAGCGGACCACCGGCGAGCACGGCGCGTTCGTAATCGAGACCGCTCATCAGCACACGCGCGCCGCCGTTCGGCTGGCCGAGGACGTTGTCCTCCGGCACTTCGCAGTCGTCGAAGAACAGCGGGTAGGTGTTCGAGCCGCGCATGCCGAGCTTGTCCAGCTTGGCACCGCAGGAGAAGCCCGGCATCCCCTTCTCGACGAGGAAAGCGGTGATGCCGCGCGCACCGGCAGCGAGGTCCGTCTTTGCATACACCACCAGCGTGTCGGCATCGCCGCCGTTGGTGATCCACATCTTGCCGCCGTTGAGGACGAAGCGGTCCCCGCGGCGATCGGCGCGCAGTTGCATGCCGACGACGTCCGATCCGGCATTCGCCTCGGACATCGCGAGTGCGCCGACGTGCTCGCCCGAGATCAACTTCGGCAGGAAGCGTGCCTTCTGCGCCGGCGTCCCGTTGCGGCAGATCTGGTTCACGCAGAGGTTCGAATGAGCGCCGTAGGAGAGCGCGACGCTGGCCGATGCGCGTGAAATCTCCTCCATGGCGATGATGTGCGCCAGATACCCGAGTCCGCTGCCACCGTACTCCTCATCGGCGGTGATGCCGAGCAGGCCCATCGCGCCCAACTGGCGCCAGAGATCGGCAGGAAAGAGGTTGTCGCGGTCGATGGCCTCGGCGCGCGGTGCGATCTCGCCAGCGGCAAAACTGCGCACGCTGCTGCGCAGCAGGTCGATCGTTTCACCGTGGGCAAAACTGAGGCTCGGATATTCCATTTCTCTGGCTCCTTGGTCGGGCTTCGCGCACATGCCGCAACCGCAGCGCACACGCTTCGTCGCCGGTCACCCGGCAATGGGCGGCGGCATGGGTGATGAAAGAACTCGTTGCGGCCGCCATCCAGTCTTCGTGCATCAGCTTGCCGAGCGCTGGCCGGACTGTTCCTTTCGGCCGTGGACGGCGATGATCGTCTGCTGCATCAGCGCGCAGGCGGTCTTCCGGCCATGATTGACCGCCAGGACCTCGGCTCGCGTGACGATCAGTGTCCGCCCGTAGCGGACCACGGATCCCTCGGCGATCAGCAATTCCCCTTCGGCTGGTGCCAGCAGGTTGAGCTTGTATTCGACGGTCAGCACCTCGGTGTCGGCGCCGGTCAGCGTACTGGCTGCGTAGCCGGCCGCCGAATCGGCGATCATCCCGACGACGCCGCCGTGGATGTAGCCATGTTGCTGCGTGATGTCCGCCCGCCGCGGCAGATGGATCTCGGTGTAGCCGGGTTCGATCACCGGCATGCTCGCACCGATCAGCGCCATCGCCTGCTGGCGCGCAAAACTGGCCCGCACACGCTCGGCGAAGCACGGGTCCAGCGGCTTGTGCAGGCGCGTCATTCAGCCTGCCAGCGAGGGCCTGGTGATGTTCAGCGCCAACTCGGCGATGTCGCGTGTGGCGGGCGATTCCAATGGCGGACAGCTCCCGATGGGATCAATTGTACAATGCAGCGCGAACGAGGCCGCGCAGCCTCTGGCATCACGCCCAGACTTGGGCAGTTTATAGATTTCAGCGCTTTTTACAATCCGCCCGCCAATGCCGCCCGACTACCCTGTTGCCAACCCGCCCGCCGCCTGCGAGATCTTCCCCGTCGCCACAGGGGTTTACTGGTTGCGCATGCCGCTGCCCTTTGCGCTGGACCACATCAATCTCTGGCTGCTCGAGGATGGCGCGGGCTGGACCATCATCGACACCGGTTTCGCCCTCGACAGGGTCAAGGAGTGCTGGCTGGCGATCCTCGAAGGTCTGACCCAGGGAAGCCGCGGTGGCCGGATCACGCGCATCATCATCACCCACTTCCATCCCGATCATCTCGGACTTGCCGCCTGGCTGCAGGAACGAACCGCCGCACCGGTGTGGATGACCGTCGGTGAGTACCTGACGGCGCATGCAGTCTGGCACGAAGTGGGCGGACACGGCAACGCAGCGATGCTGCGCCAGTTTCGCGTGCACGGGCTCGACGAGGAGCGCTGTGTCGCGCTCGAGCGCCGCAGTGGTGGCTACAACCGCGGCGTCCCGACCCTGCCACAGCAATATCGCCGTCTCTTCGATGGCGACGAACTGTGCATCGGCGGACAGCGGTGGCAAGTTCGGGTCGGCCACGGCCACTCGCCCGAACACGCCGCGCTGTACAGTCCGGACCTCGGAATCCTGATCTCCGGAGACATGCTGCTGCCGACGATCTCGACCAACATCAGCGTCTTTGCCGTTACCCCCGATGCCGATGCGCTGGCTGACTACCTGCAGTCGATCGACCGCTACCGCGATCTGCCGCCTGGCACGCTCGTACTGCCTTCGCACGGACTGCCGTTCCACGGCATCGCGGACCGGGTCAACGCCCTGCACGCCCATCACGAGGACCGCCTGCGCCTGCTCGAAGAGAATTGCCGGACTCCGCGCAGCGCTGCCGATCTCTTGCCGACGCTGTTCGAACGCGAGCTCGACGCGCATCAGACGATGTTTGCCATGGGGGAAGCAATCGCCCACCTCAACCGACTTGAGCACGCCGGACGAGTGACGCGCCGCGAGGAACGCGATGGTCGTATCCTTTTCGTTGCCAGCGACAGGCTGCCGGCAACGACGGTGAGCCTCGGCGCGGCGACCGACCGGTGAATCGCGGCAATCCACTGCGTGGCGGCCGATCGCTGTCGGCTGGCGAGTCCCCGCGCAGCGCGACGCCACCCCGGGGCTTCCCGGCCGACAGTCCCTCGCTTGGCGTAGAATGACGCACCATGGGCTCGACGCTACTACCCGACTACGCCGGCGGCGGCCTGGTCAATCTGATGCAAAGCATCGCTACCGCCTGTGGCAGCAGCGAGCGGCGTTATCCGCCGCTGGCGGCGTTCGGCGCCGGTGCCCTTGCCGGCGCCCGCAATATCCTCCTGCTGCTGGTCGATGGGCTCGGACTGCGCATGCTGAGCCGTCACCCAGGCAGCCCGCAGCTGCAGCGGCACCTCGTCGGCAGCATGACCTCAGTCTTTCCGACGACCACCGCCAGCGCCATCACGACCGTCATGAGCGGTCTCGCTCCGGCCCAGCATGGCCTCAGCGGCTGGCACATGTACCTCGACGAGATCGACCAGACTCTGGCAATCCTGCCGTTGACCCCACGCCAGGAAGCGCCGCGCCTGCTGCCGGAGCAGCTGCCGGCACGGCTCTTTTCGCATGCGTCGCTTTTCGAGGCGCTGCGACGCGAGTGCTGGGTCGTCGCGCCGCGCAGCATCGCCGGCAGCCCGTTCAATGCCTGGCACTCGCGCGGGGCACGGGTAGCTGCCTATGCCACCTTGCCGGAGATGTACTCCTGTCTTGCCCAGCTCCTGCTCGAGAGCGTCTCGCCGCGCTACGTCTACGCCTACTACCCCGAACTCGACAGTCTGTCGCATCACTACGGCAGTGACAGCCGGCAGGCGCAGCGCGCACTGGCCGATCTCGATGCCGGTTTCGGCGGACTCCTGCGCGTCCTGCGCGGCAGCAACAGCTGGCTGCTGGTCACCGCTGATCACGGCTTCATCGATTCGCCCGCACGGCGGGTCATCAGCCTCGACGATCACCCAGGGCTCGCCGCTCTCCTGCAGCGGCCCCTGTGCGGCGAGCGCCGGGTTGCCTACTGCTACGTCGCCGAAAGCGACCGGCCGGCGTTTGAGGCCTACGTGCGCCGCCACCTGTCGCGTGCCGTTCACCTGTATGCCAGCGAGCACCTGGTTGCCGCCGGCTGGTTCGGACCTCCGCCGTGGCATCCACGCCTGCTGTCGCGAATCGGCGACTATACCTTGCTGATGAAGGACAATTGGACGATCAAGGACTGGCTGCCGGGCGAACGGCACTTCTCCATGCTCGGCGTGCATGGGGGCATCAGCGCCAGCGAGATGCGCATCCCGCTGATTGCGGCGCATGCCTGAGAGCCAGGCGGACTTGCTGCCGGCCATTCGGGCAACGACAGGGGAGACCGACGATGAACGACGACAAGACGGCAAGGACCGATCGCCTGATCGCCGAAGCCGTGCGCAGCCGTCTGGCGCGTGAGGCTGGCTATCGCGAGCAGGCACTGAAGATCTATCCCTGGGTGTGCGGCCGCTGTGGGCGCGAGTTCAACCACCGAAACCTGCGCGAGCTGACGGTCCACCACCGCAACCACAATCATGACGACAACCCCAGCGATGGCAGCAACTGGGAGCTGCTCTGCCTGTATTGTCACGACAACGAGCACTCGCGGCAGCTCGACGCCGATGCCGCCCGACAGGCTGGCGTCAGTGCCACGGGCGGCGGGACGAAGGCGCCGGCAACCGGGCAACCGTTCGCCAACCTCAGGGAGCTGCTGAAGAAGGGCTGAATGGCAGCGGCGGCTGGCACGGATGGCGTTGGGCAGTTTCCTGCAACCGCTCCGCCGAAGATCGTCTTGCGGCAGGATGCCGTAGCCGGCCGGCAGAGACGCCCCACCCGCCCCGGTGTCGCGCGACGCGCCGACGGCACTGGAAACGCACGCACGATGCCAAGGATCATGCACCGATGAGCAACCAATTGAGCTTCAGGATTCTGGAAGACATCGCTCGCGACCTCTCGGGCGAGGTCGTTTCTTTCCCGACCTTTCTCGACATCACCTTCCAGGTCCGCACGGCCCTGAAGAACCCCCAGCTGACGGTCGACGACCTGGGTCGGCTGGTCGCTGCGGAACCGCTGATGAGCACCAAGGTCATCCGCCTCGCCAACTCGGCGGCGATCAATCGCGGCGGGCGTCCGATCGTCGACGTCAGGAGCGCGATCGCGCGCGTCGGCATGGAAGCCGTGCGCACGGTCTCGTTTGCCGTGGCCATGGAACAGCTTCTGAATTCCAAGAAGATGGCGGCATTCCAGTCCCTGTCGGGCCGGCTGTGGGAACACACGATGCACGTCGCAGCGCTGTCGCGCGTGCTGGCCCGCCGCTTCACCCGCATCAATGTCGACGAAGCGTTGTTTGCCGGCCTGGTGCACGACATCGGCGTCTTCTATCTGCTGTCGCGAGCCGTGAGCTTCCCGGAATTGGTAGCCAGTCCGCGCGAGCTGCACCAGTTGCTGGCGGACTGGCATGACCACATCGGGCATGCCCTGCTCGCGGCAATGGGCATGCCCGAGGAGTTGGTGCTGGTGGTCCAGGAGCACGAACAGGAGCGGCCGGTGAGCAACCTCTCGACGCTGACCGACGTCGTTTTCGTCGCCAACCGGCTGGCGAACGCCGAACACGGCTGGCGCGACGCTGCCTTCTGCGAGCTGCCCGATGCCAGCATCGCGAGTGCGTTCTTCGAGCCTGCAGCACTGGCGACCCTGCTCGCCGAATCGACCGAAGACGTCACCTCGCTCAAGGCTGCCCTCGGCGGCTGAGGCCGCGGCCAAAGCCCTGGCCAGAGCCGCCGCAAAGCGCGGACCGGCAGTCCGGCGCGCCTGGCGGCAACTCACTCCTGCGTAGTGCGCTGGCAGCGGGTCAGAGGCGCCTGATCTTCTCCAGCAGGCCGCTGGTCGACGTCTGGTGGACGAAGGGCAGGGAAAGGACGCGCCCACCCCAGCCGGTCACTTCGCGGTTGCCGACGATCCGCTCGACCGGCCAGTCGCCGCCCTTGACGAGGATGTCCGGCCGACAATCGAGTATCCGTTGCAGCGGCGTATCCTCGTCGAACCAGGTCACCAGGCTCACCGCCTGCAGCGCGGCGATGATCGCCAGGCGGTCAGCAAGGATGTTTACCGGTCGCCCCTCGCCCTTGCCGAGGCGCCTGACCGACGCATCGGCGTTGAGCGCGACGACCAGTGCCGCGCCCAGTGACCGCGCTTCGGCGAGCAGGGTGACGTGGCCCCGGTGCAGAACATCAAAACAGCCGTTGGTGAATACCAGCGGCCGCGGCCAGCTGGCGACACCCGCAGCGAGCTGTTGCGGCGTGATGATCTTGCGCTCGAAATCCGGTTGCCTGTTCGCGCTGGCGCTGCTTTCCTCGGACATGCCTTGCTCCTGAAAGGCGGGTATCGTACAGGCTTTGGACAAAGCAGCGAAGTCTCGCCGAACGGAGCGTGCAGGACCGGGAGGCGCGGCGAGGCCAGGGCACGGCAGACCCGAGGCCGTGCCAGCTTTCTTGCCGGTCATCCGGCTTCGCCATCCTTACCAGCCCATCGACATGCGCCGCCCTTATCCGCTACACATCCACATCTCGACCTTGTTTCTGGCGTTGATCGTCGGCGTCTGCGCCGTCCTGGCAGGGATTGGCTACCGCCTGAGCAGTTCGCTGCTGCAGAGCTCGGCGGCTGGCCTGACATCGCGCATCAGCCAGGAGACCCTGCTCGAGATGCGGCTGCTCATCGATCCGGCCCAGATGGCAACCCGCCTGTTGAGCCAGCAGAGCGTGAGCCGTGCCGGATCGCTCGCACAGCGACTGCAGAGCCTGCGGTTCCTGCGCCTCGCCCTCGACAGTTCACCGGCGCTGTCCTCGCTCTACGTCGGCTACGACGATGGTGATTTCTTCCTGCTCGGCCGCATCGGCCACGGCAGTGCCGATGAGAGCGCCCGCGCACCGAGCGCCGCACGCTATGTCGTGCAAAGCATCGAGCGGACGACGCCGGTGGCGCGTGGCGTGTTCATGTACTTCGACGACGAACTGCGACTGCTGCGACAGGACGACCGTCCCGATTACGCCGCCACCTATGACCCGCGCCAGCGGCCCTGGTTCACGCAGGCGAGGAATGCGGCAGGACTCGTCGAGACTCCCCCTTACCTCTTCTTCTCGAGCCGGCGGGTCGGCACCACGCTGGCGCACATCGCCGATGGCGGGCGTGCCGTCGTCGCGGCGGACATCCTGCTGCATACCCTGGGCGAGGCGCTGGCGCGACAGAAGGTGACGCCCGCGACCGCCATCGCGATGGTCAATGGTGAGGGCCGCGTGCTTGCCTACGAGGAAGCGCGGCGCATGGTCCTCACGCCCGCTGCCGATGGTGAGCGCGCTTCGCTGGCGCGGCTCGACGAACTCGGGGTGCCGGCACTGGGCCCGGTGCTCGATACGGTACGCAACATGCAGGGCCGGCAGACGGCCATGCTCGCCGTCAGCGCAGCCGGGCAGGAGTGGCGAGCGTCGGTCGACCGGCTGCTGCTCGAGAGCCCGGTGGAACTGTACATCGTGACCGCCATCCCCGAAGAGGAACTGCTCGCCGGGGCGCTTCGCCTGGTGCGGCACTCGGCGTTGGCGACGCTGCTCGTCCTTCTGCTGACGGTGCCGTTGACCTGGGGTCTGGCGCAAGCGGTGTCACGCTCCCTCGGTAGCCTGGCGGGAGAAGCGGAGGCGATACGGCACTTCGAGTTCGCACGGCCAATCGTCCTGGATTCCTCGATCAAGGAAGTGAGCGAGCTGGCGCAGACGATGGACGGCATGAAGCGAACGATCCGTCGTTTCGTCGACATCAGCCAGGCGGTCGCCGCCGAGCAGGACTTCGATCGACTCCTGCCGCAGCTCCTGGCGGATACCCTGAAAACTGCCGGAGCCGGTGCGGCCATCCTCTATCTTGCCGAAGATGACGAGTTGCAGCCCGCAGCCGCACTGCAGCACGCCGGGCAAGCGGGCGCCGCCGGGCTGGCAACCGTCGGCATCGGCCGCAGTGGCCCCTTGCTCGGCGCCGCGTTGGCCGCACGGGCAGCGCGCAGCGGCAGGCTGCTGGCAGACGATCACGCTGCCCTTGGCCTGAAAGGAACGGAGTGGCTGCAGTTCCGATACGGGATCGCCGTACCGCTGCTCAACCGAAGCACCGAACTGGTTGGTGCAATGATGCTGTTCGGTAACAGCGAGACGGACGCCGGTCGACTGAGCTTCGTCAAGGCCCTTTCGGCATCGGCCGCGGTATCGCTCGAGAGCAAGGCGCTGATCAAGGCGCAGAAGGATCTCTTCGCTGCCTTCATCCAACTCATCGCCGCCGCGATCGACGCCAAGAGTCCCTACACGGGAGGGCATTGCGCGCGGGTTCCGGAGCTGACCAGAATGCTCGCCGATGCGGCGTGTGCTGCGAACAGCGGACCGTATCGGGACTTCGATCTCAGCCAGGATGACCGGGAGGCATTGCACGTTGCCGCCTGGCTGCATGATTGCGGCAAGGTGACCACTCCCGAGTACGTGGTCGACAAGGCAACCAAGCTGGAGAGCATTCACGACCGTATCCATGAAGTGCGGATGCGCTTCGAGGTTCTCAAGCGTGACGCGGAGATCGCCTGCCTGCGGGCCGTTGCCGGCGGCGAGGAGGCTGCGGTGGCGGAGAGCCGGCTGCTCGCCGCGTGGCAGCAACTGGACGACGATTTCGCCTTCGTCGCCCGCTGCAACGAAGGCGGCGAGTCCATGGCAGAGGACGATGTCGAGCGGTTGCGGACGATTGCCGCCAGGACCTGGCTGCGCACGCTCGACGACCGGCTCGGCATCGCCCGTGAAGAACGGCTGCGCAAGGAGTCGGGCGAGGCCGCTGCGCTGCCGGTTGCCGAACCGCTGCTGGCGGACAAGCCGGAGCACCTCGTGCCGCGACGACAGCAGGACCGGTTCCCCGAGAACAACCGTTGGGGATTCCGGATGCGGATCCCCGAACTGCTCTACAACCGCGGCGAAATCCACAACCTGTCCGTTGGCCGCGGAACGCTGACGGACGAGGAGCGCTACAAGATCAATGAGCACATCATCCAGACACTGATGATGCTCTCGCAACTGCCGTTCCCGAAGCACCTGCGGCAGGTACCGGAGATTGCCGGCGGCCATCACGAGAAGATGGACGGCAGCGGTTACCCACGGCAGCTGCGACGCGACCAGATGAGCCCACTGGCGCGAATGATGGCCATTGCCGACATCTTCGAGGCATTGACGGCGATCGACCGGCCATACAAGACGGGCAAGACGCTCTCGGCGGCGCTCGCCATCATGCTTCGCATGCAACAGGAACAGCATATCGACGGCGAACTGTTCGCGCTTTTCCTGCGCGCCGGCGTCCATCTCGAGTACGCCCGCAAGTTCATGCAGCCGGAGCAGATCGACAGCGTCGACGTCGACGCTCTGCTGGCAGGCCTGGAGCCACCGCCAGCCACGGTCTGAATGGGGATTTCGGCCAGACTGCCGGTGCACACACCCGCCGACGGCGCGTCGGCAGCGACAGGCAGGGTCATGAGGTGCCGCCGGCAGGCCTGACCGCGCCGCAGCAGCGCAACTGAACTCTGGCCGGCTTGCCGCCAGACGCCAACGGGCAGCAGGCTCTGATGCGGCAGGTGCCGGTCGGCCGCACGCCATCGACCAGCAGGCGGGTCATCGACAGCAGGGCGAGCGCTCGCGTTGCGGCCTGCATCCCGACGACTGTCAGGATTCTTTACAGCTAGCCAGTGGCCAACGACGCACACCTCGATCCCGTGGTGCCAACGCCCTGAAGAATAAGCAAAATTGATTTAATGGCATAGAGATTGCTTATTAAATCTCGCGACAACGTGCGCTCGGTTGTGCGCCTCCGCGGCGAGCGAAAGTTGGCGAAGGAGGGCGGGCGTTGCGGCCTGTCATGGCCGGACGCCATCCCTCCGGGACTGCGCCCGGCATTGGTCAAGTGCCCACCGTTGAACGGGTTCCAGCTGCGGACGGTGGTTCGTGGCGGCAGCAACTGGGGTCCGACGTCACCCCCGCCACGGGGCTGAAGCGCCATCGCCGAGAGCGGGACGAAGTTGGACGCAACGCGAAAACATTAGTGATACTGATAATGGAATGCCTTTCTGATCTCGTGATGGAATCCTCGACTGGTCCAGTGAAAACCAAGATTTGTGTCAAGTGCAAGCAGGAGAAACCCGTGCTCGACTTCCACAAGAATGCGCGCAGCTCGGACGGTTTGCATTCCTATTGCAAGGAATGCAACAAGGCGCAGGCCTTGGCGCACATTCGTGCCGAAAAGGCCAGGAAAGCCCTCCTGCGCGCCGCCAAGAAGGCCGCCGAGAACAGCCAGTGATCGCCGCGGCTGCGGCCGCTCGGGCGGCGACGCCCGTGCGTGGCCGGCGCGCCGTCGTCTCGCTCTGGCTCTTTCAGGTTTCCCAGTAGCGCGGGTCGCCGAAAGTCCTCTTGGCATGGTCGATGAACAGACGCACACGCAACGGGAGGTGTCGCCACTGCGGAAAAACGGCATGAATGCCGACGGCTGGCGCGGCATAGTGGTCCAGAACGGAAACCAGATCCCCACGCCGCAGGTCGTCTCCCACCTCCCACAACGAGCGCCACGCCAACCCCTTGCCGGCGAGTGCCCATTCGTGCAGGACGGCGCCATCATTGCACTCGAAGTTTCCCGCGACCTTGTGGTTCACGACCTCGCCGGCAGGCGTCTCGCGCAGCGCCCAGCCCCGCTGCTGCCCCAGAGAAAGGCAGTTGTGTCGCGCGAGGTCGGCGGGAGTCGCGGGAATTCCGTGGCTTGCCAGATACGACGGGCTACCGACGACCAAGCGCCTCATCTCGCCAAGCTTGCTCACCGCCAGACGCGAATCGGCCAGCTCGCCGATGCGCACGGCACAGTCGACGCCCTCGTTCACGAGGTCGACGAGGCGATCGGTGAGATCGAGGCGAACGCTGACCTCCGGGTTCGACCGCATGAACGCCGCCACCTGCGGAGCCACGTGGCGCCGCCCGAAGCCGGCGGGTGCCGACACCCGCAAGTGGCCACTGGCTTGGACGCCACCGAGTGAAACCGCCGCCTCGGCATTCGCCAGGTCGTTGAGGATCCGTTGGCAATCTTCGAGAAAAGCCTGCCCTTCGAAGGTCAGCGACAGCTTGCGCGTCGTGCGCAGCAGCAACTTGACGCCAAGGCGGGCCTCGAGGGCATCGAGGCGCCGCCCGATCACCGCCGGCGTGACCGCCTCGAGTCGCGCGGCCGCTGACAAGCTGCCCCGTGTCGCCGCGTTGACGAAGGCCTCGATCTGCTTGAGATGGTCCATCGTGCCATTCATTACCCAGAGTAAAAGATACTTTGATTCCACTCGATCTTATCTTTGTCCTGCGCGTCGAATAGAATTCTTGCACTGCATCATAACTCATCGACAGGAGCCGCCCAATGAGCCTCGATCTGCCCGCCGGAATGCAAGTGAACGCCCCGATCAGACCCGGATACGAAAACATTCTCACGCACGATGCGCTGGCGCTGGTCGCCAAGCTGCATCGGGCCTTCGAAGGCCGCCGGCAGGAGTTGCTGCAAGCGCGGCGGGACCGCCAGGCGCGGATCGACGCCGGCGAAATGCCGGACTTCTTGCCGGAAACGCGCCACATCCGCGAGGGCGACTGGAAGATCGCGCCACTGCCGGCGGCACTCGCGTGTCGTCGAACCGAGATCACCGGTCCGGTCGAAGCGAAAATGATCATCAACGCCTACAATTCCGGCGCCGATTCGTACATGACCGACTTCGAGGATTCCAACAGTCCGAACTGGGACAATCAGGTACAGGGCCAGCTCAACCTGTTCCGGGCGATCCGCCGGCAACTCTCATTCACCAACGAGGCCGGCAAGGAGTACGCACTCAACGAGAAGGTCGCCACCCTGCAGATCCGCCCGCGCGGCTGGCATCTCGATGAGAAGCACGTCACCGTCGATGGGCAGCGGGTTTCCGGCGGCATCTTCGACTTTGGCCTGGTTTTCTTCCATAACGCCCGCGAGCAGATCGCGCGCGGCGCCGGCCCGTTCTACTACCTGCCGAAGATGGAATCGCACCTCGAGGCCCGTCTGTGGAACGACATCTTCATCATGGCCCAGGAGCACATCGGCCTGCCCAGGGGAACGATCAAGGCAACCGTCCTCGTCGAGACGATTCTTGCCACCTTCGAAATGGAGGAGATCCTCTTCGAACTGCGCGAGCACTCGGCGGGCCTCAACGCCGGCCGCTGGGACTACATCTTTTCCTGCATCAAGAAGTTCAAGAAGAACCCCGACTTCTGTCTCGCCAACCGTGGTGCGATCACCATGGAAGTGCCTTTCATGCGCAGCTACGCGCTGCAACTGGTCAAGATTTGCCACAAGCGCGGGGCGCCAGCGATGGGCGGAATGAGCGCGCTGATTCCGATCAAGAATGATCCGGTAGCCAATGAAAAGGCGCTCGCCGGCATCCGGCACGACAAGACGCGCGACGCCAACGACGGCTTCGACGGCGGCTGGGTGGCGCACCCCGGCCTGGTCGCGATCGCCGCCGAAGAGTTTCGCAAGGTTCTCGGTGACCGCCCGAACCAATGGGAAAAACAGCGCAACGAGAACTTCACGGCTGCCGACTTCCTGAACTTCCAGCCGTCGCAGCCGATCACCGAAGCGGGCGTGCGCAACAACATCAACGTCGGTATCCATTACTTGGGCAGTTGGCTGGCGGGCAACGGCTGCGTGCCGATCCACAACCTGATGGAAGACGCGGCCACCGCCGAGATCTCACGTTCGCAGGTGTGGCAATGGGTGGTTTCGCCGAAAGGAGTCCTCGACGACGGGCGCAAGGTGACCGCCGAGATGGTGCGCGGCATGATCGCCGAGGAGCTGGCCCGGGTGAAGGCCACCGTCAGCGCCCAGGGCGAGGAAACCGCGACCTACGATCAGGCGGCCGTCATCTTCGACAGGATGTCTCTGACGCCGGACTACCCGGAGTTCCTCACTCTGCCGCTGTACGAAGCAATGGACTGAGCCCTGTACGGCGGCACCGGAAAAGCTCTCGGCGACCGCGCCCGCCCCAACCGACGACGGCTCTCAGGGAAGGCAAAGGCGGGATCGCAAACGCCGCCCTTGTCTTCCCCGGGGCAGCCGCCTTGCGGCGCCTGCTCGTCCGCCTCGGGAAGCTTCAGGAGCGAGCGCCGAGGGCACGAGCGCGCAGGGCGCTCAGCTCAAGGGCAGCTGCATCGGGGGCTTCGCGCGTCGGCCAGCCCTGCAGGTGGCTGGCGGCCAGTTGGGCCAGCGCGTGGATCCAGTCGTCCCGCTCGTTCAGGCAGGGGATGTAGTGGTACTCTCTGCCGCCGGCACGCAGGAACTCGCTCCTGCCCTCGATGGCCATTTCTTCGAGCGTCTCGAGGCAGTCCGCCGTAAACCCGGGACAGATCACATCGACCCGGTGTACGCCCTCCTTGGCCAGCGCACGCAGGCTCGCCACCGTGTAGGGCTGCAGCCATTCGCTGCGACCAAAGCGGGACTGAAAGCAGGCCAGATGCGCGTCCTTGCCGAGACCGAGCGCTTCGGCAAGGAGGCGAGCGGTCTTATGGCACTCACAGTGGTAGGGATCGCCGCGGTCGAGGGTGTAGCGGGGCAGCCCATGAAAGCTCATCAGCAGGCGATATGAGGCAGCCGGCCGACCGTGGCTGGCCCAGTGCTCGCGGACGCTGGCAGCCAGCGCAGCGATGTAGCCCGGGTGGTCGGCGAAACTCCGGATGCTGCGCATTTCTGGCTGGTTGCGTACACCGCGCAGCCACGCGGCAACTGCGTCGAAGGCGCTCGCGGTCGTGCTGGCAGCGTACTGCGGATAGAGCGGCAGCAAGAGGATGCGTGTGCAGCCTTCGGCTTTGAGCCGTGACAGTGTCGCCGGAATCGATGGCTGGCCGTAGCGCATGGCGTACTCGACCGCGACGCGGTGTCCGGCCTCGCCGAGAAAACCGCGCAGCAGCGTCGCCTGGCGTGCCAGATGGACTTGCAGCGGCGACCCGTCCGCCGTCCACACGGCAGCGTACTTCTTGGCAGAGCGTCCCGGGCGGGTATTGAGGACGATGCCGTTGAGGATCAGCCACCACAACGGCCGCGGGATCTCGACGACCCGCGGATCGGCAAGGAACTCGCCGAGGTAGCGCCGCACGGCCACCTTCGTCGGTGCTTCCGGAGTCCCGAGGTTGATCAGCAGGATGGCGGTCAGCGAAGGCGAGCCGTGACGGTACGCCGGTTCAACCAGATAGCGCGACATCAGGAGTTGGCCTGGTAGTTGAGCGCCGACGAGAGCAGCTTGGCGGTGATGTCCACGATCGGGATCACCCGCTCGTAGGCCATTCGCGTCGGGCCGATGACGCCCACCGAGCCGACCACCTCGCCGTCGACCTCATAGGGTGCCGTGACGACGCTGCATTCGTCGAGCGGAGCCAGGCCGGACTCCCCGCCGATGAAGATCTGCACGCCGTCGGCTCGCTGCGTCAGGTCGAGCAGTTGCATCAGCGCGGTCTGCTGTTCGAAGAGGTCAAACAGCTCGCGCAGTCGCTGCATGTTCGACGAGAACTCCTCGACGCCAAGCAGGTTGCGTTCGCCGGAGATCACATAGCGCTCGCCCGGGCCTCGTATCACCTCGTCGCCGGCCGTCAGCGCGGCGGCCATCAGCGCCTGCAGGTCGCCGCGCAGTTCCCTCAGTTCGTCTCGGACACGCGCATGCATGTGCTCGAAGTCGTGTCCGACGAAATGCTGATTCAGGTAGTTGGTGGCGGTGACCAGCTCCGACGGGGTGTACCCACGGTTGGTGAACAGCAGGCGATTCTGCACGTCGCCGTCGGCCGTCACCAGGATCAGCAGCACGCGCCGCTCGGACAGGCTGACGAACTCCATCTGACGAACCCGGAGCGTTGGCCGGCGCGGTGCCATGACAATGCCGGCGAAACGGGTCAATCCGGAGAGCAGGTGTGACGCATTGCTGATCAGTTGCCGCGGCTGCGTCGGCAGCAACTGGCCCTCGATGGCCTGCAGCTTGTCCGGTTCCAGCGGCTTGACGGTCAGCAGGCTGTCGACGAAGAAGCGATAGCCGCGCGCCGTCGGAACACGGCCGGCGGAGGTATGCGGGCTGGCGATCAGGCCGATGTCCTCGAGGTCGGCCATGACGTTGCGCACCGTCGCCGCCGACAGCTCAAGGCCGGAACAGCGCGACAGCGCGCGCGAGCCGACCGGCTGACCTTCGGCAATGTAACGTTCGATCAGTGTCTTGAGGAGTGTTCGTGCGCGATCGTCGAGCATGTCCGGGATTCTACAAAAAATGCCGCAACCGCGCTGTGCCGCGGTTGCCAGTCGAATTGTGGTTTAATTCGAACCCATGACCAATGCCTTTCAGCAAGCTTCGGCCGACTGCGCTCCGCCACCGCGAACGATCGCGCTGGTGGGAAAGTACCACAGTCCGGAGATTGCCGAATCGATCCGCTTGCTGGCACGCTACCTGCACGAGCGTGGCATTACCGTCCTGATCGAAGAGGAAACGGCAGGCAACGTCGTCTCGCACCTGGCGCTCGGGAGCTGGGCGAGCGGCAACTTTCCCTGGCTCGGTGCCCACTCCGACCTGGCGATCGTCGTTGGCGGCGATGGCACGATGCTCAATGCGGCACGACAACTCGCGCGTTATCGCGTGCCGCTGGTCGGCGTGAACCAGGGCCGCCTGGGGTTCATGACCGATATTGCCCGCACCGAGATGCTGGCGTGCATGGACGACCTGCTGGATGGCAGTTTCACCCCCGAAACGCGCATGCTGCTCGATGCCGAGGTCAGCCGCGAAGGCCGCAGCATCGTCTGCAACCTGGCGCTGAACGATGTCGTCGTCGACAAGGGAGCGATCGGCCGAATGATCGAGTTCGAGCTGTTCATCAACGGCGAGTTCATCTATCACCTGCGGTCGGATGGCCTGATCGTCGCCACTTCGACCGGATCCACGGCCTATGCCCTGTCGGCCAATGGCCCAATCCTGCACCCTGGGGTTTCGGCCATTGCACTGGTGCCTCTTTGCCCGCACGCACTGACCAACCGACCGATCCTGGTCGGTGACCGCGCCGAGATCGAGATCCGCATCGTCCACGCGACCGACTCGCGCGCCCACTTCGACGGCCAAGTGACAGCCGACCTGAAGAACGCTGACACGGTCCGCATACGACGTTCGGAGTACTCGATCACCTTGCTGCACCCACCGGCCTACAGCTATTTCGCGATGCTCCGCCAGAAGCTGCACTGGAGCGAACGGCCGAAGGAACACTAGCGCGGCCGCCGGACGGGAATGCCATGCTCTGTCGCCTGACGATCCGCGATTTCGTCCTCGTCGACCGCCTGGAACTCGATTTGCAGGCGGGCTTCGGGACACTCACCGGCGAAACCGGTGCCGGCAAGTCGATCCTCGTCGACGCCCTCGCCTTTGTCCTCGGCGAGCGCGCCGACAGCGGATTGATCCGCAGCGGCTGCGAGCGCGCTGAAGTCACCGCCGAGTTCGACCTCGCCGGCGCGCCCGCTGCCGCGGCCTGGTTGCTGGCGCATGATCTCGACACGCAGACAGGCCTCCTGCTGCGACGGGTGGTCGACCGCAGCGGTCGTTCGCGCGCCTACCTGAATGGCTCGCCGGCGACGGTACAGCAACTGCGCGAGGTGGCTGAGTCGCTCGTGGACATCCATGGCCAGCACGCCCATCAATCGCTCCTGCGCAGCGACGCACAGCGTGCCTTGCTCGACGGGCATGCACGGCTCGAATCGCTGCAGGTGGAGGTGTCCGCCGCCTGGCGCAGCTGGCAGAAGGCACGGGCGGCCTTGGCGGCAGCCAGCGACGGAGCCGAGGCGCTGGCACGCGAAAGCGAACAGCTCGAGTGGCAGGTGCGTGAACTGCAGACACTCGCCTTTTGCCACGACGAATGGGCGCTTCTGAACCAGGAACACAAGCGCCTGGCACATGCGGCCGCCCTCGTCGACGGCGTCCAGTTTGCCTTGCAGGAGCTGGCTGCAGGCGACGCCGCCTGCGACGCGCGCCTGGCGGCGGTGAGCCATCGACTCGCCGATCTCTCAGACTACGACCAGGCGATCGCGGAAGTGGCCGCTCTCGTGGAATCGGCACAAGCCGAACTTGGCGAAGCGGTTTCGGCTCTTCGTCGCTATGGTGACCGGATCGATCTGGACCCACGGCGCCTGGGCGAGGTGGAGCGGCGGCTCGATGCCGTTCTCTCTTGCGCGCGCAAGTTCCGCTGTGCGCCCGAGGACTTGCCCGATCTGCTGCAGCGCTGGCTCGACAGGCTGAGCGTGCTCGGGCAGACTGCCGACATCGGCGCGCTCGCCGCACGCACGGCCGCCACCCAGGCCACCTACGAAGCGCTTGCCGGACGGCTTTCCGCCGGTCGGCAAGCGGCAGCAAGGCAACTTGGCAGTGAAGTCAGCCAGGTGATGCAGCAGCTCGCGCTCGCTGGCGGGCGCTTCGAGGTGGCTCTGCTGGCGGTCGAGGGAGGCGGAGTGAATGGCATGGAACAGGTCGAGTTTCGTATCGCCGGCTCGGCCGGCAGCGAAGCGCGCGCACTCGCCAAGGTCGCTTCCGGCGGCGAGATTTCGCGTATCAGTCTGGCGATCCAGGTCGTCACCAGCCAAGCCGCCGCCGTACCGACCCTCATCTTCGACGAAGTCGACGTCGGCATCGGAGGCAGCGTTGCCGAGGTGGTCGGGCGCCTGCTGCGCGAGCTCGGCAATCGGCGACAGGTTCTGTGTGTGACCCATCTGCCACAGGTCGCAGCACGTGCCCACTGGCAATGGCAGGTCAGCAAGGAGCTGGCACGGGAACAGCTGCGCAGCCGAGTCGTCTGCCTCGATGATGCGGCGAGGGTCGAGGAGATCGCCCGCATGCTCGGCGGCATCGACATTACGGCGGTCACTCGCCAGCATGCACGCGAGATGCTGGCCACGAGCCCGCCAGAAGGCTAGCCCGCAGCGCAACCGCGACGCAGGTGCGTCTTGCGCGGGTTGATGCCGCCGCTCCCTTCGATACCGGCCCACACAGGCCCACTCGGGCAGCGGTTCGCGAGACCCGCGGCAGCCTCGTAGACGTCGTCTTGCGGGTTTGCTGCCGGTGCGTGAGGCAACCGGGTTTTGCAGTCGGCTGGACTACGGAACGGAACGCGTGCGCTGTTCGCGCCTAGGGAGCAAGCTGGCCGTCTGCAGACGCCTTCGCGGCCGCTTTCTTGAGCTTGTTCTTCGCTGCCTTCCTGAGCGCCTTGAACTGGTCCGGATCCTCGGCCTTGAGGTACTCCACCACCTCGAAGTCCTCGCGCTTGATGCGCTGGATGTCGATCTGCTCCACATGCACCAGGCGCAAGAGCTCGCGTACCGGCTTTGGCATGTTGCGACCGCTCTCGTAGCGCGAACCGCCGCTTTGCGTGACGCCGATCTTCGACCAGAACTGTTGCTGATTCATGCCCAGCCTGCGACGAATCTCGCGCGGATCGACCCGTTCAACGACCTTGACGGTGCTCATGACAGTCCTTTCTTGCTATTGGTTGACGCCTCGCAGCAGGCTCCCCTCGTCGCTGCCGTCACGACATACCATATGGATGGAATCACGC
>ERZ761592.101-NODE-101-length-45148-cov-7.745748_pt1 | contig 45148 bp, 40 predicted proteins | sample MGYA00433095_ERZ761592 | MGnify/ENA primary metagenome ERZ761592 (study PRJEB28899, sample SAMN03785554) | bioreactor sludge metagenome | biome: EBPR Sludge; feature: EBPR Bioreactor; material: 0.22µm filtered reactor supernatant | place: Saint Lucia: Queensland... | reverse complement strand
ACGGCGACCACCGAGATCTACACTAGATCGCTCGTCGGCAGCGTCAGATGTGTACAAGAGACAGGATAAGCGCTGTTCCTTGGATTGAGGTCAAAGGACCTTGGGGCCAAGTCCTGCAATGAGGCAACCTTACCCAAACGTTCCATGGGACGCTGCGAGATGAGGCCAAGCAGCGTCCAGGAGCCGGTTCTTCATCGTCCCGATCGGCGCGTGGTCGGAGCGATGGTCCGAAGAAGCAGTCGCTTCTCTGACTGATTTTGAGGTTCCTCGAGAGATGCAAATCGCTCGATTCTTGCCATGGGGAGCTAAAGTGAGAATCCTGGATCGACAATCGGCTGCGGCGTTCTTGCGAATGCAGGGGGTGATGCCGGAAGCAGAGGTAGAGAAGGTCTTGAGTGGATTTGATTTCACCAAGCCCGTGTATGAACATGGCTTCTTCCCCGGAGACAAGCTCTATTGTCAGCTTGTTCGACTTCCTTCATTCGATCAGCCGACCCCAATCGCGGGCAACTGGTTTGGGTTGGCAGGATTGACAACCGGCAAGGTGGCGATAAATGATGGTGGCGCTGGCCGTCGTGCTGGCCAGTTCGAGGTTCTGGTGCAATTCTCGGCCCTCGAAGGAACCGCCAAGGAATTCGCCGTTGACCTGCGGATCGGCATCGGTGGCCCGGGTGGTGGCACACAGATCTTCATCCCGCGAACGCTTCTCGGTCGAGTCCGATCGGTTGGTCCAGTCGAGCGCTGGTAAGTACGCGGTCTCACGGCGGAATGATGGCCAAGCATTTCGACCACAACTTCGGACACGGCAAGCGGTTCCTGGCCAACCGGTTCGCCACACTGATCCGCAGTGGTGCTCCATGAAAATGTTTGACGCCAGGGCCCAGCCATGCTGACTCTTTCGCGATCACCGATACCTGTCGTCGTCCAGCAGCACGCGGAGGAATCGGCGATCCTGCGTAACGTCCGTACGGTCCTGGTCAGGGCGCCGCACGTCCAACTGCTCCACCTGCGCCGTCTCGATGACCGGATTGCCGCCCACCTCGACGGCTTGGCGGTGGCCGGTGAGTTCGGAACGAAGCTTTGTCAGGCGGCGCTGGAGACGCCTGGCGTGGGCGAGACGTTCGCGGCGGCAGTTCGGGCGATCGAGGACAAGGACACGCAAGCGCTGGCTCGGCTGTTCGCGATTGCGCAATCGCTGCCGGAAAGCGAACGGGGTTTGGTCTCCGCCTTCGGCTGGGTATCGGCATCACTGCTGCAGGGAACGATCAAGGCGCTGCTCTCGGCAGACGATCCTTATCGCCGCCGGCTGGCCATTGCCGCCTGCGCGAGCCACCAGGTTGACCCCGGCCCTGCGCTCGCTGTGGCGATTGCCGACGGCGATCACGCTCTGCGCGCCCGGGCCTTGCGGGCCGCCGGGGAATGCGGGCGGCGTGACCTTCTTCCGGCTTCGTTGAAGGCGCTTGCAGACGATGATGCCGCCTGCCGCTTCTGGGCCGCCGCCTCGGCCGTGCTTCTCGGCGACCGGGAGGAAGCCTGGCGAGCCTTGCCCAAACATCTCCGCGTCGGCAACCCACACCGCGAGCAAGCACTGCGGCTGCTCCTGATGTTCGCGGATCTACCGGCCGCTCATGTCCTGCTGCAAGCGCTCGCGAGGGACGCTGCGCACAACATGCGTCTGCTGCTCCAAGGCACCGGAATCGTCGGCGATCCCCAATACGTTCCCTGGCTGATCAGGCAGATGGAGTCGCCGGAACTGACGCGCCTTGCCGGCGAGTCGTTTTCCTTGATTACCGGCGTCGACCTGTCGTATCTCGACCTCGATCGCCCGCCGCCGGAAGGTGTGGACTTCGGTCCGAACGACAATCCCGACGACGCGAACGTGGCCATCGACCCGGACGACAGCCTACCGTGGCCGGATGTCGCGAAAGTGCACGACTGGTGGCAGGCGAAGCAGCAGAACTTTCAGCCGCGTCAGCGCTACTTCATGGGCCAACCGCTGAACATCGACCACTGCCGGCGCGTCCTGTGTGAGGGCCAGCAGCGCCAACGCATCGCCGCGGCACTCTATTTGTCCGGGCTGCAGCCCGGCACAAGGCTGTTTCCCACCAACGCACCAGCCTGGCGTCAGCAGCGCTGGTTGGCGAGGAGCGATTGAATGTTCGAGCCAGTCAATCTTTTTCCGTTCATCGCGCTGGCCTTCCTGCTTGCCAGCGCGTTTCGGTGGGCGCGCAACGGCGGCCGGTGGGAGGTTTCGATTCGCATCTGGCTGATGATGGCGGCGATCTTCGCCATCGTCGCCGCTTGGCTCCGATTTCTTCGATGATGCAGCCAGCGTGCAAATCACGCCGTCAGGGGATGAGCCAGGAGGCCGGCCATACTGTAGACGGGCATTTCGAGTTATGGTGACAGTGTAGTTAACTTTTCACCCAAGCGATCTGGCAAGAATGCTCCAGCTTTCCAGCAGCGAGGCGGGCAGGAATTCCGCTGTACGAATACCGGAGAGTCTTGTTCGAGATCGTTGGCGACGAAAGTAATGAACATGGGAGCGCGGTCAGCGCGTGAGGCGAGTTCGAGTCTACAAACAAGCGGCCTGATCCCGATGTCTCCATCGGGCAGTTCTGGCGACTGGCTGTGACAGTCATCCGGGTTCACGAGAGAATTGCCAGGCACGAGACGGAAGGGCTTGGGTTTTCCGATCGCGCCCGAGAAAGGTCCGCAACGGCCAAGAGATTGGTGGAGGAGCAGCAGGGTGACCGGGGAGGAAACACTCGCACTCGTTGCTTGTACACGACGGGAGATCGCCGTTGCAGCGAGGCCGACGATGATGGCACGACGCGGGCCATGCGAAGAATCGTCCGGCGTCGACGCAATGCACCAGGAGGAAGTCACATGACCGGATTTCAGCGAAGTACTTTGTGCTGGACGACGATGGTAGTCGCGCCAAACCGGTTGACTCCGTAGTGGAACCGACGGTTTCGAGCGGCAGGTTGCCTGCAGAAGCAGATCCGCTGAGCATCGCCCTGCTCGACGCCGAGGGGGGCGTCCTTGCTGTTTACACGTTTCGGCAGGCGTTTACGGCTGGACGTGCGCCCGACAACATGATCGTCGTCGACGACGATGGGGTGAGTCGCCATCATGTCGAGGTCCGCCCGGCCGCGGGCCGTTGGCGCATTCGCGACCTGGGCAGCGCAAACGGCGTGTTCATCGACGACAGGCGGATCGAGAATGAGGAGGAACTGGTCCTTCCTGCCCACGTCGCATTGGGCGGCTCCGGTGCATGGCTCAGAATCACTCGACTGCCCACGGCCTCAGCGTCCGCTCCGGCAGAGCGCGCCGGCTCGAGCGCCGTCGGCGCGCCAGCAGGGTATTCCGGCTCCGAGCCGGCGCCACAGCGGCCGTTGACTGCAGATCCGGCGACCGCTTTCAGGGCGGAAGGGGAGGGCTCGGCTGCCACCGCCGGTCGGCGGACCAGCGGTGCGCCCGCAGACCCGGGCAGCGGGATCGTGCAGGCGCACGGCGGGCCATTCGCCGAGATCCTGGCCGTCACCGTCCTTGCGCCCGACGGCAGCCTGATGACGACCTTCGAGCTGACCGGGAGCTTCAGCGTCGGCCGGGCTCCGGACAACACGATCGTTCTCGATGACGCCGCGGTCAGTCGCCGTCATCTCGAGGTCAGCAAGCGTGGCGTCGGCTGGCAGGTCATCGACCTGGGTAGCGCCAATGGCGTGTATCTCAACGATGCGCTGATTGAGCGCGCCGCGGAGCTCCCTTTTCCTGCGGCGATCCTGGTGGGCCGCAGCGGGATTTGTCTCCAGATCACGCGAAGCTCGCCGGCGCAGGAGAGCTCGCAAGTGGCCCTGCCGGCCCCAGTTTCCGCCGTACCACAGAGCGACCACGCGCGACCAGGGAGCGGGAAGGTTCAGAGCCGCGCACCGGAGGATATCAAGGCCAGACTGCTCGACGAGGCCGAAGCGGAGGATTCCGGCGAGTACACTCGCATCGTGCGCCGGATCATCCGGGAAGATCGCGTCATCCGCAAGAAGAGCTACCGAAAGGTCATCTGGGTTCTGGGGGTCCTTTTTGGCCTGTCGATCTGCCTGGCCTCCTATCAGCAGTTTGCGCTCGCCAACACGCGCCGGCTCGCGCTTGAACTGTTCCACGACATCAAGACCCTGGAGGTCAGCCTGGGGCAAGCGGAGATTGGGCTTGAAGAGAGTGCCGATACGCTGGCGAAGACGATCGCGGCGATCAGCAGCGAACGCCTGCGAGTAGCGGATGAGCAGCTCAAGGCCGAGCGAGAGAAGATCGCCGCGGAACAGAAACGCATGGTGCAGGAGCGTCAGAGGCTCGCGGCCATGAAAACCAAGTACAGGCAGTATGTCGAAGAAGCCAATTCTCTCCGCCTTCGCTTCCCGGGCAAGCGTTACGAAGAGGACCTCATCGCCAGGGTCGCTAGCGAGCTCGGTGAGAGCGAACTGGAACTGCCCGATGAATTCGTTTCTGAAGTCAGGAAATACATCAAGTACTGGCAGGGCGGCTCGCGCATGCAGAAGGCGATCGAGAACATGGAACAGAACAACTATCTGCCCGTCGTCGCCGGCGCCCTGAAGAAACACGGCTTGCCACTGTATTTCATCTATCTGCCGCTGCAGGAGAGCAATTACGACACCCAGAGCATCGGGCCGCAGACCCGCTTCGGAATCGCCAAGGGTGCTTGGCAGCTGTTGCCGGCAACGGCCCAGGAATATGGCATTGCGACGGGACCTCTGGCGGATGTGGCGGCCTACGACGACCAGGATGCCCGTTTCGACTTCCGGCAGGCGACGCAGGCCGGAGTGAAATACTTGAAGCGTATCTACAGTCGCGAGGCACAGGCTTCCGGACTGCTGGTGATGGCAAGCTACAACTATGGCGACACCCGTGTCCGGAAAATGATCCGTGAGATGCCCGATGATCCCCGGGAAAGGAATTTCTGGAAGCTCACCAAGCAGTATCAGTTGCCCAAGGAGACGCACGACTATGTCTTCTACATCCTTTCCGCCGCCGTCATCGGCGAGGACCCGCCGCACTTCGGGTTCAAGTTCAGCCCACCGCTCCTGATGGTTGCGGCAGATGGCCAGCAGGAGAGCAACACCGGTCGGCAGAAGGGGCGCCGCCAGTGACCATGGTCGGCAATGGATACTCCGAAAGCGTGTCACAACGAACGGTCATGGCTGTCGAGACAGCCATGATTACGAAGGTCGTGGCCATTGCGCTGCATTCCCGGGCCTTTTTCCGCGCACGCGATCAAGGCATTTCCGCGTCGCTCGTGCGACTCCCATGCCAACGGGTCGCTGCCTCGGGATTCGCTGCGCAACGTGATCGCCCCTGGGGCGCACTGGGGCGCAGCGGGCTTGGCGTTTCACCACGCCGTGCGGCGCGCACTACCCGCCGTTGCCGTTCAGCCAGCGCAGTGCGACGCTGAGGCAGGTGTTGAGCGCTTGTCGATCCAGCTGCCCCGGCAATTGGCCGAGCAGCGCGTCGCAGCCGCTGGCGTCGTCGTTGTCGAAACACTCGAGCAGCGCGAGGATGCTCCCGAGGAGGCCGGCGTGCTCACAGAGCGCGGTGCGCACTTCGTCCTCGACGGCGATCTGCGCGAGGATCTCGTCGATCGGCAGCCCGAGCGCTGCTGGCATCATCGACAGGATGCCGGTCATGAACGCCAGGTCGGCCAGCCTGCCGTTCGCTCCCGACGGGTCGCCAGCGATCAGCAGCTCCATCATGCGTCCGCGCAGGGCAGCCACCTGCAGCAGCGGCGAGTTTGCCGGGTCGCTGCCAACGCTGCCCGGCGCGAGCAGCAGCAGCGACAGCCAGCGCTGCAGATGGCGCCGCCCGAAGAGGTTGATCGCATGGCGCAGCGAGGTCACCGGCTGCGACAGGCGGTTGCCGCGGTGTCCGACCGAGTTGACGATGCGCAGGAGATTGAGCGTCAGCGCCGGTTCGTGTTTGAACGCGTCCTCGATCAGCGCCACATCGACATCGCGTCCGACGAGGTTGATCAGGCGGATCAGCGCCGCCTGCGAAGCTGAAAGGCGGCGGCCGCTGACGATTTCGGCCTGCGCGAAATGGCGCCCCTGAAAGAGCGTGAAGCCGAGGTTGCGGCAACGATCCATCAGCTCGCGGCTGTCGACCCCTTGCGCCAGGAGCTTGATCGGCAGGTTGCGCAACGAGCCGGCGAGGTTGCCGAGCGTGCGCTGGTCCGTCGTGCCGGCGTCGATCTTGATGACATCGACCATCGGCAGCAGCGGCCGGCTGCGATCATCGATGCCGCGGTAGTCGGCGAGTGCCAGCGTGTAGCCGCGTTCGTGCAGGCAGCGGCAACGGATCTGGACCGCCTTGTCCGGCGGGCGGTCGAGCAGCAGTTCAAGGACGACGCCGGCCGCCGGCAGCAGCTCGAGCGCCTCCTGCTGCAGGAAGTCCGGCGTGATGCCGAGGTAGGCGCAGGTGTTGCCGAGGGCGCTCTGCATGCCCAGCTCGAGGTAGGCAGCACAGAGAGCGGCGGTGTTCAGCGTCTGCTGACGCTCATGGGTGTCGGGTTCGGCTCTGCGCAGCAACAGCTGGTAACCGGCGAGTTCCTGCTGCCGGCTGACGATCGGCTGGCGAAAGAGAAAGGCTTTCCGCAAGGCTTGCTCGGTGATCACGATGGCTCCTCCTGGGCGCCGTGCCGGGTCGTTGGCGGCTGCTCAGAACGGCAGGCGCAGGTCGGGTCGCGCCTCGGTGAAGACGCGACGGAAATCCGCCTGGATGCGCGCCAGCGCGGCGGCGGAGTCGGCCTCGAAGCGCAGGACGACGACCGGCGTCGTGTTCGACGGGCGGGCGAGGCCGAAACCGTCGGCATACTCGACGCGCAGGCCGTCGATGGTGATGATCTCGCGCGCGCCGGCGAAGCGGGCGTGCCGCTGCAGCTGCTCGATCAGCGCAAAGGGCTCGCCCTCGCCCATGCCGATGTTGAGTTCGGGTGTCGAGCTGCTGTCGGGCAGGGCGTGCAGCACGGCGTTGGCATCGGCTGCCTGCGAGACGATCTCGAGCAGCCGGGCGCCGGCATAGAGACCGTCGTCAAAGCCGAACCAGCGTTCCTTGAAGAAGATGTGGCCACTCATTTCGCCGGCCAGCGGCGATCCGCTCTCCTTCAGCTTGGCCTTGACCAGCGCATGGCCGGTCTTCCACATCAGGGGTTCGCCACCGTGCTCGCGGATCCAGGGCGCCAGCCGGCGGGTGCACTTGACGTCGTAGATGATCGGTTGCCCGGGACAGCGGCGCAGGACGTCGGCGGCAAAGAGCATCAACTGGCGGTCCGGGTAGATGATCTCGCCGTCACGGGTGACGACGCCGAGACGGTCGCCGTCACCGTCGAAGGCGAGGCCGATCTCGGCCCCGCTGTCGCGCAGCGCCGCGATCAGATCCTGCAGGTTTTCGGGCTTCGACGGGTCGGGATGGTGGTTCGGGAAGCTGCCGTCGACGGCGCAGAACAGTTCGACGAGTTCGCAACCGAGGGCCCGGAAGAGCTGCGGCGCGATGCCACCGGCGACGCCGTTGCCGCAGTCGATGGCGATCTTCATCGGCCGTGCCAGGCGGACGTCGCTGCCGATCCGCGCCAGGTACGCCGGCTGCACGTCGGCGCTGCTGGACTGGCCGGAACCGTGCTGCAGGCGATTGGCGTCGACGCGTTGCCGGATGCCCTGGATCGTCTCGCCGGCCAGCGTCTCGCCGGCGACGACCATCTTCAGTCCGTTGTAGTCGGGCGGGTTGTGGCTGCCGGTGACGGCGACGCAACTCTGGCAGCCGAGTTCGTGCGCCGCGAAGTAGACCACCGGTGTCGGCACGCAGCCGACGTCGATGGTGTCGATGCCGGCCATGCGGATGCCGGCCATCAAGGCCTCCGCCAGCTGCGGTCCGGACAGGCGCCCGTCACGGCCGACGGCGATCGCTCGCTGGCCGCGTTCGACCGCCAAGGAACCGAGTCCATGGCCGATGCGGCTGACGATGGCGGGTGTCAGCGTGCGGCCGACGATGCCGCGGATGTCGTAGGCCTTGAAGATCTCTTGCGGCAGGGGAGCGTTCATCTCAAACCTCGTTCTGGAAATAGTGCAGGACTCGTTGCGGCAGCCAGACGAGCTGCCCCGGGGGACTGCCGGTGACGAAGCCGACATGGCCGCCCTGGCGCGGGAAGTCGATGCGGACACTGCCGGCGACCTCGTTGGCGGCAGGCAGCGCCCGTGGCGGCAGGAAGGGATCGTTGACGGCGTTGAGCAGCAGCGTCGGCAGCCGGATGCCGCCCAGCCACGGCTTGCTCGACGCCCGTCGCCAGTAGTCTTCGGCACCGGTGAAACCATGCAGCGGCGCCGTGACGACATCGTCGAATTCGTACAGGTTGCGGGCGCTGCGCATCCGTCGTTCGTCGAAGAGCCCCGGGTAGCGGCGCAGCTTGCCCGCCGCGTTGCGCTTCAGGCTGTGCAGGAAGTGCCGGGTGTAGACGCGATTGAAGCCGTGTGCGAGATGATGACCACAGGCGGCGAGATCGACCGGTGCGCTGATCGCCGCCGCTGCCTGCAGGCAGCTGCCGGCAGCGGCTCCGCGTTCGCCCAGCCACTTGAGCAGCGCGTTGCCGCCAAGCGAGACGCCTGCCGCATAGTGCCGCTGCTGCGGGAAAGCGCTCCGCAGCCGGCGCAGGATCCAGTCGATCTCGTCGCTGTCGCCCGAATGGTAGGCGCGCGGCAAGCGATTGCTCTCACCCGAACAGCCGCGGAAGTTGACCGCTACCGCGGCCCAGCCGATCGCCGCCGCAGCTCCCAGCAGCGCCAGCACGTAGTGACTGTTCGAACTGCCTTCAAGACCATGGAAGACCACCAGCAGCGATTGCGTCTGCTCCCTCGCCGGCGCGCTGCCGGGAGCGGCCAGCCAGTCGAGGTCGATGAAGTCGCCGTCCGGGGTCTCCCAGCGCTGCCTATGGTAGGGCATCGGGTCGGGGCGGATGAGCAGCGGATAGAGGGTCTGCAGATGGCCGCCGGGCAGCCAGCCGGGCGCGCGATACGGGATCAATGCAGCGTCCGCGGCGTGTTGCGGTCGCCGCCGCCATCGCCCTCGGTGGCTTCGCGCTCGGCAGCGGTCGACGAGTGGTGCGCCAGCAGCCGCCAGCCGCTGGCGCCACGCTGGAAGACGTTGGTGGCGAGCATCGGGCCATGCGGCTTGCGGTCATCGCCGATGTACAGCATCTCGACGACGGTGTGTACCGACAGCAGCATGCCGCTCCAGCGGACGCCGCGGCTGAGTCGCACCGACAGGCGCGGATTGTTGGCGAAGATGCTGCGCCAGCTGTCACGGATCGCGTCGGCGCCGACCAGGCGCTGGCCCGTCGGGTGAATGCAGACGATTTCCTCGTCTTCGGCCCAGACGCTCATCAGGGCACCCAGGTCGGCGCGGGCGATGGCCTCGTAGAACGCCGCCTCGACATCCTCGGGTGTGGCAAAGATGACGATCATGCGGCGACTCCACCAAGGCAGGCGGCGAGCACGCGCTCGGGCTCGAGCTGCTGCAGGCAGTCGAGGTGGCCGAGCGGACACTGCCGTTTGAAGCAGGGGCTGCAGGCGAGATTGAGGCTGATGATCGTCGCCGTGGCCGACAGGGGCGGCGTGAATTCGGGTGATGACGAGCCGTAGACGGCGACGACCCGGCGGCCGAGGGCGGCAGCCACGTGCATCAGGCCGGAATCGTTGCAGACGACCAGCGAGGCGGCACCGAGGAGGTCGATCGCCTGTGCCAGCGTCGTCGCACCGCACAGATTGAGCGGCAGGCTGCCGGGGCTGGCATGATCGAGGATCTCCTCGCCGACGGGCCGGTCCTTGGCCGACCCGAGCAGCCAGACGGCATGGCCGCGCTGGGCCAGCGCGGCGGCCAGCGCGGCAAAGTGTCGCGCCGGCCAGCGTTTTGCCGGCCCGTATTCGGCGCCCGGACAGAAGACCGCGAGTTTCGCCGGCAGGCTGACGCCGAGCGCGGCCAGCGTCTCGATGCGCTGCGCCGGGCTGGTGCGCAGGCACGGTTGCGGCAGGGGTCGCGGCAGTGGCGTTGCCGGCTCTTCGGCGAGCTGGGCGAAACGCTCCGCCATCTGCGGCAGCAGCTTCTTGTCCAGCGTGTGGCGGTGGTTGATCAGTCCGTAGCGGGTCTCGCCGATGAAGCCGATACGCTCGGGGATGTCGGCGAAGAACGGGATCAGCGCCGACTTGAGCGAGTTGGGCAGGACATAGGCGCGCTGGTAGCCCTCGCGTGCCAGTTCGCGGGCGATGCGGTGGCGGGTGCGCAGCGACAGCTCGCCATGCGCGAATGGGCTGTCGACGATGCGGTTGATCTCGGGCATCCGCTCGAGGACCGGTGCTACCCAGCGCGGCGCGAGCGCATCGAGCTGCAGGCCAGGGGTGCGCTCGTGCAGCCGGGTGAACAGCGGCTGCGCCAGTACCGAGTCACCGATCCACGAAGGGGCGACGACGAGGGCTTTCATCACTGGCTGTGCGGTGTGCGCTACCCGCGTTCGGGTAGCGGAGGCTCAGTGGTGGCCTTTCGGGAGCCCGCCCTGCAGCACATAGTGGGCGCTGCAGTAAGGGCAGGTGGCCTCGCCGCTGTGCGTGATGTCGAGGAAGACGCGCGGGTGCCTGGCCCAGAGCGGTGCGTCCTTCGTCGGGCAGTGCAGCGGCAGGTCGTTGGCGGTGACTGCGATGGGCTTCTGTTGGTCGTTCTGGGACATCTTCTTGATCACCTTGCAGAAGGCGTTTGGACGTAGGCAAGCCAGTTCTCGTGCGCCGGCACGCGGCCATTCACGCAGTCGAAGAACAGGCTCTGGATTTTCGTCGTGATCGGCCCGCGGTGGCCGGCACCGATCTGGCGGTTGTCGAGTTCGCGGATCGGCGTCACTTCGGCGGCAGTGCCGGTGAAGAAGGCCTCGTCGGCGCAGTAGACTTCGTCACGCGTGATGCGCTTCTCGACCACCGGGATGTCGAGTTCGGCGGCAAGCTCGAGGACCGAGGCGCGCGTGATGCCTTCGAGGCAGGACGTCAGATCCGGCGTGTACAGCGTTCCCTTCTTGACGATGAATACGTTCTCGCCGGCACCTTCGGCGACATAACCATCGACATCGAGGAGCAGTGCCTCGTCGTAACCGTCGTGCGCGACTTCCTGGTGGGCGAGGATCGAGTTGGTGTAGGTGCCGACCGATTTCGAGCGGCACATGTTGATGTTCACGTGGTGGCGAGTGAAGGACGAGGTCTTGACACGGATTCCCTTCTCCATTCCCTCGGCACCGAGGTAGGCACCCCACGGCCAGGCGGCGATGGCGACATGCGTGCTGATCGTGGTGGCGGCGATGCCCATCGCCTCCGAGCCGTAGAAGACGATCGGCCGGATGTAGCACGACTCGAGGCCATTCGCGCGCACGACTTCCTTCTGCGCTTCGAGCAGGGTCTCGCGGTCGTAGGGCATCTTCATCTGGAAGATGTAGGCGGAGTTGAACAGCCGCTCGGTATGCTCGGCGAGGCGGAAGATCGCCGTGCCCCTTGCCGCCTTGTAGGCGCGGACGCCCTCGAAGACGCCCATGCCATAATGCAGGGTATGAGTCAGCACATGGGTCGTGGCGTCGCGCCATGGAACCAGCTTGCCATCGTACCAGATGAAGCCGTCGCGATCCGCCATGGACATCGTCTTCTCCCCTCGAGCCGCTAAACCTGAAGCGGAAATTCTAGCCGATTTCGCCCCCCCGTTGGCGCTAAAATGGCGGCTTCGCCGACCCTCTCGGGGCTGCTGCCATGATCTGGAAACCCAACGTCACCGTCGCCGCGGTACTCGAACGCGACGGGCGTTTCCTGCTCGTCGAAGAGGAAACCGAGTACGGCATCCGCTTCAACCAGCCGGCAGGCCACCTCGACTGGGGTGAGTCGCTGCTCGACGCCGCCGTCCGCGAGACGCTCGAGGAGACGGCGTACACCATGCGTCCGCAGTCGCTGGTCGGCGTCTACCTCTACCCGACCGGCGCCGGCGATCTCGCCTACCTTCGCTTTGCCTTTGCCGGCGAGATCGTCGCCCACGATCCCGCGCGGCAGCTCGACGCCGGCATCCTCGCCGCACACTGGCTGACGGTGGACGAAATCCGCGCACGGCAGGCGCAGCACCGCAGTCCGATGGTGCTGCGCTGCATCGACGACTGGCTGGCCGGCAGGCGTTACCCGCTGCAACTTCTGAGCCATTTCCCGTGCGCTGGCTGATCGTCCTGCTGTTGGCGACATCGGCGCAGACGGCGGTGGCCGACGCGACGCTGCGGGTCTGCTACAACTACGGCTGTCTGCAGGAGGCGGAGGTGCGCTACAGCGAGCGGCAGCTGGCGCTCGTCGGAGCCTTTCTCGCGGCCGCCGGCGATGCCGCCGACGAGCGCGACCGGTTGGCGCTGGTGATCGGCTGGCTGCTCGGCTGGGCCGGCGAGCAGAGCGTCATCGCCGCCGACCGTGGCGGCAATGTTGCCGACGACGGGGTCGATGGGCGAATGGACTGCATCGATCATTCGCTGACGACGACGCGGCTGCTGCGCATGCTCGACGATCGCCACTGGTTGCGCTTCCATGAGGTTCGCGAGCCGGTGCTGCGGACGCGCTACCTTTTCGCTGCCCACTTCTCGGCGCAGATCGCGGAAAAGGTTCTGGAACCGACGCCGGACGGCGTCGCTGCGACTGCGAAGCTGCACGTCGTCGACAGCTGGTTTCACGACAATGGCCAGCCGGCAGTGGTCATGTCGCTACCCGAATGGCTCGCCGGCGGCGGTGAAGTGGAGAGTGCGCTGCCTGCGCTGGTCGCTGGCATGCCGGCTTTTGGCCCGTGAGATGATGATGGCTGCGGGGACAGGGAAATGAACGAAGGAAGAACGGTGCTCGTCGGCCTCTCGGGCGGCGTCGACTCGGCGGTTGCCGCGCTGCTGCTCAAGGAGCAGGGATGGCGCGTGGTTGGCCTGTTCATGAAGAACTGGGAGGACGACGATACCGACGAGCATTGCGCGTCGCGCCAGGACCTGATCGACGTCATGAGTGTCGCCGACACGCTCGGCATCGACGTCGAGGTGCTGAACTTCGCCACCGAGTACCGCGAGCGCGTCTTTGCCCATTTCCTGCGCGAGTACGAGGCGGGACGGACACCGAACCCGGATGTCCTGTGCAATTCCGAGATCAAGTTCAGGGCCTTCCTCGAGCACGCGGCGCGAATCGGTGCCGACCGCATCGCCACTGGCCACTATGCCGGCGTGCGCGAGTTCCAGGGCAGGTGGCAGTTGCTCAAGGCCGAGGATGGCACCAAGGACCAGAGTTATTTCCTGCATCGGCTGCAACAGGAGCAACTGGCGACGACGCTGTTCCCGCTCGCCGGACTGTACAAGCGTGACGTGCGCCGGATTGCCGCCGATGCCGGCCTGCATGTCGCGCTCAAGAAGGATTCGACCGGTATCTGCTTCATCGGCGAGCGACCCTTCAAGGAGTTCCTGATGCGCTACCTGCCGCCGCAGAAGGGCGAGATTCGCTGTCTCGACGACGACCGTGTGCTCGGTGAGCACGACGGCGTCGCCTATCACACCATCGGCCAGCGCAAGGGACTGCACATCGGCGGCGTCAAGGGCGGCAAGGGTGGCGCGAGCGGCGACCACGACGCCTGGTTCGTTGCCGGCAAGGACATCGTCGACAACGTCCTGCACGTCGTCCAGGGCCACGATCACCCGGCGTTGCTCAGCGACGAGCTGACGGCGCGCGAGCTCTCCTGGGTGTCCGGCCAGCCGCCGCACACACACTGGGTGTATACGGCGAAAACGCGCTACCGGCAGGCCGATGCGCCGTGCGAGATCGAGTGGGTGGCGGCGGACGCCTGCCACATCCGCTTCGCCGAACCGCAGTGGGCGGTGACTCCGGGGCAGTCGGTCGTGGTATACGAGAGCCGCGTCTGTCTTGGCGGCGGCGTCATCGCCTGAGCGAACGCCGCCACCCTGCACGTCGCTTCAGCCGATGCCCTGGCTGGCGAGGTAGTCTTCGTAGTTGCCGAGGTAGTTGACCAGCGTGCCGTCGGGGCGGATTTCGAGCACGCGCGTCGCCAGTGACGAGACGAACTCGCGGTCGTGCGAGACGAAGATCAGTGTTCCCTTGAACTTCTCGAGCGCGGTATTGAGCGACTCGATCGATTCCATGTCGAGGTGGTTGGTCGGTTCGTCCATGACCAGCACGTTCGGCCGCTGCAGCATCAGCTTGCCGAAGATCATCCGCCCCTTTTCGCCGCCCGAGATGACGCGCACCGCCTTGTTCACCTCGTTGCCCGAGAACAGCAGCCGGCCGAGCGTGCCGCGGATCAGCGTCGCCAGGTCGTCGCCGTCTTCGGCGCTGCCGCGCGCGTAGCCGGCGATCCACTCGGTCAGGCTGCGATCGCTGTCGAAGTCGAGCGCATGGTCCTGCGCGTAGTAGCCCGGGCGCGCCTTTTCGGCCCACTTGATGCTGCCGCGCTGCGGTTGCAGTTCGCCCATCAGCAGCTTGAGCAGCGTCGTCTTGCCGACGCCGTTCTCGCCGATGATCGCCAGGCGCTCGCCACCGTTGAGCGTCAGGTCGAGCTTGCTGAACAGTGGCCGCCCGGCACCATGATAGGCGAAGCCGAGGTTCTGAATCTCGACCGCCTGCCGGTGCAGCTTTTCCTTCTCGTCGAAGTCGAAGCGAATCCACGGATATTGGCGTGACGACGGCTTGACGTCCTCGGGTTTCAGCTTGTCGATCAGCTTCAGACGTGAGGTGGCCTGCTTGGCCTTCGATGCGTTGGCCGAGAAGCGGCGGACGAAGCTCTGCAGTTCGGCGATCCGCTCCTTCGCCTTGGCGTTGGCACTCTGCTGCCGTTGCCGGGCCTGCGTCGACGCTTCCATGAAATCGTCGTAGTTTCCCGGGTAGACGGTGATCCTGCCGTAATCGAGGTCCGCCATGTGCGTGCAGACCTGGTTGAGGAAGTGGCGATCGTGCGAGATGATGACCATCGTGCTGTTGCGCTCGTTGATCACGTTCTCCAGCCAGCGGATGGTGCCGATGTCGAGGTTGTTCGTCGGCTCGTCGAGGAGCAGGATGTCGGGGTCGGCGAACAGCGCCTGGATCAGCAGGACGCGCAGCTTCCAGCCCGGTGCGACATCGCTCATCGGCCCGTAATGCTGCGCCGCCGGAATGCCGACGCCGAGCAGCAGTTCGCCGGCGCGCGACTCGGCGCTGTAGCCGCCATACTCGGCAAAGCGGGCTTCGAGGTCGGCGGCGTGCATGTAGTCGGCCTCGCTCGCGTCGGGGTTGGCGTAGATGGCGTCCTTCTCGAGCATGCAGGCCCACATCTCCTCATGCCCCATCATGACGACGTCGATCACCCGCTGCTCCTCGAAGGCGAACTGGTCCTGGCGCAGGTAGGCCATGCGCTCGTGGACGTCCTTCGTGACGTTGCCGGCAGTGGGTTCGAGCTCGCGAGCGAGAATCTTCATCAAGGTCGACTTGCCCGAGCCATTGGCGCCGATCAGTCCGTAACGATAGCCCTCGCCGAACTTGAGCGAGACGTTCTCGAAGAGGGGGCGCGCCCCGAACTGCATGGTGATGTTGTTGGCGATGAGCACGAAGGAACCTCTGGAAGATCGATGACGTGAAGGTCTGGACGGAAAGGGATGGCGGTGGTTCCCGGACGGGCGGCTGGGTGGCGTTGCGTGACGACAAACTGCCGTCGGCCGGGCTGCTGCTGACGCTGCCGCCGGCAGCATCCATCGTCCGCGGCGAGGGCGCAATTGTACCGCACGGTCGTGCATCGTACGGGCATGATGCGGAGCCTCGGCCTTCACCGGTTGGCTGGCAACTGAGGGCGACGATTGACGCTGCTTCGCACGCGGAACTATACTGAGCCGGACCGTCGTGCTCCTTGTTTGTTCGCCCGCGGAAGTTCGGCGGCGCGCTGCGGACGACAGACGACGCCAGCGAGCAGGTCGCCGCCGGCAGTTGTCCGCGGGGCGCGACCGCCCGCTGGCTCGGGACGTGGCGCCGGCAGTGCGGGTCGGGCGCCTGGCGAGTGGCGGGCTGGCGCCGCTGCGGGAGCAGCTTTTTCGAGGAGGGGACCACATGTTCAAGAACATCCTCATTCCGACCGATGGCTCGGAGGTGTCACGCAGGGCGATCAAGGCTGGCGTCAGACTGGCGCAGTCGCTCGGGGCGAAGGTGACGGGTTACTACGCCATACCCTTCCTGCACCCCTCCACTTTCGGCGACGGCGAGCTGATGAACAAGGAAATGGTGACCAAGCTCGACCGGCTGGCGCGCACGACCGGACAGAAGTATCTCGACGAGATTGCCGAGGCAGCCAAGGAGGCTGGTGTCGAGTATGCGGGGTTGATCACCAAGCCGGCGATCACGTACGAAGGAATCACCGACGCCGCGAAGAAAAGGCGCTGCGATGCGATCTTCATCGCGTCGCGCGGGCGCAGCGAGATCAAGAAGCTCCTGCTCGGCAGCGTGACGCAGAAGGTGCTGTCGCACTCGCGGGTGCCGGTGATCGTCTACCGCTAGGCCAAGGTCGGCGGCTGCCGGCGATCAGCCGGGCCCCGTGGGCGATGGCGTGGTGCCCGCCCGTGCAGCCCGGCTTCGCCGCTCGACAGCGGCGCACAGGCTCGGCGCGGCCGCCTCGATGACCCCCGCATCCACCGCTGCGAAGCCGAGAATCATTCCCGGGCGCTGCTGGCGGGAATCGGCGTAGTACATCGACAGCGGACGCAGCACGATCCCCGTTGCGAGCATCTCGCGGGCGAGGGCGACGTCGTCGATCGGCTGATTGAAGACGTAGGGAAGGTGGAGGCCAGCCAGTCCGCCGGTTGTGCTCACCAGGCCGCCAAGGCGCGATTCGATCGCCTTGCGCAGCACGTTGCGCCGCTCCTGATAAATGCTGCGGACCCGCCGCAGGTGCGTTCCGAGGTGCCCGCCGTCGATGAACTCGGCGAGTGCCGCCTGTTCGATCATGCGTCCTTCGCGGTAGAGTTCGGCATTGCCGATGGCGAAGGATTCGGCGAGATCCTCGGGTACGACGAGGTAGGCGAGTCGCAGCCCGGGAAACATGGTCTTGCTGAACGTGCCCAGATAGATGACCCGCTGCGACCGCGCCTGGCCGAACAGCGAGCCGATGGCATAGGGATGGAAGCGGATCTCGTTGTCGTAGTCGTCTTCGATGATCCAGGCGTTGTGTTCCTCAGCCAGTTCGAGAAGCTGGATTCGTCGGTTCAGCGACATCACGACGCCGGTCGGGTACTGGCTCGAAGGTGACACGAAGATCAGTCGCGGCGGTGAAACCGGCGCCGCCGGCGGCGCCATGCCCTGCTCATCGACCGGTATGGGTTCGATCTGCAGTCCGCTCGCGCGCAGGACGTTGCTGGCGCCCCAGTAGCCCGGATCCTCCATCCAGACTCGATCCTTCTCGTCGCAGAGCATCCGCGCGCAGAGGTCGATGGCCTGGTGCGAACCGTTGACGATCAGGATCTGGCGCGGCGAGCAGGCCATCATTCGTGATGCGCGCAGGTACTCGGCGAGAACGGCCTTCAGTGGTCCGTGACCGCCGTGCCCGTAACGGGCCAGGTGGCGGTGCTCGAAGTCGGTATATCTGGCGAGCAGCCGTCGCCAGGTGGCGAAGGGAAAGAGGCCGACATCCGGCACGCCGGGAACGAAGGCGCCACTCTGGATCGGACTGCTCGCTGCGTGGCGTGCGATCTCGCTGCCACGTCGGGACAGGGGCCTGCCCTGACGCCACGGGCGATCCCGCCGCGTGTTGCCAGGTGCCGCCAGTGCCAGGGTCTCCGACACCAGTGTGGCGGAGCCGCCGCAACTCTGCAGGTAGCCCTCGACGCGCAGCTTCTCGTAGGCCCTGACCACCGTGCTGCGGCTGAGGCCGATGTCGGTCGACAGGATGCGGCTGGGAGGCAGTGGGGTGCCCGCCGGCAGTTCGCCGTCGAGAATCAGGCGGCGAATCGCAAGGTAGAGGCTGGCCTGTGAACCAGATTCACTCGTCAGGCTGTCCAGTCGGGTGCGGATCAGTTCGGCGCTGAGCGACTTGTCCATCGGTGCTCCTGCCAAATTGGTCTCGCCATTGTGGCAGCAATTGGTTCTTCCGGGGACCGTTTGCGCGGGTACAGTGCCTCCTATCCGCAGCGGGCGGCAGCAATGGCCGGTCTTGCGGGCGACCTTTCCTGCCGTTTGGACCATCCACGAGGAGAAAAGCCATTGGAACTCAGCGACAGATCACTGCTCAGGCAGTGGTGCTACATCGATGGGCAATGGGTCGGCGCCGATAGTGCGCGGACCTTTGCCGTGACCAATCCGGCCACCGGCGAGCAACTGGCGGCCGTACCCGACGCCGGCGCGACCGAGACCAGGCGCGCCATCGAGGCGGCGCGTCTGGCGCAACCCGGGTGGCGTGCCAGGACCGCCGGCGAGCGGGCGAAGATCCTGCGCCGCTGGTACGAACTGCTGCTTGCCAATCAGGAGGATCTCGCCCGGTTGATGACGGCAGAGCAGGGCAAACCGCTCGCCGAGGCGCGCGGCGAGATCGTCTACGCGGCTTCGTTCATCGAATGGTTCGCCGAGGAAGGCAAACGCCTCTACGGCGACGTGATTCCGGCGCATCACGCCGACAAGCGCGTCCTTGTCAGCAAGGAGCCGATCGGCGTTTGCGCCGCGATCACGCCGTGGAACTTCCCGGCGGCGATGATCACGCGCAAGGCTGGTCCTGCACTGGCTGCGGGTTGCACGATCGTCCTCAAGCCGGCCGAGGCGACCCCGCTGTCGGCGCTGGCGCTGGCCGAACTGGCCGAGCGGGCCGGCATCCCGGCAGGTGTCTTCAACGTACTGACCGGTGACCCGGTCGCCATCGGTGGCGAACTGTGCGCCAACCCGACCGTGCGCAAGCTGAGCTTCACCGGATCGACCGAAGTCGGGCGGATTCTCATGCAGCAGTGCGCGCCGACGATCAAGAAACTGTCGCTCGAACTCGGGGGCAACGCGCCGTTCATCGTCTTCGACGACGCGGACCTCGACGCTGCGGTGCAGGGAGCGATGCTTTCCAAGTATCGCAACACCGGCCAGACCTGCGTCTGCGCCAACCGCCTGCTGGTCCAGGACGGTGTCCATGATGAATTCGTCGCCCGGCTCGCCACCGCCGTGGCTGCCTTGCGCGTTGGCAATGGCGTCGAGGACGGAGTGACCCAGGGGCCGCTGATCGACGACGCGGCGATCGCCAAGGTCGAGGAACTCGTCGCCGATGCCTGTGCCAAGGGCGCCCGCGTCGTCTGCGGTGGCAGGCGACACGCTCTCGGCCGGACCTACTACGAGCCGACCATCCTCGCCGGGGTGACCCCCGCGATGCGCCTGGCGAGCGAAGAGGTGTTCGGGCCGGTGGCACCGGTGTTCCGCTTCAACAGCGAGGCCGAGGCAGTGGCGATGGCGAATGACACCGAGTATGGCCTGGCGTCCTACTTCTACACGGAAAACCTGGCGCGCAGCCTGCGCGTGGCCAGCGCGCTGGAATACGGCATGGTCGGCATCAACACCGGGCTCATCTCGACCGAGGTGGCGCCGTTCGGTGGCATGAAATCCTCCGGGCTGGGCCGCGAAGGTTCCCGCTACGGGATCGAGGATTATGTGGAAATCAAGTACCTCTGCATCGGCGGCGTCAACTGAGTCGCCCTTTCAATCCACTCATGAACAGGAGATCAAGATGAATGCACCGAACGAGAAACTGCCGCTGAAAACCAACAGCGAACTGATGCGTCGGCGGGCAGCGGCCTTGCCGCGGGGTGTCGGACAGGGACATGCGCTGTTCGCGGCGCGCGCGGAGAATGCCGAGATCTGGGACGTCGAGGGGCGTCGCTGGATCGACTTCTGCGCCGGCATCGCCGTCGTCAACACCGGTCACTGCCATCCGCGGGTCATGGAAGCCGCACGCCAGCAGCTGCAATCATTCACCCACACCTGCTTCCAGGTCGTCGCCTACGAATCGTACGTCGAGCTCTGCGAACGGCTGAATGCCGCAGCTCCGGGCAGCACGCCGAAGAAGTCCTTCCTCGTCAATACCGGTGCCGAGGCGGTCGAGAACGCCGTCAAGATCGCGCGCGCGGCCACCGGACGCTCGGGCCTGATCGCCTTTGGCGGCGGCTTCCATGGCCGGACGATGTTCGGCATGGCGCTGACCGGCAAGATCTCTCCGTACAAGATCAAGTTCGGGCCGTTTCCCGGCGAGATCTTCCACGTCCCGTTCCCGAACGCCCTGCACGGTGTCTCGGAGGACGATTCGATCGCGGCCATCGAGAGACTGTTCACCACCAGCATCGAAGCTTCGCGGGTTGCGGCGATCTTCATCGAGCCGGTGCAAGGCGAGGGCGGCTACGTTCCGGCGCCGCTCGGCTTCCTGCGCCGCTTGCGGACGCTCTGCGACCGGCACGGCATCCTTCTCGTTGCCGATGAAGTGCAGACCGGGATTGCACGCTGCGGCAAGCTGTTCGCCAGCGAACACTATGCCGTCGAACCCGACATCATCACCATGGCCAAAGGCCTCGGCGGTGGTCTGCCGGTCGCCGCCGTGGTCGGCAAGGCAGAAATCATGGACGCGGCGGACGTTGGTGGCCTGGGTTCGACCTATGCCGGCAACCCGGTGGCGGTCGCCGGCGCTCTCGCCGTGCTCGACGCCGTCGAGGAAGAGCAGCTCTGCGCGCGCTCGATGACGCTCGGCGAGCGGATGCGCGGGCGCTTCAGTGCGATGATGACGCGCTTTCCGTCGATCGCAGAGGTGCGCGGTCTTGGTGCGATGACCGCGGTCGAGTTCTGTCACCATGGCGACCCGCAGCAGCCGGCTGCCGACATTGCCACTGCCCTGAAAAACGAGGCGGCGAAGCGCGGCCTGCTGCTCCTGCTCTGCGGACCGCACGGCAACGTCCTGCGCGTCATGGTGCCGCTGAGCATCCCGCTGGCCGTGCTCGATGAGGGACTGGACATCATCGAGGCATCGCTGCGGGAAGTCGGGGGCTGAGCGGTCGCCCGTCGGGTGGCCGGACGGAGGTTCGTGGCCGCCTGCCGCTGCCGCTCATCCGTGGGCGGCAGCGACCGGCACGTGCTACCATCGCTTCCGATGGTGATGCCGATGATTCCGTCCGCTGTCGCGGCGATCAACACCATGCTCGTACAACCAGTTCAGGCGCAGGGAGACACTCAATGATGGTTCCGTTTTCGATTGCCGGCATCCAGATGAACATCTCGATGGAGCACGACAACATCGATGCCATGGCGCACAAGCTCGACGTGCTGGTGGCGCGGTTTCCGTGGGTGCAGATGGTGGTGTTCAGCGAGTTGGCGCCGTTCGGTCCGGCGCCGCGTCATGCCCAGCCCACCGGCGGGCCGGCCGAACTGGCTTTCTGCCAGATGGCGGCGCGGCACGGGCTCTGGCTGCTGCCCGGCTCAATGTTCGAGCGGGTCGGTGACGACATCTACAACACGGCTCCGGTGATCGACCCGAATGGTCGTGTGGTGACGCGTTACCGAAAGATGTTCCCCTTCCTGCCCTATGAGATGGGGATCAGGCCCGGGACCGAGTTCTGCGTCTTCGACGTGCCGAATGTCGGGCGTTTCGGTGTTTCGATCTGCTACGACATGTGGTTCCCCGAAACCACGCGCACCCTGGTGTCGATGGGGGCGGAGTGCATCCTGCATCCGACCATGACCGATACCATCGACCGCGATGTCGAACTGCCGATCGCGCGCGCCAGCGCGACGATCAACCAATGCTACTTCTTCGACGTCAACGGCGTCGGCGATTGCGGCACCGGGCGGTCGATCATCGTCGGCCCGTCCGGCTACGTGATTCACGAGGCGGGCGGCGGCGAAGAGACGATGCCCGTCGAAATCGATCTGTCACGCGTTCGCCGCGAGCGCGAGGTCGGCATCCGCGGTCTTGGCCAGACGCTCAAGAGTTTCCGGGATCGGCCGATCGAGTTTCCCGTCTATCAGAAACACCTGGGCAGGACCGACTACCTCGACAGCCTGGGTCCTCTGATCAAACCGACGCGCGGCTCGCGTTCCGATCGCGCGCTGCCGCCGGACCGGGTGGGCGCGCCCGGCGAAGGCGGCGTCCCCGGTGCGAGCCACATCGTCAGCGATGCCGGCGTGACGCTCACGGTTGCCGAGGCGACTCCCCTGCTGCACGCCCACCTCTGATCCGACGGACGCTTCTTTCCTGCTTCGCACGCGGCTATCGGAGAGTCGCCTCGTTCCTGCTGCGAGCCGTTGCCGGATGCCTTGTCGTTCTGCGACAGCCAAAGTGTCGCGAGTTGCCTACTCGGCGCCACACCTAGTCGTAGGCCTTGTCGCTGGGCGACTTGTAAAGCCTCTTGAGAGCGTACGACATCTGGAAGTTGAGGTTCAGGCCCTTCGGCGGAATCGGCTGCAGGAACCACTTGGTGTAGATCCTGTCGGCTTCGCCCGAGGTCATCACCTGCGCGAGCGCGGCGTCGACGACCTTCTTGAACGCCAGGTCATCCTTGCGCATCATGCAGCCATAGGCCTCAAGCGACTGTGGCGTACCGACCACCGCCCAGTCGCTGGCGTTCCTGGCGTTCGCCAGTTTGCCATAGAGCAAGACTTCGTCCATCACGAAGGCCGCAGCGCGGCCGCTTTCCAGGGTCAGGAACGCCTCGCCGTGATCCTTGGCGCTGATGATCTTCATCCTCATGTTGTTGCTGTCGTTCATCTTGCGCAGCAGGCGCTCGGAGGTGGTGCCGGCAGTGGTCACCACGGTCTTGCCGGCCAAGTCGGGAAAGTCCTTGATGCCGGAGTTGTTCCTGGTCATCAGACGCGTCCCGACGACGAAAATGCTGTTCGAGAAGCTGACCTGTTTCTGACGTTCGGTGGTGTTGGTCGTCGAACCGCATTCGAGGTCGACCGCTCCATTCTGTACGAGCGTGATGCGGTTCTCGGATGTGACCGGCACCAGCTTGACGTCGAGCTTGGCAAGCTTCAATTCAGCCTTGATCGCGTCGACCGCCTTGAGCATCATTTCCTGCGAGTAGCCGACGACCTGCTGCTTGTCGTCATAGTACGAGAAGGGGATTGACGACTCGCGGTGCCCGAGCGTGATGACCCCCGTATCCTTGATCTTCTTCAGGGTTCCCGTCAGCTCCTGTGCCAGAGCTGGCGCCGAAATCAGGGCAGTGGCAAGTGTTGCGGCAATGGCGAGGCGCCGAGAGGTGGTGAACATCGTCTCTGTCTCCTTTTGTGATGGACTCAGGGGTGGGCGGGGCCATTCGGGAACACGATGTCGCGCTCGCCCGGGAGCGGCGCGAGCAACGACTGCTGCCAGCTCTGGTCTTGCCAGAAGAGCTCGGCGCTGCGGTTGGCCGGTTGGTACATCGCGCTGTACAGCGTCCCGTAGCCGCGCCGGTAACTGGTCTGGAACAGCGGCGGCTGGAGCAGCGCGGCCGCTGCTTCCGACAAGGTGCCAGGCCGTTCGACCACCTGCTGCATGGCGGCCAGACGCTCCACTGCGCAGGTTGCCTTGGCGTGCTGGGGCCAATCCACCTGGTGCTGGAAGTTGCTGATGGCCCGGCGACGGGTGACATAGGTGGCGATGTCCGGCCCAACGAAGACGGTTGCCCAATGGCCTGCAGCATCCAGCAGGGTGATGGTATAGGACATGTGCACGGGGACGCGCTTGAGGACATCACAAGCCTCTTCCACCGTACTCGACACTTCGAGCAGGTAGCGGACGACCAGCGGGATGCCAAAGCCCTTGCCGGCCTGACTCCTGCCACCAAAACTCAATGATGCTGCCAGACCCGCTTCGTTCATGCCGTCCAGCGCACCCCACAGGCAATCCCCCATGGCGAGAATCTGGTGATCGCACCAGCGGGTGGCCAGCCAGTTGCCCTCCAGCAGCGCGGGAGAATAGTCGTAGTTGCGCAGGAGAGCCGGGCCTTGCTGATGGGTGGGGTCGATCCAGATCCCTTGTGAACAGCCGGCGATGTAGGCCGGCGGACACCACAGCGAGAGAACGCGGGCCTCGACGTCACCAGAGCCAGCCAGCTCGACCAGGCGCTCCCAGGTGGGCACCAGTTCCGGCATGTACTGACGCAGCGCGCGCCGACAGTCCAGATAGCTCGGTCTCTCGAAAACGCCGCTGCGCAGGTACCAGTCACGGTATCCCGACCAGCAGCGCTCGAACAGCGCCTGCCACCCGTCGCCGGGTCTGTCCTCCACCAGCGCCGTGAAGCGCTGCTGGATGGGCATGTCGAAATGCAGCACGTCAGAGAATCTTGAATGCACCCGGCTCTGGTGCGGCCTCATGCTGGGTGGTGACGATGGGCTTGCCGGCGTAGTAGTTCTTGATCCCGCGGATCCAGTCGCGGGCGCGCAGGTTGAGCTTGAAGTTGTCGTCCATGGCGCGGCCGCGGGTGATCAGGATACCCAGGTCGGCGCCCTCATACCGATAGTCGCCCGGGCCGGTGATGCGCAGGAAGAAGGCTTCGCGCTCGGTATCGATGGCCCGGCGGTTGTAGTCGAAGCGCTGGTAGCTGACACCGCCGTCTTCGCTCATGCGATAGATGCCGGTAGCGGGCGCGTGCGTGACCTGATCGACGTGATCTTCGGTGTATTTCATCACCACCTGTGACCAGGAGTCGATGAAGTGCGGCTGCGCCCAACGATCGTTGATTTCACGCACGTTCAGGTCGAACGGCACGCCGGAGAACTCGAGCAGGTGGAAGAGGAACAGCGGTGCGTCGGCATAGGCATGCGCCGCATGGTTGGTCATCGGGCTGGCGCCACACACGCGCGGGTTCAGTTCGCCGAGGTAGACCTCGCCGTTGTCCTGGTCGATCAGGAAGTCGAGGTCGAAATAACCGCGATAACCTTCCTCCAGCAACTGATTGCCGAAACGCTCTGCCATGTCACGGCACTTCGCACGCACATCTTCGGTAAAGGCGCCGGGAAACACCTCGTTGCCACACCAGCCACCCTTGTAGGGCGTCAGTTCGCGGGCGCCGACCACTTCCGTGAGCAGCGGGCCGACCAGCGTGCCCGACTGCGTGGCGCAGGCTTCGAGCGTCGCGCCACGGCAGTTGATGCGCTTCATTATCTTGACTTCGGGGTCGTTGATGATTTCGTCCTTGTACTTGTTGAAATCATCTTCCGACGCAATGAAGAAGGTGGTGTGGCCAGAGTCGCCATAGGCCGACTGAATCACCAGGTCATGTCCCAGGCCGTTCCGCTCGCAAGTCTCCCTGAGGCCGGCGTAGCTGCTCACCTTCTCGAGGGCATTGGGTACCGAGAGGACGCCGACCTTGTTGCCGATGCGAACGGTTTCCATCTTGTTGTCCAGGCGCTGACGCAGCTTGGCGGGCGGAAACCACACTTCCATGCCGAGTTCCTTGGCCAGCGACTCGGTCTTCTCGTCGAACATCAGGAAGGTCGCGACCGGATTGCCACCGCGGCGCTCGATCAGGTCGACCACGTCCTTGTGCTGCAGCAGATAGTTGTTGATGTCCTCGATGGACTCGAACTCGGCGTGCGGCGACTCCGGTGGCACGAACACATTCGGATGCCGGCCATCGAAGCAATCGATGTAGCTGATGTAGCGGAAGCGGTTGACCCAGCGATCCATTCCCAGCAGGTTGAAGTTGGTGGCGCTGATGAAGTAGATCGGGCGCTCGTTGCGGTGGAACATCAGCAGCATGTCGGAAACGTTCTTTACGGTGTGGGTCATTGTCTTCTCCTGGTGATTGTGACTGCCATGAAACGGTTCCCTTGGCTGTTGCCGCTGGCCGATTCAATCGGGTTCGGTCGGCGCATTGATCTGCGCGGTCCAGACTGCGTTTGCCTGCGCGGAACGTCGCAGCGCTGCCTCGGTGTAGATGCGGAAACCCAGTTCCGGCCGGAAACCATGGATCTCGCGCACATCGAGCGCCTGCATGAAGGTCAGGATCTCGGGGCTGATGACCTGTCCGGGCACCAGAATGGGGAAACCGGGCGGGTAGGGAATGACGAACTGGGCGGAAACGCATTCGCGTCCGCCCTTGATTGCCTTGTCGGTCTCGTCCATGACGAGGTACTCGCAGTTCCCCTCGTCGTAGCCCAGGAAGAAGGCGCTGCGGATGTCGCCATCGCGAGTCTCGCTGCGACCGTCGACGCTGCGACCGCGGAACGCGGTATGGAAACACGAAAAATTGGGTAGCGGTGGCAACTCGACAGTCAGCGAGCGCACGCGCTTTTCGTGGATCCGACGTTCGAGCGTGCTCATGTCAGCGACGCTCTGGTCGATGTCGCGGGCGATGTTGACCAGGACTTCGATCAGGTAGGCGATCGTCGAGCGGGTGCTGCCAATGTTGGTCATGAACAGCACTGTGTTGCGCGAGGTCTTGTTGATCTGGATATCGTATTTGTCGGCCAGATACTTGTTCTTCATCGTGTCGCCATCCATTCCCGACAGGCCGATCGACAGCGTCGCACGGCTCGGGTCGAGCGCGAACTCGTCGGTGCGCCAGGCCTTGAACAGGTTGACCCAGCCGGTTTCGACGTTGTACAGCGACTCGACGTGCGACTCGCGAAACTCCTCGGGTACCAGATCCACCACCGTCAGGAAACGGAAGTATCGCTTCAACAGGGGATGTGCCTTGACCTGCTCACGCAAGTTCATTGCCAGCTCGAGCTGGCGCTGCACCAGTTCGTAGCCTTCGAGCTCCATCTGCCGGCGGCCGACATCGAGGGTGGCGAGGATCTGGTAGTTGGGCGAAGTCGAGGTGTGCGTCATGTAGGCTTCGTGGAAGGCCTCCTCGGCCTTGTCCTTGAAGTCCACATCCCAGACGTGGATCATCGATCCCTGGCGCAGCGCCGTCAGCGTCTTGTGGGTGGACTGCGTGGCGTAGACCCGTACCCTCGCCTTCTTCGGGTCGGGCAGCAGGCGGGTATTGAGCACCCGTTCTTCGTCGGCCCAGGCAGCCTCGTCAAAACCGCTGGCGAACTCGGCGTAACGCTGGGCATAGGCCTCGCTCTGGAACATCTCGCTCAGCCTGGCGGCTGCCGCCATGCCGGTGCGCTGACGGTAAACCGGGTGGAAGCGGGCAAAGGCAAACCACGCCTCGTCCCACAGGAACACCAGATCGGGCTTGATCGCCAGGCATTCGAGCATCAGCCGCTCGACGTCGTAGACGATGCCGTCGAAGGTGCAGTTGGTCAGGAGGACCATGCGCACGCGGCCGAGCGTTCCGGCACGGCGCATTTCGAGCAGCGTTTCCTTGATGTGGCGGATCGGCACTGCGCCGTACATCGAGTACTCATGCAGCGGATAGGCCTCGAGGTAGGTAATCTGCGCCCCGGCCAGGACCATGCCATAGTGGTGCGACTTGTGGCAGTTGCGGTCCACCAGGACGATGTCATCAGGTCGGACCATCGCCTGGACGACTATCTTGTTGGCGGTCGAGGTGCCGTTGGTGGCCAAGAAGGTGCGGCGGGCGCCGAAAGCGCGTGCGGCGTACTCCTGCGCCAGTTTCAGCGAACTGGTCGGCTCGAGCAGCGAATCGAGACCGCCGGCGGTCGCCGAGGTTTCGGCCATGAACAGGTTCATGCCATAGAACTGGCCCAGATCGCCGATCCAGTTCGAGTTCATGATCGACTTGCCGCGCGCCAGCGGCAGCGCGTGGAAAACGCCGGTCGGTTGCTTGGCGTACTCGCGCAGCGCATTGAAGAACGGTGCCTGATAGCGCTCGGCGACACCCTTGAGGATCGAGTAGTAGAGTTCAAGCTGGTCTTCCTCGCCGAAGAAGACGCGCCTGAAGGTTGCTCCCGCCCTGGCCGCGACGTCTTCCACCTTGGCGTCGGTCACCAGATAGAGATCGAGTTCCGGACGCAACCTGGCAATCTGTTGACCCAGCAACTGGCCACGCTCGGATTCCGGCAGGTTTTCGCCGCTGACTTCCAGGCCGGCAAAGAAGCGACGCGCCACGAGTTCCGGGACGTACAGCGATCGGTAGGGAAAACCGTAGCCGATCACCACCGCCTGCAGGTTGAAATTCACCATCGACGCAACGAGGGCATCCTCGAAGGTCGGCACGACGACGATGTCGAAGATGAACTCGTCATCGGGGCGGCGACGGCTGCGCACGCGGCGGCGCAGTGCCTCCTCTTCTTCGGCCGGCAGGTCATCGACCCACAGGACCTCGAAGTAGGGGCAGCGCAGTTGCGTCTGGAACTCCTTTTCGGTTTCCATCTGCGTCGGCAGCTCGGCGTCGCTGGCGCTTGTGGGGCTGCCGTGACGATAGGTCAGCGAGGCCAGCATGCGGTGGTGGCGGCGAGCGACGATGGCGGCATGGGCGAGCTCGCCGCGGGCGATGAAGCCACACAGTTCGGCGAAGGCGCGGCGGCCCGGATAGGCCCAGCAGACTTCGATCGGCGTCAGGATTTCGGTCAATTCGTGCACGTGCGCCACGCGCGCTTCGCGGCCGCTTTGCTCGCTGGTCGGGTTGGCGAGCTGCGACAGCTCGTCGACCAGTTCGATCCAGCTTTCCGTCCGGACTTCCCAGACGCTGCGGTGGCGGCTCATCGGGGTCGCGGCGTCGACGCCGGGAGCATTGCTTGTGTTCATGTCTTGTCTCCAAAAATGCCAGCGATGCTTCGTCGCCGGTCGTATGGGCATCTTGCCAGGTTGGTTCCTGGACGGACCGTCAGTTTGCTTTCGCCAGGGTGACCCCTTTGCGCACGGCGTTCGGTCGCTTCGTCATCGCCGGAGGGGAACAGGGACAGGAAGTGCTTCCCGTCCCATCGTGCGTCTGCATGGCCAGGATCGCTGGCGACGATGCGCTAGCCGACCCAGAGAATCCAGGGCGTGCCGATGACCAGAAACACCACCAGGCAGAACATCGTCGTCAGCATTCCCAGGCGATACAGTTCGCTCTGCTTGAGATAGCCACTGGCGACGAAAATGATGTTCTGGCTGCCGCCCTGTGGCGTGATGACCGAGAAGTAGCTGCTGGCGAAGAGCAGCGCATACGCCATCAGGGCGACCGGAACTCCCGATTTCACCCCGACGTCGAGAAACACGCCAAGCAGCGCCAGCACCTGCGCGTTCTGGCTGACGAAACCGAAGTGGAGGAAGACGTATATGGTCAGCAAGGCAACATAGGCCGCCGGCCAGGCGAGACCTTTGAGACCGACAGCCAGTCGCTCACCGACATAACCCATGAAACCCATTTCGTTGAGCTGCCCGCTCATGCCGAAAAGCACCGCCAGCCAGATGAAGGTCACGAGGGTGCCGCCCTGCTGGTTCATGTCCTCCATCGTCAGAACGCCGGTAATCATCAGCACGGCGAACCCGGCGAAGGCAATCGCCGTCAGGTTGAGCTTGAAGGGCGCGGCCAGCACCCAGCCGGTGATCATCATGATGAACGTGATCGCCGTGATCCACTCATGACGCGACATCGGCCCCATCCTGCGCAATTCCTGACGGGCGCGCTCTGGCGCCTCGGGGGTGGCCGTGATCCCGGGCGGATAGAGGCGATAGAGCAGCGCCGGCAACAGGGCGATCACCACCAGACACGGAACACTCGAGGCGAGCAACCAGGAACCGAAATCGATTTTCAGTCCCTGTTCGGCGGCCAGCGACGCTCCGACCGGATTGCCCGAGGTGGCGGTGAACCACAGCGCCGAGGTGATGGCCAGGCTGGCCATGCCGCAGAACATCAGGTAGCCGCCAAATCGCCGCGTCCTGTCGTCGTCGGGTGTCGAACCGCCGTTGTTCGCCAGCGCCAGGATGACCGGGAAGAGCACGCCACCGCGCGCGGTATTGCTCGGGAAGCCGGGGGCGATCAGGGTGTCGGTGATGAAGATGCTGTACGCCAGGCCGAGCGTCGATTTGCCGAACAGCGAAACCACGTACAGACTGATCCGCTTGCCGAGCCCGCTCTTGACCACCGACTGCGAGACCAGGAAAGCGGTCACCACCAGCAGCACGATCGCGTTGGCAAAGGCGCCATAGGCCTTGGCCGGAGTCAAGGTCTCCGTGAGCACCACGACCGCGACCGCTATCAGCGACGAGGTGAACAGCGGAAAGGCATTGATCACCACCGAGAAGATCGCCGACGCGAAGATCGCAAAGAGATGCCAGGACTCACGGGTCAGTCCCTCGGGAACCGGCGTGAACCAGAGGCCGAAGAAGAGGAGCAGGAGGGCTACCAGCTTGACGATTCGTCCGGTTCCGAAAGCAGCTGTACTCATTTCGAACCTCCTGCGGCGGTGGGAGAAACCACTTTCGGCACGCCGAGGCGCGCCGACCCTTGCAGACCGACGACGCGGCCCGCGAGTTCGTCGCCTTCGATGGCGCCGAGGCGCTGCCACTTGAAGCTGTATTCGCCGCTGATTCCGGCGTAGCGACCCGTGCCGCCGGTGAACTTGCCTTCGATCAACTGGCTGGGGCCAAAGCCGTCACCGCTCAACTCGCTGAAGACCTTGTCGCCATGCTCATCGGTCCACACGCTCCGCCCGTGCATGCCGGTGGTGGTGTCGGAGAAGCCCATGGCTTCGGACTGGAACGCGCGATTGAGTCGCTGCTTGCCGCTCAGCATCATCGAACCGCTGACCTGGAAGATCGCTGCCTGTTGTCCCGGCAGGAGGTCCATGACACGGCGACTGCCGGTGACGGTCCAGTCGCCGGTGAAGCTGCGGACGTCGTCCGCTGCCGCCGTCACGGGCGCACCCGTCGCCTGACTCGCTGGTGGGCTCTCCGGCTGGCCGCAGGCGGTCATCAGGAGAACGCTGAGTAGCGCGATACTTGCCGAGCAATGGGATCTGGATGGGTTGCTTGACCAACGCATGGCATGCCTCCAGTGAAGAGAGAAGCGGTAAACCAACGAGCGTTCGGTTCGACAGGGGGGGCTTCTGCGGCTTCCCCAACGGTGGTGCGAGCCAGCCTAGCACTCTGTATTGTCTGGGGTCAACAGCTTTCCAACTGTGCGACACACCATCCGCAGGGTTGTCAATGTCGTAGCTGATAGGCATGCGACCGTGCGTTCCGGGAACTCCCATTGCTTGCCGTTGATAAAGGCGCGTCAATCACTCAGAAACTTGCCATCTGGATTCCGCCTTGGCGGCCGTTGCCAGTCCTCTGCCGGGGCGCACGTGGACCGGCCATGCGGTTGCCAGCGGGCGCCCGATTGCCGAAGCAAGCGGCGAGGTGAACCCTCCTCCTCGCCGGACGCCGAGGCGAGTCTCGTCGAGCGCGAGCGTGTCCCTTCGGTGAAGCTGCAAACCTGCACATGGCGCGGGCGGTGGTAACGGTACGCGTCGACGCCGGGCAACTCACGGGCGACTTTCTTCCGACGAAGGCAAGCGGTGAGACCCGCCCTTGCCGGAGGACGACTCAGCTCCGCCGCGCTGGCGCCTCGCTGGCCGTGGCGGCCTTGACGCGAGCCAGTGCCGCGGCAGCGTTCACGAGGAAGCGGGCGCTTTGATCGGGCTTGTTCGGGTTTCCGAAGTCTGAGGTGGGGAAGCCTCTCGCCTGCGCCCGACGGTGCCGGGAACGGCCGCCTAAGGCGGGCCTTGCCGCGTGCTGTCGGGTCGCGGACTGGCCAGGAAGGCGAGTCCGCCGGGTTGGGCAAACCAGGCCAGGTTGACGCCGTCGAGGACGATGATCACCGGCACCTCATGGCTCTTGCCGGCGTGCCGGATCGTCGCCATCCCTTCCAGTTGCTTGTCCTTGCCGCCGGTGATGCGGACGGCGAGAACCTCGATGCCCTGACCCCTGAACTGAGGATCGTAGCGAAAATACTCCTGCATCGAGACGCGGGTCAGTTCCCCTGTCTTTTCGGGCCCTGGCACGCAGGCCGCCAGCAGCAGGCAGAGAGCGATCGCTGCGCGCCGCGGGATGGCCATCATGCGCCGCTCTGCGCCGAGCGCGCTGGCCGAGCGGCTGCGGGGTGGGCCTTGTGCTGCGCCGCAACGACCGGCAACGCCGGCAGCAGCGGCGGCGCACTGCCACTCGCTTCAGTCATGGCTCGCCACCAGTTGCGTGGGCGACAGCAGCATGTCGAGCTCGCACCACAGAGGGTCGCAGAGGCCGGCGCGATAAACCGCGTCACGGAAAGCCGGATGCTCGCAGCGGTAGGTTTGCCAGAGCACCTGCCGGCAGTCGGCGACGCAGCTCCTGACGTTCGCCAGGCGGTCGGCAGCCTTGACGACGAGTGCCAGCTCCGCCGGGCCGCTGACGACGCCCGCCAGACGGGCGTGCGTCCGCGCCTTGCGCTCGGCGCGGGTGGCGGCGGGCGCGTCGGTCAGCAGGCCGACGCATTCGCCGATGAAAGGCCCGAAACGGGCGTGCACGTCTTCCTCGCTGACCACCGTGTCCTCGACGACATCGTGCAGATAACCGATGATCTGCGCCTGCACGCCGTAGGGAGCGAGCAATTCGACGACAGCCTCGAGATGCCACGAGTAGGGGCGGGAGCCGTACATCTGGCCGCTGTGCGCGCGGAAGGCGAAGGTGCGCGCCTCATCGAGCATGGCTGTCTTCCCGGTGCCCGACCGCCGCGCTGCTGCGCGGCCACAAGGCGGCAGCGAAGGCTTGCAGCCCCTCCCATTGCTGTCGCCAGAAGCCGCTGCGCTCGGCCTCAGGCGGCAGCGGGCCGCCGGCGAGGCCGCAGGGCGGCAGCTCCTGGCCGCGATACTGGGTGCCGAAGAGCTGGTCCCAGACCGGCAGCAGGACGGCGAAGTTGCAGCCGTGGCGGTATTGACGGCCCGGCGGCAGGTGCAGCGCGTGGTGCCAGCGGTGGTAGCGCGGGCTGACCAGCAGCCTTTCACCGAGGCGTCCGAACGAGAGGCGGGCATTGACGTGGGCGAGGTTCTCGACTGTCTTGACGACGAGCAGCAGGCCGATGAACTGTCCTGGCGGTACGCCGATGAGCAGGGCGATGCTGGCAAACCAGAAGCCGCCGATCAGATCCTCGAGCAGATGGTTGCGGCTGTCGGTCCACAGGGTCATCCGCCGCTGGCTGTGGTGGATCGCGTGCAGCGCCCACCACCAGCGCAGGATGTGCGACAGCCGGTGGCGCCAGTATTCGGCGAAATCGAGGAGCAGCAGGTAGACGAGAAAGGCGAGCAGCGGCCGCGTGTCGAGGGCCGGGATGAGGTCCTCGAGTTGCGGCGGGATGATGTCGTGCAGGCGCAACCAGCCATCGATGAAGGCGAAGAGCGGTGCCAGCAGTGCGAACACCGCGAGCGGAACGATACCCAGCCGGTCGAGCAGCGAGTAGAGGACATCGACGCGGACTGCCCGGCGATCCGGCCAGACCTCGACCGGCCGCCAGGCTTCGAGCGGTCGCAGCAGCAGGTAGGCGAAGCCGATCTGCAACACGCCGGCGAGGAAGAACTGGATGCCGTCGAAAGCCATTTCGAGGTGGCTGCCCATGCCGAGCGCGAGCAGCGGCGGTTGCACCACATGCTCGAGCAACCAGCCCTGCAGGAAGACGAAGGCCTCAGTCAGTGTGTCGATCATGTCTGCCCGCGCCGGGTGGAAAAACAGAAGCCCTTCGCCTTGAGGCCGGCGATCAGCGGCTCGAACATCGGCGCGAAGGGGTCCTTGCGCGACCAGATGCCGAGATGGGCCATGACGATGTCGCCATCGCGGAGGCGCTCGAGCGCTCGCTGCAGCAAAAGCGAATTGGGGTACGTCTCCGACGGCAGCTCGTCGCCGAGGAAGCCGGCCGCCGCCCAGCCGACATGACGGTAGCCGCAGGACTGTGCCGCCGCCAGCGTGTTCGGCGTCGTGCGGCCACCGGGAGCCCGCCAGAGCGGGTCGAGGCGGCGGCCGGTCAGTTCCTGGAAGCGGGTATCGGGTCGCTGCAGTTCGGCACAGATGGCGGCGGCGTCCATCGTTTCGCTGCTGCCGTCCTGCAGCCGGTAGCGGACCAGCGTGCCGCTGTCGCCACGAAAACTGCCGTGGCGCCAGGTGTGGCTGCCAAAGGCGTGGCCCTCGGCGACGCGGGCACGCCAGTAGGGGGCCCAGCTGGCGTCGAGGGCGCTGTCGCCGCGAGTGGTCTTTTCCTGCGCGAGGAAGAATGTCGCCTTGACCCCGTGTCGCGCCAGGGTGTCGGCGATCAGTTCGGCGTGGCGCATGTTGCCGGTATCGAAGGTGAGATAGAGCGTCCCCTTGCAGCCCGACGGCGTGCCGGTTGCGGCGGCGCCCGCGCCCACCGTCGCCAGCCCGAGCGCGAGAGCGAGCGCTGAATGAAAGCGTGCCATCCTCACCTGAGCCCGGCGTGGTTCAGGAAGAAGACCCCGTGTGGCGAGCTGCCGACCGGAATCGACAGCTTCAGTTGCTTGCTCACCAGGTCGACGACCTGCACCTTGCGCGCGAAGCGCGCGGTGGCCCACAGCTCCTTGCCGTCGGCGCGAACCATCATGTCGTCGGGGCCGCCGGGGACGTCGTATTTCTCGACGACGCTCATCGTCTGCGTGTCGAGCAGCGAGATGCTGCCGTCGATCGTCCGGTTGGAGACGAAGAAATGGCGGCCATCGCCCTTCGGCTGCAGGTTGTGCGCCGCTTTCGCGGTGGCGATCTGCCGTACGCTCTTGCGCGCCCGCCATTCGATCACCTCGACCACACCTTCGCCCATGCTGGCGACCAGCAGGTAGCGATTGTCCGGCGACATGACGATTCCCGCCGGCGTTGCCGCCACCGGCATCACCCAGGCGACTTTCTGCGTCGGCAGGCTGATCGCCATCACCTCGTTCGAGTCCTGCAGGGTGATGAAAACGAACTGGCTGGCATCGTCGAATGCCATGTGCGAGGGCGTCTTCGGTGCCGGCAGGCGGGCAAGCAGGCGGAAGTCGGCAGCGTCGTAGAGGTCGACGCGATCGAGGCGCAGCGAGGTGGCGACGAACCACTTGCGGTTTGGCGAGAAGCCGATCTGGTAGGGGTCCGAGATGTCGCGTATGCGTCTCTGCTCCTGGCCGGTCAGCGGATCGTAGAAGACGAGCTGGTTGGATGCCGCGCAGGCGACGATCAGCGATTTGTCGTCGGGAGTCGGCATCAGGTGATGCGGTTCCTTGCAGACGTTGATCTTGCCGGTGACCTTGTAGCTGTCGGTGTCGATCAGGCTGAGCGTCCCGTCTGCCGAGTTGAGGGCGATCGCGAGGCCGGCATGTGCTGCCATCTGGTTGCCGCAGAGGAAGACGAACAGGGCCAGCAGTCTGGGCATGAGACGAGCGAGGGATGCAGGTTGGCGGTGGGTCACTTCAGTCGGATTCCGGTTGCGAACGAGAGTGGTCGGCGAGCGTCGTGGTTCCAACCGGCGGCAGGCAGTCGGCGAAGTGGCTGCCGGGGCTGGCCGGGCGCCGGTAGCGAATCGCCCGGGGCATGATTCTGCAGGAAAATTCCCCCCTATGCCAGAACCACCAGTCGCGGATCGTCGAAATGATCGAGGAGGATGCGGCGCACCCGATCCTGCCACAGGCTGGCGAACAGTCTGCGGCTGTCCGGATCGTCGTCGCCGGCAAGCTGTCGTCGCAGCAGCGATGGCAGACGGGGGTCGGCGGGGACCTGCGCGAGTTGCAGCGTTGCCGTGATGCTTTGCCCATTGTCGAGGCGTCGGAAGCGGATGTCGCCTGGCAGATCCTGCCCGAAACGCAACAGGTCGCGGCGCACGAAGTGGCCAGCCAGCCCCTTGAAGCCACCGGCTCCGGCGGCACCGGTGAGCAGTCCGACGACCGCCGCCATGACGCCGCTGACGCCAGCCTCGGCCGCCTCGCGGAAGTCGACGGCGATCTCGCCACGCAGTGGTGTCTCCTCGCCGTGGAGGGCGCGCAGGGCACGATGGCTCAGCAGGTAGCTGCCGGCCACGGTCGGGCACGAGTGACCGGCAAGGCGGACGGCGTCGGCATAGCCGTACTCGATCAGCCCGCCGGCAGCGGCGCCGAGGAAGTCGGCAAGGCGATCGCGCAGGACGATCGACGGCACCTGTGCGAAGAAGGCAGGGAAGCCCACGGCCTCAGCCCTTCTTCTGGATCAGCTCGATACGGTAGCCATCGGGATCCTCGACGAAGGCGATCACGGTCGTTCCGTGCTTCATCGGACCCGCCTCGCGCACGACGTTGCCGCCACGCGCCCGGATCCGCTCGCAGGCAGCATAGGCATCGTCGACTGCGATCGCCACATGGCCAAAGCCGTTGCCGATCTCGTATGAAGCGGTATCCCAGTTGTGCGTCAGTTCGAGCACGGCCCCCTCCGACTCCGGGCCGTAGCCGACGAAGGCAAGGGTGAAGCGCCCGCCGGGATAATCCTGGCGGCGCAACTCGCGCATGCCGAGGACTTCGGTGTAGAAGGTGATCGATCGATCGAGATCGCCGACACGCAGCATGGTATGCAGGATTCTCATGGCAGTTCCTCATCAGATTGGACAAATGGCCGCCCGCCGCAGCTCCGCTCTCGCTGCGTCGTGGCCGCGATGGACGTCGGCGTCAACGGACCAGAAACGGCCGTCTTGGTTCGCTTCGCCGAGGTTGGTCGTCAACCCACTGTCAGCGGTTGCAATCACTCGCAATTCGGCCTCGCCTGCGTGCGGCGCAGCGACTTGGTCAAGTAGTAGCCTACTGACAGTGCCAAGGCGAGTGCCGCAGTGGCGTAGACGTAGTCTGGACTGACTTCCTTGTAATCAAGAATGACGATCTTGCGGAGAACCGCCATGTAGGCGGTTGCCAGAACGATGTCGAGGTGCAGCCCGTCTTCCTGCAGGTAGCTGACGATGTTGACGAACACTTCGATGGCGATCAGCACGGCCATGAAGGCGCCGAAGGTGGCGAGAATATCGCTGATCTCGAGGAGAAAATAGGGATGCACGCTGACCCGGCTGTAGAGCACATAGATCACGTCGGCGACGCCCCACCAGATCACCGAGACCATCAGCACGGCCAGCACGCGTGCCGCATGGCGGATGCTGCTGCGCAGCCGGCGAATCAGCGGCTCGTCGGGAAAGGGCTTGAACGGCGTTTCGCTTGCTGTTTCACGGTCCTTCATTGCTACCTCCCATGATTCGAGGAACGTCCGTGCCGGTCAGCGTCGACGCCGTCGATCCGTTACAGAGCCCATCGCCGCAACCGGCGCGATCCGTGCAGCCCTCCTAGACGAGGCCCGGAAGCGTCTTGCCAAGTACCCGCAACTCCGCCCGCAACGCCTGCCAGTCGGGGCAGGCGGCAGCGACGATCGCCCAGAAGCGCGGGCTGTGGTTCATCTCGCGCAGGTGCGCCAGTTCGTGTACGACGACATAGTCGATCACCGGCAGCGGAAAATGCAGCAGTCGCCAGTTGAGGCGAACGCCGTTGCGGGCGCTGCAGCTTCCCCAACGGGTGCGTGCGGCGGTGAGGCTCAGGCGTGGTTGCGGCACCTCCAGCACGGCCGCGTAGTGCGCCAGCCTTTCGCTGAAGAGTTCGCGTGCCCGTTCGCGCAGCGCTCGTTCGAGTACGCGCGGCGCTTCTGCCGGTGCGCGCAGGCAGAGGCTCAGTATCGCACCGCCGGCATGCCGGTGCCACAGACAGCGCTTTCCGCCCGATGCCAGACGGATCGTCAGGGTCTGCCCGAGGAAGGGCAGCTGCAGGCCGTCGGTGATCGCTTGCAGCCTTTCCGGTCGGCGCGCGTGCCACTCGTCGAGCTTGCGGCCGATCCATTCGCCATGCCGCAGGAGGAGCGACTCCACTTCGTGCAGTGGTGCGCGTGGCGGGGCGCCGACACGCAGGCCGCGATGATCGATCGACAGGCCGATGGTTCGGCGTGGGCTGCGGCGCAGGACGTAGGCGACCGTCCGCTCGCCGAGTTCGATCGTGCGCTGCGTCTCGCTGGCTGCCGCCTGCCGGCTGGCCGCGCTCGCCCTTTCAAGCGGCGACGACATCGGCCGCAGCCGGATAGCGGTGTGGCGAGATGCGGCGCATCTCGGCCTCGATCCAGGCGGCGGCGAGGGCGTTGATGCGCGCCGCCGATTTGCCGGCAGGGTCGATCGGCGGCCCGATGCTGACGGTGATGGTGCCGGGGGAGACGGCAAAGACGCTCTTGCGCCAGAATTCGCCGGCATCGTGTGCCACCGGCACGACCAGGCTGCCGCCGCGCAGCGCGAGGTGGGCGCCGCCGGGCTTGTAGCGTGCGGTTTCACCCGGTTCGACGCGCGTACCTTCGGGGAAGATCACTACCCAGTAGCCGGCGGCGAGCCGCTCCTTGCCCTGCTCGAAGACCTGCTTCAGAGCGTCCTTGGCTGCCGCACGATCGATCGAGATCATCTTCATTGCCGCCAGTCCCCAACCGAAGAAGGGGACGCGCAGCAACTCCTTCTTGAGCACGAACACCAGGGGCGGCAGGATGTCCTGCAATCCCACCGTCTCCCAGGCCGACTGGTGCTTGGCCAGCACCACCGCAGGCGTCGCCGGCAGGTTCTCGCGCCCGAGGACGCGGTAGCGCAGCCCGAGGAGAACCCGGCAGAGCGCCATGAAGCCCTTGCGCCAGCAGGCGATGATGCGGTAGCGGACGACCATCGGCAGGGCGATCGCGAGCGTCACCAGGAGCCCGAACGGCACCGTCCACAGACCGACCAGCAGCATGAAGAGGGCCGTGCGCCAGGCGGCCATCAGAGGAGCAGGATGTGGTCGGTGGCAGCCGCCAGATCGGCGAAGACCAGAGTGCCCTGCGGCAGGCCGCCGTCGAGCTGCGTCTGCGTTCCCTTGCCGGTCAGCACGAGCAGCGGCAGCGCACCGACAGCGGCGGCTGCCTGCAGGTCGCGCAGCGAATCGCCCACCGTCGGTGTCCCTGGCAGGTCGATGTTGAAGCAGCCAGCGATGCGCTCGAACATGCCGGTCGCCGGCTTGCGGCAGTGGCAGCCGGCGTCGACCGCGTGCGGGCAATAGTAGATCGCGTCGATGCGCCCGCCGGCGGCCATTACGGCGCGGTGCATCTTGTCGTGGATGGCGTTCAGCGTGTCCATGTCGAACAGGCCGCGGCCGACGCCCGACTGGTTGGTCGCCACCACCACCCGGTAGCCGGCCTGATTGAGGCGGGCGATCGCTTCCACGCTGCCGGGGATCGGGCGCCACTCTGCCGGCGACTTGATGAACTGCTTCGAGTCGAAGTTGATGACGCCGTCGCGATCGAGGATGACGAGTTTCATACGGCCAGCTTCGAAATGTCGGCGACCGCGTTGAGCTCGTCGTAGAGCGCTCGCAGGAGGCCGAGGCGGTTGCCGCGCAACAACGGCTCATGGACGTTGACCATCACTTCGTCGAAGAAGCGGTCGACCTCGCCGCGGACCGCGGCGAGCACCTTCAGGGCATCGGCGTAGTCCTCATTGGCGACGTGCGAGCGGACCAGCGGCGCCATCAGGACGACACGCTGGAAGAGGGCTTTCTCGGCTTCCTCCTCGAGCAGTGCGATATCGGGTTCCGGCAGTTCCTCGTCCGCCTTCTTCAGGATGTTGCCGATGCGCTTGTTGGCGGCGGCCAGTGCCTGCGCCTCGGGCAGCGCCTGGAACTCGCGCACCGCTGCCAGTCTGGCGGGAACCAGGTCGATGCGCGTCGGCCGCTGCGCCAGCACCGCCTCGATGGCGTCGACCGGATGTCCCGCTTCGCGGAGCATGCCGCGCAGGCGGTCGAGGATGAACGCCAGCAGGTTCTCGTCGACCGCCGTCAGCCGCACTCCCTGCAGCAGCAGCGCGTCGCGGGCGTCGGCTATCAGCTCGCCGAGGTCGAGTGGCAGTGGCGTTTCCATCAGGATGCGCAGGACGCCGAGGGCGGCGCGTCGCAGGCCGAACGGGTCCTTGTCGCCGGTCGGCACCTGGCCGATGCCGAAAAAGCCGACGAGGGCATCGAGCTTGTCGGCGAGGGCGGCGGCACAGGCGATGTTGCCCTGCGGCAGCGAGTCGCCGGCGAAGCGTGGCCGGTAGTGCTGCTCGATGGCATCGGCCACCACCGGCAGGCCACCTTCGTGCAGCAGGTAGTAGCGACCCATGATCCCCTGCAACTCGGGGAACTCGCCGACCATGTCGGTGAGCAGGTCGATCTTGGCGAACAGTGCCGCGCGCTCGGCGAGGCTGCCGTCGGCGCCGAGCCTGTCGGCGATCGCCCGCGCGACGCGGCCGAGGCGCTGCGCCCGGTCACCGAGCGAACCGAGCCGGTTGTGGTAGACGACGTCGCCCAGGCGAATGACGCGGTTGGCGAAGCCGGCCTTGCGGTCCTGGTTGAAGAAGAAGCGCGCGTCCGACAGGCGCGGGCGGACGACCCGCTCGTTGCCGCGGATGATGTGCGCCGGATCGTCGACCTGCATGTTGGCGACGATCAGGAAGCGGTTGAGCAGCCTGCCCGCGGTGTCGAGCAGCGGGAAGTACTTCTGGTTCTGCTGCATCGTCAGGATCAGGCACTCCTGCGGCACTTCGAGGAATTCCGCCTCGAACTCGCCGACGTAGACGACCGGCCACTCGACCAGCGCCGTCACCTCGTCGAGCAGCGCGGCCGCCGGATTGATGCGGGCGCCAAGCCTGGCCGCCGCCGCCTCGAGCTGGGTCGCGATCAGCGCCCGGCGCTCGCCGAAGGAGGCGATGACCTTGGCGGCCGCCAGTCGGGCGGCGTATTCATCCGCCCGCTCGATGGCGATGTCGCCGGCGGACAGGAAGCGGTGTCCCAGCGTCGTCCGCCCACTGCCCAACCCGAGGACCTCACCCGCGACGACCTGGCTGCCGTGCAGCAGGATCAGGCTGTGCACCGGCCGCACGAACTGGTGCTCGGAATCGCCCCAGCGCATCACCTTCGGGATCGGCAGCTTGCGCACCGCCTGGGCAACGATGGCGGCGAGGTGCGCCGACAGCTCCTCGCCCTTCTGCTCACGCCGCGCGACCAAGTACTCGCCCTTGGCATCGCTCGTCCGGTGCAGTTGCGCGAAGCTGACGCCGGCGGCGCGCATGAAGCCTTCGAGGGCGCGCGTCGGCTGTCCGGCAGCGTCGATTGCGCCGGCTACCGCCGGCCCTTTCTTCTCCAGCAACCGGTCGGGCTGGCGTTCGGCGACCTCGCTGATCGTCAGCGCGAGCCGGCGCGGCGTCGCGTAGGGTGTGCAGACACTGGTGGCAGTGGTGAACTCCTGCGCCCGCAGCGCGGAGAAGACCGCATCGGCGAAGGCTTCCGACAGCAGCTTGAGCGATTTCGGCGGCAGTTCCTCGGTCCGCAGCTCGATCAGGATCGTGTCGTTCATTTCATTGCGCTCCGCCGCTGGCCCGGCACATCGGGAAGCCGAGCGCCTGCCGCGAGTCGTGGTAGGCCTGCGCGACTTCCCGCGCCAGCGCGCGCACGCGGCCGATGTACGCCGCCCGTTCGGTGACCGAGATGGCGCCACGCGCGTCGAGCAGGTTGAAGGTGTGCGAGCACTTCATGACCATTTCGTAGCCCGGCAGTGCGAGACCGGCGGCGATCAGGCGACGCGCCTCGGACTCGTGTTCGCCGAAGTGGCGGAACAGCAGCTCGACGTTGGCGTGCTCGAAGTTGTACTTCGACTGTTCGACCTCGTTCTGGTGGTAAACGTCGCCGTAGGTGACGCGGTAGCCAGGGCCCTCGGCCCAGACCAGATCGAAGACGTTCTCGACGCCCTGCAGGTACATCGCCAGGCGCTCGATGCCGTAAGTGATCTCGCCGAGAACCGGCCGACAGGGCAGCGAGCCGACCTCCTGGAAATAGGTGAACTGGGTGACTTCCATGCCGTCGAGCCAGACTTCCCAGCCGAGTCCCCAGGCTCCGAGTGTCGGGCTTTCCCAGTCATCCTCGACGAAACGGATGTCGTGCTGCGCCGTGTCGATGCCGAGCGCACGCAGCGAGTCGAGGTAGAGGTCCTGGATGTGGGCGGGCGAGGGCTTGAGTACCACCTGGTACTGATAGTAGTGCTGCAGGCGGTTCGGGTTCTCGCCGTAGCGTCCGTCCTTCGGCCGTCGCGACGGCTGCACGTAGGCGGCGTTCCAGGGTTCGGGCCCGATGGCGCGGAGAAAGGTCGCGGTGTGGAAGGTGCCGGCGCCGACTTCGATATCGTAGGGCTGCAGCAGTGCGCAGCCCTGTTTGTCCCAGAACTCCTCGAGACGCAGAATGACTTCCTGGAAGGTAGGCATGAGAGATTGGTGGGCAGGACGAGAAGGCCGGATTTTACTTCGTTTCGCACGCCGCTGCTGACGACGATTGCCCGCCGGGTTCCGGGCATCCGGCTCGGCAGCCCAGTTTCGGCAGCCGGCGCGCGGCCGCGACGACCTCGATCCGGCGCCGTTGCTTGCAGACAGGCGTAGTGCTGCTCGCCAGCTTGGTTCCGGTGTGAGCGCTCCCGGTCGCTGGCCGAGGAAAGGCTGCCCTGCTTGCCGTCACGGTTGGCCCGTACAGGCTGTCCCCGCAGCTGCGAATGCTGGTCGAGTCCGGCCGCCGCTCGCTGCAGGCAGGGCCGTCGGCGGTGCAAGCGACGGTCAGTGGTTCTGGCGCAGCGATTCGGCGATCTGGTTGCGGCTGACGCGCAACGCTGGCAGGATGGCGGCGAGCACGGTCGCGCCAAGTCCGATGGCGAAGGCGGAGGCGACCGCTGCGGGCAGCACCCGGATCGAGACCACGTAGCCGGTATTGGCGTTGGGCAGCGGTGGCATCTCGATGCCAAGGGCAGTCAGTGCGGTCGCCACCACGATTCCCGCAGCGGCACCGGTGAGTGCTCCGATCAGCCCGATCAGCGCATTCTCGAGGATGACCAGACGGAAGATGTCGCGGCTGCGATTGCCGAGTGCGAGGAGCGTGCCGAACTCACCGATGCGCTCGAAAACGCTCATGTTGACCGTGTTCGCGACCGTCAGCAGAACCATCAACAGGACGATCAGCCGCAGGACCCCGAACTGCCGGTCGTAGAGATCGACTGCCTTCTGATAGAAATCGTTGAGTTCCCGCCAGGTCCTGATCTCATAGCGTTGCGCATCGAGTTGCCGGCCGAGGGTGAGCGCCGTGGCTTCGGTCTCGTCGGTCCTGTGCAGCGAGACGACGATGCTGTTGGCCCCGCTCGAAGCGAACAGTTCCTGCGACCCGGCCAGGGGAATCCTCACTGCACGCGCGTCGAACTCCTTGGAAAAGGTCTGGAACACGCCGACCACCTCGAAGTCCATCGTGTTGGTCGCGCCGGCAGTCGTAGACACCAGCAGGGTGACCGGGTCGCCCGGCTTGAGCTTCATGCTGGTCGCGACGCCATCGCCGAGCAGGATGCCATACTGGTCGCGGTCGGTCAGCTGGCGCCCGGCGCTGATCTTCAGATAGCTGCCGAGGCGCGCCTCCTTGTCGGCCTCGACGCCCTCGCCGACGATCGAGAGGTCGCTGCGTCCGTTGCTCAGCAGGCCGGTGAAGCTGATGCGTGCCATCGTCTCGGCGGTGGCCGGCAGGGCTTCGATCCCTTTCTGGATGATCCGCGGCTCGTCGATCAGGTACTTTTCCGGCGAGCGCGAGCCAGACTCGTAAAAACCCTTGCGATAGACCTGCAGGTGGCCCGATTGCGAGTGGATCGTGGCTTCGCTGAGCTGGAAGAGGATGTCCTGGACGAATCCGCCGGTGACGATCAGGCCGACGACACCGAAAACGATGGCACCGACCGTCATGCCGGTCCTGAGCTTGTGCCGCAGGATGTTGCGCAGGGCGAGGCTAAGCATCGGCAGATCTTTCCCGGCGCGCGCAGCGGATCTCAGCGGTTGTGACGCAGGGCATCGACGATCTCCATGCGGGATCCTTTCCAGGCCGGGTAGAGGCTGGCCAGGAGGGTCGTCACCAGCGCCAGCGCGACGGCGTCGGCGGCGAGCGCGACGGTGACCCTGATTTCTCCGGTGAAGCCGCGGGCCATGCCCGGCGGCGGCGGCATCGGGATGCCGACGTGGGAAATCGCCTGCGCCAGCAAGAGGCCGACAGCGAGCCCGGTCAGGCCACCAATCAAGCCGAGGATCGCCGCCTCGCCAACGAAGACCCGCAGGATCGAGCGGCGCCTGTAGCCGAGCGCCATGACCGTTCCGATCTCGCCGGTTCGCTCCATGATGCCCATGGTCAGCGTGTTCGAGATGCTCAGGACGATGATCACGGCGATGATCAGTTTCATCACGCCGACCTGTTTCTTGAACAGAGCGACCGTCTTGTTGTAGAAATCGGCCAGTGCGTACCACGGTACCACCTCGAGTTCCTCTGCCGGCAGCTGTTGGCGCAGCTTCGTCAGGACGGTGTCGGTGGCCGAGGTGTCGTCGAGCAGGAGCAACCAGCGATGCGCGCCCTTGCTGCGTACGAGTTCCTGCGCCAAGGGCAGGGGGAGGCGCAAGGCGGCATCATCGTAGGCTTTGGTTACCGTCGAGAAGAGCCCGCGTACGCGACACTCGACGGCATTGAGCCCCCCCGAGGCGGTGTTCGCGAGGAGCACGACGGTGTCGCCGACCCCCGCGCCGAGGTTGGCGGCCAGCCCGTCGCCGAGGATGATTCCTTTGGGATCGGCACTCGACAGTCCCTCGCCGGCGGATATCAGGAGGGTCCTGCTCAGCAGCGCCTCCTTCTCGGGATCGACGCCGTCGGCGACGAAGGCAATCGTTGCATCGCCGCGGCTGATCAAGCCGCTGAAACCCAGGCGTGGCGCAAGCAACCGGACATGTGGGGTGTCCTGCGCGAGCTGTCGTGCCGGCGCCTTTTCCGGTAGCAGGTACGAGAACGGGTCGGCGATTCCGGAATCGAGGTAGCGTGGTCTGACGATCTGGATGTGACCAAGGTGCGAGTGGATCGTGTCCTCGCGCATCGCCTGGTAGATCCACTCGATGAAGCCACCCGCAAGGAGCAGCGAGATGACGCCGAAGGCCACCGCGACAACGGCCAGGGCCGAGCGGCGGCGTTGGCGGACGACGTTGCGGAACGCGATTGCCAGTTCGCCGATCAGGGGATTGTTCGCCATCCGGGGAATGATAGCGCAGGCTTCTGGCGTCTGTCGATTCATCGCCGGCAGCGCAGCAGTTCTCATTTCAAAATTCATGGCAGGGGTTGGTGAGGTTCGGAACTGT
>ERZ761592.98-NODE-98-length-45921-cov-5.911329_pt1 | contig 45921 bp, 52 predicted proteins | sample MGYA00433095_ERZ761592 | MGnify/ENA primary metagenome ERZ761592 (study PRJEB28899, sample SAMN03785554) | bioreactor sludge metagenome | biome: EBPR Sludge; feature: EBPR Bioreactor; material: 0.22µm filtered reactor supernatant | place: Saint Lucia: Queensland... | reverse complement strand
CTGCCGGTGCAACGACCCGTTTGATGGCGCTCCCCGACGACGACACCGACATGCGCAGGCTATTGCGCTTCTATGAGCGCTACGGCTTCAGCGAGACCGGCGAGGTTGACGACGGCGGCATCGTGATGGAGCGCCAGCCGGCCGCTGGTGCAGCACCTGCCATGACCGCGTTCAGGGGCGGCAGTCTTCCGACCAACGAGGACGGCCTCGTCGAGCTGACGCACTGGAGCGATCGTCCGCTCGACGTCATCGATCCCGCGCGGCGCGGCACCGGACCGCTGGTCGGCGAGGAGCGTCGTCGTCTTGGCGCGCCCGGCGCCGATCCGATGGGGCTCGACTTCAGCACGACGATCCCGGCGCCGGTGAACAATACCTCGTTTAACGACAGTGTTGTTCAGCACCCCGTGTTCCATGGGACAGACGCGGATTTGTTTGATAACTTCGATATGGGGATGCTCGGCAGTAACTCCGATCATCCTAGCACTATGCTCGGAATGTTTTTCACGTCCAACAGAGACGTCGCGTCTATATTCGGAAGCAGGATAGAGACGGCGCAAATAAACCTTACTAACCCGCTTACAGTGTCAGGGCTTAACTTCTTTAACATGACCCGTCAAAGCCGGTTATACGCCGACATACGTCGTGATATGGAAGCGCTAAAAGCGCGAGCTTTGGAAGGCGGGCACGACGGTCTGCATATCACCCCGATCAAGAACCCGTCGGGAGAAACAGCTGAATGGGCTGGTGAGACCTACGTCGTATTCGATGCAGCGCAGATACGACGGATTACGCCGGAAACAGACGCCATGGCCACTGCCAGCCGCCGCGGCCGCTACGAAGGCGAGCAGGGACGGCCGGGCGCCGGCGTGCCCGAGCGGCCTTCCGCCACCCCGGGTGTCGACGGCGAGAACGACATCAACCTGTCGCGCATGAGCCGGAACTTCGTCCGTCTCCTCAACTTGACCGCCCGGCAGGGACGCCTGACGCTGAAGGGCTCCCAGATCATGGGGCAGTACAGCCGGCGCTCCGCCGTCGTCCGGCTGCGGACGTGGGGCGACCTGTCGACGCTTGTCCACGAGGGCGCGCACGCCTTCCACGACAGCATGTCGCCGCTGCTGAAGGCCTTCGTCGACAGGAACGCCAACGACTTCATGGACGTCGGAACGCAGCTCTACGCCGGCGATCTTACCTACGTCCCGAAGGACCAGCACGTTCGCGAGGGCTTTGCCGAGTTCTTCCGCGTCTACACGCTCAACCGGCAGTTCGTCGACAACAAGTACCCGCGGCTGACAGCCGAGTTCACGGCGTTGCTCGAGGCGGAGGCGCCGCAGGTGAAGGCCGGTCTCGACCTGCTCGGCGCCCAGTTCGCCGCGTGGCTGCAGCTGCCGTCGACGCAGCTGCTGCGCAACATGGTCGAGCCGGGTATCAAGGCAACCGGCATCAACGCCGCGATCAAGGAGCTTCGCGACGTCGGCTTCGGTGCTTGGTACGCCGAGGCGGTGAACCAGCTCGTGTCGACCTCGCTGAACCGCTACGACAGCATGAACCGTCTGGTCTCCGACATGCTCAACGCCGGCGAGGCGAACCAAGGCCGGGCCATCGACCTGAAGCGCGCCGACGACCCGCGCGTGCTGATCCGGCTCGCGCGCAACACTGGCGGCCGCGCTATGGTGCAGCTGACCGATGGCGTCTACGCCTATCGCGGTCTCCAGCCGACGACGCGCAGCCTGCGCGACGCGCTGCTGGTCAGCCAAGGCGTCGACCCGACAAAGAGCCCGCGCTCGCTCGACCAGACGCGGCTGCAGGATTTCGACACGTACCTCGTCGCGCTGCGGTCGATCGACGAGTATCGCCGCATGCAGGAGGGCAAGATCGAGCGCCCGCCGGTCGCAGCCACCCTCGGCGACGTCCAGCAGACGGCGCGCGACCTCGAGGCCAAATACGGCACCGCCTTCACCGAGGCGGCGACGATCGTCCACGAGTACGGAATGGCCCTGTGGAAGAAGCAGTTCGACGCCGGGCTGATGACCAAGGAAACCTATCTCGACGGTCTGGAGCGCCGCTTCTACGCTCCGCTGCAGCGCGACATGAGCGACAAGAACAACCTGTCGCTCGGGCCCGGGTCGCTGTTCGGCGGGCGGTCGATCGTCAAGCGCTTCCGCGGCTCCGACCGAAACATCATCAGCCCGATGACGACGCTGATGCACAAGACCTTCGCGCTCGAGCGCATCATCGCGCAGAACGACACACTGAAGGCCATGGCCCTGCTCTCCGACCGCGCGGGCAAGGCAGGCGCCTTCGTCGAGCGCGTGCCGTCGTCCGTGCTCACGGCGAAGACGTTCACCGTGAAGGAAGTCGCCCGCCAGCTGACCAAGGACGACAGCCTGTCGGAGACCGACGCGCAGGACCTGATGACGCTGCTGGAGGCCTCGATCGAGGACGGCAGCACGATCAAGCTGTTTCGCCCGGAGCAGGCGTCGACCTATGGCGAGAACGTGCTGTTCTACTGGGAGGGCGGCAAGCTCGCCGCGATCCAGCTGAAGGACGGCAGCATCGGCGCCGACATCGTCAACATGTTCAACGGCCTCGGCCGCGAGAACATGCACGTCGCCCTAGAGATGATCGCCATGACCTCGTCAGCCTTCCGGTCCGCGATCACCGCGTGGCCGGACTTCCTGCTGGTCAACTTCATCCGCGACCAGATGTCCGCGTGGATCATCAACGACGTCGGCTTCAAGCCGTTCGTAACCAGCCTGCAGGGCGTCGGCGACGAGCTGCGCCAGACGCAGTGGTCGAAGATGTACAACGCCGCGATGGGCATCATGGGCGGCATGAACGTGGCCACGCTGCACGATGCCCGTGTCGCGCGCGATCTCGGTGCCCTCCGCGGCAAGGGGTACATCGCCAAGGCGTTCAACGACGGCGGTCTGCCCGGGGCGATCAAGGGCATGGCGCGCGTCGTGGAGCTGGCCGAGACCGGCACCCGTCTCGGCATCTTCCGCAAGGCCTACGAGCGCGCCAAGGCCGACGGTCTGAGCGACTGGGAAGCCGGCATCGAGGCTTCCTACACGGCGACCGACTATATCGACTTCGGGCTGAACGGCAGCCGCATGCTCGCCGCCCGGCGCACGATCCCGTTCCTGAACGCCCAGCTGCAGAGCCTCTACAAGATGATGCGGACGCTTGGCGCCGACGAGGTCCGTCAGCGCAAGGGGCTGCGCTTCGTGCTGAAGGCCTTCTTCAAGGACGTGCGCGGGCTCGAGCTGTCGCGCACGGAGCAGCAGGCCGTCATCACCGGCCGCAAGGCGTGGATCAAGATGGTGTCGCTTGGCCTCCTGTCGGCGGCCCTGCATTTCCTGTTCGAAGACGACCCGGACTATCAGGAGGCCGGGGAGTACCTGCGCACGACCGGATGGGTCATCCCGCTCGGTGACGGTCGCATCTTCTACATTCCGAAGCCGTTCGAGCTGGCCCTTGTCGCCAACGCCGTCGAGCGCGGGCTGGAGAGCGCGGCCGGCGACCCCGAGGCGAAGAAGCGGTTCCTGCGCGGGCTGGCGATGACCATGACACCACCCTCTGCGCCGCCGGCGATCCAGATGCTCGTCGAGTACGCGGCGAACAAGGACTTCTTCACCGGTCGGGAGATCGTGCCGGACTACATGCAGGCGCTGCAGCCGCAGCTCCAGTACAACAACTACACTTCCGATCTGGCCAAGCGCATCGGCGAGATCACCGGGTGGTCGCCAATGGTCCTCGACCATTTCATGAGCGGCCTCGGCGCCAGCGCGTACCGCGACATGGTGGCGATGACCAACGCGCTAAACCCGAACCGTCCGAGCATGGACGAGACGGACGCGCCGATCCTGCGCCGCTTCGTCCGTGACGTGCGCCGCGGCTCCGCGTCGGCGCAGGACTTCTGGGCGCAGGCGTCGATGGTCAGCGGGCGGCTGCGTGTCGCCGAGGTGACCTACAAGAGCCTGATCGAGGGCGGCAACCCTGTGGCGGCGAACAAGTTCCTCGCCGATCTGCCGGAAGACGAGCGGGCCTACGCGCTGCTTAACGCCAACTTCAAGGCCGAGGCGAAGCGCCTCAACCCGTTCTACCGCGGCCGCCAGATCACGACCATCGTGTCGGCGATGCGTCGCGAGCTGGCGAGCGATCTCGGGCTGGAGAACACGCAGCCCTACGGCGATCCGATCAAGCTGACCGCGCGCGAAAAGGCGGAGATCGACGAGGTCCTGTCCGAATACGCGCGGCGCGAGATCAGGAACACGCTCGTCGCCACGGCCACGCCCGGCTGGAGCGGTAAAAAGCAGATCGACGCCGCCAGCACGCTGGCGCTTCTCGAGGCGGTCGAGCCGCGCGTTCGCGCCGAGCTCGCTCGGCGGATGACCAAGGCCAAGGTCTACGATGCGGCCGTTGTTTTTGAGTATTGGCCGGAAGTCAAGGATCGGGTATTGAGGGACAAGGAGGCCGCGTTCCTCGACGATATCGTCACCATTGCAAAGGTAATGAAGCAATGACCGTAGCCGAGAAGCCCGCACGAAAAATCGTATCCGGGTCTGGCTGGTCCAACCCGCTGACCTTCGACATCTACATCGAAAGTTCCTCGCATGTTCAGGTGTGGGCTGACGATACGCTGCTGTCGCTTGGTACCGACTATACGGTTTCCGGGGTAGGCGACGTCGCCGGGTTTTCTGTCACCATTACCGATACAAGTCGGGCGCCAGATCGCTTCATTCTTCTGCACGTTCCGCCGCTGACACAAGGCGTCAACCTGAGCGGCGGTGGTGTGTTCGGGTCATCCTACATGGCCGGGCTCGACGCCATCGTGCGACGTATGCAGGCGCTTAGCGACAAGATCGACAGGGCGATCAAGCTGTCGGTAGGCACGCCGGTAGGGTCAGCCGCCCCCACAGTCGAGCCGCTTGACGAGGGCGAGTTCTGGGTGGCCGACGCGTCAGGGAACATGGTCGCTGGTGGCACAGCGGCTGATATCGCCGCGGCCCAGCTCTACGCGGAGGCGGCGGCGGCGGCGTTGGCGCAGGTGCAGTCACTTGCTGATGGGGTGACCAGCTTCTTCGACCAGATCATGACCGCCCTGATCCAAGGCAACATCGTCGCGGTCGACCCGGTCGAGCTGGCTGGTCAGACCCATTTCGACTTCAAGCCCGGTATCACGGTTTCGCCCGACGACAAGGAAGGCCTCTACGTGTCGGTCGGCAACATCCGCCTGCCGCTCGATGCCTATACGATTGACAGCGATGGCGGCGGTCTTACGCTTAGTGAGGCGTTCCCCGAAGGGACGGGCCAGCTCTACGTGATCAAGCAGAGCGCGACGATCTCGCTCGGCGCGACGGGGGCGGCAGGGCTGCAGGTGCTGGCTGCGGAGACGCAGGCGGCCCTGATCGACCTGCTCGATATCCCCGCCGACGACCCCGACGAACTGGCAAGCACCGACGGGTTCGCCACGCCGGCGGTTCTGCGAGGCTGGATGTACAAGGACCCGAACGCCATCATCCCGGCGGCGCGGTTCAACTTGCGGCCCGGCGAGGACGTCGACAACGATGCCGCCTTCGCCTCCATGTTCGAGTTTTACAACACGCTCGATGCCGGCATCTATTTTTCCGATTTCGCGTCCTATGCGGCGGCTTCGGTCGAGAGCCTAGTCGCGCTGCCACAGGTTCGGTTCCCCGTCGGCCAGTTCGTCTACCGCGGCGGGCAGCTGATCTTTGACGACGCCAACGCCCGCGGCATGAACCTAAAGGGCGCCGGCCCGCACGCGACCATGATCGCAATCGAAAACGATGCGGTCGAACTGTTTCAGTACCCGGCGAGCGGCGCGGCTTTGAAGCTGGCATTCGCCGCCGAGGCGCTCAGCTTTTGGGGCGGCCACGGCATCTACGCGAACCGGCGTAACGGTATCGCCGTACCGCAGGGGCCGACGCGGTTCCACAATTGCCGCTTCATCAACCAGAAGAAATTCGTCATCGGCTCTACCTGGGACGACGACCCGTTCCTGCAGGTGACGCAGTGCCATTTCCGCAACGATCTCGACGACACGATCGGGCTCATCATCCCGCGGATCGCCGCCTCGCTCGATGTGCAGGGAAACACGTTCCAGGGCTACCGCTACATGTACAAGGTGCTGGGCGGCTCCGGCGGTTTCCAAGCCAACTGGAACATCAACGACAACTATCACTGGGCGCTCGATGCGGACGCCTCCGTGCACGACGCGGTCGTCTGGATCGTCCCGGGCGGTTCCACCGACTACACGTTCGGCAACGGCATCGCCTTCCGCAACATGCGGCTTTCCAACGAAAATCTGCTGGCGCGCCCGCGTGTGCTGATCGCCGACGAGGACAGTCTCAGCGGCACCGACGAGTTCGACCGGATGCACAAGGCGGCACCGTCGACCGGCATCGTGCGCGGCCTGATCCTCGAAGGAAACACGATCAACGGCAGCGGCACAGCCGAGACGGCGCCAAACAACGCGCCGGTCATCCTCAGCTGGACGTCGAAGCTCTCGGGCCTGCACGTCTTCAACAATGCGGCGACCGCCTGGTACAAGGCCTGGCTCGGGTTCGGCGCCGGCGTCGCGCTGTCGAAGGACGAATTGCTGTCCGCGATCACGATCGGTCCGAACAAGCAGATCGATTTCGGCCCGCCGATCCCGGCCGTCGACCATGAAAGCGCGCCGGGGCCACTCGGGCCAGTCGCGCCCAACCTGCGCGGTGGCGAGACGGGCTGCCGCGGCCAGATCTACACGCCGTCGGTGCCGTCGGCGCAGGACAAGCGATACCTGGCGCTCGGCTCGATCAACGGCAACGGCATGACGGTGGCGGGCGGCGCCATCTCGAAGACGAATAACGCCTCGATCTTCGGCGGCACGGACGCCGCGCTCTACGACTTCGCGGCGGCGGTGATCGGCACGGACTACCTCTATTACTCGCTGACCGGCACGGGTTCGCTTGTCGCAGGCGACGTCGTCTGCGCCGAATTCTACGCCGGGCCGGCGCCGAGCGCGTCGATGAAATGGCTGAAGGCGCACCTGCTCGTCCACTACGGCAGCGGCGAGACGGTGACTTTCCCCGAAGTGTTCCCGCTCGAAACGGACGTCACGCTGCGCCGCTTCAAGGCGCAGCTCGCCGCCCCGCTCGGCGTCGGCGGCTACATCAACTTCATCATCCCGGCGACCTTCGTTGCCTTGAGCAGCAAGGACCGCTTTATCCTCGACCGCGCGCGCTTCTACCGCGCCAACCAGTGGATCAACTGGCCATGAACACTCGAGTTCCTCCGTCGCTCCTGGCTTATCCCAGCCTGATTATTTTCGACACACAGGCTGACGCTGAGGGTGCTCGGCTGCCGGCTAGTGTCGAGGCTGTCGAGATTGACCAAGTACGCTACGCACGCGCGGGCAGCGAACCGTCGCACGAGGTCAAGTTCCAGGACGCTCTTGGTCAGTGGTGGGAGATCGACCCAAATTTCGACGCCAATTTTTCGCCCAGGTTCTTCACTTCTCGGGCCGCTGCAGTCGCTGCTACCGTCCATTCCATGATCAACACGATCTCGGTCATGTCCGACCTGGCCGTGGTCGCAAACCCAATCATCCTGCACTATGCGCGAAGTGAGACTGCCGGCGCCCTGGCGACCAACGGCGGGACCGTACATTGGGTGCCGCTGGGCGATATCACTCCGAACCATTGGGCGGAGAACACGACGCCGGGCACGACCGACATGGCCGCCGCCATCCAGGCGGCGGAAGACTATCGGGCCACGGTTTCCGGCTACTTGACCTTCCTCGAAGCTACCTATCGCAGCAACAGCCAGTTGCGGGTTCGGACCAGCAACGCGACCTGGCTCTCCGCCAAGAGCACCCAACTCTGGTTCTACACGGATGCGGGGACTGACTGCATTCTTGCCGCTGCCGACGATGCCACCGACCCGGAAACCGCTGCTATCAGCGGGCTTGAGTTCTCCAACATCATCGCACGAAGAGTGTCCGCCGGTTCAACCTCTGCCGTCTGGCGGTTCCAGAATGTCACAGGCGTCCAGCTAGATAAGTGCTATGGCTGGGGCGGATTTACTGACTTTCTGTTCGAGGGATGTCGCAACGTCTTTGCGCGCGATTGCTCCTTCAACTCGACGAGTTTCGCTGGGGGAACCAACTCCGCTGGTGTGAAGGTGACCGCGCTGAACATGACCGATGGGTCAAAACTCACCGGCTATACCTTTAGTTGGCGCGGACTGCTTGGGTCAGTCTCTGCAAATGACCATGGTATCTGGCTGGAGTCGATCGACTACGCTGTTCTTGACACATATGTCGGAACCGCTGCGCTCAACCGGGTGTATATACACCCGACGCACGCAGATCACCATGTCTACAATGTGGAACTTTTGCCTGCGGCTTACACTGACGGCCCCACGCCAACCGCTGATATGCGCGGCGTGACGATTGATGGCGTCGGCTCGGGGGCGGTCATTGACCTCATTCGCCTCAACGGCACGATCACCGGCCAGCTGGACCGGGGCCTCTATATCAAGGCCGGGAGCCCTGTGGCGCGGGTCAACGTCATCGGCGCGGATATCCACAACACGCTGCGCGAAGCAATTTTTGCCGAAGCTTGCACCTATCTGCGGCTGTCGATCATCGGCGGCAGCATCCTGAAATGGAACTACAGCGGGACTGCTGTCGGCAACGAGGAGCATGCCATCCGCGCCCTCGGCGGAAAGACCCTGCAAATCCTCGGCGTAAACTTCGACGCCAATGGTACGGCGATGCCGGCGATTCTGGCCGCCGGCTTTGAAGACGTGATTATCGAAGGCAACGTCGGAGCGAATTTGACTTCGACGCCGGTCTCGCAAAACAACAACACCCGTTTCACGAGCAAGAACAACAGTGGCAACACGACGTGGCCCGATGTGGCCTCTGAGAAGAATGTTGCATATACGCCAACCATTTCTTTTGCCGGCGCAGCGGTGGGCGTGGCTTACGCCGGACATTCTGGTGTATGTTCTGTCGACAGCAATAACTGGGTGGATTTCAGCTCCTATGGGTTTCTGTCTTCTAAAGGAAGCTCAACCGGGCAGTTCCGAGTTAATCTCCCCTTTACGGCGGCTGCAGGTGTTCCATACTCGCTTAGTGTTTCCTTGAGCACAGTGACCGATCCGACAAATACGGTAGACTACCGCGCGTTGATCGGCGGCGGTACCTCATACGCATTTGTCAGGGCCAAGCTCTCAACGGGGGGTACAGAAGACCTCACCGATGCGCATATCAATAACGCGACGAGCTTTATTATCTCCGGTCGATACAAGAGGGAGTGATGACGAAAGTATATCACAATAAAACCACGATCGCTCTAGCGATCGCAATCACATAGCGGAGGCAGAGCATGACCGACATTCCCCGCCCGGCGCAGACGTTGCTCCGCTTCATCTCTCGCACCGAGACAGGCGACGGCTGCGGCGACCGAGACAAAAGGCAACTGGTGCTGGGGCGCCAGCTATATCTACGTCTGCACTGCAACAAACACATGGAAGCGCGCCGCGCTTTCGGCGTGGTAAGAACAGGAGGGCAGCATGCTCACCGTGGCCGAACTGAGGAAGATGGCAATCGGCAAGCCGAACGCCGACAATATGGCGTCGATCCTGAAGGCCCTCGACGCCTACGGCGCGGCCGTCGAGCTTAACCGCCCGCACCGGCTCGCCCATTTCCTCGCGCAGGTCATGCACGAGAGTGCCGACTTCCGCTACGATCAGGAAATCTGGGGACCGACCCCGGCGCAGAGGCGCTACGACACCCGGGCCGACCTCGGCAACACGCCGGCGAAGGACGGCGACGGCGCGCTGTACAAGGGTCGCGGCCCGATCCAGCTCACCGGCAAGGACAACGTGCGCCGCTTCACGGCGTGGGCGAAGAAGCTCGACCCCTCGGCGCCCGACTTCGTCAAGAACCCGAAGCTGCTTAACACCGATCCATGGGAGGGTCTGAGCGCGCTCTGGTACTGGGACGAGGGCAACCCCGATCGAAAAAGCCTGAACCGCTACGCCGACCAGAACAACATCGAGATGGTCACGAAGCGGATCAACGGCGGGCTGAACGGCTATGCCGACCGCCTGAACCGCTACGGGCGCTGCGCGCTTGTCCTGCTCGGCTACGGCACGAGCAAAGCCGAGATCGCGCGCTTCCAGCGCGAGCACCCGGAAGCGGGCAAGGCCGACGGTGTCATCGGTCAGGCGACGCGCATGGCCCTGCACAAGGCGCTGGCCGGCGTCAACCCGTACGAGAAGGAAATCGAGGTGCCGGTCCCGGTCCCCGATCCTGTCGTTCCCGAAGCCGTCGACGAGCAGGTCAAGAAGAAGACCAACTTCCTGCAGTGGCTGCTCGGCATCTTCGGCAGCGGCGGCGCGGCCATGACGGCGCTGCTCGGCGCCAACTGGATGACCGTGCTGGCCGTGTTCGGCGGCGCCGCCGGGCTGATGCTGCTCGTCCTGCTCCTGCGCCGCCAGCTGATCGGCGCCATCGGCGATATCCGCGACGCGATCCGCGGTGACGCGTGATGTTCGGGATCGTCGACGCCATCAAGATCGTTATCGGAGGCGCCCTCGGCGCCGCCATCGGCCTCGGCTACGCCGTCCTCGTTCGCGAGCCGGCGGTTCGGGCCGAGACGAGGACCATCGTCGAGGCCGAGGCCGAGGCGCGAACCAAGGAGGCCTTGAATGCTGTATCGGATGCTGCTGAGCGCGCTCGCGCCATGCGTCGCTATTGTGCTGACCGCGGGCTGCTCTACGACTTCACCACCGGCAAGTGCGTCGACGCAGGCACTCGCCTCCGCGGCTAGGGCCGTAGCCGGCACGTCGCTCATCGGCGCGAAAGGCGCCACGCCGAGCGATCAGGACGCCATCGACGACACGGCCGCCGGCATGTGCGCAGCCAAGGCATGGACGCCGAGCGAGTGCGCCCGGCACCAGAAGAAGGCGCGCGAATAGCGTCATCGCGCTATTCACGCATCGGCTGGGAGATCGTAACCATGGCCCGGGCATCACAGCAGAACGGCGGGGTCGGCTATATCATGGGGAAGCTCGAGGGGATCGAGGGCATGCTGGCACGCCAGATGCAGGACGCAGCAGTCGACCGGCGCGACGCCAAGGACCACCGGTCCGCCGTCTACAAGAAGCTCGAGGAGCAGGAGCGCTCGCTGGCGCAGGTCGACGCGCGCGTCCAGCGCCTCGAGAGCACCATGCGGACCATGGAGCCGTCCATCTCGGAGTTCAACGAGTGGCGGTCGCGCGCCCGTGCCGCGGGCTGGCTCGGGCGCGATCTGTGGGTGGTGGGCGGCGTCGTGCTCGCCGCGGCCGCGTGGCTCACCGCGCACGTCAAGGGCTGGTTCGGCGTTCCGTGATACCGTCTGGATGAGGCTCGTTGGCGCTGGTCACGCGTGCCCTGTCGTCGTGGCCGATGCCGCGCTCCTCGTAAGCGATCAAGAACGTGATGCAGCAGGCCGCGTGCCACAGGTGCGAGAAGCCTGTCTCTTCGTCCAGCTCGCCGAACAGGAAGGAGCGCGCTGTCGGGCCCTGACCGCCCCACCACGCCCACAGGTGCCGCATGCAGGCGCCGAAGACGCGGCCCCAGCGCATGCCCCTCTCCCAGTTCCTGTCGTCGTACTTGGCCGCGCCGAAGGTGAGCACCTTCGCCACAGCGAACGGAAGCTCCGGCGGGATCAAGTCCATGCGGACCTTGTCGGCGTCGTCCTTCCGGCCCTCGTTCATGCCGGGTGTGCCCCCTTTCGCCATAGTCACACCTTCCTCAGATATTTGCGGAACGCCTCTTGCTCCGACATCTTCATGATGACGCGATCGTATTTGATCTCGTCGACGGTATCGCGCGCCAGAATGTGGTGCGCGAAGCAGCGGCGGTTCTGCCCGGGACGGTGAAACCGCTTCAGCGTCTGGTCGTACAGTTCTGCCGACCACGTCATTGAGTACCAGATCATCTGGGCGCCACCGAACTGCAGGTTCAGGCCGTGACCGGCGGATGCCGGGTGCAGGGCCAGCTGCGGCAGCTCGCGGCGGTTCCACGCCGCCTCGTACTTCGCCGCCTGCGCGTCTGTCGTGCCGCGGCCGAGGTGCGGGATGCCCGGGTACAGGCTCTTGATGACGTCTAGGTCCTCGATAAACTCGTAGGCGACCAACCCGGCGTCGCCGTTCAGCTCCTCGAACAGCTCGACGAGCTGGTCGGCCTTCTCGGTGTGAATATGCTGCACCGTGCCGTCTTCGGCGTACATGAAGCCGTTCGCGATCTGCGCCAGCTTGCCTGTCGCCACAGCCTTGTTCGCCGCCAACACCGAGGGGTTGTTGTCGTACTTGGCGAACAGCTTGCGTTCCATGTCCTGATACGCCTTGCGCGCCGCCGGCGGCAGCGACACCCAGTGGAACACCGGCGTCAGCGGCGGCAGCTCCGGCATATCGGCTTCGGAGATCGTGATCGAGTACCGGGCGATATCGGCGATCGTGCGATCGCGCCACTCCGGGCGCAGCACCCAGTCGCGCTGGTGGAAGTCGACCGCCATGAAGCGTTCCTCGCGCCACTTGTCGAACGACTTCCCCCAGATGCCGTTCGCCGTCATCAGCGACATCGGCATGAACTGGTCTTCCCAGCCGTTCGGCCGCGGGGTCCCGGTCAAGCCCCAGCGCGTGTTCCAGCGTTTGATTATCTTGCGCAGCGCCTTGGCCCGGGCGCCGCGCGGGTTCTTGAAGCGCGACAGCTCGTCGATCAGCAGCAGGTCGAACAGCTTGTGGTGGTCCGGCAGCTTCAACAGCACGTCGACCAGCCACTGGGTGTTGTCGATGCCGACGACGTAGATGTCGGCCTCGGTGTTCAGCAGCAGCTTCAGCCGCCGCTCCGGTGTTCCGGTGACGTGCACGACGCGCAGGTGCTGCAGGTGCTCCCACAGCTTCACCTCGACCGGCCAGACGAGCTGCGCCACCCGTTTCGGCGCCAGCGCCAGCGCGCAGCGGATCACGCCGTCGTCGAGCATCTCCGTGATCGCCGTAAGCGCAGCCGCGGTCTTCCCGGCGCCCATGGGGAGCACGGCCTGCACGCTGTCATGCTCGTAGAGGTAGGTCGCCGTTCGCTGTTGGGCGGCGCGTAGGTCGGATTTGAGGCGCATCAGGTGTTCCCAAGCGGCCCCCAAAGCCAATCGTAAATGCGGAGCAGTGCACGACCGAAGTAAGTACAGGCGTTGTAGCCGTCCTGTCCCTTGACGCAGACCTTGGCGCAGGCGCCGATATCGAGAAGTTCGCTTCGATCCGCCTTCGAAATCACGTCGCCGTCCCACAAAGGTCCGTGCGCATGAAGCTGCCACAACTGCTCATGCAATCGGCGGTTCTGCTTGGCGAAGTCGATCATGTGGATCAGTTCGACAAGTTCTTCCTTGTCGTCCAGATCGGGCCGCTCATTGAGCGGAATGCTGGTCACTCGTCCCGGCGAAAAACCTGTCGACATTTTCCTTGCTCCATAGCGTTGCAACTTCAGCTCCCAGCGCGCGCAGGCGCTGGATCATCTCAACCTGCCCGGCGCTCAGCCTTCCGCCCTTGGGCCGCTTCAGCTCGACGAAGACGACGCGCCCGCCGGGCAGGATAACAAGCCGATCCGGCCAGTGCGACTGACCGCCCGGCTCCAGCTTGCGCTGAATGCCGCCGGCCTCTTCGACCCTCTTGACGAGGTGTCGTTCGACGTGTACTTCTAGGTCCATCGCTACCACACCTAACACGAGGGCGAGCACAGTGGCAAGAGACGACATAACGCGATCTGAAGCGATTGAAATGATGAAGCGCGCCAGCGCCGAGATCAAAGCGCTGCGCGCGCAGATCGCCGATCTCCGCCCGAGGGCTGACGCGTACGACAGGCTGGCGCAGGTGCTCGACCTGCTCCCCACGCGCAACGTTGGGATGGCCGAGGACGTGGCATGGATGCTCGACCGGCGTGTCGTCGACCTTGAAGGCGCCATGCATCGCGAGGATAACGCTCGCGCGGCGCACGCCGCACAGCGCGAGCGTGAACGCTTGGAAGAGGAGCAGAACGGATGATCGACCTGAACAATCTGCGGACCCCCAAAGCCGACAACCCGGTGCAGGTCAAGTACACGCTATCGGCCGCCGCGCGCGAGAAGCTGCGCCGCGCCGCCGCGTATACCGGGCAGGACATGTCAACCCTGCTCGAACTTCTGATCAGGGATCACCTCCCCGATCCCGGTGCAGCCGCGCCGCTTCACCCCATTCCGCAACGCCAACAGGAGGACACCGAACATGCACAGCGAAACCGCTTCGACCTCGACATCTGACGCCATCGCCAAGTTCACGCCCGACGAGCACTCGAGGCTTGTCGGTGGGTCGACCGCTGCGCGGCGCATGGCCTGCCCGGGCTCCTACAAGCTCGAGCTGGAAGTCCCCGACAGCCTGCGCAAGCACACGACCAGCTCCTACGCCGAGGAAGGCACCGCGCTGCACAACGCGATGGCCTATATCCTGACCGAGAACGTGATCGATCTCGACACGCTGATCGGCATGGACTTCGTGTGCGACGACGCCGGCAAGACGCTGGCGCTGACGCACAAGCACGTCGCCGAGGCCATCGTTCCGGCCGTGGCATTCTTCGAAGAGCTGTGCGACAGGCTCGAGGAAGAAGGCGGCCTCGAGTTCGTCGTCGAGACACGTGTCGAGGTGCCCGGCATCCCGGGGGCTTTCGGCACGAGCGACGTGATCTTCCGCACGCGCATGCGCTCCGGCATCATCGACTGGAAGTTCGGCGCCGGCCGTCCCGTCTTCGCCGAATACGGCGAGGAGGGCCGGAAGACCGGCAACCCCCAGCTCATGTTCTACGCGCGCGGCGGCGTCCACACGCTGCCGCACATGTTCACCGACCCGACCACCGGGATGATCGAACCAAACTGGCCGGTCGAGCTGTTCATCTGCCAGCCGCTGATCGATGAGGAGCGCGGCAAGCGCGTCAGCCGGCACACGACGACCGTCGCCCAGCTGGATGATTTCCGTTGGCAGCTGGTCGCAGCGATCGCCGAGGCCGTCGGTGACGCGCCCCGCATCGCGGCCGGCTCGCACTGCGATTTCGCCATCTGCAAGGCGATCTGCCCGCGGCACAACGGCCCGCTGCTCGACCTGACGAAGATGCACGCCGCCAACGTGCTCGACAAGGCGACGACCGACGAGCTGTCGGACGATGACTACGGCGCCCGGCTGGCGATGATCCTCGACCTGTTCGACGTCGTCGAGCCGCTGGCCCGTGAGGCGATGAAGCAGGCGGCCGTATTCATGGAAGACGGCTTCACGGTTCCCGGCTGGAAGCTGGTGGCCAAGCGCCCCGGTCATGACAGCTGGAAGGATGACGACAAGGCGGACAAGTACCTCGCCCGTCAGGGCCTCGACGTCAACGCGCGACGCGTCGTGAAGCCGATCACGCCGGCCGCCGCGCGCAAGGTGCTGAAGGCCATGGGCAAGGCGCTCGACGAAAAGTACGTCGAGCCGGGCACGTCGTCCGGCGTCAACGTCGTGCGCGAGGAGAGCGCCCGCCCGGCTGTCGGGACCTACCGCGCCACGGCTGCCAAGCTGGGCGCCAAGCTTGCCGCTCTGGGCGGCTGAAGAACCCCTCGGGGTCCGGGGCTGGCCGGGCTACGGCGAAGCGATCAGCGGAAACGCTGCGGCAGCACTTCGCAATCCAGCCACACGCAACCACAACAGGAGACTGACATGGTGCATATCTTCGACGGGCCCCCGCGCCCCAACAACGCCCCCGACACCGGCATCCACCCGGCCCCGACCGAGTTCTCGCCGGAACAGCTGACGATCGACCCGATCCTCCGCTTCTTCCACTACGGGCATCTTCCGTCCCGGCTTCAGGCACAGTCGCGCCCGTTCTGCGAGATGGCGGAGCGCATCGTGACGACGTTGCCGCGCAACGCCGAGCGCACCGTGGCGCTGCGCAAGCTGCTCGAGGCCAAGGACGCCGCCGTGCGCGCGTCGCTCGGCTGACGCTTGTCATCCCGGCGCTGCCGGGGTACGACGGGGGCGGCCAGCCGTTCTGGCCGCAAACAGGAAACTGAACCGAAAAAGGAAACTGGTAATGACCAGCAATGTGACTACCGCCCAGCAGGGCTCTACCGCCGTCGCCGCTCTCCAGCACCTCAAGGCCGGCCTCCAGAACGTCCAGCAGAACATCGTCACCGCCGGCGGCGACCCGTACCTGCGCCTCCTCAAGGACGGCATCTGGGTGTACGGCGCCGACAACACCGAGGTCGAGGAGGGCTCGATCTGGGCCGTCAACCCGATGTCGCTGCAGCACGGCTACGTCTCGTGGACCGACCACCCGGGCAAGCAGACGAACGAGATCGTCGGCGAGGTGATGGTGCCGATGACGTCGCCGCTTCCGGCGCAGAACGACCTGCGCGACACCGGATGGGAATGGACGCAGCAGCTGTCCTTCCAGCTGCGCTGCACCAGCGGCGAGGACAAGGGCGAGCAGACGCTCTACAAGACCACGTCGGTCGGCGGCATGAACGCCGTGAAGAAGCTGATCAACGAGATCATGAAGCAGCTCGACGTCAACCCGTCGCGCCCGGTTCCGCTGATCGAGATGAAGACCGACGACTACCCGCACAAGAAGTGGGGCAAGGTCTACGTCCCCGTCTTCGAGGTGGTCGGCTGGGCCACCATGGAAGGCGAGGGCGGCGCCGACCGTGCCGCGGCCGCACAGGAGAGGGGCGAGCCGATCGGCTCGGCCGGAGCTGCGCAGCAGGCGCCGCAGCCGGCCGAGCAGGAGCCGGTGCGCCGGCGTCGCGTGGCGACCGAGCCCTCCGGCTCGGTGGCGGACTTCGCCCGCGAGGCCAACGCTGCAGCCGATCGCGAGACGGCCGCGACGGCTGGAAGGGCAGACGGTGACACCGTCGCGGCGGCTTCGGCCGCTGCTACCGACCAGCCGCTCCGCCGCCGTCGTCGCTGACCAGCGACGCGACAGGCTGACGCAGAGACCCCGGCGGGCAACCGCCGGGGTTTTTCGTTTCAGGTGTATTGACAGGTACCTTTAACACATGCTTTATGCGTGGTCGCAACGCATGGAGACCTGACATGAACCCCAAGGACTTTGAGTTCCTGAACGCCCTTACGTTCAGGCAGGCGAACGACCTCCTTAAAGCTCTCGACGCTGCGCTGGACGCTATGGTCGACTACGGGTCGGATGACGAGCACATGGCTATCGTGTCGACTGTCCGGGTCGTCGCCATGAAGGCGCGTCACGAGGCGATGAAGGATGCAAAGAACGCGCTATGAGCCGCTTCGACACCCTGTCCGACGACATCGAGAGCTACTGCTTCATCGACACCGAGACGAAGGCGCTGCAAGGCGTGCCGCCGGAGCTGTCCAGCGTCGTGACGGCCGGCACGCACGCCTACGCCGAGAACGCCATCGTCACGGTGATCACCTACGCGATCGGCGACGGGCCGGTTCGCTGCATCGGCATGGACGACGGGTGGCGCGAGAGCGGCTTCCGTGTCGCCGACCTGCCCAAGGACCTGCGCGCGTTCATGGACAGGGCCCTGACCGCCGGCGATCGCTGGTTCGTCGCCTTCAACGCCGGGTTCGACAGGACGCTCCTCTACCACGGGACGGAGGACATGCCGTACCTCCCGCCGGAGACGTTCATCGACGCCATGGCGCAGGTCGTCGCGTCAAACCTGCCGCCGTCGCTGGAAGGCGTCTCCCGGGCGCTGCAGCTTGGCGGGAAGCAGGACGACGGAAAGGCCCTGATCAACCTGTTCACCAAGCCAGACGCGCCGCAGCCGTTCGAGCGGCCCGAGGAGTGGGAGCGGTTCAAGAGCTACGCGGTCCGCGACACGAGGCTGCTGCGCGAGGTGTTCAAGTCGACCCGGGCGCTGACCCGCCGCGAGTGGGAGGAGTACTGGGCCAGCGAGCGCATCAACGACCGCGGCTTTACCCTTGACCTCGAGTTCTGCCGCCGCGCGGCCGCCGTCGCCGACGTCAACATCGCCCGCTCCAATCGCAGGCTCGTGAAGCTGACCGGCGACAACATCGACCGTGTCACACAGGTCCAGCGTATCGCGCAGTGGATTTACGACCGTCTCGACCACGCCGAGGCGCGCGAGATCATGGTCAAGCTCTGCAGCGAGGAGGACGGCGAGGTGAAGCCGGCCAAGCTGGGGCTGGACCGCCCGCGCATCGAGGCGCTGCTGGCCTTCTTCGACGCGCTCGAGGAGCGGCAGGGCGGCCTGTCGGAGACCGATATCGCGATCTGCGAGGTGCTGGAAATCCGGCAGTGGGACGGATCGGCCTCGCCCGGGAAGTTCGAAAAGATGCTGCTGCAGGTGTCCAGCGATGGCCGCCTGCGTGGCAGCTACGTCTTCAACGGCGCCCAGCAGACCGGGCGTTTCTCGTCGAAGGGTGTGCAGGTCCACAACCTGCCGAACAAGTTCATCGGCATGGAGGCCAAGCAGCCCGAGCGCGAGGCCGAGGCCATCGAAATGATCAACGATCTGGAGGTGTAGCATGGACCGTCCTCTGTCGAGCTACGAGATACAGGAGCGTTTCGGCCGCATGCCGACGCGCGCAGAGCGGCAAGCGTTCAGCCACTGGCGGAACGCAAACCCGGACACGCCGCTGTCCGAGGAGGACGCCGCACGAATGGCCGCGGCCGCGAGAGCTGCAGAGGACCGCTGGCGGTACGCCCCCGCATCGGATCGGCTCTGCGCCAAGCTGGCAGCGCACATAGGCGACGACCAAGCCGAGCTGGTGAAAGAGCTGGTCAAGGCGCTGATCGAGGAAGACCGGTACGACCGCAGCCCCGACCGTCAGGAGGACTGACGGCATGCCGCGTGAGTTCGTCACCTCCGATCTGCACTTCGGCGACCGCAACATGCTGAACAAGATGTTCGTCGGCCGACGGTTCTCGTCGCCGCCCATGATGGACGAGGCGCTGATCCGCGTCTGGAACGACACGGTCGGCAAGCGGGACACGGTCTACGTGCTCGGCGACGTGTTCGCCGAGCACGTCCCGATCAAGCGGCGTGCGCACGTCCTCGGCCGGCTGAACGGCGAGCTGCACCTTGTCGTCGGCAACCACGACACGGCCGAGACGCTGGGCCTGCCGCGCTGGGCGAGCGTGCAGGATAGCCTGCGCATCGACCTGATCGACGGCGAGTTCGGCTTCACCATGACGCACAAGCCGCCGGCAGGGTCGCCCGTGTTCGACGGCGGCACCTTCTACCTGCACGGCCACCTGCACAGCCGCAAGGCCGCCATGCCGGTCTACGACGTCGGCGTCGACGCCCACAGCTACAAGCCGGTGCATCTGTCGATGCTGATCGGAGCCGCACAGTTCTACCGCGCCAGCTGGAGGCAGCTGGCCAAACTTCAGGGAGTGGCAGCATGAGCTTCTTTGTTCACGTCGAAGGCGAGGCGGCTATCCTCGTCGAGAACGGGGTCTACCGGCAGGTCGACCTCTACACGCGCGACGGCTTCCTCTACGCCAAGACCTCCGGCGGGTTCGTCCGCCTGATGGCCGACGGCTCCACGACGAAGGCCAAGATGCGGCTGGAGCACCTGTCGTGGACCGGCGAGCTGCGCCGCGACGTGCTCGGCCGCCTCTGCACCGTCGACGTGTCTGGTTCGAAAGCTCTGGACGCGTCGAAGGCGCAGCTCCTGCTGGGAGGGCCTGCGGCGTGAATGGCTTTCGCGTCTTCGCCGTGGAACCCGTCGGCAAGACCGGCAGCGGCTACAGGCCGCTCGGGTTCGACAAGAGCTTGGTCACCAAACGTGGCGCCGCCGTGCGCCTTGAAGGCGTAGCCGGCGCCGGGGATATCCGCGTCGTTAGCCATGACGACCGTCGGCGGCTGCTGGCCACCAAGCACGCCGGCTACACTGCGTACACCGACCGCGGCTCCGGCAATCTCTACACACCGGCCCGGTTCGTCATCTACGAGTACGATGAAGCAGTGGCCGGAAACGAAATCCACCTGTTCGTCGGACTGTTTGGGATCATGACCCTACCGATCAGCTGGAAGCCGGAGCACGAAAGGGGACGCGAATGACTTACGTTTCACCGACTGGGCGTCTCGTTGTCCCTGACAACGCCTTCCTCGACCAGTTCGAAGAGCTGGGCCCGATTGCCCGCAACCTGTCGCGCCTGCTCCGCCCGACGATCATCGCGCCGCGGGGCAAGACCCTCGTCTGGTGCGACTGGTCGGCGATCGAGGCTCGTATGCTGCCATGGCTGGCGGCCAGCCGAGGCAGCGAGAAGGTGCTCGAAATCTTCCGGGCCAACGACAAGGACAAGAACGCGCCGGACATCTACCGGCTCGAGGCCGCGAACATCTTCGGCAAGCCGGCCTCCGAGATCGACAAGGGGCAGGAGCGGCAGACCGGGAAGGTCGCCGTGCTGTCGCTCGGTTTCGGCGGCGCCGAGGGCGCGCTGGCGAACATGGCGACCAACTACGGCCTCTACCTGACGCCGACGCAGCAGACGCATATCGTCCAGTCGTGGCGAGCGAACAACGGCTGGGCAAAGGCCTTCTGGGGCGCGCACGGACGGGAAGGCTCCTACGGCCTGTGGGGCGCCATCAACTCGGCGATCGAGAACCCGGACACGATCTTCGAGGCCGGGCGCGTCGCCTACGTCTACGACCGCGGGTACCTCGGCGGCACGCTGATCTGCGCCCTCCCCTGCGGGCGCCCCCTCTACTACCCGGGCATCCGCTGGGAGAAGCGCGAGATCAAGGACCGCAAGACCGGCGAGATCAGCGAGCGCGTCCAGCTGACCTACGTGAAGGGCTACGGCCGCGCGGCCTTGTGGTACGGCAAGGCCGCCGAGAACGTGACGCAGGCAGCCGCCGGCAGCCTCCTGCGGGGCAAGCTGGTGCAGCTGCGCGAGTTCGAAGACTGGATGCCGGTCGTCGCCCACACGCACGACGAGAACGTGGCTGAGTGCGACGAGGACGCCGCCGGGGAGGCGAGCAAGGTGCTGCTCGGCGCGATGACGGCAAACGACGACTGGAACCAAGGCCTGCCGCTCGCAGCGGAGGCGACGATCAACTGGTACTACTCAAAGGCGGTGAAGTGATGGCTGCCAACAGGTACGAAGCCCGGTCGGCCAGCGACCACAGGGACGGCTGGCCCTTCTGGCTGGTCATGGACCGACAGCGCGGCGTAAACGTCACCTGCGAGCTGGTACGGCGCTTCGCCCCGGACGAGCTGCGCGCCTACACATTCGCCACCCGTGAGGCCGCCTCATGGCTGGCGAGGATGGCCAACAACGAGCAGGAGCATGGAACAATGGATGACGCAACGAAGCGGCTGCGCGATGCCGCGCTGGCGCTGGCGGAAGCGGTCTCGTTCGACGTGAACGGGATCGTGCTGCCGACCGGCTTTTTCGGCGGCAACGGCGGGCTCGTCTCGTCGGAGACGCTGCGCAAGGCCGACGAGGTCCGCCGCGCCGCGGCGGCGCTGGAGGCAACCGAGCCGCAGGAGGCGCCCCGTGGATGACAACGACACCTCGCGCAGGGGCAACATGCGATACCGGTTGTGCTACGACACAGTGGTCGACAGGCATACCGGCGCCCGCAGAAAAGGCAGCCAAGAGCTGCACGACCCTTATGACAAGGCGCTGGCCTTGGACGTAGCGGCGCACATGAACGCCCTGTGGGGTATAGGGCACTGGGTAGAAGACGAAGACGGCGAGCGCGTGGAGGGCAGCAACGATGGCCAGCCTGACTGACGCGCTCTTCGCGGCACGGCAGACGCCGGAGCTGTACAAGGCGCTCGATTTCGACACGCGCCCCGGGCAGCTCCTGCGCCGCATCATCGAGCGCTGCGAGCTGGTCGACAACGGCTACTCCGGCGGGCCGTGCCTCGAGTGGACCGGGCCGTGCTCCGGCAAGCCCGGCCGCGGTCGCGCCAAGGGCCGCGGGCACTCCTACGGCCGCATGAACGTCGACGGCCACACGGCCGCCGTCCACCGGGTCTTCTGGGTGTGCCTGCACGGCTACCTGCCGGCCCGGCGTCACCTCGACCACCTGTGCAAGAGCCGCCGCTGCGTCATCCACTGCGAACCGGTGACGCACCTGCAGAACCAGAGAAGGAAAGCAAAATGACCGGAACGGAATACAAGGTGATGGGCGTCGTGACGTGGCTGGTCGGGCTGGCGATACACCTGTTCGGGGCCGCCCATCCAAATGGTTTCAACGTGACGGCCATCGGTTTGTTTCTGTATGTCGCCGGCGACATCATCAAGGCAATCGAAAGGATCGGAAAATGAGCCCGAGGTATTCCGCCCGTCGAGGCGACCACATCGAGTACAGCATGTGGCTGTCCTTCAGCATGGCCGGCGAGGTGCGCCTGTCGCGCGGCGAGCCATCGCTCGACGCTGGATGGCGCGCCACGCAGGTGACCGTGCGGCTGCCGCTGGCGCTGTTCCGTACGCCGGTCCTGAAGGCGGAGATCGCCGTCCCGGCGGCCGACGCACCCGACTACCGCCTGACCGTCGAGGCTGCCGGCGAGCAGCTGAAGAAGGCGCTCGGGCTCGACATCGACCTTCGTATCGAGGAGCTGAACCGTGATTGACCCGAAGACCCTTGTTGAGCGCGAGCTCGACAGCATCCGCCGCGAGCTGCGCGAACTGGCCTACAACATGGGTCGGGTGCTCTCGTTGCTGGCGATGATCGCTGAAGAGCATCGACGAGGTGCGCAGCCACCGGTATTGGCGGATGCCCGCCTTGTCGACCCGCACGGCCTGTTCGCCAAGGCGCAGGCCGAGACGCAGGGACGCGTTCTCGAGGAGCCTGTCATCCCACCCGACAGCGTGCCCGAAAAGCCGAAGCCCCTACGCGTGTCCGATAACGACGAGTGGTACTACATCCGACGCGACGGAACGGTCGTCGGTCCGGCACGTCGGACGGTGGACGGCCACTACGTAGTCAGCGGGCGGCTGTACGAAGAAAACGGGCGCTCGCTCGGCTGGGGTGCCGAGTACCCCTACGACCTGATCGACTACGCCTGAAGAGGAGACACGACGATGGCACTGAAGGACTTCTTCCGCGCGCTGTTCACGAGCCCGGCGGTGCAGGCCGCCCGGGCGTACGATGAGTTGGCCGCAGAAAACAAGCGGAAGGCCGAGGAGCTGCAGCAGCGCGTGGCCGCCAACTTCAAGAGCTTCAAGGACGCGCTCGACACGCCGGTGATCTTCGCCAACGGCATCGACAACGATCTCCCCGGGCTCGAGGCCGCCCTGCAGAACCGCGCGGTCTGGTATGAAGGGAAGCGCTACGAGCCCGGGCAGACGCTGTGTATAGAGGGCCGTATCCTTTCCCTGCCGTGCCATAGATGGGTCTGGCGTGTCGAGAGCGACGACATGGTCATGCTGTTCGACCCGCGCGGGATGATGCAGTTCGAGGCTCGGTACGTCGACGCGTCCGTCACAGCGTGGGCTGCGGATGGCGGCAAGCTGCACGTCACCGATCTCCCGGCCAGAAATGGCCGCGAGGTGGATTTTGGCGTCGTCACGTTCCGCTTCGCCGTCGAGGACCTGTGATGGCGGAGCGAGGCAAGCCTATCATCGTCGGCGGGCGCAGGGCGTCGAACCGCTTCCAGTGCCCGCCGACGACGCAGATCAAGCTCGTGCGGCAGCTGTTCGACATCGCCGTCGAGGCCGGCATCGGCCCGGCCGAGATCGGGCGCCGCGTCGGCGTGTCGACCGTCACGGCGTCGCGCTGGAAACATGGCTACGCCGACCCGTCGACGTACCACGCAGAGAAACTGGCCGCGGCTCTCGGCTACGAGCTGGAGCTGCGCAAGGCAGATGGAGAGTGAGATGGCACACTGGGCTGACGACAGACGGTTGTACGATGAACAACGGAAGCTGGACGCGGCACAGGCGGACGCAGCAGCGGCTACCATCGCCCGCCTGAAGCGCGAGCTGGGCTCGGCGCGTCACGCGGCGACCGCCGCTACGATCGGCCACGAGCAGCTGAACAGGATGATCGCGATAGCCGACGGCGCCGGCTTCAAAGGGGTGCCTGTAGAGGACGGCATGCGCGCGATGGCGCAGGAGATCGTCGCCCTCCGCGCCCGTGTGGCGAAGATGGAGGCCGACATAAACCAATTCTATTGGCGGCTCGGAGCGCGATGGTTCCTCGAGCAGAATTGGTTCCCGTCCAGCACCCTTGCTGACGCCCCCGACCGGCAGTAGGGTCGCCATCCAAAAGAAAACGGGGGCCAGCCGACCCCCGTTCTCCCGCAACGCCACAGAGATCACGATGACAGAGCAACATGACCGCCAAGACGGCGGAACCAATAGCATCGAGCAGTTGCGTTTGCAACTACTCGCCAACGGCTACAGCCCGATCCCGAACCTCGACAAGCGCACCTTCATGAAGGGCTGGCCCGACGTCACCGTCGACGCCGACGAGATCAAACGCTGGAGCCGGCGGCACAGGCGCTGGACGGCGACCGGCCTGCGCGTCGAGCGCGGGCTGGCCGTGGTCGACATCGACGTCAGCGACCCGGCGGCGTTCGCCGCAGTGGCCAAGGCCATGCGAGAGAAACACCCGGACGTCGTCGAGTGCGGGCTGCAGCGATCCGGCAAGGGCTGCAAGCTCGCCATCTTCGTCAGGACGGCCGAGAGCTTCAGCCGCATCCACACCTGCCGCTGGCTCGCGCCGGGCGCTACGGCCGACGACGACAGCCACAGCGTCGAGATTTTCGGCGGAGCCTCGGCCCGCCAGTTCGGCGCCTTCGGACCGCACACGCTGGCCGACGACGGCAAGGTCGTGGTATCGTACCGCTGGGACGAGCTGGGCGATCCGTCGACCGTCCCCCTCGCCGAGCTGCCGGTCTTCCCGAAGCAGGTCTTCTACGATCTGGCAGACGTCGCCGAGGACACGCTGAAGCGGCTCGGCTTCACGCCGGTGCCGAATTCGTCTGCAGGAGAGAACGATGCTGCCCGGGTCTACGACCTTACCGATGATATGCGATTTGACCTCGCTGACGGTCGAAGCGTGCTACTGCCCGAGCTGCGCCAGCTGGCAGCAGAAACCGAAGGTCTTCGTTGTTCCGCAAGCTGGCTCGAGGGATCACAGGCCAAGCGGCGCGACCGCTGCCTCGTCAGCCTCGACCGCGGCGGAGGCGTCTGCGTCTGGGAGAGCGCGAGCGGCGTAACACACTGCGAGAAGGACCGCGAGCCGCACGACTACGACCTCGACATCGACCGCGTCGCCGAGCGGCTGCGCGAGCTGGACGAGAAGACGCGCAACAGGCTGCATGCCCGCGACGGCGCTGTCGTCGCCGCGACGAAGATGCTGGAGACCTACGCGTTCTGCCCGAACCAGCCGGCCAACGTCGTGCCGCTGTGGGCCACGTCGCTCGACGAGGGGATGACGCTGACCAACTTCCGGCTGCTGCTGACGCCGCACTGCGACGAGGAGATCGGCCCGCGCGGCGGGGTGCGCAAGATCAACCCGGCGGATATCTGGATCGGCGCCGAGCGGCGCGTATCGGTCGCCGGGCTGCGCATGCGCCCCGACATGCCGCGGCCGACCTACGAGGAAGCCGGCAAGCTGTGGGTGAACGTCTACAGCCCGCCGCTGCATGATGCTGCCGACGGCGATCCGGCGCCGGGTATCGAATTCATGGAGAGCCTGCTGCCCGACGTCGGCGAGCGTCGCTGGTTCCTGCAGTGGCTGGCGCACAAGGTGCGCCGCCCGGACGTGCCGGGTCCGGCGGTGATCATGGTGGCCAAGAAACAGGGCACCGGCCGCGGCACGCTCGGCGAGCTGCTGCGTCGCGTGTTCGGGCCGCAGTACGTGAAGCAGCTGCCCTACACGATGTTCGCCGGCAAGAGCTACCAGTCGCAGTATAACGACTGGGGCGCCGAGGCGCTGGTCGCTGTCGTCAACGAGAGCAGCGAGGCGGTCGACGGGTCCATCTACCGGGCCAAGCACTCGGCCTACGAGCACCTGAAGGAGCTGGTCGAGCCGCGGCCGACGCTGCGCATGTTCGTCTGCAAGGGGCGGCCGAACTTCACGGCGCTGTCGTTCACGAGCTACGTCATCGCCACGAACCACGCCGACGCCCTGCCCATCCCGGCGACCGATCGCCGCTTCGCCGTGCTGACCAACGGCGAGCCGCGCGAGGAGGCGTTCTGGCGGCGGCTCAACCTGTGGATGGACGACGAGGCCAACGTCGCCGCGTTCGTCGGCTGGCTGCGCGCCTATGACCTGACCGGCTACTCACCCTTCACGGCGCCATCGCAGACCAAGGGCAAGCTGCAGATGTCGGAGGCCGCGGTCAGCGATCTCGACCGCGGCGTCGAGGAGGCGCTGAAGAACGTCTCCGGCGAGGTGTTTGCTGCCGAGCAGGTCATCGAGCTGACGCGGCAGGCGGCGTCTGTCTACGGCTTCGACTACCCGGACAAATGGGCGCCGCTGGCGAAGAAGCTGGTGCAGTCCATGTGTCATCGCGTCGGCGAGTTCAAGGGCAAGAACTGGCAGCCGATGATCGAGGGGAAGAGATACGCGGTCTATGCCGCAACCGCGGAGGCCGCCGCTCGATGGACGCAGGCCGACGCACTGGAGCTGCGCCACGAGATCGAGAAGAACGGACCGATGTCCGGCAGCAACGTGCTTGTCGGCCTGTTCAAGCGCTGACACACCCCCGCCGACTACGACTACACAGGGCCCGCGCGAGCGGGCCTTTCTCGTCGACTACGACTACAGGGGCGGACACAGCGGCGAGCGACAACGTTTTTTCGTTTAATTTCAAACCTTTAAGGGTCCATTGTAGTCACTGTAGTCAATATATATCTTAGTCTCAATATATAGGATATATGGGTATATAAGCTGTATCTGTGTATTATATACGATCCCCTAGAAAAGCGACCACAACTGCCACACTGACTACAGCGCGCAAAAAAGCCCCGCCGCGGCGGGGCCGCAGGCGGGGCAGTTGTCCTCGACAGGAGGATAGGCGAACAGTCTGCGTCAGACCGCGTCGAGCGCGTCGTAGGGGATGCGGGTCATCAGGTCGAGCGGGTGCTCGCGGGGGGCATCGTAGCGCCCGGCCTCGTCGACGATGAAGCGCGCTCCCGGGCTGACGTTGATGCCCGACGCGCCTTTGTGGAGGAACATGGCGTCCATCCCGACGGCGCGCTTGCCGAAGATGGCGACGTAGGCGCCGCCGCGGGTCTTGTAGAGCGAGTGCTTCTGCACCCCCTCGTCTTCAACCGGGGTCGTGCGGCGCATCAGGGCTTCAATTCCGTACATTGGTCTGGTCTCCTGTCGTTGTTGGCTTGCCTTCATCAGGCCGGAGGGAACCACCCTGCCGGCGACCGCCGGTCACGACCGACGGTTTCGACTGATGTCGTAGATGCGACGCTGGTAGGCGTTTTCACGATTGCGGCGCCATCGTGAAACGGCGCCGCCCAGCTCGTCGTGAGCGAGGATCAGCAGGTTGATCAGCCCGAGGATCAGCAGGATCGTCAGGCCGAAGGCGATGGCGAGGATGAGCACCGCGGCAAGGTAGGTCATGCGCGGGCCTCGATCATGCCGTTGGCGATCAGCGCGGCCGCGGTGCGGCCGAACCACCCCTGCAGACGCCAGCAGGTGCCGGTGTCCACCAGCATCTGCCACGCCTCGAGCTGCTTTTCTTCGGTCAGCTCTTCCGGGTCGATGCCGACGATCTCCGGGTTGCCCTCGGCGATCATCGTTGCTTCGAAAATGGTCATTGTGGTCTCCTGTCGTTTGGCTTGTCTCTTCAGACCGCCGGGTGCCACCCGGCCGGTGAGAGGGCGCCGTCGCGGCGCGCTCTTTCGACAGAGACGGAGACTGTTACCTATCCACGATGTCAAAGAGCCCGGGCGGTAGGTTGGGTGCCCGTGAGCATTTGCGCTCGACAGGGAAGCTAGTACTTCGCATTGGCCCTGTCAAGTCCGTTTGTAAGGGCCCTTCACATGTTTTTACCCGCGAGGTAAGAACGGGCAATGAAGAACAGGGATTTGATCCTTTTGCACGTCGGGCATGTCGGTCGTGAATGCCTTGTGCTAGCGGGCAAGCGCGGCGCGACGATCCGCTCTGTGCACGTAGGCGGGCGGTGCCGCACCGCCGCTCGGTACATGTGCGAGATGGCGCATGGCCCCGCTCCCAGCGAGTATCACGAGGCTGCGCATTCGTGCCGCGGAGGCGCCGCTGGGTGCCTTAACCCGGTTCACCTGCGCTGGGCGACGCCAAGAGAGAACATGTTGGATAAACATAGGGATGGAACAATGGTTAGCGCCAAGCTGACGGAGGCGAACGCTAGAGAGATCAAGCGCTCGACCGCGCACCCGGCTGAGCTGGCGGCTAAATTTGGCGTTTCACGCGCGGCGGTGTACATGGTTCGGCAAGGTAAAACATGGGCGCACATTCGATGAGCCGATCCCGAGAAGCCCGCACGCGCGGCCCGGACCTCGATGCGCCGCTGAACCGCGCATCGACAAAGCGAAAGCGCGCACGCGGCGCAGGGTATACCTGCAACCGTGGGCGTCCGACCGACTACACGGACGAGCTGCTGCGCGCGATCAAGCTGATGCTGCAGGGCGGCGCCACGGGGCCGGAGATCGCTTTTGCGCTTGACGTGCCAATGTCCACGGTCAGCCTGTGGATGACCCAACACCCTGAATTAATGGAAGCATTCAAGCGCGGCAGAGAGCAGGTCGACGATCGTGTCGAGGCCTCGCTCTACCAGCGCGCGATCGGCTACAGCTATCCGGCGGAGAAGGTCTTCGCCAACGGCACGCGGATGACGGTGATCGAACACGTACCGCCCGATCCGGGCGCCGCGGCCAAGTGGCTGTCGAACCGCCGCCGCAGTGCGTGGTCGGACAAGCTCGACGTGAACCTGCAGGCTGACGTGAAGACGACCGGCGAGGTCAATTTCCGCGAGCTGGCCATGCAGGTGCTGTCGCTGATGCAACAGGCAGGGAAGGCTCCGGGCGATGCAGGGGAGTGACACCTACGAGGCGCTGAAGGGGCCAGCGTTCCCGGGCCAGATACGCCGGCGCGCGTGGCGCTGGCTGATCCGCCCCGTGTCGGCCTACGACACCATGTGGGTGCAGCGGGCGAAGGAGTACTGGCTGCGGCAGGAGCGGCGCTTCGGGCTCGAGTTCGACGTCTTCACCATGGCGCTGGAGCCGGAGAGCGGCGCCGTTGTCACCTATGCTCGGGTCAAGCGCGTTCTGCCGGGCCGCCGCGTGCCGCAGCGCCAGCACGAGGCGCCGCAGGCCTACCAATGACTGCTGCCGCCCAGCTGCCGACGCTCGAGGCGCCGCAGGCCTACCAATGACTGCTGCCGCCCAGCTGCCGACGCTCGAGGCGCTGGAAGCGCTCCTCCGCTCGATGCCTGCCAAGGCTATCGACGAGCTGAAGGAGAAGCTGAAGCCCGTCGCCAAGGTGTGGACGCCCCAGCCCGGACCGCAGACCGAGGCCTACTTCACCGAGGCCGATGAAACGCTGTACGGGGGCTCGGCCGGCGGCGGCAAGACCGACCTGCTCATCGGGCTGGCGACCACGGCGCACCAGCGCAGCCTGATCTTCCGATCCCAGTCGAAGGACCTTGACGGTCTTTGGGAGCGGCTGCTTGAGGTCGCGGCGCCGATCGCCGTGTCGAACGACAGCAACAAGAAGAAGCTGCGCACGGCAGACGTCCGCCTGATTGAGGGTGGCCATCTGGAGAAGCCCGGCTCCGAGCGCGCATGGATGGGCCGACCGCACGACCTCATCGGCTTCGACGAGGCGGCGCAGCTCGACGAGCTGAAGGTCGAGTTCGTCATCCGTTGGCTACGCTCGACCGACCCGAAGCAGCGCAAGCGGATCGTGTTCGCCACGAACCCGCCGATGCCGGAAATCAGGGACGGCGTCATGGTCGACACCGGCGTCGGCGACTGGCTGCTGCGCTGGTTCGCGCCGTGGCTCGATCCGCTGTTCCCCATCCCGGCCGCGTCCGGCGAGCTGCGCTGGTGCTACATGATCGCCGAGGGCGACAGGCTTGTGACGATCTGGGTCGACGGGCCCGGCTGCTACGACCTAGCGACGGGCGAGCTGGTCGAAGGGGCGACGCAGGACGATATCGACAACGGCGTCGTCACCGCGGCCCGATCGCGCACCTTCATCAAGTCGCTGCTGAAGGACAACATCTTCCTGAAGGGGACGGGATACGCCGAGAAGCTGTCCGGCACGGCCGAGCCGCTGCGCTCGATGCTGCTGCTCGGCGACTTCACCGTGCGCGGTGAAGACCATCCGTATCAGGTGATCCCGACGCAGTGGGTGCTGCTGGCTCAGCAGCGCTGGGCCGAGCGTCGCGCGGAGTTCGAACACCGCAAGCGGATCGGCGAGCCGCTGCCGCAGCAGCTCGTGCGCTTCGCGGACATCGCGCAGGGCGGCATGGACACGACCCTCATCGCCGACCTGTACACCGAGGACTATTTCGGCGAGCTGCTGGCAAAACCCGGCAGCGCGACGCCGGACGGACCGGCTGTCGCTGCGCTGATCCTCGCCGGCCGGCGCGACAACTCGGTCGTCGGGCTGGACGGAACCGGTGGCTGGGCCGGCGACACGATGCGGACGCTGAAGTCGCACCACAACATCGATTGCGAGCTGGTCGTGTCGTCGCACGGTTCGAACGGGCGGACACCCGATCTGCGCTTCAAGTACGCCAACGTCCGCACCGAAATGTGGTGGGAGTTCCGCGAGGCGCTGAACCCGGACAGCCTGTTCCTGATCGCGCTGCCACCGAGCACGAGGTTGCGAGCGCAGCTGTGCGCTCCGCACTGGAAGCCGCAGGGCAAGCTCATGTACATCGAGAGCAAGGACGACCTGCGCGCCCGGCTGGGGTCGTCGACAGACGAAGCGGATGGCGTCATCGGTGCGTGGCATCTTCGCGATCTAGCCCTCACCCGACCGGGGCAGCGCCGGCGCCGCGGCGGCGTGATGGATTTCGTCGAGCGCCTGAACGGCCGCGACCCGGAGGCCGTGCTCGGGCAGCCTGTCGAGTTGGACGACCCGCTGAGGGGGTGGTAGCCGTGAGCGATCTGGTGACGGTATTCTGCATCGTGGCGGCGTTGGGTATCGCCGTGATGATGCTCTACGAGGACGGAGAGAACTGATGGACGCGTGGGTGCTTATCCTGACGCTGGTGATCGGCGGGCTGGCCGGCGGAGCGGTTGTCGGCATCGTGACCTATGTGGCGCTGTCGAGCGCGGTCGCCGATGCCATCGCGAGGGCCATGCGCTGGTGATCCAGATCGCGCCGGCCACGCTGCGCGATGTCAGCTTCGTGCTGGCGAACCTGCGCCCGATGGACGACATCGAGCTGCGGTGCCAGCTGCCGGACGGCGCGCGAATGCACGAGGTTGCCTATGGGCTGCTCATGGCCGGCGACGCTTTCACCGCGCTCGACGACGGGCAGCCTATTGCGGTGTTCGGCACGAACTTCATGACGCCCGGGTGCCGCGGCGTCTGGGCGCTCGGTACGAGGCGCGCCCGGCGCGCCATCCCGGCGGTAACGCGGTTCATGACCGGAGAGTATGCCGACGAGCTAAAGGCATCCGGCGTGCATACGCTGGAGGCGCGATCGCACGCTGCCCACGAAGCAGCTCACCGCTGGATGCACTCCACAGGTGCAGTGCGAGTAGACCCTTGTTTTCCTTATGGAAAGAACGGCGAGCTGTTCTACGTTTTTCGCTGGACACGCGACGCGTTTCTGCGCAGAACGTAGCCGTGGCCAACCCCGAGGCATCCCCATGATCGGCCTTATCGCCGCCCTCGCCTATGCCCTTGCCGCGTTCGCCGCTCTGCTCGTTGCCGCTATCCTCTCCGGCAGCGCAGCAGCAGCGGTCTGCGTCGGGCTCAGTGCGGGGGCGGCGTATGCCTTCCAGATCATCGAGGAGGAGCGGGTGACGCCGCACACTCCGCCGGCGCAGATGGCAATGTGGGCCCTGTCCGTCATTTCCTACCTTGGCGGCGTCGCCGCCGTGCTCTTCTGGTGACCAGCGCCATGTGCTTCAAGACCCCGAAACCGCCCGCAGTTCGCTCCGCCCCGCAGAAGGACGTCAACGCGTCGCTCGTGCAGGACAGCATCCGCCGAGCCTCGATGCAGCAGGGTGTCTACGGCAACATCAACACGAGCCCGCTCGGCGACAGCGAATACGGCTCGAACGCGCGCAAGCTGGCGAAGCTGGGCGGCCGATGATCGTCAAGGACCTGATCGACGAGTGGACCGGGCTCTCGAACGACCGACTGCCGTGGGAGAAGTACTGGCGCAACATCGCCAACTACGTCCTGCCGCAGACCGAGGGCTTCGACCGTCTGCTGTCGAACAACGCCGACGCGGCCGTGGCCAGCGTCGTCGGCACGCCGGTGTCAGCCGACAAGTCGAAAGACCTCTACGACATGACGTCGCTGTGGGGCATCGAACGGCTGACCGCCGGCCTCCTGTCGCTGAAGACGCCCGAGACCGATACGTGGCACACGCTCAGCCTCGACAGCCTGTTCGGTGAGGAGCCCAGCTACGAAGAGAAGGCGTCGCTCGAGCGCCTGACCAACTACCTCTTCGCCTTGCGCTCGAACCCGAAGTCGAATTTCTGGGGCGCGCACCGGGCGGCGCTGAAGTCCATGTGCGCCTTCGGCGACGGCTTCATGTTCATCGAACAGATCGACGGCGCCGGCGCTCGTCAGCCGTACCGCTACGAGTACGCGCCGATCATCGAATGCTATCCGTCCGTCGGGCCGGACGGGCGGCTCAATCGCATGTTCCGCGTGTTCCGCTGGTCGGCGCTGCAGGTGGCGACGAAGTGGCAGAATATGCCGAACGCGACGTTGCCGCAGCGCATCATCGAGATGGCGAACGACCCGCAGAAGAAGTACCAGACGGTCCGCGTCCTGCACGCCGTGAAACCGCGCGACGACATGCAGCGGAACAAGTTCGGCGTCCGCGGCTCAGCCTTCCAGTCGCATTTCTGCCTGCCCGACGACACGCACCACATTGGCGAGGGCGGCTTCTACGAGTTCCCGTTCCACCGCTATGCGTGGGCCGACACCGGCGCCCGCCCGTTCTGCGAGGGGCCGATCGCGTACGCCATGGGCGAGGTGAAGTCGCTGCAGGAGATGGCGAAGAACGAGCTGATCGCGATCCAGTCCGCGATCCGCCCGGCGTACGCCACGGCCGGCAAGAACTTCACCCGCCTCAACCTGAACCCGGGCGTCGTCAACCCCGGCCTCGTCACGCCGGACGGCAAGCCGCTGTTCGCCGCGATGAACAGCGGCGTGCGCCCGGACTTCGCACAGGCGGTCATGGAAGCGCGGCGCAACAGCGTCCGCGAAATGCTGTATCTGAACCTGTGGCAGGCGATCCTGCAGAACGTCGACGAGACGGCGACGCAAGCGCTGCTGCGGGCGCAGGAGAAGGGCGAGCTGCTGGGCCCGGTCGGCATCTCGCTGAACGGCGGCCTGTCCATGATGGTCGACCGCGAGGTGGGCGTTCTGTCGCGCAAGGGCGCCTTCGATGAGGGCAGCCCGCTCGCGATGCCGGAAAGCCTCGTCGGGCGCCAGATCGCGCCGACGTTCAATTCGCCGATGGACCGTCTGCGCCGGGTTAACAAGGTCGTCGGCATGTCTCGCCTCGTCGAGTTCGCTGCGCCGCTGGAGGAGATGGTGCCGGGCTCCGTCTCGTCGCGCCTCGACATCGACGAGATGCTGGAGACCGCGCAGGACGTCCTCGGCGCGCCGGTCAAGGTCCTGCGCAGCCGCGAGCTGGCGCAGGCCGATCGTGACGCCAACACCAACACCATGCAGGCGGCCGCGGCCATGGAGACGATGCAGCGCGGCGGCGAAGCTGCCCGTGCCATCGGCGAGGGCGGCGCGGCCCTGACCGCCGGCGTCGACGCGCTGGCCGGCTCCGGGCGCCTGCAGCGCCTGCTTAACAACGCCCCGATGATCGCCAACGCCGCGCAGCGCGGCGCCAACGCCGGAGCCCGTCAGTGAGCTTTGCCACGATCGACGACGTGCTGGCGCGCGATGTGCCGCGCAACGACCTGACCCGGGACGCCCGGCTTATGGAAGCCTACGCGGCCTTCATGCGGGGCGCCGCGTCGCGCGAGGACGCCGAGCTGATCTTCGTCGACCTCGCACTGCACAGCGGCTACTTCCACGTTTCCGAGCGCGGCTCCAGCGGCACGGAAATGGCTTATGACGCCGGCGCCCGCTCGGTGTTCGCGCGTATCATGTTCATGCTCAACCTGCCGATGGACCGCATAGCGGACCTGCAGCGGGCCTTGACGGCGACGACGCCGTTGTACACACAGGAGTGAATTATGGCCGACGAAAACGGACCCTTGGACAACCCGATCGACCCGCTCGCCGCGGACACCGAGAAGGTTGTCGACAAGGACACCCAGAACGGCGGTAACGGCGATGGCGGGGCGGATGAACGGTCTAAAGCCCAGCCGCCGGCAGACCCTTTCGCGGACCTCCCCGAAGACACCCGCGAATGGCTCAAGAAGCGCGAGGTCAAGGACCCGCTTGCGGCTGCGAAGCTCGCGCACGATCAGGCCAAACTGCTCGGAAACGCTATCCGTGTCCCGGGCAAGAATGCGACCGAGGAAGAGCGCAACGAGTTTCTGAACAAGCTCGGGCGCCCTGCCGAGGCCAGCGGATACGAGTTCAAGGTCCCGAAGGACCTGCCCGAGGAGATGCCCTACGACGCCGAGCGCGCCGGGCGTTTCCGCGATGCGGCCCACAAGATGGGCTTGTCGCAGGAGCAGGCCGCTGGGCTGCACGACTGGTTCGCGTCTGAGATGCTGGGCGAGTTCAAGACGTCCGGCGAGGAGCAGATGGCGCAGACCGTCGAGCGGGCCAAAGCGGAGACCGACAAGCTCGTGAAGCTGTGGGGTCCTCTCGACGGCCAGACGGCCCGGGCGAACCTCGAGCTTGCCGACAGGTTCATCAATCTGGCCGGCGGACCCGCGGCGCTTGCAGAGATGCAGCGTGCCGGGTTCATCGGCCCGAACAAGGAAATCCTGTCGGAGCCGCTTGCAGTCATGTTCGCGAAGGCGGGGCAGGCCATCTTTGCCGAGGACAACATCCTCAAGGGGAAGGCCGACCAGCTCAACAATCCGTTCTCGGATGGTGAGCACTTCAACATGACGGCGCAGTCGGTCATGATCAAATCCGACCGCGACAGGGCCATCAGCCTGATTTACGCCGCCGGCAAGAAGCCCGCGGATTTCGGGCTCAGGGATTAAGGAACGACTACAATGTCCGAGGTTCGCCTCTCCGACGTCTACACGCCCGACGTGTGGGACAACTACATGTTCAAGAACACCGTCTACCAGTCGGCGTTCTACCAGACCGGAGTGTTCCGGTCGGATGCCGATCTCGCCCGCAAGCTGGCCGGCGGCGGTATCATCTTTCAGGTCCCGTTCTGGAAGGACCTTGACGACACCGAGAGCGACACCGCGTCTGACGACCCGGACGACATCGCGGTGCCGGGGAAGATCGGTTCGGGCAAGGATCAGGCGCGTCGCCAGTTCCGTACCCGCGGCTGGTCGTCCATGAACCTCGTGCAGGAGCTGGCCGGCTCCGACCCGATGCGCCGCATCAGCGAGCGGTCGGCCTCCTACTGGGGGCGCCAGTTCGACAAGAACGCCATCGTGTCCGTCCGCGGCGTGTTCGCCGACAACATCGCCAACGACAGCGGCGACATGGTCGAGGACATCTCGATGGACACGGGCGGCACCCCGGCGTCGACGAACCTCTTCAGCGCCGAAGCGGTGATGGACGCCGCCCAGACGCTCGGCGACGCCAAGCGTGACCTGAAGCTGATCGTCATGCACTCCGTCGTGCACACCCGTCTCGCGAAGAACGACCTGATCACGTTCCGCCCCGACAGCGAGGGCAAGACGTGGCATGACTACTTCATGGACTGGCGTGTGCAGGTGTCCGATCAGTGCCCGGTCGTGCAGGGCAGCAACCAGCTGCTCTACCACACCTACATGTTCGGCCAGAATGCCATCGGCTGGGCCGAGAGCCCGGTCGCCAAGCCCTCGGAGATCGCCAGCAAGCCGGAAGCCGGCGGCGGTGCGGGCATGGAGACGCTGTGGACCCGTCGCCAGTTCGCGATCCACCCCTACGGCGTGAAGTGGACCGAGAACACGGTCGGCGGCGAGTTCCCGACCAACGCCGAGCTGATGCTCGCCGCCAACTGGGACCGCGTCTACCCGGAGCGCAAGCAGCTCCCGATGGCGCTGCTGATCACCAACGGCTAAGGCCGCTGGTTCACCGATCGCCGTCGGCTAAGGCTGGCGGCGAAACCGGCCCGGGAACGGTTCACGGGACGGAGTTCAACCCCAGACATCTGCTAGGCCGAGAGCCTACCAAGACCCACGGGAGACCATCATGACTACGTTTCGCAAGTTCGACTGGAACCGCGCTCGCAGCGATTTCTCGACCCTGTTCACCGACTTCCACGACTATGTGGCCGCCGACTGGGTGATCACCACCACGGAAGCGGGCGCCGGTGACGCCACCGAAGCTGTCGGCAACCTCGCCGGCGGTGTCCTCGTCGTCACCAACGACGCGGCTGACGACGACAAAGACTTCTTCCAGTGGGCGGGCAACAAGGGCGCCGTCGCGGAGACGTTCAAGTTCGTCAGCGGCAAGAAGCTGCAGTTCGTGTTCCGCGGCAAGCTGTCGGACGCCACGCAGTGCGACTTCTTCGCGGGCCTCTACATCACGGACACCGATCCGGTCGGCGGTCTGTCGGACGGCATCTACTTCCGCAAGCTGGATGGCTCGACCACCCTCTACCTCGTGGCCGAGAAGGACAGCACCGAGACCACGCTTGCCGTCGCCACGCTCGCGAACGACACCTATGTCGTGCTCGAGTTCTACTACGACGGCGGCGATCGCATCAGCGCCTACGTCAACGGCTCGCGTGTCGGCTCGATCGCCGTCACGACCGCGCCGGACGACGAGGAGCTTGCCCTGTCCTTCGGCATCCAGAACGGCGAAGCCGCCGCGAAGGTGCTGTCGGTCGACTACATCGGCGCCTCGCAGGAGCGCTAATAACCGCCTCTAGGCGGGGGCGTGCGGCGGCATCGCCGCACGCCTTGCTAACAGGAGGGCCGGATGGCCAACACGCAGGAAGTGAAGACCGCCGAGGCCCGCAAGGCCGCGCGCCTGCAGGCGCAGGAGAAGGCGAAGACCGCTGCCGAGAAGGACGCTCGCCTTTCCAAGCACGAAATTCTGGCCGAGCAGAGGGCCAACCCGAAGCCGGCGGCGCCGGTCGTCACCCGGGCGCAGCGCAAGATCGCGGCTCGTCAGGCCGCCGAGGCGCAGGCCGAGAAGGACGCACAGCTCCGTCCGGGCAACGTCGACGCCGTTACGGCACCGCTCGACCCGTCCCGGCCGCCGACGCTCCACGAGCTGAACCGCCGGGCGAAGTTCATCTCGCACCAGCAGCGCGACGTCGCGCGCGACGCGGCCAAGGCCGCCGGCGAGGCGGCGTTCAACGTTCTGGCCGAGCGCAAGGGCCGCGGCCGCCCGGTCGACCCCGTGTCGCGCCGCCAGACCTTGGCCATGGCCGAAGCTGCCATGGTGCGTGCGCGGAACCAGCAGGAGCCGCAGAAGTGAACAGGGCGGCGCTGGCGGCCTATGTCGGGAACGAGCGCCTACGCGCTCGCGGCCCCGGTTGGGTTCCCGACGGCGCCCTCGCCGCGTGGGATTTTGCCAACGGCCGTTTCTGGCGCGCCGCCTACGGCGTCGACGGCGCGGTAGTGACGATCGCTCTTCGCCCGTTCGACGTGCCGCAAGACATCGTGGTGACTGACACGGATGACGTCGATACGACACTGACGGGGCGGGTCGGAGCTGTCGAGCTCCCCGTCGAGCTGCCTTCGCTTAAACTGGTCGTAGCGCGGAGGGCCTGATGCCGACTTCGCACACCCGCCTTTCGATCTACAACCTCGCGATGGACATCGTCGTCGAGGACGCGCTTGCGTCGACGACCGAGAACAGCCCGTATGCGCGCTGGCTGAACCGCAACTACGAGCACTATGTCGAGGTCGCCCTGCAGGCCAACACATGGAACTTCTCGCTCGAGTTTGCCACGCTGAACAAGGACGGCAGTTTTTCCGGCACACAACGCTGGGGGTACCGCTACGCGCGGCCAGTCGGTGCGCTGCGACTGATCCCGCCTACCTACCGCGGCATACGCGGCGGGCAGCCCATTGCTCATGAGGTGCGCGGCGCCTACGTCTACACGAACCTGCTGGAGGACTTTGACACTGAATGGGTGATGCGTAAGCTGGAACCCGGCGAGTGGGACCCGCTCTTTGCGCAGGTCATCGCCGCGTCGCTTGCCGAGGGCATGGCGCATCGGTTCACCCGCAAGACGTCGTTCCTCGACCGGGCGCGTGAGCTGAAGCGCGAAGCGCTCGACGCCGCAGAGCTGGCGAACGCTTTCGAGGGTGACGCGCAGCCGGTCGAGCAGCACGACATCATCCGCGCGCGGAGCATCTAATGACCGTCGAGACGCTGCGCGCCAACATGACCCGCGGCGAGCTGTCACCGTACCTGCATGCGCGTGCTGACACCGAGCACTACCAATCAGGGCTAGAGACGGCGCGCAACGTCGTCGTCCTTCGCTATGGGGGCGTCACACGCGCCCCGGGCACGCTCTTCGGCGCGGCCGCGAAGAATGCGGGTAAGGCGGCACGGTTCATCCCCTTTCGCTTCAACATCTCACAGGTTTACGCGATCGAGGCCGGTGACCTGTATTTCCGTTTCTGGGTGATGGGTGCCAGCGGCCCGGAGCGTATCGAGGTGGCCGGAACGCCCGTCGAAGTAGCCACGCCGTATCTCGAGGCCGATCTGCGGTACCTGCAGGTGCGCCAGTCCGCGGACGTCATCTACATCTGGTGCCGAGGCTACCAGCTTCGCACGCTGACCCGGAACAGCGAGACGTCGTGGACGCTGACGACCTACACGCCGCAGAATGGCCCCTATCTCAAGGAAAACGAGACCGCCACGACGCTGACGCCGGCGGACACCGGGCACATCACGCCGCAGATGACCGGCAACACGACGCCGGCCGGCTACACCGTGTCGAACGACGATGCGGCGGCGTTCGCCTATGAGTTCTTCGACCGTAACAAGACGAGCAACGTGCTGATCGACGATGTCGCGATCGGCTATGTGCAGGTCCAGCTGCCGACCGCGCGCGTCGCGGATGCCTACTGGATGACCGGCCCGACCAACGCCGGCCAGAATGAGGACTTCATCACGACGTGGGAGTTCCAAGGCTCGAACGACGGCAGCTCGTGGGTGACGCTCGACAGCCGCACGGGCGAGACTGGGTGGGCGAACTCCGAGACACGGTTTTTCGAGTTCTCGAACAAGGTCGCGTACCTCTACTACCGCCTGTCCTTCTCCGGCGGCGGCGGCGACGACGCCAACGACAGCGTCATGGCCGAGCTGGCAATCCACTGGGCCGCATCAGACCAGACGCCGTTCAATCTCGTCGCGTCCTCGACGACCGGCATCAACGACGGCGACGGGTTCAAGACGACCGATGTCGGCCGCGCGATCCACCTGTGGGGCTCCGATGGCAAGTGGCGCTGGGCCGAGATCGCGTCGCGCGTCAACGATACGACCGTCACGATACGGCTCCACGGTCACGCGCTGCCGGATACGCGCCCGATCACACGCTGGGCGCTCGGGGCATGGTCCGACGAGACCGGGTGGCCGGTCGCCGGCGGGCTCTACGAGGACAGGCTCGTGGGCGTCGGCACGACACAGGACCCAATCGGCGGCGCCGCGTCCGTCAGTCAGGACTACGACAACTTCTCCGTCGCCGATCCGATCGTCGACGACGACGCCGTAGCCTTCCGCATGACCGGCGGCGAGCTGAACGATGCGCGGTGGGTGGTCGAGAGCCGGGACATGGTCGTCGGCACCGCTGGCAGCCTGCGGATCGTCGGGCGCAACGACAGCAACAAGGCGTTCGGCCCGAGCAACGTGCGGCAGAAGCCGGAGACCTTTGTCGGCGCCTCCTACGCCACGCCGGTCGTCGTCGAGAACATCATTCTGTTCCTCGACGCCTATGAAACGCGCCTCTACGAGGCCGCGTTCACCTACGAGGTCGAGGGCTATGTGGCGCGCGAACTGTCGGCGCTCAGCGAGCACCTGTTCGCCGTCGGCGTTGTCGAAATCGGTTACCAGTCGCACCCGCATCGCATCCTCTGGGGGCGCCGGTCGGATGGGAAGATGGTCGCCTGCACCTACGACCGCGATCAGAAGGTGTTCGGCGTCACTCTTGTCGATTTCGGTGGCGCAGTGGAGGGCTTCACGCTCCTCCCCGGTAACAAGCAGACCGACCTGTTCATGATCGTGCGGCGTACCGTTGACGGGGCAACCGTCCGCTATGTCGAGGCGTTGGCACCGTTCTATCGTGCCGATCTGTCGACGCTGCCGCCTGTCTACGCGGCCAGCGCTGCGATCTACGACGGCGTCGCCGTCGACACGGTTACCGGCCTCGGCCATCTCGAGGGCGCCACGGTCGCCGTCTACGGCGACGGCGTCGACCACGGCGACTTTCAGGTGTCGGGCGGCGAGGTTGGCCCACTCCCCGCTGAGTGCTCGCAGATCGTTGTCGGCCTTCGCATGCCGTGGGAGATCAAGACGCTCCGCCTCGAGCAGGTCGGTAATCGGGACGGCAACGGTCTCGGCCGCAAGGTCGACATCGTGTCGGCGAAGGTCGATCTGTACGAAAGTGCCGGCGTCTACGTGGTCGCCAACGGGCACTCCGACCCGCTGAAGTACGAAGAGGATTTCGAGCTCAGCCCGTTCGACCCGCCGCCGCTGCGCAGCGGGATGAAGGAGCTCGCCGCCGACGACAGCTGGACCGGCAACGGGCAGATTGCCTTCGCCGGCGACAAGATGTATCCGGTCACGATACGAGCCATAGCCCTCCAGATCGACGGAGAACCGTGATGTGCCTTCCGGTAATCGGCGCCATTGTCAGCGGCATCGGCGCCGCCGTTGGCGTCGCCGGGCAGGCGGCGTCGCACAGGGCTAACGCCGAGATGCAGCGTCGTCAGGCGGTACTCGAGAACGAGACCGGTGCCTACGAGGGCGCGCGCCAGACCGACGTCGTCAAGCGGGTCCTCGGGCAGGGCCGCGCGTCTGTCGCCGCGAACGGTCTGGCGATCAGCGGATCGGCTGCCGACGTGCTCGACGAGAGCGCGCAGGAAGGCGCGCTCGACGTCGCCGCGATCCGCTGGAACAGCGGCCTTCGGGCTGATAATGCCCGCTACCGCGCCCGCGTCGAGGATATGAATGCGGGCATCGCGTCTGCCGCCATGCCGTTCGCCTTCCTCGCCCCGGTCATCAGCGGCGTCGCTCGCTACCAGTCCAGTTTCGCGGAGTGATCGATGGCTGAGATTGCCCGCTACGTCGCCAAGAGGAGCCTCGAGCCCGCGGCTGCGCCGGATACACAGGTGTCCGGCGCGCTGGCCTCGGCGCTGCAGAGCTTTGGCGGCGCGATCAGCGATCTGGAAGGTGCGTTCCTGCAGAAAAAGCAGCAGCGCGAGGATTTCAAGGCGCAGAACGACTACCGCCGTCTCCAGCTCGAGCTGGACGATGAGCTTAAGCAGCGTTCCGAGGCTATGGAGCCGGGCGGAGAAGGCTTTCACGACAGCTACCTGAACGACGTCTACAAGCCGAAGCGGCAGGCGTTCCTCGACACGCTGCCCGAGCGCCTGCGCCCAAAGTTCCAGACGGTTCTGGCAGACCCGGACCCCGTGACTGGCGCCGGCGGCGAAGACTTCACACGCTGGTCGATCAAGGCTGCCGAGACGGAGCGGAACGAGGTCTACCGCTGGGCGGGTGAGCAGCTGACGGTCTCGCGTGAGCAGCTGGCGACAGCCGTATCGCTGAACCCCGACGACTACGACATGCTCCTGCAGACGGGCATGGATGAGATCGACAGCGCGCCGATAACGGCGGTGCAGAAGGACAAGTTCAAGCGTGAATGGGAGACCATGGCGCAGGTCGCGCACCTGAACCGCCTTCTTGAGGAGGACCCGGAGAACGTCATCAAGGAGCTGGGCGCCGATCCGCGCTACCTGTCGCCGACGACGCAGTTCGACATGCTGGCGCGCGCCGTCGAGTGGAAAGAGAGCGGGGGCGATCCGAACGCCTTGTCGCCGAAGGGCGCGATCGGCCTGCGTCAGATCATGCCGGCCACCGCGCGCGAGATCGCCGGCGAGCTGAAGGACCGAAATTTCGACTTCGGCTGGGACGAGACCGATGTCCGCCGCTACCTGTCGAACCCGGTCATCAACCGCAAATACGGCGACCACTACCTGCGCAAACAGCTGCGCGCCTACAACGGGGACATCGAGGCGGCGCTGATCGCCTACAACGGCGGCCCGGCGCGCGCCGACGCGTGGCTGAAGGCGAACCGCGACGACAGCGTCCTCCCGGCGGAGACGCGGGACTATTACAAGAAGATCACGGCTCGTCTCACCGGAGGTAAGCCCGCGGCCGGATCGCCGGAGCGCGCGAAGTTCAGCGGTGTCGACCTGAAGACGGTCAACAAGGACCTCGTCGACCGTGTCGCGACGGCGTTCACCGCGGTCGGCGTCGACAATATCCGTATCACGTCCGGCTACCGCAGCCCGAAGCAGAACGAGGACGCCGGCGGCGCCAAGCGCTCGCAGCACATGCACGGCAACGCCGTCGACATCGATGTGAGCGGCCTGCCGATCGCCAAACGTATCGAGATCATCCGATCGCTGTCGGCCAGCGGCGTGACCGGCCTCGGCATCGGCACGAACATCATCCATGCGGACCTCGGCGGCCGCCGAGCGTGGGGGTATGTCACGTCCGCCGGCGGCGGCGAGGTGCCAAAATGGGCGAAGGCGGCGATCGACGAGCATCTGTCTGGCACGGCGAAGGCGCCGTCCGTCGCTGGCCGTTACTCGAGCCTGCCCTACGACCAACGGCAGAAGTTCATCAGCGCTGCCGACAACGCCATCACGCAGCGCTACAACCAGTCGGTCAAGGCCGACGCCGCGGCGCGCGTCGACCTGCGGCGCGCGATGGACAACGAGCTGGCCTCGCTGCGCACGACGGGGACGTCGACCGGGTTCGACGACACCAGTGTCGCCACGGTGCTCGGCGAGGACGACTACATGCGCTGGGCCGACAGTAAGGCCAAGGCGCAGCGCATGTTCACGGCGACGCAGGGCATCGTCACGATGACGCCCGACGAGATGGCCGTCCGCATCGAGGACTACAAGGCGCAGCCGGGCTCGTCTACGTTCGCGGCGGACACCGAGGTCGAGAAGGCTGTGCAGGCCGAGATCGAGCGCGTGCAGAAGCTGCGGGCCAACTCGCCGGACAAGGCCGCGCTCGCGTACCCGGAGGTCAAGCAGGCCTACGATGACGTGAAGAACGCCATGCTCGCCGGCGAGCCGTCTCCCGACGAGGTTCAGCGTTTCGTCAGGATGATGCTCGACAAACAGGCGGAGTTCGACATCGCCCCGGAGGCCCGCGCGCCGGTCCCGCGAGAATGGGCGCTGGAGATCGGGCGTTCGCTCACCCGCGTACCGGAGGCACGGGGGAAGAACCTTCCCGACGTGCAGGCGGCCATCGCGGTCCAGTATCTTGCGCTGCAGCAGTACTTCGGCGACATGACCGACGAGGTGATCCTCTACGCGCTCGGCGAATACAAGGGTCTGTCGAAGCCTATGAGCGACATGCTCGGCGGCTATATGAAGGCTATCGCGCTCGGCGGCGACCCGCTACGCCTGAACGCCGACAAAGTCCTTGATCAGGATCAAGTCGAAGGGATGAACGGCCGAAACTGGTTCCAGAGCGCGCGCGACTGGCTCTTCGGCGACGATGGCGAAGAGCCGGGCGGCGCCGCGCCGCGCATCGATCCGGTGACCGGCCAGCTGCCGCCAGAGATGATGCGCCGCGTCATGGACCAGCTCGAGGGCGCTACCCCTGAAGAGGAAGCCATGATAGTGGATCGCTATGGGCAGGCCGCTGTCGACGCCGCCCGATCCGCTCTTCAGGGTGCCCAGCAGTGACGAACCTGTTCACGGCCAAGAAACTCTCCGTTCCCGGCCTCCTCGACGACACCGCGCTGCAGGAGCAGCTGAAGCAGTTCGGCGACAGCCGAGCTGCCGAGCACAAGCTGGCGCCCCCGCCGGCCGCGGCCACCGACATGGCGGACCGCGTAGCCCGCGAATACATCAGCGCGCCCAGCGCTCGCGCCGCGCGCGAGATGCCGAAGTCGCCCGTTCCGCGGTCGCCGGCGGACCGCTCGCCGGTCGAGCGCGCCATCATCGGGTCGCCGATCGGCCCGCTCGGGCTGCTGGGCCCGGGGCTGCTCATGGCCGAGCAGTTCGGCACGCTGGACGCCGAAGAGCGGCAGGTCGAAGCCGACGCCCGGGCGGAGGCTGCGCGCGATCAGGAGACTGCTTTCAGGAACAAGGCCGCGCTGCGCGCCCAGCTCCGCGACATGCCGTCCGAAGACGCGGCGCGTATCGGTCTGCCCGTCCCGCCGGCGCCGATCACCGAGGGCGAGAAGGAGGTTCTGCGCCAGCAGGACGAAGCCATCGTAGGCTCTGCCGCTGCGAAGACGAAGGACGCCGAAGCCGCGGTCAAGGACCCGGCCAAGCAGCCGACGCAGACGTGGTGGCTGAACGCCGCGCAGGTCGGCGTGCGCAGCGCCGCCGAGATGGGCGTGTCGATGGCCAAGCTGCCGCCGATCATCTGGGAGCAGTACGAAGCCGCGATCACCGGGTCGTCGGAGAAGTCGCTGCCGCGTGAATGGCTGGACAAGGTCGACACGGCGCTCACCCAGATGCTGCCGGGCGACAAGGCGCGGTCCAAGGACTTCGTGACGCAGCTCGCCTCCGGCACGGGGTCGATGGCGGCCTTCATGGTTGCCGGGTACCTCGGCGCCGCTGTCGGCCTGCCCGTCGGGCTTTCGACCGGAGCGCTCGGCGCGGCGACCGAAGGCGTCCAGCTTTACGAGGAGGCCGAGCAGTTCGATGCCACCGGGCTGCAGAAGTTCCTGACCCTGCTCGCCGGCGCCGCCCTCGGCGTTACCGAGGCCATCCCGATCGACCGCATGTTCATGCGCGTCGACGTGGCCAACGGCGGTATCGTGCGCAGGCTCCTGAAGACGACTGCCGCCGGCAGCCTCGAGGAGTTCATTCAGGAGACCAGTCAGGCGGTCGGCGAGGACGTCGTCGCCAAGTACCTGTACGACGAAGAGCGTAAATTCGACCTGAAGGAGTATGCCCAGCGCGGCCTCGTTGGCGCGATCACCGGCGGTATCGCGTCAGGCGGTGTCGGCGCCATAGCAGAGATCGCCGGCGACAGCGACGTCACCACGCCGACAGCCGAGCGTGAGGCGATCGTCAACACCGCGGTCGCCGAACTGCAGAACCGCTTTGAAGCGCTCGTCGGCGAGGCTGAAGGCACGGCCGGCGTCGCGGCCGGTGTCGACATCGCACTTCCGATGCCGACGGCGGAATTCGACACGATGCTCGCGCCAAAAGACCCGGTGGTGCCTGAGATCGTGGAGCTGCCGAGCGGTACGATAGAGGCACGCCTTGGGGGCGCTGTCGTTGAGCTATCTGAGACGGACGGGCTAATTGAGATCGTCGATCTGCGCACGTCGCCCGCCGAGCGCGGTCGCGGGCTGGCGTCCGATCTGATGCGTTTCGTCGCGCGCCGAGCCGACGCTGCCGGTGCACCGACCCGTTTGATGGTTATTCCCGCCGACGCCACCGACATGC
>ERZ761592.97-NODE-97-length-45928-cov-1255.188564_pt1 | contig 45928 bp, 69 predicted proteins | sample MGYA00433095_ERZ761592 | MGnify/ENA primary metagenome ERZ761592 (study PRJEB28899, sample SAMN03785554) | bioreactor sludge metagenome | biome: EBPR Sludge; feature: EBPR Bioreactor; material: 0.22µm filtered reactor supernatant | place: Saint Lucia: Queensland... | reverse complement strand
TCACAAGACGATCCCCTCGCAGGAGCCGATGGGGCAGGCGGGCAGGAACAGTCTTGTAAGGAACACAAGTCTTGACCTCTCTCGTCCATCGGCTCCTGCGGCGGGAACGTCCCTCCGCCGCCCCGATTTTGCTGGCGTGCTGACGCTGGCACCACGGCTGGGCGAGTCGACACGCCCCGCCTGTCCTGCTCCCGTTTCTGGGTGCCCAACGTCAGGGGCTGGGGCAGGACAGGCGCTCACGTACGAGCGCCGAATGGTCGTATCTCGACCCGTCGGTCTTCTACCCGGCGCACACATGGCCGGCGCGACAGGCGCTGATGGTGAGGTGTTCCCAGCAAAGGTCAGAGAGATACCCGCGCACGTTGCGCACACAGTCCAAACGCCTGCGGGGGTTGGTACACAGGCCCCCGCACCCCTGGACGCCCAGATGATGGGGCAGCAGGCACATTCCGATTCCACCTCCGTCGGCCGTGTTGGCACCAGGCCAGTTGACCAAGCGAGGCCAATCGCTGTCAGCCGAGTCGGGACTTGCCGCGGTAAGGGAGAGGCCAGGAAAGCATCTGGTCCATACGGGCTGGCCCCCTGTGTGCTGTTGTGCCCCACCATCTGTGCGTTCCCCTCCCGTACTTCCGATGACGACTTGCAAGACGCGCCGCTCTGTGAAGGCGGCGACGGAGTTCCAATGCTCCGGGCGAACGTCTCAATCGAGTCGTCATCGGAGCGACGGGCTCCATTGAACAGGTCGCGGCATGAGGATGTCGTGATTCAAATCGCGCGGATGGCCGCGCACGTGAAGGGGGCGCTTGGCATGGGTCAAGCAAAGGTTATTTCAGTGGACGCGGTCCAGGCGATGGACACGTTGCTGACGATCCAGAGGGAGGTCACGGCGGACGGGATTGTCACGCCAACGGAATTGCTGCGGTTGAACCGGGCGGCAGACGACGCGCACGGCAAGGTGATCAATGTGCACTGGCGCGTGAAGCTGTTGGCGATGTTCACCCGCGATGTTCAGGACGTTCGCAACATCGAGGAAACGACCAGCCGGAATGGAATCCGGAACGGGTTGCGGTTACTCGATCCTGTGACACCACTGGATGCCGCATAGCGTGAACCAGACGGTTGCCGCCGTCGGGGTCACTGAGTTGGGGAATGGTGTGCTCATGTTAGCACGACGACTAAATGGCCAGACGGCCGAAGGAACATGGTGCAGATGGTTACGTTGAGCAAAGGCGGAAGTGGCGACGGTGATTACGAGTACATCACCAGCCAGCGCGGCAAGCTGATTCTGAAGACGATTCCGGGTGCAGACTTCGTCGTCCCGGAAGAGGGGATGTTCAAGAAGCTGGAACTGTACGCAATCGGAGCGGACACGTTCGTCAGCAAGGGGCAGTTTGCCAAGGAGAAACGGTCAATCATCATGCGCGTCCTGGACGACGGGCATGAGAACTACAAGGAGTTGATCAAGACCACGATCAACTACACCCACTCGGCAAAGGGGCTCGGTGAGAAGACGTACATCGGACAAATCTTCACGGCAATTCTCGGTGAGTATCCGGACGGCTACGACATCGATGATCCGAAGGAAGCCCCCGACGATGATGAGTTCTGGAATCAGGTTCTCGGTGGCCAGTTCCAGGCAATCCTGACTGTCTCGGACGACGGTCTCTACGTCAACTTCGGCAAGGATTCCATCAAGGCTTGCAAGAAGTCCGCGCCGAAGCCTGGTAACTCCAAGAAGAACGAACTGATTGACGACGACGAGGACGTGGCAGACGCCGCATAGCTCGATTGCTCATCCGTGGGCGTGGCACCCGCTGCGCCCATCAATGAGAAATCGGCAGCAATGGATTCAGGGATAGCATGTTTGAACCGGTGACACTCCCAGGTGACATGACCGTAGCGGAATCGCTTGCCGCGATTGGTATGGCGGATTTACCGGATTCGTCGGTAATGGTCATGAGCGTTGAGCGAAACGTCATCAAGCATCACTGGTTGACCAGCAAAGACCTTCCAGATCTCTATAGCCCTGAAGCCTTGTACGTTGCGTCGGGGACGTTTACCAAGGGCACCCTGAGTCGCAAGCGCGAAAACCTGCAACGGATTGTCTGGCTCCCGTTTGACGCTGATCTATTTGATCACCAGAACGTATCGCCCGATGAGCGAGCAGATTTTCGTGACATCGAACAGGAAGAGATCGACGCGCTTATCGTTCTTCAGCAACGCGAGCTGGAAGATGCGTTCGCTCGAATTGACATCCCAATCCATCGAATCGACTACACCGGCTACGGGTTGGCTGCGTACGTTTACCTGGACGTGGATGACCAAACACGGGTTTCGGATGCGATAGACATCCACAAGGCGATCGTAGAGCAGATCAACAGTAACGCCGGTTATCACCTGATCGATCCGCAGTGTGTGGATCCGGGGACACGTGTCACCCGCATACCTGGCAGTTACAACAACAAAGGTTCAACCCCTCGGCAAGTACGGACGATTCGCTACGACAGAGGCGCAACGGCCCCGCTTGGTGGTCCGGGGAGGTCTTCACGGAATCGTCCAGTTGACGTCCCTACGGATGGTCCGGGTCTGTCGGATGACCAGTTTGACCGGTTGCTTGCAGTTGCGGACCGGTCACACGTGGATGGTCAACGTCATGCGATGGGCGTGGCAATCTCCGGATGGCTTGCCAAGAGTGGTGTCCCGGAGAATCAGGCGAGCGCATTCATAACAGCGCTAGCTCGCAACGATAAGCGCCCATCTGACCGCACGAGAGCGGTCAAGACGTCGTATGACCGCATTCGTTCTGGTGCTCCGGTTCAGGGATACACGGCACTTCAACGCTTGGTTCCTGCCCAGGACCTGGCCCTGATGGTTTCCATTATGGACGGATTCCGGGATCGACCCCGATCGGGGAAGGTCACGCTATCGTCCTCAATATCTCTTGCAACCCGAACAGACGGAAATAACGGACCAACATCTGAGTTGAAGATTGCACCGTTCCCCGAGGAATGCTTTCGCGGTTGGATGAGCGATTACCGTGACATGGTTGCACCGCTGTGCGGATCCCCTGATCAATTTCATTGTGCGGTCGGGCACGTGCTTATCGGTTCGACGATGGGCCGCTTCGTGGCCAATCGCTACGTCTCAAAGAGTGTCTACCCGAACGTCTACGGGTTGCTGCTCGGACCGGCTGGTTCGGCATTCAAAGACAAGGCGATCGAGATTGCACTCGAATTGCCAACCGCACTTGGCTACGACCCGCAGACCGGAAACAAGCGACTTCACCTTCCACCGTTTGCACTCACGTACGACGTGAGCAGCGGAGAGGCCATTGTCAGCACCCTCAAAAAGCATGCCAACGTTCTGCTCTACATCACCGAGTTTGAGGAAATGATCGACAAGGCGAAGCGACAGGGGACGACCATCATATCGACCCTGACAAAAGCCTGGAACGCACCACCATCAATTCAGAACATCACCAAGCGCGAGGAGATCATCGCTAACGAGCCGTTCCTGAATCTGATCGCTGCCGTGCAACCCGGTGTACTTGCCGAGAAATTCACACAGGCAGAGATCAATAACGGCTTCGCCACCCGCTGGTTGATTTTTCCAGGCGACGGCAAGCCCGACGTGCAGGAAGACCCACCCGACATCAATGAGCAAAGCGCATGGGAGCTCTATAGAGATCTGATTGATATCAGGCAACAGTACGTTGAGCGTGCTGAGCGGATAGGCCGTGAAGTACGGCTCGACCTGACGCCGCAAGCCAAGGACCTCTGGACGGAATGGTTCCGGAAAGATCGCGTGCGCCCTATTCAAGAAGAGGACGTGAAGGCGATGAAGTCTCGCCTGTCTCTTCACACACGAAAGGCGGCACTGACCTACGCCATTGCCGACGGCGCATGGGAGATCAACGATCAACACCTTGAGGCTGCCATTGCCCTCATCGAATGGTGCTGGTCGCACACCGTCGAGCTGATGAAATCGTGGGGCGCAACTCCTTGGAACGAGCTTGAGCTGAAGATCGAGCGAACGCTTGCCAATGGCCCGCTGAGACGTCGAGACCTTCAGCATGCAACTCGTGGCCGCAGATGGGGGAGTCGTGAGTTTGCCCAGGTGGTTCGCGCCATGATCGAAAACGGAACCATCGACGTTGATCAGGATGGTGTTCTTTCATGGTCTCGATAAATCCTGATTTGTGGTACGGCGTGGTACGCCAAAACACGGGGGTGTACCACACAAAAAACCGCACAGGAATCAGGGTTTTTGGCAATTCGACTCGTGTGGTACGGCGCAGCGCATTTGTCGCTGTGAAATCGATTGATTGCACGCACCCCGTACCACAACGCTTGAAATTGCCAAAAACGCCCGTAACTACGCCACTTTTGGTGTGGTACAGGGGCGTACCACACCGTTGTTTTGCCGTACCACAGAGTTCCACAAATCATGGTCGATAAGTACCGACGGCCGAAGCCGAAAAAGGCAGCGGACCGCAGGGACCCGATTGCCGTTACGGAGTCACCATGTTGCGGACGGTGTCAGTTTTGGAGTGTTCCGCAATTTTCTGATGTCGATCCGTTTGGAGAATGCGGACGAGTCGTTTGCACAACATCACGTGTGAAAGACGTTCCCAAGGGGTCAATGGTGACGCTGGACGAGTTGCGGATGTCTGGACTCAATGCCAGCCATGAACCCATGCGGACGCGGTCGTGGGCACCGTCTTGCCCGCTCTACGCGGAAGGCGCCGCATTTGTCCGCCATGACCAGTTGAGCAACCCGGAACCGGTTGAACGTCGTGAAGTGTTGACCTTGTCTCTGCAACCCCGGTTGATGGAAGAGGCCCAGGAGGATTACGTCGCATGAAGACCACGGCCATTGTTTTTGGTTCGCGAACCTACGCGCCCCTGAGAGACGTAACCGCGTTCGTTGAATCGCTCCCCGTTGACGTAACGATCGTGGCCGTCGGTTCAACCCTCGTGGCCGATACCGCTCGAGAAGCTGCTACCGCTAACGGGCGGCACGTCACATCGATTCCACTGTCCACGAGCGCCGATGAGCTCTTCGACGCGGCTGATCAGGATGGGGCCAGTGTCACGGTCTTCGCAGCGCTGGATCCGGAAACGAAAGAGATCACTGATCGCACTGGCGCGCTGATCACCATGCTCAACGAACGAGGGGCCACCGTAGAGGTCCGGCAATCGATCCTGAATGCAGCCCAGGCGTCCCGTTACCACCGGGTAGAGGTTGAATTGCGGAAGTTGATTGAAACTCCCGACGCACGTCGGACCTATCGCCTGAAGCGTCTCACGGATGCCGGGATTGAACTCTGGAAAGCGCACGACGCACTCATGGAGTGGATGACCGAGAACGACGCAGACCCTACATTGCGGTCTGAACTCTTCCGTCAGTACCTTGATGGTGACGTTGATCAGAAACTGGTTCAGGAGGTCAACACCGGCTGGAATCAGTGGGAACGAAACTATCACCGCTACCTGGTGATTGCAGACCTCTTGAACGATGCCAAGACGGCTATTGCTGACGAGGACTACGTTCGAGCTGCGTTCAGGGTTGCCGCCTGATGGTTCGCCTTGAGAAGCGGAGAGCAAAGACCTACCGCTACGTTCCGGACAGGCCACCTGACGGGTACACCGTGACCACTGATGACCTCGTTGTCCCAACGGCATATCCGACCAGCTTCATTGAACGGCAGTTCGCGGTGATCGCCCGTATCCACGACGACATTGAAGACGCCCTGAGCAGAAGGCGTCGCATAGTTGAACGGCTCTCTGACCCGGACCTGCTTGACGCCATACCGTCTGGCGATCGGCGCAGACTCGAGGCGGAAGACCTTGTTGCCCAGATTGATCAATCGATCTGTGACCTTCGGTGGGATGTCATGCAGCGATCGTGCCGAGTCGGCACGGCTGGAGTGGTCCTCTCCGACGACCGGATAAATGAGATCGGACGTCGGCATTCGATACATGATCCGCCAATTGCCACCGTCATCGAACACGTTCCAGGAATCCTGACGACTGCCACGTGGCAACGTCTAATAGCGGCAGCTTGTCCGTTTTGAGGAGGCTCAATGCCTACAGCGTCCAAAGGTTATGAGGTTAATGGCAAGAAGGTTCCGTCTGTCACGACGGTGATCGGGGTCGGGCTCGGTGGATACAGCAAGGACGCCCTGATGGCGTGGGCAGCCAAAGAAGCAAGAGAAGGGCGTGATTACCGCCAGACGCGCGACACGGCAGCTAACGTGGGTACAACGGCCCACCTGCTGATTGAAGCGTTCCTGAATGACACAGACGCCAATCTCGACGGTATCCCCGACGATGTGATTGCCAATGCACAACCGGCGCTGACTGCGTTCATGGAGTGGTACGGACAGAATGACGTCGTGACGCTCATGCAGGAACGGCAATTCACCAGCAAGAAATACAACTTCGGCGGATGCCTCGACGCGGTCATTCGACTGAATGGTGTCCTGACGCTTGCTGACTGGAAGTCGTCGAAGGACATCTACGGCTCGATGGTTGCCCAGATCGGCGCCTACTACCAGCTCATCCGCGAAAACCTTCCACGTCCCAAGTGGCCGCAGCAGGCAGTCATAGTTCGTGCGGGCAAGGATGGGGTGATGCGATCCGTCGAACTCGACGTCGCGGACCTGAACTTTGGCTGGGAGGTTTTCCAGGCGGCGCTAGCAGTCTATAACGCCCGCTATCGATTGGACGCGATGGTCAAGGCCGAACCGATTCAGCGAGTTATCCCAGAAGGCAAGGTGACATTGCGACGGGTTGCCTGATGATTCTGTAGCCAATTGACCGCAGGTAATTTGCCTGCTACGATGCAGACACATTGGAATCTGGACTGGAGATTTCGCCATCGAAGGTCCTCCCACTCTTATCCATTTTGGGAGGATGTTCCGATGGCGTTTCGTTTGTCTGTTTTCAGTTCCGCGCTCATCTTTGGCGCGGCCACCTACCTTGGCTGGCGGCACATGCATCGCCGCCTCGCTGCCCACGACGCCGAGATCGATCGCGTCCACAGCATCCTGAAGGACCACGCGACCCGCGCGGCGGTCGTGGGCCATCGGGTCAACGCGATCCAGATGCGCCTCTCCGGTATCGACACCCGCAGTCAATTGACCGCCCGTCGCGTCTTCGCGGATCGGGTGGTGGTGTGAACACCACCCTTCCCCCCAAGCGCAATGCACGCGGCGAGACCAGGTGCGCAATCTGTGGCGTCTACAAGGCCGCTGACGCCTTCTACGCCTCACGGCACCATCGCAGCTACTGCATCGTCTGTGAGCGGTCCTACGCGCTCCAGGTGGCGAATCATCGCTACCGGACGGATCCCGAATACCGCGAACGGCACAAGGCGGCTGGCTGCGCACGGGCGAAAGCGCGGTCACGAGAACACCAGGCATCGTTGAGCGAACGGCGGGACATAGTCCAAAACGCCGTTACGACGCTGCGCGAACGCGGTCTGGTCTATCGCGAGATCGGTGAACTCTGCGGGGTCTCAATGGCGGCAGTTGAACTGTGGGCGCGCGGCGACGTGATCCCGCAGGAAGCGGCCGAGGCGCGCGTGTTGCACCTGCTGATTCTGACGCACGGCTTTCCGCCGATGACCCGACCGCGCGGGGTCTACGCGATCCAACACCCACAGATCGAACGCTTGCGGAAGGCCATGCAGCCGGTGCTTGCCGCCAATCCGCTGTACGCGAACGCAAAACGAAAGGCAACCGCATGACCCCCACCGGGACCACGCAGACAGGAGAGACGATGTACAAGGTCTTGAGCCCAGGCCACGGAAGCGCCCACGGCGGCACGTTCGCTTGGCAGAAGCACCTGCCCAAAGGCACGCGCCCCGGAACATGGACCCCGGACGTAAAGCGTGTGCACGTTTGCAATCGCGGATACCACCTGACCACCGATCCGATGAAATGGCCCGTAGTTGGAATGCAGGTGTATCAGGCTGAAGGACGAGGCACAGCGGACACCAGAGACGACAAGACGGCATTCACGTCAGTTCGGCTAATCGCCCCTGCACCCGAAACCGTTCCCGACTGGTGGCATGCCGTTGAGGACTTCGTTCGCGAGATTCCGACAATCCCGTGGTTGACTCCGCAGACAGAAACCTTGCCAGACGAAATTGACGGCGTGCAGATTCACCTTGTGGATACACGGGCCGCAGCATGGGACGCAGCACGGGCCGCAGCATGGGACGCAGCACGGGACGCAGCATGGGCCGCAGCACGGGCCGCAGCACGGGCCGCAGCACGGGCCGCAGCACGGGACGCAAGTTTGTATTCCCGCACCCTCGTCTGTTCTGGACTGGACCTTGACCCGAAGCACATCAACCATGCCCGTGTCCGCATGGAGGTTTGGCGGCGGGGGTTCGGGGTGAGATGCGACGTTGACGGCGTTCTGTATTGCTATCGGAGGCTCGCATGACCGACGAGAAGCTAGCCGCCGTCGCCGCCCGGTTGGAGGCGTTACTCCGATTCCCGAACAGTGTGCATCCAAACGGTGAAGGCCTATCGGTCTGGGACGAGGGCAGGCACGTGTTTGTCCCCTGGCTCGACGTTGCCGCCGACGTGGTTCAGGCGGGGGAGCAGGCGGAGTGATGGGAGATAACGTGAGCAACGATCAAGACGATGTTTTGGAATCTATCAAGTCGAGCGCAGAAGCAGCGGGTTTTGAGGTAATGCAGCCAGAAGAACTTGAGGCACTGGTTGATGCTGGCAAGGAAATGATTGCCCGCGAAGACGAACTGGCCGCACAGCAAGGGCGTCGATTTCTTGATGAGGAACGCGACGGCGAAATCATTGAGATGTGGTTCAAGGACGCGCAAGGATGCCGGTCAATTGACGAGGCCGCGTCATTGGCTCGGAGACTGTTCTCAGATTATCGGCACGACTATGGAACTGTTTGTCGAGCCATGTCCGCATCGCTTGTGGCGATGGCAAACGGGGTTGATCGAGAGCATTGCGGCATCACAGGATTTCAGTCTGGTTTTGTCATGTGGGACTTCATCCGCTACTGGATGAATGGTGGTGAGGACAAGCCACAACGGATGATCGATTACACGCACTTGCTTTATCCGCAATATGACGACAAGTGGGCGGTAACGATATCCGAGGAAACGCGGGAATGGCTACAAGACTATGCCCAGAAGCAGATCGACAGTTGGTCCGGGATGGGGAGTTCCGTTGTCTACGAGCGACTTGAACTTTGGGCCAAGGGCGGTGTTCCCGATTTCGTGACGGTTGGCGAGCCATGACCACCCCCACCGAAGCCGCAATCCTGCGCAGTGACAAGGCTGATGAGTTGTTTCTTGGGACGCCGAGCCGATTTGGCGGACTATCGAACGAGGACGATCTTGCAGCCAACACACCGGCCGAGTTCCGTAAATCCAGCAATCCATGGACAAAGGCAGCCAATACGTGCTTCTTCCTTGGAGCCGACACCCGGCTCTGGAAGTGGCGAACTACGGAACCAGAAGATCGGTTGGAGCAGCTTGCATGTTTCAAGGCCGCGCTATCTGGGTGGGACCTGTCGCACGAGCAGAAGGAAGCCCTGTGCGGGTGGATGCTCAGCGAAATGCTGACTGAGGTACCGACATGAGCAACAAGACGGTGGCCGCACTCCTGCGCACGCTGAAGTCGCTGATGGATAACGGGCAGGTTATTGAACCCGAAGGCGCATGGATCTGGGACGAGGGCCGGTGGAAGCACCTGACGCTTGCCCAAGTGGCCGCCGCGCTGCATGAGGCCGTCGTTGACAGTGAGGGGGAGTAGGGATGAGAACCTACGGCGGTCCTCCACCTAAGCCGAGACGTGTTCCAGACAGATTCAAGTCGCCCACTGAATGGCGGTCGTTCCGATTCCACTCCATGACAGCGGGCCGACTTGACGACAAATGCCCCGAGTGTGGTCACTACGACCTCAGCATCACTCGACTTCGAGACGACAACGATTCAATCCACCGCATCGAACATTGCATGCGCTGTGGATACGGGAAAGGACTAGCAGCATGACCACCCCCACCCACGCCGAGATCGAGGCCACGGCGAAGCGACTGCACAAGGTTCTGTTTCCGGCACACGCCATCATCAGGGGGTCAGACAGATTTGATGCCTGTCTGCACGCCGCCAAAGCCGGCTGGACCGATCAGCCCCGGACGGTGCTGGCGAGTGAGGATCGGGTCTGGTTGGCACTCTTGCAGCACGAAGCTACTCATGCAATGGACCACTCTGAACGAAAAGATTTCGTAGACGCCCTCCGCAACGCCAACCTCATCGGCGAACGACCGCCGACCGAGACGCAGCTGCCGACGCGGAGCGACCTGATGAAACTGCCGTGGATCGCGGGGGCTTCCACAGCAACGGCATATATCCACATTGAGGACATGATCGCAGCCGGATACGCCCGCGAGGATGACCCGGAGCCGGAGCCAATGTCCGACGTTGAGCGAGTGGCACGGGCCATTCACAAGACAACAATAGTCGGCGGCGGGAATTGGGACACAGCGCCTAACCAACCGCTGTACCTCGAAATGGCCCGCGCCGCAATCGCCGCTATCGCACAGGAGCGCACCCCATGACCGACCAGACCAGGAACGAGTTGTCGCCTACGGGCGAGACGCGGCATTGGGGGGTTGACTGGTTCTGCATTGCTTGCCCTGACCGATGTGGCCGTTGTGACCCCCCGACTCCAGTTGTTTGCGGAGACAGAAACGCCCATGAGTACGTCACAAGAGCAATAGACGCTGGCAAAACACCGGGACAAGCAGTAGTAGACCAAATTGCCGCAAGGATAGATTGGTGAGCAACCCCATGACCGACCAGAGGCCGGAGATTGATCCAGTAATGCGACTAGTGCAAGCGGTCGAACAGCACTGCGCGACGTACATCGGCTTTATTGACGGTAGGGTGACAGGCGACGAACTAAGCGTCTACTTCAAGGCTGTCCATGATGCCAAGGAGGATCTGTACACCCGCCTCGCCCGCGACCTCACCACGGCGCTCCGATCCGAGGGGACGGGGGTGGCACGACTGTTCGACATATCTCATGCTGTCGAGAACTCAATCAGTTACAACCCCCAAGTGACCAGCATGGATGACGAGATTGGCAACATCAGTCGGGCCGTTTACGTCGCCCTCACCCACGAGGCCGGGACCGCAGGGGAGGATGGCGCGTGATGGGGTACGGGGAGTACAGCGAACGAGAGTACCTTGAAGGGCTGCGATATGAGGACAAGTTTCCGGACAACGACACCGTTGAGTGTCCACACTGTATGGCCGACATTCCTCGCCTCGCCCGCCCAGCGATCACCGAGGCCCAGGTGCGGGAGAAAGTGGTTACGGCGCTCAATGATGGATTTGCCCTCTCTGACCTAGACCACTTTGGCGTCACCATTGAGGCAAGAGACGAGTTCATCGAGCTGGTTGCAGACGGCATTGTCATGGCGCTCGTCGAAGGAGCCGGGAATGAGCAGTAGGGCACGGGAGGTGCTGGCAAAGGCACACACAGAGGCACATTACACCGAACAAGCCGCTGGACATCCCGAGTGGGTGTTCAAGATCAGCAACAAAGTGGCTAATGCACAACTCAAAGCACTCCACGCCGACAACCTGCGCATTGTGGACGCGGGGGATTTGCGGGAGCGGGTCAAGGCAGTCACCCAGGAACTCGACGACCGGGATTGGTGGTACCGGCACGATCAATGCGTGGACAAGATCGTTGCCGCCCTGAACATGGAGGACCTCGATGGCAATTGATCCGCAGGTCCAGCAGTTGATTGATTGCGCTCGTGATGACGTGAGCATTATCCCTGCCAGGAGAACACACGAACTCGCCGAAGCCCTGAGCGCACGGCTGTTGCCGGAGGATGCGCGGGAACGGATTGCGAAGTGGTTGGCATACCGAACTCCGCTGGCAACAGTCGGATGGGACAAGATGTTCCACATTGAACAGGACCATTTCCTCACACTCGCCGACAACCTTCTCGCCGCCCTCACCACCGATCACCGGGCCGACGCGGGGGAGGGGGAGGGGACGTGAGGTACACGATTCATTTCAGGTCGTTCGAGTACGAGAGCCATACCGTCGAAGTCCCTGACAACGTGCCAGAAGATGTGCGCAAAGAAATGGCATGGAACTTGGCCTGGTACATGTTCAACCACGCCTACGGCTCTGGCGATATGTCATCTGAGGTTGATTACGACTACCCGTGCATTGAGGTAGCTCATCCCGGGTTTACCCTGACTGACTGCCCTGACGCATACGCAGAGTATGAGGTTCCTAACCCCACCACGGACGGGAGCGCGGAATGACCGCACGTCAATGGCTACGCGGCTGGTACCGAATCATCCGGTGGCGATGTTGCGACTGCGGCAAGCGACACATATCTACGTGGAGGCAATGGAGTAAGCACATCGACTTCGACGTACCGCTCTGCTTCGCGTGTCAGGATCGGGAGTGGGTTGGATACAACGAGTCCATGCTACGTGAAGGGAACACGCCATGACCCTGACCCCAGGACAGATTGCGGCGATTGCGGAAGAAATGATCCAGAACTACAAGCGTCGTCAGGCGTGCATCGGCCCGTGGCGAATCAAGCCGCTCAGATGGTTGGCGTCATGGTCAATCGAGTGGAAGCCGCAAGACCTTTGGATTGGAGCGTTCTGGAAGCGAACAGAGCTCAAGCCGTCACTGACAGGCTACGACGTGTGGGTGTGCCTTGTGCCATGTATCCCGATTCACGTCTGGTGGTATCGCCGACAAGCCGACGCCGCTCTCGCATCGGCAGAGGAGGAGTGAGGGGATGCTGAGGCAAGACCGATGGATCAGACCGACGGCTCATGTCGATTTTGAAAAGACTACAGAGCCAAAAACACAACATCCGTACCTGTTATGGATGCGTTTGAACATCTTTTTCCACGGCACCCAAAACGCTGAAAACATTTCCACCGAAAGCGGAAAATACATCGTCACCATCATAGGCAAGGCAAAGCACTGGAAATCAGATCGCAAGCTTGAGGTACATCACCTTGAAGGTGATCTCACTTGCTTGCCCTTCGTTATTGCCTTTGGCGATGAACGTTGCGAAGCGCTTGCCATTGATCACAACTGGAGTCGCAAATGACCCACCCAAGCCCGGCCAGTCGTGAGGTGGTGTGATGGCAGCAGGCAAGAGCAAGCAGCGATGGAAAGAGGCTGAACGTGAAACGGCTAAAGCATTGGGCACGACTCGCATACCTAACAACGGATTTGGACAACCTGATCTGGTTGTGCCTGCTCGTGACGGTCGCCCACCCATCGCTGTTCAGTGCAAAACCAAGGCTGACATTCCGGCCTGGTTTACTGATGCACTGTCTCAGGCAACACTGGATGCGAGTTCAGTTGGAACGGAAGCAGTACCAGCTGTGGTCATCATTCACGCACCCGGATCCGGCATCAGGAAGAAGCGATACGTGATCCTGCGATTCGAGGACGCAGTGAACCTGTTGGCGGGAGAGAAGGCATGACCACGACCGGACAGGGATTCACGATTATCAGGATTGCGAGGGCGACGTGAGCAACTTGATTTCGGCATTGATGAAGCAGGTAGATGACGCCAGAAAGGCGGAGTTTGAACAGACTGAACAACTGAACCTTGGGCGGTTCATCGAGGCGCTGAGGGCGGTGCGACAAGACTTAGTGATAGTCGGACCCGACCGACACAATCCAAGCAGATTCATCAGCTGGCGAGGCATCTACGCAGAACTTGCGCTGGACTACCCCGGCAAAGAATCAATGACCGTTGCCGAGTTGTTGAACCATGCGGAGAAGGCCGACGGATCGACGTTTACGGGGTACAAGGGTGGCGATTTCACTATGGACCGAAGCACACCCGTATGGTGGGATCAGTACGGAGTTGGTGACCATGATGCAATTGTGGGAGTGGTTGACAAGGGCGAGTATGCAGAGATTCTCGTCAAGGACACCGATCCATTTGGTGACGCATGACCCCGATCGAACGAGCAGGCGTCGGTCAGTGCCGTGCGCTGGCCAGCGTCCACGCCCGCCCGCTCATGGGCAAGGATAGCAACCATTCGATTTCTTCTAACAGTTGGAGGTAAGCGTCGGTGAGTGAGTCGATAGATTTCTCGACTTTGGCATCTGGCCTGTTGGCAGCGGGGTGGGAGCTTGACTCTGAGTACAACGACCTGATTCAGTGGAGGTGGCAGTCTCCCAACGTGGATCACTGGATCGACATCACAACCGACCAGAATCGCATTGACGTGATGACCTGTCGGGGAGCAGACGATGGTGACAATTTCGTTGAGGATGTGAACATCAGCCATCCTAGATGGCGACCGCTAATAGCTTGGGTGTTGGATTACCCTGTCGGGACATTCAACATTGGTAAATCAGCGCGTGAAAACCTCAATCCATTTTGCGGGGAAGGCAAGTTCACCGTGGTCAACTCCAAGTGGGACCACAAACGATTCCCACATCCACCGGGATACACCCCGCCGGACAGCGAACCAGCACGCGACGACAGGATGGGAGGTGAGCGGTGAGTGAGAATACACAGGTCAAAGCCTACTTCCGCAAGGCACTGTCAGGGGAACTAACGCGACGAGAGATATTCCAGCAGGGGGCAAGGCTGGGCGTGAGCCCAAACGTGATTGGCATGTTGGCGATTGCGTCTAGCCTCTCTACCCCCGCGCCGACCAGCCCGAGCGGGGAGGAGGGTGACAGGTGAGTATCAATGGGCGAATCGCCGATGTGCAGACTGAATGGCCGTGGCCGTGGGGGATGGACGCGCGTGCCCCGTTCCTGAATGCACTCAAAAGACACTTGCCGAATTACCATGTCGGCGAGATGTTTCCATCTATGCCTGTCTCGGGGTATTCGGGTCAAACCGTCCGCATATACAAGCACGGAAACGATGCGGCAACGGTCATGCTCTTTCACCAAGAGCCGGACCCGGAATTGTGGCGTGGACTCGGGGAGGCGATGATCGAACTAGCCAACTCAACCACCCCGGCCCCGAACGCGGAGACACCGGAGACGGGAGAGACGGAGTAGATGGATCACAGAACGAACCTTTTGCAAGAGACGATCAGCAACATCACTGAGCATGATCGAAGCGTCGATGATGTTCAGTACGTGTCGCGGTCAACAAGCGGGTGGGACGATATTGAACCTGAGTGGTGCACCTGGGAAGAGTTCGCAAGTCGTGCGGACTTTGAATACTATGCAGGGTACGGCGGGGAGGAAATCAACACATCGCTCAAGGTCGTCGGATCAAACTGGTGGCTTGAACGTCACGAGTACGACGGCAGTGAGTGGTGGGAGTTCAAGACGATGCCAATGAAGCCGTCACTGCACGTCCCCGATTTCAACCTCAGAAGGCGAGAATGACCCCGATGCCCCCTGACGAGCAGGACATCCCGCAGGACGAGGCCATTCGCGTGCTGACCGAGATACTCAGGCAGGTGGAGGAGATGGAATGGGATACCGATACATTTCACTGAGGCGACGATATGGCGACCTGGTATACCGATTGGCTCGAATGAGGGCGTTCGATATTTCCGGTGGCATGTGTCATTACTGTCAACGTCAAATAGAGCCTGACTGCTGGGACCTTGATCATGTGATTCCATTGTGTCGCGGTGGGGCGGATGATTGGGGAAACTTGGTTGCATCGTGCGTCGCATGCAATCGCAAGAAGGGACGAATGACTGGTGATGAGTTCTTGCGAGAATTGTCAAGGCACGATGCAGCCTGACCGCCCGCCCGTCTGGCTACCGCTGACGTTCGGCGTCTTCGTCGGCATGGACCTCGGACTCCTGGCGGCTATCGTGTGGCTGGGGTGGCTATGATTGATCGGCTACTAGCGCTCCCGCTCCGCGTCATCAACGTGATCCTCGGCGGACTGGTGGGCGCGCTGCGGCGAATCAACCCATGACCGCCGCCCTGCGCTTCTGGTTCTACCTGATCGTCGGCGCCTGCGGGCTGGCGTGCGGGGCGGTTGGTATCGGACTCCTGGTAGACGTGCTACCATAATGGCGTTCCTTACAGACTGACCACCGTCGTGCTTGCCGCACCTGGCAGGTTTAGCGTGGGCAAATCCCCTCAACGCTTCACCGATAAGCAAGAGTTGTGGTACCGGGCTTACATCGGCCCGGCGCGGTTCAACGCGACCGAAGCCGCCCGGGTTGCCGGTTACAAGGACCCCGAACAAGCAGGCTTCGAGAACAAGAAGAATCAAGCACTTCGCGCGCGCATAGACGAAGAGCTGGACGCGCTGTCCGCTTCGTCCTCGGAGGTACTAGCCCATATCGCTGAGATTGCAACTGCGGAGTGGGATCGATTTCAAGTGATCCGGTACGACCCGAAGACCGGAGAGGTATCTGAGACTCGCTTCGATCTTGGCGACAAGGTCAAAGCACTGGAACTACTTGGCAAGCATCACCAGCTCTTTACTGACAAGGTCAATATCGGCGGTGACTTCCTCGACGTGCTCAAGGCGTTTGGTCGTGGCAATTGATCCCGATGTCGCTCGCGGCATAGAGCGTGTTCGCTCCGATCCCGGCGCGTTTATGAACACGTTCCTGGGCGCGGATCTGTGGCAAAAGCAGATCGAAATCGCCGAGAGCGTTCGCGATCACAGGCGAACCGCCGTCAAGAGTTGTCACGGTTCGGGGAAGTCGTATCTTGCGGCACGTATCGTCATCTGGTTCCTGCACGCCTTTGCGAACAGCATCGTCCTGACCACCGCGCCTACCCAGAATCAGGTCAAGAACATTCTCTGGCGAAACGTCAACGCAGCGTTTCAGGAGAAAAAGCGACCACTTCTGGGCCGATGCCTCCAAACGCAGTACGACATCGATCCATCCTGGTATGCGCTGGGATTCAAGAGCGAAGACACGGCAGCTGACCGGTTTCAGGGATTCCACGCTGAGAATGCGCTTGTCGTGATTGACGAGGCTGCCGGCGTCGATGATCGGGTGTACGAGGCACTGGACGCCGTGATGACGTCTGAGGCCGCGAGGATGTTGCTGATTGGTAACCCCACCAATCCCACCGGCGAGTTCAATGCGGCATTCGGCAGCAACCGCAGTCTCTACAACACGATCACCATCAAGGCTTCTGACACGCCGAACATTCAGGCCGGCAAGACTATCCGCCCGTACCTCATTACCCAGCAGTGGATTGACGACGCGGTTGAGAAGCATGGTGCTGACTCGCCATACGTTAAGGCGCGCGTTGATGCGGAGTTCCCGACCATCAGTGAAAACAATCTGATTCCGCTGGCATGGGTCGAGCGAGCGAACGCACGCAAGATCGATGATCACAGTGGTGTCATGGAGGCAGGACTCGACCCTGCCCGTATGGGGACTGATCAGACCGGATTCTGTATTCGACATGGCATGACCCCACTACTTGAGACAGCATGGTCGGGACTAGACACCATGGAGACGGTTGGAAAAGTCCGTACCATCCTCTCTGAGTATCCCGGAGTGTCCGCAATCAAGATTGACGTGATTGGCATCGGGGCCGGGGTCTACGACCGCCTGCATGAAGAGGGCTACCCGGTTGTCCCCGTGAACGTGTCAGGGAAGTCGAGTGATCCGGAACGATGGCCGAATCTGCGGCATGAGCTGTGGTGGGAGTTTCGGGAATTGTTTCGCACGGACCAGATCAGCGGCCCGATTGATGACATGACCATCGGACAGATTACAGCGCCACGGTACTCGTACAACTCCCGCCACTCCGGCGCGATCATCGAGTCAAAGGACGACACGAAGAAACGGCTTGGACGCTCACCTGACCGGGCTGAAGCAATGATGCTTGCGTTTCTAACTCCGCATTCCAGTCGCGGCGAGTTTGAGGAAACGCCTGCTGAACTCGCCGAAGTTTTCGCCTCCATGGGGATTGGCTGACATGAGAATCGACTACACCGCAACGTCCGCCATTGTGCGGGGTATCGCTATCGACCTGGCGGGCAAGGCGCTCGGCTGGCTGATGGTGCTGGCTGGACTGTGGGTCGCTGTCGCGGTGATCGTCGGCAGCGTACACCTCGCTGAGATGATCGGGGAGCAGTTGCCATGAGCCTGCTGAATCGCTGGTCCCGTCTCGGTCAGGCATCCATGCGGTCTGCGTCCGCCGTCAATCAGGCGCAGTCCAACCGCAAGACGCTGGTCGAGGTCTATCACATGCTCGAGCGGTATTACGCCAACGAGCAATTCAGCACCCTCTATACCGCCGACGGAACCGCGTACTCCGGCAACCGATCGATCTACAACCCGACCAACCGCGTTGTCGGGTTCTATGCCGGGCGCGTCTACTCGGACGCATGGTCGGACGACGGCAAACCGCTATCTGACGGATCGCCCTCCACCGTGCCGTTCAGTGACGACGTCGAGGACGATGTCCGGCTGGCGTCGATGCAGGCGCTGACGTGGTCGAACTGGAACCGCCGCCGGTATCGCTACGTCCGCACAGGCGCGATCTACGGGGACGTCGCTCTCAAGCCGCACCTGGACATTGAGCGCCGCAAGGTCTACGTGCAGATCATCGACCCGGAATACGTCACCGACATTCGGTTCAACGAAACCGGCGACGTGATCGAATACCGAATCGACATCCCGACGCAGGACGACGACCTGCAGCGGACAACTTACCTGCACGGTGAGCGGTGGACTAAGGAATCGTTCACGACCTATCGGGACGACCGGGAAGTGTCGATAGACGGCATGCCCGCGACACAGGCCAATCCGCTCGGCTTCGTGCCGTTCGTGTGGGTCAATCACCGCGATCTGGGTGGCGTGCATGGCGCTCCGGCCATCGATACCGTCATCCCCAAGATCGACGAACTGAACGCGATTGTGACCGCGTCGCACGACTACATCGACAAGCTCAACAAGCAACCGATCGGTATCGCGTCCGACTCCAAGTGGGGGCGTGGCGCGAACGACGTCATGGTGATCGACTCGGATCCAGACGGTACGGGTCGCAAGCGTTCCGGCATCCTCAAGGGACCGGGCGACATGCGGACGTTCAACCTGCTGCAAGACCTCGGTCTTGGCCCGTCCCTGGAATACGTCCGCGAACTCATCAGCGAGATCGAGAAGGACCTGCCAGAGACGGTGGTCGATGAGCAACTCCGCTCCATGCAGCAAGTGACCGGGCCGGGCGCGTCGCGAATGATGGCTGACGTGCAGAACCGACTCTTCGAGGCGGAAGGCAACTACGACGCCGGACTGATCGACGCGTGCCAGATGTGCATCAGCATGGGCGCATTCGCGGCCCGCTCTGGTCTGTGGGGTCCGACGTCGCAGATGACCGAAGGCCAGCGGCTGTTCCTGCCGTTCGACCTGACCAGTTATGACCGGGGCGAACTGGCGATGGATTTCTTGCAGCGTCCGCTGATTACCGAAACGGCCATGGAGCGCACGCAGTTGGCATTGACCCGCGAGCAACTCAAGACGGCGACCGGACTCTCGGAGAGCGGCTACAGCGACGACGAGATTTACGGCGAAGGCAACGTACCCGATCCGAAGCCTGGCATCCTTGAGGACCGGCAGGCTCAGACACAGACGGCTGGTTCGCTCTTCGGTGGGCTGATCAATCAGGGCGTCGTCTAGTGACCGACCGCACGCCACTCACGTACAACGGCGCGGTCACGGCCTACCGGCAACGGCTGCTCCAGGGTGACGCCATCGCGCTGCAGGCCATCACCGACGAATACAAGGTCGTCCGCAAGAATCTGATCGACGCGATTGCCGATCTGGCAGCGGACCTCGACGGCGCGCCCGATCCGTCCGACGTCTTCAAGACGGCCCGGTACAAGGCGCTGATTGACCAGATCGACGCAGAGATAGCCCGACTCGCAGCACAGGCCGAGACGGTCATCACTGACGGACAGGCCGCTTTCGTGCAGTTCGGGCAGCAGGAGGCGAAGTCTCTGGCCGTCCTGAGCGCCGCCGAGTCGTCCGTCGCGCTAGCCGCACAGGTCAACGCAGGATGGGCACAACTGAACACCGGCGCGGTGCGTGACCTCGTAGGGCGGTTGTCCGACGGCTCACCACTCAGCGACTACCTGAACGGTCTCCCGAACCAGTTCGGCATGACCATCCGGGCGGAACTGATCAACGGGCTCGCGCTCGGCAAGCACCCGCGTCTCATCCGGCAGAACCTTGAGGACCGGCTCGACGGTCAAGTGACGAGGTTGTTGACGACAACACGCACCGCGATCCTGGACTCGTATCGCTCATCGAACATTCTCGCCATGCAGGAGAGCGGCGTCGTGGACGAATGGATGTGGACGGCAGCGCTGGATAGCCGGACATGTGCCGCATGCCTTGCGCTGCACGGCAAGACGTTCCCAGTCAGCGAATCGTTCATGGGCAGCCACCCCGGATGCCGGTGCGCTCCGCGTCCGATTGTGCCGGGTGCTGGCAAGCCGAACATCCCCGACGCGCAGGAGTTCTTCGCTGAACTGGATGCCGGACAGCAGGACGCGATCCTCGGCAAGAAAGGCGGACAGGCGTACCGCGACGGGCAGGTCGGACTCGGTGACTTCGTGCACCTGGACCGTGACCCGCGTTGGGGTGACCGCTACCGGCAGGGCAGCGTCAAGGATGCTATCAGGAGGGCGAGTTGAACGATTCGGAGCATGCGTATTGGTCTGGATACTTCCGGACTCTCGCCGATCAAATAGGGCTCAAGGATTGGATCGTTGACCTGATGCGCGAGACGCCTGACGTTGATTGGGCGGGCGCATCCATGTTGACGGTATCCGGGCGCAAGATCGTGCAGATCAAGCTTTCCAAGAACTGGGCGACGTTCGACCCGGAAGAGCAGCGGCACTTTGCACTGCACGAGCTGGTCCACGTCTTCACCGACGAGGTCGATACCGCGATGTGGCAAGCACGAGAGGTTATCACCGGCGATGCGTTCACGTTGCTTGAGAAGATCGTCAAGGATCGAATTGAGTTTGCAACCGACGCACTAGCCGCTGCTATCGGGCATGCGTTCCCACTCCCGCCGAAGGTGAAAGCGTGACTGCCAAGCCGCTCCCCCTCATCGTCTGGCGCTGCCCGTCGTGCGGCAATGTGCTGGCGCGCATCGCCCTGAAGCCCGGCAGCGTGGTCGAAATCAAGTGCAAGCGCTGCAAGACCATTGCCACGAAAGAGGCAGCCTGATCGTGTGCTAGACTCAGGCTACAACTGAGCGAGGCCGTACAGGCCCGGAAGAGACGACCCGAGAGGTCCGACTTCCGGGCCTTTTTGCGTGTCTCTCGCCTACAGGGCGCGATGCCCAGGGAGACGCAGACGCGATGTCTGAACCAACCGCCGAAGAGATTGCCGCCGCGAAGGCAGCAGAAGACGAGAAGCGGAAGCAGGTCGAGGCTGATGAGGCCGAAGCCAAAGAACTCGGCGAGAAGGGGGTCGCTGCCCTCAAGGAAGAGCGACAGGCCCGGAAGACTGCCGAGAAAGCCGCAAAGGACGCGGCTGACGAACTCGCCACATTGCGCAAGGAAAAGGCAGACGCAGATGCCGCGAAGGCCAAGGCAGACGCCGAAGACGCAGCCGCGAAGGGCGAATGGGAGAAGTTGGCAACCGAACGGGAAACCGCACTGGCTGCCAAAGAGTCCGCCGTCAAGTCACTGACCGAAGAGCGCGACGCGCTTCTGGCCCGTGTCAAGACATTTGAGGACGCGGTCGCTGCCGAGATTTCCGAATGGATCAAAGCCCACAAGGACCAGCACGCCGACCTCATGGACTACTACCCCGGCGATGACGCGACGCTGGAACAGAAGCGCACCTGGTTCGACAAGACCCGCAAGAACGTGGAGTCGCGAACCGAGAACGGCGTGAAGTTCCCGAAGACGCCGAACGCCACCAAGGGGACCGATGCGAAGGCGGACGAGGCAGCTCGTCAGGCCGCGAGTCGGGCCAATCAACGCAAGTTCTAGCGAACAGGAAACATCATGGCTGATATTGCAGTCGCAACCGCAGGACGGATCCACGTTGTGGAATCGATCCAGCAGAAGACGCTCGTGGCGACGGAAACCATCGCCGCTGGTGCACCCGTCCGGATTCACACCGACGGCAAGTGGACGAACGCCAACGGCACGTCTACCACCGAAAACGATGTCTGGGGCATTGCCACCAAGAGCGTGATCGCAGGCGAGGCGGTAACCGCTGTTCGTCGCGGTCTCCTTGACGGCTTCACGTTCTCCCAGGCGTACAACGCCCCGATCTATGTCTCCGATACCGATGGCCGTCTTGGCGACACCGCAGGTACCGCGTCCAAGATCGTTGGTCGGGTTGTACCCGGCACGGCGACCGTCATTGGCGCGTCCTACGACAAGCTCCTCAGTGTTGAGCTGTAGGGAGGAATAAGCAATGGCTCTCTACGGATTCCACAACCTGCAGGACATGGCACAGGCTCGCGTAACCGGAACACTGGTCGAGGCGTCCAACGCCGCGATCAATGCAGCGGTTGCCCAGCACAATGCCGACATCACCGCCGCGCTGGCGATCTTCGCATCGCCGACCACGCTCTATACCGAGCGGTACGCGCAGATCAGCAACGCTTCGCTGCAGCCGCTTGACGACAACGGTCGGGCCCTCCCGATCAAGCCGTCCGGCTACTACAGCGTCGCGTATCCGATCCGCTCGGCCGGTTCGGCATGGGGTGCCAACTACGTCACCCGCGCCAAGATGACCGTCGGCGACGTGGAGCGGGCAACCGCCCAGATGCTCACCGCTGACGCCAACTTCGTGCGGGGTCAGATGCTGGCCGCACTGTTCGCATTCCAGACGACCACCTTCGTGGACGAAATGTATGGATCGCTGACCGTGCAGCCGTTCGCGCTCACCGCAGACGGCGTCACCTACCCGATTGTCGGTGGAAGCGCGGCAACGGACCAGCACTTCCTCGGACAGGCGAACGCGATCGGTGCCGGGGCGGACAACCCGTACCCGACGATCTACACCGAACTGACCGAGCACCCGACCAATCAGGGCGAAGTCGTTGCGTTCATCGCGACGTCCCTGGTTGCGACCACTCGGGCGCTTGCCACCTTCACGCCGGTCTCGGACGCCAACATCCAGGCGGGGTCCGGCACTGACGTTCTGGTCGGCAATCTCGGCGTGACCCATCCCGGCAAGCTCATCGGCTACGAGGATTCAGGTGTCTGGATCGTCGAATGGCCGATGCTCCCGGCGGGCTACATGATCGCCACCATGACGGACGGCGACCGCCCGCTGGCTCGACGTGAAGACCCGGAGCCAGAGCTTCAGGGGTTCAATCGTGTCGCCGAGCGTGACGACCACCCGTACTACGAAAGCCAGTGGCTGCGACGCATCGGATTCGGTGCCCGCAATCGCGTCGGCGCGTTCATGGTCCGCATCGGCAATGGCACGTATGACGAGCCGAGCGGCTACACCCCGCCGATCTAAACGGCTGAAAGGAGGGAGGCACGTTCGCCTCCCTCCAATCCGGAGAAATGAGACATGGCTACACGTGGCGCAATCGCTGACATGGAAAAGCAGGCACGAGACCGGATTGACGCGGCAAGCAAAGCGCTGGCCGAATCAGCCGGGATCGCTGTGCCGGTCGTTCCATATGAGGCGAAACCCGACATGCGGATGTTACGGCACCTGGAGACGCAGGCTGCGTTCCTGGAAGCGTTGGTCGCTGGCCCGGCCAATGACATCGCAGACGTGGAACTGGGCGCAGAGGTCGCACCCGACGGCGATGCCGTGATCGTGACCGAAGCCGTTGACGGTGAGGTTGCCAAGCCGAAGGCGAGTCGCAAGCGATGAACCGGGACGCGGCATACACCTATCTGGTTAGCCAGTTCAGCAGCGCGTTCGCGGACGCCGGAGTCGACTACAACGACCCGCTCGTTCTCGACCCGGTGATCGACGATGCGCTGCTCATGATTGGTGTTGCTGCGTCCGATCTGCCGACGTACGTGGTTGACGATGCCGACGTCTACGGGTACCGGAAGGTGCTGCGGTATGCCGGTCTCGAATCCATCTACTACGCGATCATGCACCGCACCGACGTCACCATCAGCGACCCCAACGTCAGCAAACGGCGCTCACAGGCCGTGGACAACATCCTGAAGGCACTTGACCGCGCACGAGCTGAGGCCGACATCTACCTGGTCGGAGAGAGCATCTTCCAGACCGGATCGATCACGTTCGGGCCGGTTACCTGTCCGGAAGGGATCGGTGTCTGGTGAGTCTCTTCACGGCTGCCGAAATCGCCGACATGCACGCCACCTACGCGGAAGCGCTGGTCGATACCTGCACGATCACCCGAGGGCTGACAACCGTTGCGACGGATGTTCCCTGCGCGGTCGTCAAGGGCATTCGCTCAACGATGCCGGGCGCGGCTATGGCTCCGTTCGACAAGCGGGTGGACTTCACCGTCTGCCTGCAACTCGGCACGGACGTCCTGACCGCTGACGTGATCGTGGTCGATGCGACCGGCATGCGGCTGCGGGTGGGGGAAGTCGTTCTCCCGGCCAGTACCTATGACCACGCCGTGTTCGCGGAAACCACACGGGAGGACGCCTGATGAACGTCACCGTCACTGTGAAGGGGACCGAGGACCTCGAAGGCAAGTTGACCGATGCGCTGTACGCAAAGCCGGTCAGCCGATTCTTCGGGAAGGCGGGTCATACGATTCAGGGCCGGGCGATGGACAACGCGCCACGCTGGGACGGCAACCTGGTCAACTCGATTGCGGTTGAGCGCGACACGGCGGTACCGGAGCGCTTTGTCCGGGTCGGGACGAATGCCGAGTACGCGGCCCCGGTGGAAGAGGGGAGCCGTCCGCACTGGGCACCGCTCACCGCACTCGCACCGTGGGCAGAGGATCACGGCATCGAGCCGTTTGTCCTGCAACGGCACATCGCGATACACGGCACCAAGCCGCACCCGTTCCTGCGCCCCGCGCTGGAAGACAGCGAGGCCGACATCCGGGGATTCATGGGGCAACTCGCGAACGACATTCGTGACCAAGCGAGCCAGACGCCATGAACAATCTGACCGCTGTCATCAATGAGATCGGGAAGGTGTGTCGGGATTCGCTGGATGTGGTCTACACGCCGGACAACCCGCCGACGTCTATCGCGGCGAATCAGTTCCCGGCGGCAATCGTCTACAGCCTGAACGGCGGATCACGACCCTACACCCACGATCCAAGCGTCCTCGAACGTGGAACCATCGTGGTTGACGTAATCGTGAAAGCGCTGGGCGTAGCGGTAGAGGAGTTGATTGCCGACGCGGTCACCCTGCAGGAACCGCTCGCACATGCGTTGTGGGCTGCCTGGTACACGCACCGGTTCGGCGGAGAGGCCATGAAACTCGGTGACGTGTCGTCAGAGCCAATCCGCTGGGAGGGGCCGATGCGCATGGACGGCTACGGCCAGAAGGCCATGGGATTCCGCTACCAGATCGACGTCGTTGTCCAGGAGGCGATATGAGCGAAGACCGCAACCCGATACAGGGCATATGGGCCGGACTGGTGACGTGGCAGTGTCCGATCAGCGGCTACACCGTCGCCGAAGAGCCCGGCATCGATGCCTACCAGCGGGTCAAGAACTACACCGAATCGATGTATCCGCCAGTGCCCAAACCAAAACCAACCAAGGTGGAGACACCTGAGCCAGTGAGCGAATCAGTCAGTACAGAGCCGACACCGGATCCGGTTGGCGGCAGGAAACGAAAGGAAACGGCGTAATGCCCAGAACCACGATTGCCGCCGTCGAGACGGGCGGTGGCTACAACTATGACGGCATTGTCTGCACGGGAACGGCAGCCGATACGTCCAATCAGAACCAGACGCCATGCACCGGGCGGGAGATCATCGTCGCCCGCAACTCAGGCGCGTCTGGACGCACCGTGACGGTTACCGGCGCAGCAACCAGGGGAACTAACCGAACCGCGTCAATCTCTGCCGATTCCATCGCGGCAGGGGTATCGCAGGTCTATGGTCCCTTCCCGGTTGACGGCTGGCGTCAGGCGGACGGGATGCTCTATTTCGAGGCGAACAACGCGGAAGTGCTGTTCACCGTTCTCCGGCTGCCGTCCGCGCAGTTCGGCACATAGGAGGGCGCTATGCCTACGACTGCACGCGCGGCAACCGGAACCCAGATTCAGTCTGGCGACGGCGCGACACCGACCGAGAACTTCACGACTATCGCCGAAGTGACCAGCCTTCCCGCGCCGGCACTCTCGACCGATACCGTGGACGTGACCGCGTTCGATTCGGGCGGCTACCGGCAGCGGATTGCCACCCTCAAGGACGTCGGCGAGTTCACCATCGGGATCAACTTCAACAACGGGTCTGGACACGATCTGCTCTATACCCGTTGGCAGGCGGGTCAGGCCGGTCTTGCCAACTACAAGATCATCGTGCCGACATCACCGACCGCCACGTTCCTGTTCGCGGCAACGATCACCGGATACGAGTTCGATCTTGCCCCGGACGGTGCGGTGACCGCGACCGTCACCTTCACGCCAACTGACGGCATTACCAAGTCCTAACGGGTGTCCAGGCGTCCCGGTGCTCACCCCAACGGTGACGCCGGGCACCATCTTCGAAAGGGTGAGATTCGATGACTGAGAAACGGACGTTCAGCGCAGCGGACGCGGGCCAGTTCCGGACCCGGAACCTGAAGACCGTAGACGCGCCGGAGTTGGGGGAAGACTTGCAACTCAAGGTGCGGGGAATGATGGCCGGGGAATACCTGGCCGTCACCAAGTTCTCCGAGGACCCGGCGATGGCCGAAGACGCGACGGCAATCATGGAGACCGCGTTCCTGATCTTCCGCAACTGCGTGGTGGATGACAACGGCGAGCAGGTGTTTGCCAGTCTCCCCGAAGGGGGCGAGCGTGACTATCCCGTTTCTCTGATCTTCCGGGTCATGGAAGCCGTTTTCGGACTGTCCAACATCGACCTCGATTCGCTTCCCGCTGATGTCCGCCAGAAGGTTCAGGACGCGCAGACGGACTACGAGCCGGACGCTGACGCGGGAAAAGACAGTACGCCGGATTCTGGGAACTCCGCTTCCGGCTAGCGCGTGATCTGGGCAAGACCGTTGCCTGGATCGATGAGTACATGACGGCACGTGAGGCACTTGAATGGCAGTTGACCTACGCCATGCAACCAGTCGGAGAGGACGCCGCGAACATTCGCACGGCGCTCCTGCTGATGCCGCACGTCGATCCGAAGCGGCGGGCGCGTACCGAACTGTGGGACGTCAACCCGCTGATTCCGAAACCTGCCGACAAGACGCTCAGCGCCGACGCAACCGTGACCGCGTTCGATTCGCTCTTCGGATTGGTGGATCCTGATGGGCGGACTGCTTGCTAAATTGCTGGTCGCGCTGGAACTCCAAGACGGAGTCTCCGGCGAACTAGACAAGCCAAGGAAATCGGTCAAAGACTTCGCCAAAGACATGGGCGCGATGGGGACCAAGTTCACCGCGACCGTGACGACTCCGATCGTTGCGGGATTCGCGCTCATGGTGAACAGTGCGTCCGACCTTGCCGAGTCCACGTCCGCCGTCGAAGCCACCTATGAGGATGCGGCCGGCACGATCATTGACGCGTCCGAGGATTCGGCCAACGCCGTCGGCATGAGCCAGCAGGAATACCTGGACGCCGCGAAGTCGCTCGGTGTCTATGCCAAGGCTGCCGGTCTCTCGGGTGAGGCCATGACCGATTTCGGCATGGACACGATTGGCGCTGCTGCCGACCTCGCCAGTTTCCACAACGCTGACCCGACCGAGGTTCTGGACGCCATCAAGGCTGGATTGACCGGCGAGACGGAGCCGCTCAAGCGATTCGGCATCATGATGAACGAGGCCAGCGTTCAGGCGAAGGCCATGGAGATGGGGCTGGTCGGGGCCAATGGCGAGATCAGCGAAGAGAACAAGATACTCGCCCGTCAGCAGATCATCATGGAACAACTCGGTCCGGCACAAGGCGACTTCGCGAAAACATCGGAAGGGCTGGCCAACCAGCAGCGCATCATGAAGGCACGGCTCAAGGACGTGTCGGCACAGTTCGGCAAGTTCCTCCTGCCCTACATGCTCAAGGCCACCAAAATCGCGAGCAAGTTGCTGACGTGGGTTGAAGGGCTATCCGACCGCAACAAGAAGCTCGCCCTTGCGATGGCCGGTCTCGCGGCGGCTATCGGCCCGGTGCTGATTGCGCTTTCGATGATGCTGCCCGCGCTTGCATTGCTGGTATCTCCCATCGGCCTGATCGTGATTGCACTGGCTGCACTCGGCATGGCCTACGCGACCAACCTGTTCGGATTCCGGGACGCGGTCAACGCGGTGGCAAAGGTTGTCTGGGAGATTCTGAAACCCATTGCCGCGTTCGGTAAGGCGCTCTACGACGCATTCACGTCAGGCAAGCCGGTCGCTGATCTGGTCGAACAGTTCCCCGGCATCCTGCAGCCGGTCATCAAACCGTTCCTGCTGATCGCTGACGCAATCGGGGATCTGGTTGCCGCGTTCCGGTCGGGCGGTCTGGAAGGACTGCTGAACGAATTGCCCGGCAAGATTCTGCAGATTGCGAAGGCGTTCTTCGATCTCCACAAGGCCGTGCTTGATCTGTTCCTGCAAGGGCTGGAAGCCGCATGGCCGTACGTCAAGGAGTTCCTTGAGAACATCCCTGGCTGGATTGGTGATGCAGTCGGAAAGCTCTATTCGGTTCTGCGACCAAAGGCAAACGATCTGCTGAACGGCTTCAAGGAGCGGTTGAACCAGAAGTGGTCGGAAACGCGCACATGGCTCAACGGTCGCAAGGAAGCCATTCGAACGGCATTCGGCGAGGCCGTCACCTTCCTCGCACAGAAGGGCACGCAGCTCATTGCAGGGTTCTTCACGGCGGTGCGCGACAAATGGGCTGATGTCCGCGACTGGCTGAACGGACGCAAGGAAGCCATCAAGCAATCGCTCGGAGAAACCATCGGCACGCTGCGAGAACGCGGTGAGGATTTGATCGACGGATTCTTCGGTGGGGCGAAAGCACTGTTCGGGGTGGCCGGTGATGGCAAGGACACGCTGGTTGGCTGGATCACCAAGATTCCTGGCTACATTCTGAACCACCTGACTAACGCGCTCGACGGTGTCATTGGTGACATTCGCGGAGCAGGTAATGACCTGCTCAGTGCGTTCTTCAACGGTCTCAAGCTCATCTGGGGCGGAACCGGCGGCGAAGAAGGCGGCATGGAGGGGTGGATCAGAGGGCTTCCCTGGAAACTAACGTCGGCCATTGCGGGCGCGGTTTCCGCTGCATACCAGTCTCTCAAGAACGCCGGGGCCGCACTCATTCAGGCGTTCTGGGATGGGGCGCTTGAGATATGGAACCGTATTCCGGGCCCGATCCGAGACCTTATCGGCAAGGCTGGTATTCAAGGAATGAATACATCCCCGTCGCTCACCGGCATGGGCGCATCCGGACTTTATGCATCCGGCTCCGCCGCCATGTCGAGCGTATCCGCGCCGATCACGATCAACATCAACGGCTACAACCGCGACCCGAACGAATTGGCGTCGGCAATCTCGCGTGAACTCAGACTGGCGGGTACCGCACTATGGCCCTGAACCTGATTCGGGCTGGTCGGTATGACCAGTCGCCGTCCTACTTCGAACTGGTCAGCACCGTCCGGCAGGGCTATCGCGTTACTGCCGATACGACCTTCTGGATGGCTGGCGTTGGCTGGTGGGGCGGTAAAGAGCCGGGCGGTTCAACTCCGGACGTGACCGCCGCGATCTACGCTGACTCGAATCGGGATTACGAGGCAATCGGTCTTTGTACTGTCGTTTCGACGGGCACGACCCTCAACGACGACGGGACTGGCGGTACCAGGTATGAGCGGGCGATCACGACCACCTACCTGCCCGGCGGGGGATCGCCACGGTCGGGCGCGAAGCCATTGGCCGTTGCGGGCACGCGCTACTTCCCGTCGCTCGCGGTCCTGAACGGTGTTGACACGCTGGAAGGCATGCGGCACTCGCAGGGTGGCGGCACGCAGCGCGTCATCTCCGACTTCGATACCCAATCATCTGCCGATTTCGACCCGATTCTTGTCGGGGACGCGGACGGCTACACGGTCTACATCTACGGTTATGAGAACGTCGCGCCACAGGCGCCCGGATTGGTGCAACCGTCTGGCACGGAGCAATCCCTTACCCCGCAATTCGCCGCTGCGTTCTATGACCTGAACGGCGACTACGGCGACACGTCAGGGGACGGGGTCGATTCGGGCGACGGTCTGTACCGCTACCAGATTCAGGTGATGACCGGTGCCGGTACCGGCACAACGATGTGGGACGGCACGTTCACGGCGTCGACCACCGAAACCAATAACGACCTCATGGACCGGGTGTATTCCGGGTCGACGCTCTCGCGCGGAACGACCTACTACTGGCGCGCGCGGCATCAGGACTTTGCCGGTGCCTGGGGTCCGTATTCGTCCTGGTTGTCGTTCACGATCTCGGCGCGCGGAACCGTAACCCTCGACGGCGCGCCTAACGGCAAGCAGCTGGTTGTGGCCGGAATCACCTTCAATGGCAAGTGGACGTCGCAGCAATCGCAGGACACCGACCGGGTACAGATCAGGTTGCTTGCGGCGAACGGATCGGTGTTGCAAACCAGTCCGGAGATCACGAAGACCGTCGTGCACGCCTCTCCGCCCGGTACGGCGTTCACGATCAACTGGGCTGACTCCACGTTCACCGACCTCAATTGGAACACGTCGTACCAGTACCAGATTCGCGGGCGCGACACGTCGGGACAGTGGTCCAACTGGTCGAACGCCCGCACGTTCTTCACGAACGCTGCGCCCACGATCCCGTCGCAGTTGTCTCCGGCTAACGATGCGGTCTACACGTCGTATCCACTGTTGCGCTGCAAGTTCAGTGATGCCGACGATACCTCGGCAGGCACGCTAGAGGGGCTGATCCGGATCACCCGGCCAGACCTCGGCACTGTCGACGTGGAGCCGACCTATAACAGCGGCACCGATTACTGGGAGTTCCAGACCACCGGTACTGAGCTCGACGAATACGGCACGTTCACGTGGCGGGCGACGGCCTTCGATGGGACGCTCTTCAGTGGCGGCGAGTTGCTGGAAGCGGACGCCTCATGGTCCAACGCCGCGACGTTCCAATACCTCGCGGGACCGGGCGTCACGATTACCGCCCCTGACGATCTGGACACGGTGGCAACGTCATCAATGACCGTGACATGGACGGCGACCGGGCAGGTGAACTTCCGGGTTCGGTTATACAACGTGGTCACTGGTGCGCTTGCCTACGATTCGGGAACGGTTGTCTCGGGGACCGGCTCGCACACCATACCGGCGGGCAGTTACCAGAACGACACCGATTACACCGTTGAAGTGAGCGTTACCGACGGCGTCCCGCTGGTTGGTGTCGCGACGATCACGGTCAGCATTTCCTACACGCCGCCAGACGATGTCGAGAACGTCTCCGTAACCACGATCGGTGATGTGGTAGCGAACATGGCCCAGGTCTCCTGGGACCCGACCACCTATCCGGTCGACGGCGATCCAGCATTCGCGGCCTATTCGGTCTATCGCACAACCGTTGGCGGTCCGGATGACGGGCGGGTCCGACTGGCTACAATCACCGACCCGAACGTAACGTCGTTTGTGGATCCGCACCCATCAAGCGGATACGACCACCTGTATGAGGTCGTGCAATCGGTGACGTCGGGCACCGACACGATTGACAGCGAACCAGTCGGCGGGACCGTCAGCATCGCGCTGGGACGATTCACGGTGCTCACCCTGCTGTCGAATCCCCTGACGTATCAGGCGTTTCTCAGCAACGTCACCGAGTTCACCGGCGGTGATCAGGATGACCAGGTGGTCTATCCGTCGCTTGGTGGTGGTCCGCCGGTCACGGTCTACAGCGAGGCCTATTTCGAGACGCTGCAACTGGTCGCGCAGGTCATTGCGATTGATTCTCTGACCGCAGAACAGGCGTACGACGGACTTCGAGCGTTGCGGCGCCAACTCGGAACCGTGTCGATGCGCAACGGCTCAGGAGACAAGCAGTTCATGGCGATCACCGGATTGGGCCGCGTGAAGAACATCGGCGACGTATCGGGCCGCTGGTACACGGTCACGCTTGATCTTCGGCAAGAGGATGTCACCGAAGGTGAGGCGGCTGGCTAGTGGCTATCACATTCGACGCCGCCAGTAGTGCCGACGGCACGTCCAATCCGTTTTCGTGGTCGCACACTGTTGGGGCCGGAGATCATCGGATGCTGGTGGTCGGCGTCTCGATTCGCAAGGAGTCCAATCCCCGCCCGGTCGTCTCGTCGGTCACGTACGACGGGGAAGCACTGACGCAGGCGGTCACCGAAGCCAACGATGGAAAGACCTCCGCTGACATCTGGTACATGGTCAACCCGCCGGTCGGAACCGCTACGGTCGAGGTTGCGACGGATACCGCGCCGACCAACATCGTAGGTGGCGCTGCGAGCTGGTTCGGGATCGATACGTTCTACACCGTCACGCGGGTTGGCGGCGACGCGGGCGAGTCAAGTTCCATTTCCGTTGACCTGCTGGTCGAGTCGGGGTATCTGGCAATCAGCGTCGCATCGTCGGTCTCGAGTATCACGGTTGCGGGTGATCAGACGCAGCGATGGACCGATTCCAACAGTTTCCTGCACGGTCGCGGTGGGTCGCAGATTGGTACGGGCGGGACGGAATCGCTCGCATGGACCATGGGCGGAACCCAGAAGTGGACGATTGCGGCGGCGGTCTTCAAGCCGTATGTCCCGCAACCGCCCGCGTTTACGCAGGTCACCGACGGCGCGCTCAAACTTGTGCCGGAACTCTGGACCGCGACAGTGGACAACGTCATGGTCGAGGACATCACCGACCTGTTGATTGAAGCCCGTATCGAGATGAACGTCGACCGGCAGATTTCGGGAGCGGCAACCATCAAGATTCGCAACCCGGAACGGGTCTCTCCGTACGTGCAATATCTGGCTCCATTCGTGACCTATACCCGCGAAGACGGGAGCGCGCCCGAACGGCGGCAACTCGGGCTGTACGATGTCCGGATTCCGCAGGGCGAGTACACAACCGTTCGCTCAGAGGCGACGTTCGTGGGCGAGGATGTGACCAGCCTGCTTGCCCAGACGGTGCTGACCGATACCTGGAACATCGCTGCGACTACGAACGTGCGCGAGGCGATGATCGATCTGATAGAGCATGCAGGCGTCTCGCGGTACATCCTGCCACCGTCATCGGTCACGCTGGCAGCGGCCATGAGTTTCCAGACCGGCACGCTGGTCATCAACGCGGTCAACCAACTCTGCAGCATGCTTGGCTGGTATCACGTCTCCGGCGATCTGCAGGGCAATGTGACCAGCGCCGGAGACATCCGAGATGCGTCGACCATGGAACCGCTAGCAACGTGGACACAGGACGATATGCGCTCGCCGACATTCGCCGTCAACCCGAGCGCCCTGCAGGTGGTCAATGTCGTCGTCTGCGTCAATACCAACAATGCCCAGGCCCCATTGACATCGGTGGCGCGCAATGACGACCCGACGTCACCGACATCGACCGTCACGCTTGGTCGCGAGATCAGTTATCCGGGCGGTCCGATTCAGGTAGCGGGTGAAGTCAGTCAGGCGCGGCTTGATCAGACGGCACGCAGGTATCTTCGAGAAGGGCGGAGCTTTTATCGAACCGGCGTCTTTGCGGTTCTGCCGACACCGGATGCGTTGCTTCCGCAACAGGTGGTCGACCTTGACTTGTCCGGAAGCATGGAACCGTTTTCTGGCCGCTGGTTCATTCGCACAGCCACCATCGGCATGACGCCAGCGACGGCGATCACGATGCTTGAGACGTATCAGACGACACTTTTCGATGGGTCGCCCGTATGAACAGCGAACGCTCAATACCTGTCCAGATCAAAGAGATTGTGCAGGAGGCGCTTGCCGAGGTGACGCCCTACCGCGCAATCGTTACCGGCGGATCGTCGGGCATGGTGCAGTTCCGCCCGATTGAAGCGGCGACCGGATCGACGCAGTTGTATGCCCGAATTGCCGGGTTTGCACTGGCCGTGTCCGACGAAATCATGGTGGTCGGGCGCAAGAACCCGATCATCTACGGCAAGATTCAGCGCGCGACCGCTACGTCCTTCGCCCTGACGGCTCCACTGACGTCCCAGACAAGCCAGGTGGTCACGTTTGGTCCACTGGTGCGTAATGATCTGGCCGCGAACGCGACGGCGACCCTGCAGGCCGGATTCTTCAACGATGCCACCGCGCTCTCGCAGTCCACCGGTGCGATCTACATTCCCCGCAATGGGGAGATTGTCGGCATCTATGCGACCACGGACGCGAACCGCACGTCCGGCACGGCCACGATTCAGGCGGTTGTCGATGGCACGCCGGTCACATTGGACGGCGGGGCCACGTGTGTAATCGACGGCACGAACACGCGCCGCCATTCGGTGCATGTTGCCAATGGTGACGGGGAAGACGTGACCGCTGGACAGCGGGTGGAACTGCAGGTCGTCACGTCGAGTTGGGGACCGACGACCGCGAACCTGGTCGGGTGGGTGGCGGTTCGGTTGGACTTCTAGCCTGACGTGATACCATAACCACGTTCCTTACAGACTGATTCGTAGACTGCCTGCACGGTGAAGCCGTGGCAGATACATTCGTCATGAACACGCGAAAGCGACCAACGTGAGTGGCGTTTCCAGACGGGCCGTTCGGCACGTGGAGCGGACCCCTCGGCTTCGTGTTCGTGCTTTGCCTGCGGGCCGCATGGTGGTTCTGGCGGCGAGCGCGGGGCAGGCCCGTGCCGTTTCTTGGCCGGGCGATTACCCGACTGAGCGACGGCATCGCAGCATTCGTCCTCCTGGCCAATACCTCGGCGGGCTGGATGATGCGCGCCCAGCTGGCCGAAGCCCGCAACCGGCGTCAGGCGATCCAGCTGGAGGAACGGGACAAGATCATCGCGGCGTCCCTGATGCTTTTGGCCGAGAAGGGCATCTCCCGGACGGACTTGGAGTCTCACGCTGGAAGCGTCGAATCCTCCGTCTGGTTGGGCGAGTTGATCACGCCGACGCCGTTGACGCCGAACTTGCCACCCTTGCCACCCAGTACATCGCCGAAACGGGCAACCATCCGCCGAAGCCGTCGCTCCGGTGGATCGGAGACGCCCTGATCATGGATCGGTCTTCGAAAGCATGAGTCTCTACGCTGCACTCTATCGACACCGGCGCGACAAGTGGCTCTGGCTGACCGCTGCCATCCTGCACGTTGCCGCGTTCACCGTCTGGCAGACAACCAGCGCCGACACCCACCGCGATCTTGAGCGGTGGTTCATCACGGTCGCGATGATCATGGCCATCGGGTTCTACGGCATCATCGTCGCCGCGTTCTGGGTGGCGCAGAAGACGCGGCTCAACAAGGCCCTCGCGCTCAACAAACTGTTCTGGGGCGTGCTGATTGCCGCGATTGGCCTGCCTGCCCAGACCGGCTGGTACGACCCGGCTCCGCAGTGGGTACGGGCCTACATCTGGGTCGGGTTGACGCTGACGATTTCGTGGGTGCTGTACGAGTTTGTGCATGCGAACTGGTTGCGGCGGGACGGCTGGCCGTGGGTCGAGCGGCGCATCAACGTGCGGCGAGACGCTGATCGCGTCCTGCTGGCGCGTCTGGAATCGGCGGAAATCGAACTTGCCCGGTATCGCGGGCAGTTCGGGGAATTGGAGGCGAAGTAGGTGGCAGCAGAGCTCGTTTTCGGTCGCGTCCCTCATCCTCCATTTGAGGACAGATACATTCCCGACTATCAGACGTCGGCATGGAACGACCTCGGTCAGCGTAACCCGGTTGGCACGTGTCGTCATTCCATGATCGGCAGTCTCGCCGGGACGGACAAGTGGTTCCGTAACGGCGTGCCGTCTGCGGCGCATCGTGCGACCGGGTTGACCGATTACGGCATCGGCGGATCGACTGATGGATCGTTGGACGGGGTTATCTGGCGATGGAACGATCCGCGCGGGAGGCGTGCAGGGTGGGCGAGTGGCGGCAGCGACGGACTGGAAGGCGACGGCATTGCGTTCGTCCGCACCCTTGGCGTCAATGCAATCAACCGCGACCTGGTCTCTATCGAGCGATCAGACGGCGGCAAGATCGAAACCCCACCGTCGGCAAAACAACTCGACTCCCTGATCGCGCTTGAAGCCTACTGGTTCGATCAGGCGGGCGTGCCGTGGGATACGTTCCCGAAGAACCCGAACGTCGGCATCGTCACCGATATGGAGCATTGGGAGTTCGCTACCAAGGCGTGCCCATTCGACCCCATGCGACGCATGACGACGGAGATTCAGCAGGAAATCCGCGACGTCCTCAAGTCCCATCAGGTCGTCATTGAACCCGCCGAGCCAACCGACCCGGTTCCGGAACAGCCCGAATGGCCGAACGGCTGGACAACGGACGAGCTCAAGGCGTGGTTCGGGCAGGTCCTTGAGGTTGACTTCCGCAAGCCGGAAAAGGGATTCACCCCGCGCACGTTCAACAAGGACGGCGTCATCAGCAACATGTGGGTACAGCGTGCCGTCGCGGAAGGGATCACCCAGATCAAGCGAATCCCCAAGCCGGGATACATAGCAATCACCGCCGCCAAAGACGGCACGCCGTGCCATTCATTCATCGTGCCGCGCTCCGGCTATCCCGATTGGGTTGCATTCCGGGGCGACGGGAACGATTCGTGGAAGTGGTTCCAATGAGTCTCGAACGCGCACTCGTCATCGCAATTCTGGTCATCGTGCTGCTGCTCGTTCTTGAGCGCGGCGGCTTCATCTGAAAGGTTCTAGACATGTCAGACGGATTAGCACGCATCGTTCGATCAGCACTGCAGTTGATTGCGGGCGGGGGTCTCACGGCCCTGTTCCTGCAGATCGCCAATGACGTGCCCGATTCATGGGCACCATACATTGTGCTGGTCAGTACGGGAGTCGTTGTCGGCGCGCAGATTCTGGTCGAGGAACTGACCGGCAAGGCGCTGCTCCGGAACGCATCACCGCCGGTTACTGCAATCGATTCGATCAAGTAGAAGGAAAGGACACACCATGGGGATTGCGACAGCAACCGAAACCAAGATGCTCAATCACGAGTATCGAACCGACACCTACACCAAGCCGACGAATCGGTACCTCGCACTCTTCGAATCCGATCCAGGCGAGGCGGGAACGCTCACCAGTGAGGTATCGACAAGCGGCTCTGGATACGCCCGCGTGGCGATCCCCTGCGACGACGCTGAATGGACGGCGCCGGCAGACGATGGCTCCGGTTTGCAGTTCATCGAGAACGCCAGCCAGATTGACTTCGCTGGACCGGTGACCGCTGACTGGCGATCCGGAAACCCGATTGCGTATTGGGCCATGGTCACCACAGCGAGCGGAGCGGGGGACGTTATCGACTACGGGCCGATCACGTCGCCCTTCGTTGTGCTGAACGGCAATACACCGCCAAGCGTGGCGGCTGGCGATCTCGTCATCAAGCGGGGCTAGTTCGCGCACGAGGTAGCCCGTGGCGATCAGCAACGCCAGAAACGGATACATCAACGGCTCCACATCCGGATGGGTGGCAAGGAGCCTGTTTGTTGCGCCCACCGGGGAGCGGTTCGCTCTCGTCGCGAGCACGTCCAGCAACGTGCTCGAAATGTACGAGCACAACTACGACGGTACGTTCACGCTGCTGGACGGGTCCAATAGTCCGGCTCACTCCAACTCCGCGCATTCCTACGACGGCAATGTCCCGTACACGTGGAATGGGTACATCTATGCGGCGAGAAGATCTGCGACAAACACCGTCCGGGTCACCCGGTTCGATACCAGTACAAAGACATGGGAATCGACTGACATCGGCGCGGCGAATGCGTCAACCACGGTCCATGCTGATTTCGGGATAGGCGTTGCGATCCGTTCCGACGGCGACGTGATTCTCGGCTACAGGGACACGGCCAGCAACGACATCTACTACACCCGCTACGAGGGCTCAACGTGGTCATCTGAAACGAACGTCCACTCATCGAACACGTCCATCCTGCTGTCGCTGACGATGACCGGCAACAGCGATCTCGCCCACTTCTGGTTCTATGAGCAAACCGCAACCGACGTTACCTGTCGTTCTATCGACAGCTCAAATACCCTGGGCACGACACAGGATGCAGACCTGTCCGTGTCGGCGATGTTCTCGCAGTTTATGGGCTACGTGAACGACGGCGGAACACATCGGATCGCCTCATTACAACGCGACAGCGGCGGTGAGGCAGACCTGATCTTCTCAACGTCCTCGGCAACTCCGGCGTTCTCTGTCACCAATGCGGTGTCACCAAGTTCGACGACTGATCCCGGATTGCTTGGCGGAACGGTCGTCCCCTTCCAGAATCGGTATCAGGCGATCTGGTCAGGTGACGGACGCGGCGCGATTCACGCGGATCGGTCGGACGACTACGCGAGTCCGGCGTTCGGCACCGACCGGGATGTCATCACCGGGCTTGCCAATGATCCGGCCTGTTACGCGGTGGCGGCCCCGACCGGCATCCCGGTCCTCTACACCGATCACACCGGGCCGTCGGTTGATCTGGTCTGGGCGCTTGGATCGCCACCGGCTCCAGGCATTGTTCTCAGCGACGGTGTTGCCAGCGCGAACACGTCAAGCGCAACCACCCTTGCCGTTGCCAAGCCGTCCGGGCTGGCAGACGACGATGTTGCCTACATCACCGTGCATCTCTCGAGCGGAACAATTTCGGCAACCCCGTCCGGGTTCTCGCTATTGCAATCCGATCTGACCCAGACCGGGTGTCGGCTCTACCTGTACCGCAAGGTCATCACCAACGCGGCAGGCGAACCATCTACCTGGGATTTCACGACCAGCAGCACCACAAGTTCGGGTATTTCCTGGTGGGCGCGTGGCGCTGATCTGACCACGCCGGAGGATACGGCAGTCAGCGTTGCCACGGACGCGGCGGATTCTGGCGGAACCACCATCACCGGTGTCACGACCACGATGGACGATACGGTCCTGATCACAATCACGTGCTTCAACCAGACCGGCACGAGCATATACGGGCCAACGCAGTCTGCCGATGTCTTGCGCCAAACGGCAGCATCGTATCGACGTCAAGTAGTTGCTTACGAATCGCGGCCATCGGCGGGAGCAACCGGCAACCGGTCGGCGATGTCGTCCACGGCGGGTGGACCGTCCGCCAACTTTGCATTTGCGATTCGACCGGCGAGTGCACCCACGGGCGGATCAATCGCCGGGTCATCGTCTGGCACCTCAGCGGCATCGCTTGCGGCTTCACATCCAGCGGCCATTGCCGGAGTCAGTAGCGGGTCCTCGGCAGCGTCTTTCGTTGTCCAGCGTCCGGTCATTGCAGGAACTTCGGCGGGAGTTAGCGCAGCATCGGCACACATCACCAACGACCCGGCTGTCAGCGGCACCAGTTCCGGACAGTCCACGGCATCGCTCGCGGCAGACATCACCCGCCCGATAGCAGGTGAGAGCACCGGCACCTCGGCGGCAGCGCTCACGATCTCCGGTCACCGTATCGCCGGGTCCTCGATCGGTACCAGCGCAGCATCTGCCGACGTCACCTGCGGCCATGGAATCTCCGGCAGTTCAGCGGGTACGTCGGACGGTTCGCTATCCCTTGATGCCGTCCGGACTATTGCTGGCACGAGCATCGGGCTCTCGGACGCCGCAGCGCAGATCGACATCGCCCGGCCAATCACCGGCAGCAGTTCTAGCACATCAGATGCATCGGCCAACATCGTTGCGCCGGGTGCCGATCCGGAAGTAGCCGGTACCAGCGTCGGCACGTCTCAGGCCTCAGCTGACATTGGGGTGGCGAATGCGATCAGTGGCACAAGCACCGGAAGTTCGGCGAGTTCGCTCGATGCACACGCGACGGGCGCCGTTTCTGGTACCAGCGCTGGTACGTCACTTTCATCTTTGGTCATTGCAGCCATCAATGCCATCGGTGGCACGAGCACCGGGGTATCCGATGGAACGCTTGACGCAGACAGTGAACGCCAGATCGTTGGCCTGTCGTCCGGCGTGTCCCTGTCGTCTACGGTCATCGCGGCGATCAACGCGATTGCTGGTGAATCGATCGGTGTCTCAGATGCGACGGCGGACATACTCGCCACCCCGAGACCCATCGGCCCCGCCACGGCCACCACCGACGTCGTCCCGGCCCTGTCTGCCACCACCGACATGCTTGCCGCCCTGACGGCGTCTACGGACGTCCTGGTGGCCCTGAGCGCCACGACGGACGTGTTACCCGCCCTGACCGCTAGCACCGACCTTATAGCCGCGCTGTACGCCACCGCTGAGATGATCAGCCAGGAGACACCATGAGCAATACAACCCCGGAGTTTCTACTCGGCACCACGCCGGAGTTTCGCTTGAAGAATCTGACCCGCGTCCGCGAAGGCACGCTGGTCGACGAGCTCGAAGTAGGGGAGTCCATCGAGGTCGTGCACAAGGACCCGGCAGGCGCGACCGTGGACACGTACACCGCAGCGCTGGGAGACATCGTGTTCGTGACGCCCAACTGGTGGTTGACCGTCACGACGCCGTCTGTTGGCGTGCACGTGCTGAATTGCGCCGCGGTCATTGGCGGCAAGCGGATGGAGTGGGATCAGACGTTCAAGGTGAAGGCTAACAGGTAATGGCGAGAATCCTATGCAGCCTCACGCCTACGAGCATGCAGCCGAGCGTTGCTTGCGTTCTTGCAAGTGCGGCACCGCCGCCGCCTTCCACCATTTTCGAGAAAGATATTGTCAGGCGTGTATTCATGGCCTTGCGGACAGTGGGTCTTCAATGCGTGAATGGCGCTTGGAGAACTTCCCCGCCGAACATTTTCCAAGTGGGTGACGGCTTCCAGATGATCGGGATTGACACAATTTCGATTCGTGCATCCTCTGGTTTTGACGTGATCTACCTCAAACCCTTCCTCAATTGGACCATTCGCCAAGAAGTAGGAGATTCGATGAACTGCGAAGGTATCCCCGTTTATCAGTGTTCGCGCATACCCTCTGTGAGTAGCACCCGTCCACAACCAGCAACCATCAGGGCTCGATGTCTTGTCTACTCGTTCCCAGAATCGATCTTGTTGTTCACGCGTAAGTTGAGGAATAGACTTCACTCGCACATCAGACTCCAATCTGATTGCCGCGCCGGGGGTGTTCTAGCACCGCTCGGCACTCTCATTTGTAGGCCTAAATTATACCTCACGGTGAAGGCGAATCGATGATCGTCGGCACCGAAGTCACCAGCGACGATTGCCCTGGCGCGACCGGGATTGTCACGATCCGGCAGGACACGGACAGCGAGGTGCTGATGCTCGTGTCGTGGGTGACGGCGACCGGCCAGACGTGCCTCACGTGGCATCGGGAGAGTGCGCTGGCAGTCACGGCACCTGTCACGATTCAAGGCGCGTGACAGTCACGGTGGGGTAGGATGGATGCCGGTTACGGGATATTTTGCACGTCTCAGCACACGTCAGCGCGGCTCAGTCAGTCGTTTCGAATACGTTGTACGTATCCACCTTGCTCCCATTTCTCCCGATTCTCCGGGCATTTTCTATTTGTCAGTTCCAGTGAATATCACGGACGTGTCACCAACCGTCTCAGAATTGGTCAATAACGCGGCAATCGTAGCAGCCGCCGCGTGATGCTGGTCGGGTTTGGTGTGGATGTAGACGCGGCTCGTGAACGCGACGTCGGAGTGTCCCAGCCGTTCGCTGACGATCTTCGGCGAGACGCCCGCCCCGTAGGCTATCGATGCGCCGGAATGGCGGAGCCCGTGCGGCGTCACCTCGGTCACTCCGGCCAATTTGCAATACCTCCGGATTGCATGAGCCACGGACGGGTTGACCAGCCATTCGTCGAACCGTTTGCCCGGAAAGACCAGCCCGTCTTTGCGCCATGGATGGGGAGATCGCGACCGCTGCCAGTCCTGGTAGGTCTTGAGACGTCCCAGCAGGTCGGGATCGATTGGTATCACCCGATTACCCTTTGCGGTTTTCACGGGCACTGAGACGCTCTTCTGCCCTATGCGCTGCATCTGGTGCGAAATGGTCAGGGTCGAGGCGGTCCAGTCGATGTCGTTCCAGCGCAGGTCCGCGAGCTCGCCGAACCGGATCCACGTTGACGCGAACACCCGCATCATCGTGCCCCAATAGAGATCATCGTCTGCGGCCAGCAGGAACCGGATCATTTCGTCCTGGCTGAGCGACACCGTCAGTTTGCGATCTCCCTTGGGTGGCAGCGCCTTGTCACAGGGATTGACCCGAATCAGTCCGTGGTCGACGGCGCGCGACAGTGCCTGCTTGATGGTTTTGTGCGCGTCTCGGATTGACGAAGGACGGAACCCGGCCCGATGCCTGTCTGCATACGCTCGGTCGAGGGCTGCGGTCGAGAGACGTTGCAGGGGGATGTCGCCCACATAGCCGCATACCCATTGGATACGACTGCCAACCGACTTGACCGATCCCGGCGCAAAGTCAGACCGGGATGCAAGCCATGATTCCAGGTACTGCCGGGTGGTCATGGTGGTGCGTTCGGGCGGACCGTCACCAGCTCGTGCCCGCGTCTGCATCTCATCCCGATACGCGCGCGCTGCCTTCTGGGTCAGGAATCCGGACTTGCGAGATTGCTTCCGGAGCGGACCCGACCCGACGTCAAAGACACACGCCCAGCGCTCCCCTGTCTCTGTCTGGTAGGCATACACGCCGGGATACCGATTCTTCTGCCTCGTCACCGTTGACCCTCCGACACATCTGGACAGACCCGAATACGTGACCTACTATCGCCAATGTGCAGGGTAGCACACGTGTTCTATACCGGAGGTTGGAATATGAGCGAACAGGTGCGGGTAACAGGTTCCGCGATGGTGACGCGGGCCAGTGGTGGCGAGTCGGCGGAGGTCACGGTCACGCTGGACATGTTGCTGACGGCGCGGGATGCGCTGGTCCGGATCGGCAGCCGGGCGCTGGGCACGAGTCAATTGCGCGGATTCACCCACCCGGTTTCGCTCTGGACGTTGGGGGAGATTGACGCGATGATCGAGGCGATTGTCTACGCGAACCGGCCTATCCGGTCGTACTTCAAGGGCGAGACGGCGGAGACGGCAACCCGATCGTCTGACCTGCTTCCGCCGCCGCTGGGCTACTCGTGGTGTCCGACCTGTCTCGGCTGCCTGAATCGCTCCCAGACCTGCCAGACGTGCGACGGGAACCGGGTCGTGCGGCGTGGCTAACCGGAAACCGTTCCGGACGAAAGAGCCGTCGCGTGCCCGGTTCCTGAAAGACCCCGGCGACGGAACGTATCCCTGTGTCGGGGAGGCCGTGCTGCACGTCACCCGTAGCCAGGAGTTGTACGACGGTGAGGGCAAGCGGTACGGCACGCCGCAATTCCAGTGGCGGGTCGAGGTGAGCATCGTCAACAAGGAGGGGCGGCAGGTCGGGATCGCGTACGTGCCGTTCGACGGTCTGTTGCGGCAAATGCGGGACGCGAGCGAGTAGGTCACGTCTTTGGTGTCCACCCCGGTCGATCTGGTGCGTCAAGGATTGCCTCGTTCGGGTTGCCGTCCTTGTCGAGAAGCGGGAGACCCGTGCGGTTGTCCAGGAGTTGCTTGTTCTCGGCGTCCCAGTCCCAATCGATTGTGATCTCCATTCGGCCAACTTCGCCGGGTGCGAGGCGGCGGGTATCGTCTAGCGGGGCGGGGGAGTCCTGGGGTTTGGGGGTGTTGGGGTTGGTCATTGAACACACTCGATTGCCTCGGACACGCCGTCGTCTGTGACCGACGTTTCGGCATCCGTTCCGTCCCCGTCGGGCCAGTCACTGAACTCTTGCGCAAGTCCATTGACGGCGAGAATCAACCCACCGCCCGCCTCCAGACTGTTCGATGCCCATACGCCAATCGTGTCGTCATCCATTCCAGGACCACTCAACCTGCCCGCGATCATGAAAAGGTTCTCGTAGTCGGATGACTTGACTGCTTGCCAGCCGGACGCGGTGATTCCCTCTTCAATGCCCGTGGCAATCCCGTCGCCCATGGCCGCAGGTACATTCCGGCAGCGCGACGCAGTCTCCGTTTCGGGATCGTCGTCGTCGCCCATGCTGGCAATGGCGGCAATCGCAATGACCGCAACAATAAGTAGCAGCACAAATACTCCGCACCCTTTGCCAAGTTTCTTCACTGGTTCCTCTTTCTGTCATCAGCTATCCAGCCGGTGAACACGCGTTCTGCTAACTCTATGCGACCGGGCTCCGCCCAATCGATTCGGTCAACCCACCCATGAACCATTGCCTTTGGTGAATCCAGGTCAATCGCTTCAACGTTGGGGCGGTGTCCTGCCTGCCAAAGCACGAGGTCAAGATCCATCCGTAGTGCATCAGCAATCACTTCACATGAAGCTGGGTCAGGAACTCGCCTCCCCAACACCCATTCGCTGACGCGGGCAGGTGTGCGATTGATCGCACGTGCGAAGTCGGATTTCGACAGTTCCCGCCGAATCAGTTGCCTGTCCAGCCATGTGCCAAACCTATTTTCCATAGCGTGAAAACGATAGTTGACAGATGTCGCATGTGCGATTATCATCGTCGCATGAACGAAAACACCCGCCTGATTGCAAGGCCAGAACTAACCACAACGGTCCGATCACAAGGGCGGCTCCAAACATGGATGGCCGGTCTGATTGGTCGAGACAAGACGTTCATTACCCACATGATGAAGGGTAAGCGCACGGTTGCATACGCCGACGCCCGGATTCTTTCCGAAGCGCTTGGGAAGGATGTTTTCGTGCTCTTTGATGTCGCAGATGCGACTGATAGCGTCGCGATTGAGGCCGCAGCATGACTACGTTCCTGACCGTCTCCGAAGCGGCGACCCGTGCCAAGTGCAGCGTCGCCACGATCAACCGGGCGATTGCGTCCGGCGACATCGATCCGCGCTACGTCCGCACGCTGATGAGCGAGAAGCGGATCAGCAGCGCGTACTTCGATGACACGTCCATCGCGGGCAAGCCGCAGGTCGTGATCCTCTCGGACAAGCAACTTGAGCGTCTGGCCGTCCAGGTCGGCGACGAAATGGCGGCACGGCTGGCACGCGGATTCTCTGCGGTCGGCGACAGGGGAGTAGCGTAGATGTCTGACGTCCCCTGCCCACGCTGCAACACCTTTCTGATCTGCAAGGCGGAATGCGCATACACGTGCCCCTCGTGCGGCTACGTTTACAGCCTCCCGACCGAACGCATGCACGAACTGAACGACGCGATTGCGGCGGTCACTGCTAACGAGACTGACCCCAACGACAGCTTTGTGTCCTACCTGCTCTATCTGGCGACGTTGACCAGCACGTGGAACGACGAGGCCGATCAGCCGGAGGACATGTATTTCACCTCGGTTCCAACCTGGACCAAGCCGATTGATCTGCTGGTCTGGGCTCATTGGGACACCCGGCGGGCTGAGCTCGCAGAGACAGACAGAGAGGCAGCGTAGCCATGACACACCGACGTGTTCCCGCAGACACGAATCCCCGCATCGTCCACTCGATTGACTCGGAGGACTATCTGCTGTTCTTCCGGGCTCTGTTCATCAACGTGCCAATTGGCGTGGGGATGTGGGTAGGTGCAATCGCATGTTCGCTGGCGTTCTGGAACTGGTTGGGCAGGTAGGCAGTTATGGGCTGTTTTTTGTGGCCGGTTCACTCTGCTGCGCGGCGGGGTTCTTCCGCCCCGACATTGGCGACTCACAAGACGATCCCCTCGCAGGAGCCGATGGGGCAGGCGGGCAGGAACAGTCTT